>ERZ773067.89-NODE-89-length-57919-cov-6.811368_pt1 | contig 57919 bp, 50 predicted proteins | sample MGYA00580622_ERZ773067 | MGnify/ENA primary metagenome ERZ773067 (study PRJEB29015, sample SAMEA2737998) | human oral metagenome | biome: human oral; feature: human-associated habitat; material: dental | place: China | collected 2113 ...
ATCTATGCCCTCAAGCGGGGCTATCTCCTCCAAGATCCTTTTCGTGATCACCACTTCCACCTCGCCCCAGTGGACAGAGGCTTTCTCACCGACGAGGAGATCCTGAGGATAGCCAATAAGTCCACATCCCATAGAATCGTATTGTTTAAAGAAAAATCTCATCAGTATATCAAGCCTTACAGTGTAGGGGTCTCTCGAGTGGGCGAATTAACGGTACGCGAGCTACTACGCTTGATCTTATCTCCGCTGGAGAAGTGCCATGTCACGCTTAATTTGAGGCGTCTACGAGGAGACAAATCCGTACGCTCGAGCTCTGCAAAATCTGTTTTGACACGCATGACCGCTCTATTATGAATAAGGTTGAGCGTCCCAAGATTGATCTGTAGCCGATCATTCAGCAAGCTCATATAGACACCTGCATCTATATCATAGCGTAGCCCTACTTCATGGCTTAGATGCTTCTCTGCTGTCTGTCCAGTAGCCGATAGCGTTAGCCCCATTGTCTTACTCAATCTAAACTGCTGGGTGGCACTCCAGCCCAACCAAGCACTGGAGATAGTCTTACCAGGGCTCTTCTCTGTGTTGTGTCTCACAAAGACCCTATTATTAGTCTGCCAAAAGTCCGACACACTGGCTGTATAGGAGAGCGAAGTATAGTGCTGTAGACTCGTGCCACTATTCTCGGGTCTCGTGTACACCACATCTGGCTGCATGGGGTCTTGATGAGCAAGCAGACGTATGATGTTCGCACCGCTTTTTAGCCTATAAGTCAGGATCCAATTGGGATTGATGTAGTAATTCGCCTCTACAGAATGAAAGGTTTCTTCCTTTAGATTTTGGTTACCTATGCTATACAGCTTCTCGTTTTGATAGACAGCCACAGGGCTATAGTAGCCATAATTAGGCAGCGAATAGTCTCGGCGATAAGCTATAGATATGCCAGACTGCTTCTTCGGGTTAAGCATGTATTGCAACTGGACATTGGGATACAGACCCGAATAACGGTTCTTGATAGACGCAATCCGATTGATATAATCGCTATACTGCATATCTGTTAGCTGATAGGTTAGCCCTACCTGCACGAATGCTCGCTGACCAATCATGCGACTGTACTCTACCCACGGGGCAAAGTCCCCTCCAGAGATCTGGAAGTCTTGTTGCTTTACTTGAGTGAGTATTGTGCTGGCGATACCCGACATTTCATTTCTGTCCGTCAGACGGCTAAAGCGAATCCCCGAGTTTATACTACTCCCCTTGCTCGACTTCAGTTCTAAACGAGGCTCAACATAGAGGTAGGACAGCCTCTGCCTCAATTCGTTCTCGTCATGAGTATTGAGCTCATAGTCTATATGATCGCTATTTCTCCGACTGAGATACTCAACCTTGGTAGAGAAGGAAGAGTTTTTCCCGTAATTCAAATTAACTCGGTAGAGCAAGCCCGCATTACCTTCGACAAAAGATCGATCGGTCTTTTGTCTCAGACTCAGCTTCTGCCCGTTGTGGTTGGTTTGATTGATGCGGTCCTTAATCAGATATAACCCTCCATAAACTTGCAGGGATTGCGTCGGAGTAAGCTGATACTGTAGCCCCAAATTCTCGAGAAGAGCCAAGGACTCCTTATCCGAATGAAACTTTCGATCTACATGATGAGTGCCGTAGTTATCTTGACGCTTGTACCTTGTGCGATAATTCCCTGAACCCAGTTGAAGGTTGTTATATACAGATAGCTTACCAAACTGATATTGTAGCGTAGGAGTGAGGATGGCATCTACAAAACCCTCTCCATCTGCTTGTGCAGTCAAGCCAATTGCCCCAATAAGTCCCTCCTTCTGTCGAAGAGTTACACGCACGATGCCTCCTTGGGCTTCTTGCCCAAAAGAAGCTCCTGCATTGGGTATCACCTCGATATGCTTCACCATATTGGTAGGGATGGAGCCTAATTGTTCTGCCGTAATCTTGCGATCTCCTAGATAGATGATTGTATGGTCTTTACCATTGATCAAGATATTTCCACTAAGCACCTCGACTCCCTGTATATGGCGTAGAGTCTCCATGAGGCTCTTCCCTTTAGCTATAGGATTACCTTGGATGCGCACAGAGAGATCGCCCGAGGGAGAACGCTTGACATAGGAGCTAAGCACAACGACCTCGGATAGTTCGGTGGCATTACCCTCCAATATGATATTACAAACCGGCTGAGCAGCTACTGTGCGAGCCTTGTAGCCAATACACTTGGCGGTGAGTATATGCTCAGGCGCAGACAGAGCATCGAAAGCAAACCGCCCCTGGGCATCTGTCAGACAGCCAGCTACGAAGGTACTGTCCGCACGCTTACGAGCAATAACATGGGCTAACTCGATAGGTTTCCCCTCGGCATCTACTACTGTACCTTTAATAGTTTGGGCTAAGAGAATTTGTTCACCACAAAGTAGTACTACGAGGAGTAGGAAGCATTTAGTTAGAGTCTTCATATGGTTCAATTTTCAGGTTTAAGTAGTTGTCTATTTCATGAACGGTAGCATAAAAAGTCCTCTCCCTCGCCCCTGTCAGCAAAGACAAGGACGAGGGAGAGGAGAGATCTGCATTCTAGATCTTGACCTTGACTATGAGCTTTCGAATCATTCCTTCCCCTATAAGAGGTGCATGTGCATCTTCAGGCCAGACGATAGCGAATTGACCAGGGAAAAGCTTGATCGGAGTAAAGCATGTATCTCCGTAAAGAGCACAATCATCAGACTCTGAGTACTCCTTTCGCTCATCTTTGGCATCACAGAGAGGCTTCCATCCGATGATTTCTTCACCCTCCAGCAAGATATGAATATCGATATACTCGCGATGGACTTCCAATACCTGCTGGTCGATGGCGACACACTCAGGATTGACATTGTTAATGAACAGATCGTCTCCCTCTAGCTCTATACGCCCACAGGGAGTATGCAGTAGATCGTGAGTCTTCACATAATCGAATGCTCTCTTAAAAAGAGGGTGTAGCATCTCGATTCGCTCACTATACTTCAGATCAGAAAGTATCATATTCTTCTTATGTTATTGGTTGATATTACTCCTTATCATCGGTCTGGGGACGCAGGCTATAGAGCTGGATCACAACGGCGACAGCAACGACAGCGGCAAGAAGGGCAAAGCCCATACCGAGATTGCCATCATCACTCCAAGACCCTAATACCGAGGTGATCATAGCCCCCGCAAAGACCCCCACCATATTCATCACACCGTAGGCTGTAGCACGCTGACGCACGCTTACAAACTGGCACAGAATGGGCATATTGTTGGCATCAAACACCCCAAAGCCGATCCCAAACAAGACCCCTGCAGTGACAACCTCTACGATGCTACTACCAAAACCTAGCAGTAGGAGCGAGGGTATTGTCAGAGATAAGCCAATGGCTCCTGTATAGATGCGTCCTTTGATGTTTTTGCGAACCCATCTATCAGAGAGGATCCCCCCAAACACTACCCCCACAAATGACGAGAATGCTATAGTTATGGTGGCTATTGGTCCTGCCTGTGACATGGGAAGTCTTAGATTCTCAGCAAAGAGCGTAGGAAGCCAGTTCTTAGTTGCCCAGCCGGGTAGACTAGGAATAGCAAAGTAGAGGAGGATCACCCAAAACGCAGGATTAGTAAACAGTGACTTGAGGCTAAGCAAGACATTAGCCTGAGGCTTTTTCGGAGTACTCTCCTTCGCTTCTTCTGGGGCTACTCGCTTCTTGTCCTTCAGGAATACTGCTAGGACAAACGCATAGGCGATACCGATGATGCCAAACCAATAGAAAGTCGTATTCCATGAATAGGCTGCAGCCAAGGTAGCCCCAAACCCTCCGATTGCTTGCCCTAGGTAGAGTCCAGTCATGTGAATGCCAACGGCCAGTGACCTTGAACCACCAGTATGATAATCTGCAATAAGAGACAACCCAGCAGGAAGGTAAAGAGCCTCACTAACCCCCATAAGGGCTCGTAGCCAAAAAACCTGATCATACGTGGTCGCTAAGCCCATAAGGTAGGTAACAGAAGACCATACCAATAGGCTCCCTACGATAAGCTTCTTACGGCTCAGGTTGTCTGCTATAATGCCAGAGATAGGACTCATCAAGCCATATACCCAAAGGAATATGGCCATCAGTCTACCAAAGTTCGTCGCAGACTGCAAGTCTGTGATATCCACTTGCATGGAGTCTTTCATAGTACTTAGCATCTGGCGATCCATATAGTTGAGCAAGGCCACACCGCCCAGCAATGCGACTACAACCCATGGATAATACTTACTATTTGTTAGGCTTTTCATATATCGATTAAGATGCAAAAGTCCCCTATTCACTAGCGAGCGTAGGAATAAGGGACTTTTACGGGGATGGTTAGTACTTAAAGTTCTTAAATGACTAGGACTGCATCATGTCTCTACAGAGCATGAATCCCTTGATCATCATTCGGGGGATGTGGAAGGGACCTTTGAAGATATTACCCTTCGCAGGTTGAGCTACGGTGCCATCACGGTGTAGGTAACCATACCACTCTCCATATTCCACATCAGGGAAATGAGCATAGGTCCAATCGCTGATTTGCTGGTGCATGCGTAGGAAGCGCTCTTCACCGGTAGCCTCATAGGCGTAAAGCGTCGCTATGATTGCTTCTGTCTGTGGCCACCAGAACTTCATGTCTTGCGAATAGTCCTGCACGGGTAGCCTCTTACAGTCACGGAAGTTGATGAGTCCACCATACTCCTTGTCCCAGCCCCATTTCCATGACCAGTCAAGGATCTTAACGGCCACCTCTGTCAGCTGGGGGTCACCACCACGATACTTTGCTTCTTCTAATAAGAACCACGCCGTCTCGATGCAGTGACCAGGATTGATGGTACGTCCTATGGTGGTGTCTATGAACTCGCCATTAGGCCCTACGGTCTCCAAGAGAGCTTCGAATTCTGGATGTATGAAGTAGCGCTGTAGCGTTTCGATAGACAGGCTAATCTGCTCATCTAGTTCGACAGCAGGTATAGCCTCACGAATACGTGCAGCGGTATTGATAAGGATCATCGTGATCGAATGCCCTTGCATCTCTACCCCTTCGCAATACTTGGGCTCAAGAATCCCCTTGGTATTGATGAAGTGAAGGATCTGCTTGAAGAGCGCCAAGGCCTTCTCAGCATAGCTCTTATCACCCGATGCTATCGCATACTCTGACATCGCGATCGCAGCAAAGCACTCAGAGAACACATACCTTCTTTTGCGGACAGGCTTACCTTCAGCAGTCACCTCAAAGTACATGCGCCCATCCGTATCGAAGCAGTGCTGTTCGATGAAGTCGACACAGCTCTTCGATGCTCTAAGCCATTCTTCGTTCGCTTCGATGTTGTTATAGGCATAGGCACATATGAATCCGAAGCGACCTTGGAACCATACCGATTTGGTAGAGTCGATCAACGTACCATCACGATCCACGCATGTGTACACACCGCCATGGACTCTATCTAAGCCATGCTTCAGCCAAAAGGGGAGTATATTCTCCTTGAGATCATCTTGGTATCGGTCTGCCCAATACGCAAGGTACTTCTTTACATCCATTTTTCCTGGTATTTAGGCGAATATCAGAAGATGTTGCAACGGCTGAAGAAGTCAATGGCCTCAAGCTCTTGCTTCATGCGAGCCTCTTCTTCATCAGTCATATTATTGAAGGGCGTTCTATTCTTCCCGAGGTCTAAGCCGATGAGCTTCATGATACGCTTCCCCCCAACGATATTTCCACGGAAGTGGCAGATCACATTGATTACCTCTTGAGCAAAGTTCTGTAGTTCGCGCGCCTCCTCCAGGTCACCACGCTCCCATGCGTCGAGGATCCCCACGAGGCAACGTCCATTGTAGTTGGTCGTACCTCCGATCCCTCCTTGTGCGCCTCCCATAGCTAGGCAAGGAAGGATGGTTTCATCCTGTCCGTGTAGCAGGTCGAATTTACCACCAGCATACAGGCGACACTGATTGTATTCGTATAGACTTTCGTAGGTGTACTTGATACCTGCGAAGTTAGGGATACGTCCATCTACCGCCTTCAGGAAGTCCAGCATAGGGAGATAAGCCCCATTGAAAGCTGGGATATGGTAGTAGTAGAAGGGCAGGTTAGGAGCTCCAGCAGCGATCTCTTCGCAATACTTGACCAGCTCTTCGATTCGACCAATCTTGGGGAAGGGAGTAGCCATGGCTCCGATGCCAAAAGCCCCGATCTCTTGGGCGTGAGTAGCCAGACGCTGACTTGACTTCACACAGGTACTACCCACATGGACAATCACCTTAAAGCCTTCGGGAGCGACCTCCACCCAGCGTTCCGCCAGGCGCATGCGCTCCTCCTCAGTCAGCATGTACCCTTCACCTGAAGATCCATTGATAAAAACTCCCTTGAGCCCGTTCTTCGCCAGCATAAGGGCATAGCGTTCTATGGGTTCTAGATTGACCTCCCCATTTTCGTAGAATGGGGTAAATGGTGCATCGATCAAGCCTATAAGCTTATCCATCGTTATCTACTCTTTTGATTAGTTACTCTCTAAGAGCATAGCTCATCGCTATCCTCACTGAAGCAAAGATAACCTGATTTTTTAAGAAATAAGCCCTGCTGAAGTGAACTGGGAGCAAGGGATACTCCTTTCAGAAACCGCACCCACCGATAGCGTCCTCGTGCATCTTGTCTAAGCATACCTTGCTCACTCCCATGGGCAATGTACCCTCTAGCTGTACGATCTTAAATATCAAGCTCGCACAGAGGGTAGACAAAAGCCCTCTATCATGGGTCGATGAAGGGACCCATGCATGGGTGACCACGACGACCCATTCATGGGTCACCTGACCGACCCATGAATGGGATACTTCCCCGAGCTAAGATGACTCGTCTAGCTTCCCCTCCTAGGAGTCTGAAATGGGCTTGCCCTACCCTTCAGGGGCAAAACGTATACGTTTTACTCGCGATACGTATACGTTCCGACCAAGCAGGGTATACGTTGCGACCAAGCAGGGTATACGTTGCAGGCGAAAGGCCTTGTCCCCTTAGTCCTCGTGAGGCTTGTGAAGATGAAGACAAGGCTAGAGGGAACTGAGGGAAGTAGGTGGTAACTAAAACACAGCGAACTCGGAGTACCAGAAGTGGCGAAGCGTCCTCAACGAATCACCTTCTCTCAGATACCAGACCGTGAGTAGCGTGTCCCGACGTGCGTGCCAGGTGAACTCCAGAATCCAAGTCTTGTGCGCCATGCGCTCGTGCATGGGAAACATCCGTTCGACAGGGTTACGGAACTCATCATGGAGCTCCTGAAGGATGAAGCTATCCCGATAGAGAGGCTTGAAGAGACTATCGAGCTCCGTCGGCATGTATCTCACGACACGGAGCGAGTCGGAGAGAGGTATCTCGACCTTCTGTGCCTGCTTCCTCTGGGTACAGGAGCAGAGGCCAAAGAGGAGACTCACTAGGGTGAGGTAAAGGCTAAGTCTTGTCATCATAAGGGGGCATATTTAGGTGTTCAGCTAAGGGTATCTAGACCCGAAGCGCTCGCCGAAGATCTGCGGGGACTTTGCTCGTCTTTCCCTCGCCGGGATCCCCACACGCTTTGCAGTAAAAGTACGCTTTCTTACCCATAGAATTAGGTCCGCTCATGGTGGGGCACACGAGCATACTATGGTAGGTAGCTGAGATGACCTTCGGTAGGATTGCTTTACCCACCTTTTCACTTTAACTTCGTCCCCGAGGGAAAGGCGGTAGCCGTCCTCAAAGGAAGGACCTTACTCCACAAACTAAGGGCAAGCGCTCAGCACCTCTTCCCTCCTCGACGAAGAAGATAAAGTAGACATGACGAAAGAACTACGACCACGGACGAGCCGGATCCTCGGCTATCTATGGGGAGGAGCTTGCCTCACCCTCCTGGTGATCGTCGGTGAGGACCTCCACTCGTGCCTCACCAAGCCTGAGGCATATCCCTTCGGAGCGGAGAACGTCTCCATTATATATAGGGACCTCCCGACGTATGTGGGCGTGAGCGCCCTGCTAGCGCTCTGGCTCGTCATGGGTATCGCCCGAGACTTCTTCGTTCGGCACAGACGCTGGGGAAGTCTGACCTTAGCTCACGCCCTGATCACACTAGGGATGCTTCTGGTGAGCGCACTTCCCGAGTAAGACGCACCCAGCATTCCTAGCCCAGCTCCGAAGCCTAATTCACTGCAGTACCAGAGACTTAGCCTAGGGTTAGGGAGTAGCATGCCTTTCCTTAATTTTCATAATATATCACAGAGTATAGAGAATTGTTGTAGGATTGGGGAAAAGTTATTTATTTTGTGATGTATCTATCACTTAGACATCATGATAATGAACAGATTCCTACAACGACTACCTCGCTTAGGCTTCCGCCTCAAGGTGGCTCTACTACTCGTAGGTGGGATCGTGCTGGGCTTAGGCGGACTCTTCCTGTATCTGCTGCGGTTCCACACTTATCTAGGCGACGATCCCTCGGCCTGTGTCAACTGCCACATCATGACCCCTTACTACGCCACGTGGATGCATGGCGCTCATGCTCGAAATACCACTTGCAACGACTGCCACGTACCTCATGACAATGTCTTCCGAAAGTATTACTTCAAGGGCAAGGACGGTATGAACCACGTGTATAAGTTCGTCACGCGACAGGAGCGACAGGCTATACAAGCCATCGACGAGAGTGCAGAGGTCATCATGGAGAACTGTGTACGCTGTCATGCTACCCTCAACACCGAAATCGTCAACACCGGACGTATCTCCTACATGGACGTCAAGTGTGACCAAGGGAAAGCTTGCTGGGATTGCCACCGAGATGTGGCCCATGGCAAGATGAACTCCCTCTCATCCACTCCAGCAGCTCAGGTGCCACTTCCCGAATCACCCGTGCCCGACTGGCTACAGAAGATGGTCAAGTAATCTCCCATCATCCCCTACGAAAAACAACAACAGAACAATAACAACGTAAAAGAGACTTTAGAATCATGGCAAAACAGTTGAAACGTTGGCAAGGATGGCTCCTCTTCGGAGGCTCAATGGTCATAGTCTTCGTCCTTGGGCTCATCGTCTCCTCACTCCTCGAGCGTCGTGCTGAGGTGGTGAGCATCTACAACAACCGCAAGCACCTCTTCTCGGACTCGATCGTGTCACAGAATGAACTCTTCGCCGAAGATTTCCCTCGCGAGTATCAGACGTGGGCAAAGACGGCCGACACAACCTACAAAGGTGAGTTCAATAGCTCACAGCGTGTAGATGTACTCGCAGCACGTCCTGAGATGGTCGTACTATGGGCAGGCTACTCCTTCGCTATGGAGTACAATACCCCACGCGGACACAAGCACGCCATCGAAGATATGCGCGAGATCCTTCGCACGGGTGCCCCTGGGGTGAACGGCAATAAGGACATACAGCCAGGTACCTGCTGGACTTGTAAGGGTCCTGATGTCCCCCGCATCATGAAGGAGAAAGGTATCGCAGAGTTCTACAAAGCTCCCTGGAGTCAGTGGGGGAACGAGATCGTGAACACCATCGGCTGCTCCGACTGTCACGACGCCCGGACTATGAACCTCAAGCCTGCGCGCCCTGCGCTCTACGAAGCGTGGGCACGCCGTGGGCAGGATGTCTCCCAGCAGTCGCACCAAGATATGCGCTCGCTCGTCTGTGCTCAGTGCCACACTGAGTACTACTTCAAGGGCGACGGCAAGTACCTCACCTTCCCTCATGACAAGGGCTTCACGGTCGAGGATATCGAAGCCTACTACGATGAGATGGATTACTCCGACTACACGCACAAGCTCTCGCGTGCTCCCATACTCAAGGCTCAGCACCCCGACTACGAACTCTGGCGTATGGGTATCCACGGACAGCGTGGTGTCTCCTGTGCTGACTGTCACATGCCCTACGTGAGTGAGGGTGGAGTGAAGTACTCCGATCACCAGATCGTCAGCCCTCTGGCGAAGATCGATAAGACCTGTCAGACCTGCCACCGTGAGGATGCAGAGACCCTGCGCCAGAACGTCTACGAACGTCAGCGTATGGCCAACGACATCCGCAACCGTGTAGAGAAGGAGCTGGCTAAGGCGCATGTCGAAGCTAAGTACGCATGGGACAAGGGTGCTACCGAGCCCGAGATGAAGTCTGCCCTGCAGTCCATCCGCAAGAGCCAATGGCGTTGGGACTTCGCTGTAGCCAGCCACGGAGCTTCCTTCCACGCTCCACAGGAAGTGACACGCATCCTCGGTCAGAGCCTCGGCTATGCTCAGGAAGCTCGTATCGCTATCGCTAAGGTGCTGGCACGCCACGGCTTCACCGGAGATGTCCCCATGCCTGATATCTCTACTAAGGAGAAGGCTTGGGCCTATATCGGTATCGATGGTAAGAAGCTCCAGGCTGAGAAGGCTGAGTTCATGAAGACGGTCGTACCTAAGTGGGTACAGTCTGCTAAGGCACAAGGCAAGCTCATCGAACTCTAAGCTGAGTCCCCCGAAGCTTGACACACATCTAGAATATCCCCTATGGCGCGGCGACAGACCTCATCGTCTGCCGTCGCGCTTCTTCTCTACTCCAACTCCTTTCCCGTATGTTTAATGCTATCTGGAAAATGAAAGAAGGCTTTGCCACCGGTGCAGGGCTGATCCTCGTGGGGCTAGTGCTCCAGTACAGCGTGGGTCCCATCCACTGGTCAGACTTCGCCTTCCCGATCAACGGCATCTTCCTCATCCTCTACCTACTCACCCTCGTAGTCGTCTACCTGCTACGTCATCGAGTACGCCTCTTCGCCTTCCTCTTCACCGCCGAAGCAGCTGTACCCACACTGATCTACGCTGCCCTACTCACCGTCGTGATGGGGCTCACGCGTCAGGTAGCACCTCACGAACGTGCTATCGATCCCATCGGGCTGACACAGATGCTCTCCTTCTGGCCCTTTGTATTCATCTATGCTCGCCTTGCAGGTATCGTGGGGCTGATCGCACTACGGCAGATCTTACATTTCCGCCTGAGGGAAGTACCCTCCATGCTTTCGCACATCGGGCTCTTCATCGCTATCGTCTCCGCTACGCTTGGTAGTGCTGATATGGAGCATGTGAAGCTCACGGCTCAAACAGACATGCCCGAGTGGCGTGCTACCCATGAGCAGGGCTTCATGGAGCTGCCTCTAGCTATCCAGCTGGAGAAGTTCACCATCGACGAATATCCCCCCAAGCTTCTAGTCATCAACAGCAAGACAGGGAAGTCCATCCCAGCGAAGAACCCTGACATCGTACTTATCGATAAGCACTTCCGTGAAGGTATGCTTCATCAGTGGCGCATCCGTATCCAGCAGAACCTTCCCTTGGCTGCTCCCGTCATCACCTCTGACACGACGAGGTACGTCGCATGGGGATCGTCAGGTGCTGTGACTGCCCTTCTGGTCGAAGCGCAACCTATGAAGGATGGCAAGGAGGTCGGCAAGCCCCTCGTCGGCTGGGTCACCTGCGGTAGCTACCTCTTCCCCTTCCAGGAACTCAAGCTCACCAACGATCTAAGCCTCGTCATGGCACGGCGTGAACCCGAGCGCTATGCCTCACGCATCCATATCTACACCCAGTCGCAGAAGAACATCGTCGCTACCGTCGAAGTCAATAAGCCCGTCACGGTCGATGGATGGAAGATCTACCAGCTTAGCTACGACGAAGCGATGGGTCGATGGAGCGAGACCAGCACCTTCGAGCTCGTCAAGGATCCTTGGCTACCTGCCGTCTATGTAGGGATCTACCTCCTGCTGGCTGGTGCTATACTTACCTTCATCGTCTCGCAGAAACGTCGCTAAGTCCTTCCTCCTAGCTTAGGGTAAGGCTCCCCTCCACCTCGAAGGCGTAGATACAGCGCCCTGATAGAAGGTGTTCGCCCTACCCTCTTCTGCTTCACCACTCCAACCCCTATCAACTCTATCCTCATGACTTGGGATTCCTTCATATTCTTCGCTATCCCTGCCCTCCTGCTATGGGCGGGCGGTGCATGGACGGCTTGGCGCAAGCGTCCTCTCCCTACCTATCTACTCACCGCTGCGGGGCTCATCGTCTACTTCGCCTTCATCCTTGGGCTGTGGCTCTCTCTGGAGCGCCCTCCTCTGCGCACCATGGGTGAGACACGCCTGTGGTATGCCTTCTTCCTCCCCACGGCAGGGCTGATCGTCTATTCTCGCTGGCGCTATCCTTGGATCTTAGCCTTCAGCACCGTCCTGGCTGGTGTCTTCACTACGATCAACATCATCAACCCCGAGATCCACAACAAGACGATCATGCCTGCACTCCAAAGCCCTTGGTTCGCTCCGCACGTCATCGTCTATATGTTCGCCTACGCTGTGCTCGGTGCAGCGGCGCTGATGTCTGCCTACCTGCTATGGTTCAAGAAGTCACCCATCAACGATCACGAGATGGACATCTGCGACAACCTCGTCCAAGTAGGTTGGGCCTTCATGACCGTCGGTATTCTCTTCGGAGCGCTCTGGGCTAAGGAAGCCTGGGGCCACTATTGGGCGTGGGACCCTAAGGAGACATGGGCCGCTGCCACGTGGTTCGCCTATCTGGCTTATATCCATGTGCGCATCCGCTCCGACCGCTATCGTCGTGCAGCGCTCTGGGGGCTCTTCATCTCCTTCATCCTTCTGCAAATGTGCTGGTGGGGGATCAACTACCTCCCTTCGGCTCAAGGCGTGAGCGTCCACACCTACTCCCTCGGCTAAGGACATAGCCCCCCATAAGCCTCCATAAACAATCGTCCCCACCCGTAGTCTCTACAGGTGGGGACGCTTATTTTACCTGCCCGCTGACTAAATAACGACCAGAGGAGGCCTTCTTCTTTTTTGGTTTAGCCTTCGTATATGGGAGATTAAGTAGCTTGTATGATCTTAAAAACAGTTCGTTTGTATCCGCATCTTTCTCACCTGCCTCGATAGTTGGATCTAGGATCTGCTCCTTGAACTCATCATTAGAAATATACTTGAGCACTACCTTATCTTCTTTTAGCTCTGCACCTAATAAGGCTTTAAGCTCATTGAAGTATTCGCGAATACTCTCCTCTCTCTCCCCTGTTACTTTCGGGGAGGCAAAGATGATTTCGCAGCGTTCCTCCTCAGGGGAAGGGTTGAGAAAAGAGCAGGGGGAAGAGAAATAGCAAAGTATAGATAGATAAGAACGCACAAGCTTCTTCATTATACGTGCTTTTGACTCCTCTGTTGAACCATACCCAAGTCCATTCCCATGATAAGCTATATCTATGGCATATATCTTGCCAGTTTGATCTATTCCTATAGCATCTATTTCAGCCTGCTTTAGGAATTGATCAAGCTCTGATTTCTTGAAGATTCCACTAAAAGCTTCCTCTCTGCGTACCTTCTCAAAGATAGTATCAAGCTTTTCCTTGTTATTAATCGTCCAGTGGCTTGATACTTTCCAGTTTGTCTGATAGATGATGCATCCCTTCACGTGCTTGAGGTAGCTCAAGGCTAGAGATTCTCCGATTTCGATTTTCATGAGATCTGTTTATTTGAGTTTGACGATATGCAAAGCTAAGAAGAATAGGTCTGGCGAGCAAAGGGTATACCCTTCGTAATCAAAACGTATACGTTTCCAGCCTAAGACGTATACGTTTCAGGCACGAAACGTATACGTATTGGACCGGGTAGCTTTGGGCAAGGAATCTTGAGGCGTTTCACTGGGGGAAAGGTCAACTCTTTTAGCCCCCCTTTTACGACCCACGGTAGGTCGCTAAAAAAAAACTACGGTAGGTCGTCGATGCGACCTACCGTAGATCGCTTCGACGACCTACCATAGGTTTCCAAACCACCCCTTGACTGAAGCCTCGGGGGAAGGCTAAGCTTGAGGCCTCGCTGAGCCCGAATTCGCCAACCCATACCAAGCGCTAACCTACGCCCTCAGCTAAGGGCATAGGCAACGCATAAGCCTCCACAAAGAAGCGTCCCCACCTGTAGCTGATACTACAGGTGGGGACGCTTCTTTGTGGAGGCTTATTCACGCTTCAATCGCTCTTGCTCTAAGTCGATCCTTCGGATGAAGCGATTCACGATATCCTCATCGATATTAGCTTGCTCCTTATTCAGGTGATAAAGGTAGAGGCGTTGCTGATCCAAGATACGGCAGTAGAGCTCGCTGGATGTATCATAGAGCGGTGTATGTCCTTCTTCCTCCAGTTGCTGTAGCCAATCGGTGACCATCGTCTGAAGGAGATGACTTTCAGTGACGCTCTCACACAGCTCATTCTCCCTGAGGTAGCGCAAGCTGACATCAGCTAACCCTTTACGAATGATCAATTCCGTCTCCTGCTCAGGGAGGTGATCATTGAAGACGGGGAAGGTCATCCGATTGATCAGAATAGGCAGGGTCAGGCCTTGTAGGAGCAGGGTCACGAGGATCACGACGAACGTGATATAGATGATCATCGAGCGCTCTGGGAAAGGCAAGCCTTCATCAGTCAGTAGCGGGATGGAGAGTGCTGCCGCCAGAGATACCACACCACGCATACCCGACCAACCTAGCACAAAGGGGACACGCAAGCCATAGTAGTTCGGGTCAGCTACCTTGATGAACCTCCGCATAAAGAGCGTGATCATAACCGCACCATAGCTGCATGCCAGACGAACTAAGATGAGCACCGCCGAGATCAAGAGACCATACCACGTCGCCGTGGACAAGCTCATCCCCCCTTCACGCATACCAGCGACTACCTCAGGCAGATCTAGGCCGATAAGTAGGAAGACAAGACCATTCAGCAGGAAGACAAAGTTATGCCAGAAGCTCCATCCACTCAAGCGAGAACTACTATCCATGAAGAGGGTATTCCGGCTGCTCAAGTACAAGCCTCCAGATACAACGGCTATTACTCCTGATGCCCCGACCTCTTCGGCAGCGATATACATGATATAAGGAGTGATGAGCGTGAAGACCACATCGATCTTCTCATCTGTAGGCAGGTAGTGATGTAGCTTGATCATCACCCAAGCCACCGCCAGCCCAACCAATAGCCCGCCCACGATCATCCACACGAAGCTAGCAGCAGCCTGATACCAGATGAACTGCCCCGTACCAACGGCAACGAGGGCCACACGCATGATGATCAAGGAGCTTGCATCATTGAAGAGACTCTCCCCTTCCAATATGGAGGAAAAGCGCTTCGGCACCTTCACAAAGCGCATAATAGCTTGGGCACTCACCGCATCTGGAGGTGATACGATCCCCCCAAGCAGGAAGCCCAAAGCAATCGAAAAGCCAGGCAGGATGGCATTAGCTACCAAGGCTACAGCACAAGCCGTGATGAAGACGACGGGGAAGGCAAAACTAAAGATGATACGTCGCCACTTCCACAGTTCTTTCCATGAAGCGCCATAGGCCGCTTCGAAGAGTAGGGGCGGAAGGAAGATAATAAAGATCAATTCAGGCTCCACCTTGATCTGTGGCATGCCTGGCGTCAAGCTCAGAGCTAGTCCGGCCAAGACAAGTAAGATGGGGTAAGCCACCTTGATCTTATTCCCCAGCATGGTCAGCATGCAGATGATGACCACCAGCGTGATGAAAAATAGCGTTTCAAATATCATCTGTTCGAGTTCTTCTTATTGTGAATCTTATCGGGTGCCCTGCATCAGCCGTCAGCAAAGGGGAATCATCTCTTAAATCTCCCCTTAACACAGCCAGTCCAGCGCCCCAAAATAAGGTGCGCAAAGATACGAAGAATCGACCTGCGCCAAAACGTATACGTTTCACGTCCAAAACGTATACGTCTTGGACTGGGAAGCTTTGGGCGAGAAATCTTGAGGCATTTCACTGGGGGAAAGGTCACCTCCTTTTATGCCCCTTTTGCGACCCACGGTAGGTCGCTGAAAAAACCTACGGTAGGTCGTCGATGCGACCTACCGTGGGTCGCTTCGACGACCTACCATAGGTTCCTAAACCACCCCTTGGCATAAGCCTCGGGGGAAGGCTAAGCTTGAGGCCTAGATGAGCTCGAATCCGCCAACCCATACCAGGCGCTAACCTACGCCCTCAGCTAAGGGCACAATGAGCGCATAAGCCTCGATAAAGAAGCGTCCCCACCCGTAGTCACAGTTACAGGTGGGGACGCTTGCTTTAATATCGTCTCGCTATATGGCCTCTTTGCAGGCTATTGATGATTCACTGGGAGGTTGCGAGGCATCCAGCACATCATTTGGCTGGGGCGATCACCTCATACCTCTGTGGAGTGCAGTCGTTCGTAAAGAAGGTGATCATGGGAGTGCGGACACCTGGCATGATCTCCCCTCCGATCAGCATACCCTCCACCGCAGAAGTATACCCATCCAGATAGACTGCATCTGCTCGGCCGTCGAAGCGAAACTCGCTTTTCGGTCCACTCTCCCCCCTCGACCTATCGAAGAAGTACCAGTCGCTACAGAAATCATACCAGGCAGGGTCGTGGCTGAGATAAGCACGCTGCTCAGCCTGAAGCTTCTTCACCAGCCGACGATTCCCCTTAGCCTTCGCTACCTTCAGATCCTTCTCACGCTGGAGTGCCGTCACAAAGAGGTCTGCCCGCACCCCACCAGAGAAGCTAACATCGTGCCCCGAAGCGTAACCGCCCCCAAAGCCATGGGCTGCGATGGGATTATCAGGTGCGATCTTATAAGTCTGCCACTGCTTCGTCTCAGGCGTATAAGCCATGTAAGTGACATCGGCCTTGACTCGCTGGCTGGGCTCATCTACCCCCGTGAACGACCCCATGACACCTAAGTACGAGACGTAGTCGGAGCGCCCACGTTCACTCTTATTCGTCGCAGCTACGAGCTTGAGGAAAGGGCTATGCGGATAAGGTGTCTCCTCACGCCATCCCGCTTCAGGTCGGCGGAGGTCAAGAGATAGGGCGGTATTGGAGAGCTTCCCATTCACACGGCCACCGATGAGGTAGAGCACATCCCCTATAAGAGCTGAAGCCATACCACTACGTGGCTTAGGTAAGCTGGGTAGCGGAATAATCTCCACGCCAAGGCTATCACTCAACTGAATGATATAGGCATCACGTAGCTCTCCCGCTTCAGACTGGCCACCTGCGACGATGAGCTGACTGAAATACTGCTGGAAGGCTGCATAGGCTGTCGGTTGTGGCAGGTGCCCTACAAGCTTCCATCCCATATCCAGCTCCGAAGCCTTAGCCTCACAAGCAGCATACATAGCATCAAGATATTCGCCGACATAGATCTCTGAATAGTAGCGCTTCGCTCCACCCTCTCGAGCTGGACGGTCTGGGAAGTTACACCCACCAGCCATCACAAGTAGTCCCGGACGTGGCTCTCCCGCTATATGCCCCGATACACCCTTAGCATAGGCGGAGTCTAACTGAGGTGTCTTGGCCTCGAACATGCGATAATCCTCTTGCGCCTGTGACGTGCCGTAGCTCCCACCCACCGCAAGCAGGAAGAGCGCCATAAGCCTTGCTCTACGTAACATACTCTTCATCATTCGTAACTTGTCTATTGATTTCCCAGCTTGGACAGATTCATCCCCCCTTGCTGGAGCTTTACAAAGATAAAGATAAGGCATACCAACAGAGGCATGGGACGAAGTCGAGAGGTAGGGGCACGAGGCAAAGGGGTGCGAGAGGAGGACGGAACACTATCCTCAGAACGAGGGTTATCTTCCGTGAAAAGGTAGGTCACTTCGCTGGAGCATGGGTTCGAAGAGAAAGAACCGAAGGGAAGTAACCGAGACCTTCAGGGGAGGAAAGCTCGGGCGAGCGGGGTAAGCGAGCCTCAAGCAATAGAGCCTTCCCCTCATCACCCTAAAGCAAAAGAAAATGATGCATTCACCCTGGGCCCTGCTGATCCTACTCATCCCGATCATCGCCGAATACTATGTGTCCCACAGAGTATGGCAACTCCTTCCCCCTATCCTTCCCCTGAAGGTCACAGTCGTAGCACTGATGACTCTGGCCTTCATCCTCGCCTTCGTCAGCTTCAGCGGTGTGCTGGATCGGATGCCCTTGGAGCTGGGTACCTTCACCTACGAGGTCGGGAACTCTTGGCTTATCCTGCTCCTATATCTAGTGATGGTCTTCGGGGTGCTGGACCTAGGGCTGGCACTGGGGCTCATTCCTCGCACCTTCCTCAGAGATAGCGCCGTGGGGAGCGTGAGTGTGCTCCTCTTCTTCCTTGGGCTCTTCACCTATGCTCACCTCCACTTCGAGCAGAAGCAGCGTGTCGAGCTCACCCTTGACTCCGAGGGGAAGGTCGGGAAGCCCGTGAAGCTCGTCCTCGTCAGTGACCTGCACCTCGGCTACCACAATCGCCGTAGCGACCTTCGCCGTTGGCTCCAGCTGATCAAGGAGGAGCGCCCTGATGCCATCCTCATCGCTGGGGACCTGATCGATTGGTCGATCAAGCCCGTACTGGAGGAAGGCTCTGCGAAGGAGTTTAGAGAGCTGGGCATCCCCATCTATGCGATCCTAGGCAATCACGACTACTATGCTGGTACGAGTGCTGACAAGGACTTCTGTGAGGAGGCGGGGATCCAGCTCCTACAGGACAGCGTGGCCTACTTCGGTGATCTGGCGATCGTAGGACGTGACGACCGAACGAATCCCCACCGCAAGAGCCTCGGGCAAATCATGGAAGGCATCGACCGAAGTAAGTACATCATCGAGCTGGATCATCAGCCTTACCACCTCGAAGAAGCGGAGCAGTGGGGTGTGAACTTTGAGTTCGCAGGTCACACGCACCACGGACAGGTCTGGCCCCTCAATTGGGTCACGGATGCGATCTATGAGGATGCGTTCGGCCCGCTGACTAAGGGCAAGACCCAGTACTATGTCAGTTCGGGACTCGGGATCTGGGGTGGTAAGTTCCGAATAGGCACGCAGTCCGAGTACCTAGTGGTGACCATCCGCTAAGGGCAAATTAGGGCGAGAGCAGAAGGGGCAAAAAGGAACCTACGGTAGGTCGTCCTTGCGACCCACGGTAGGTCGTCGAGACGACCCACAGTAGGTTTTTTCGGCGACCTACCGTAGGTCGTTTTTTGCCCCCCTTAGAGTACCTATTATACAGGGCTGTGCTTCGGCTCTCCAAGCGATCAGTCAGGACGAAGTAAATAAATGCTTATCTTTGGCTTGCCTTGTAGCTTAGGCTGCGGGATCACGGCCCATCCGTGAGCAGATTCATTATCATCAAGTACACATCAGAGATGAAGAAACTTATCGCTATCATGGCACTGGCGGGGATCACATCTTCCCTGTCTGCGCAGACCCCCAAGGAGACTAAGGACAGCATCCAACCCAACGTCTTCACGACCGTCAAGGATGCTCGCATCACTTCGATCAAGAACCAAGCAAACTCCGGGACTTGCTGGGCATATTCGGCTCAGAGCTTCCTCGAAGACGAGCTCATCCGTATCGGTAAGGGCGAGTATGACCTCTCGGAAATGTTCGTCGTCAGCCACTCCTACAAAGACAAGGGTCGTAAGTATGTCCGCCTGCATGGCAAGCTGAACTTCGCTCAGGGTGGATCCTTCTACGATGTACTCTACGTACTGAAGAACTACGGCGCTGTCCCTCAGGCTATCCTCCCCGGGCTCAACTACGGCACGACGAAGAATCAGCACGGAGAGATGGAGGCTGGTCTCAAGGCCTTCCTCGACGCTATCGTCAGCAACCCCAACGGCAAGCTCTCCTCAGCTTGGTACCCCGCCTACGAGTCGATCATCGACCAGTACCTCGGCAAGCTCCCCGAAAGCTTCACCTTCAATGGCAAGAAGTACACCCCACAGAGCTATGCTAAGGAACTTGGCCTCAACGCCGACGACTATGTATCGCTGACCTCCTTCACGCACCACCCCTTCTACAGCAAGTTCGCCCTCGAGATCGAAGACAACTGGCGCTGGGCTGAATCCTACAACCTCCCCATCGACGAACTCATGCGCACGATGGAGTACGCTATCGACAAGGGCTACACCATCGCTTGGGGCTCTGATGTGAGCGAGAAGGGTTTCACCCGTGACGGGATCGCTGTCCTAGCCGACGTCGAAGAGATCGAAACGAAGGGCTCCGATCAGGCTCGCTGGATAGGTCTGAACTACTCCGACAAGCAGCGCCTGCTGACTCAGCTCATCCATTCGGCTAACGTACCTGAAATCAATCCTACTCAGGAGTACCGCCAGAAGGGCTTTGACAACTACGAACTCACCGACGACCACGGTATGGTCATCTACGGGATCGCAAAGAATCAGCTCGGCCGAAAGTTCTTCATGGTAAAGAACTCTTGGGGTGAGGCAGGTGCCTACAAGGGTATCTGGTACGCTTCGTACAACTTCGTCAAGGGCAAGACGATGAACATCGTACTCCACCGCTCAGCTCTCCCCGATGACATCGCCAAGAAGCTCGGCATCAAGAATAAGTAAGAGCTCCATTTAGAGCGCTTAGCTCGATACAGCGAGAGGCCATCCGTAGCAATACGGGTGGCCTCTCCTCATCTTAGCCCTTCGAGATAAGAACTTTCTTGATATTCTTTGACGAGGGGATATACCGCTTTCTACCTAGCCTCCATGGGGGTCCCATAGGGAAAATAATTGCAAACGTCAAAAAGTATTTGGTGGAGTAAAATAATTTAACGTATATTTGCAGTGTGTTTTTCATGGTATTAGATTTAAGGTTAACGAAGAGAATTGGCTGTCGGGAGACAGTCAATTCTTGTTTTATGCCCCTAGTACCATCTACCCAGCTGTAGCCGTAGCTCTAGCCTTGACCCAACGAAGGCTAGGCTATCCGACGAAGCACCCACTTCCCCTTTAGGATATATCGGATAATGAGTAACTTTGCGCAAACCCTAGAGAAGACCTCCAAGCACGATCGCTCTTCTCTAGGGCGTATAAATACAGCACTAACGTAATGGCACAGAGTAACCAAAACCCATTAGTCGCTGAGGTATGCGCCTCCAAGCGACACGATAAAGCTCTCATCCTAGTCACCTTCGGTAGCACCTACGAAGGACCACACAAGACCTTCGCTACCCTGCGTCAAGCCTTCGCTGAGAATTTCCCCGACCGAGACATATATATGGCCTTCACCTCCAAGTTCTGCATCCGCCGATGGAAGGAGAAGACCGGTGAGGAATACTACACTACTGACAAGTGGCTCGAGGCTATAGGAGAAGCCGGCTATCGTGCTGTCAGTATCCAGTCGCTACACGTCATCCCAGGGCTAGAGTACTCGTTCATCGGTGACCGCTATGTCCCGCAGTTCCACCGACTCTACCCGCACATCCCCACCACAATCGGCGTACCCCTTCTGTGGAGCCAAGCCGATATAGAGCGTGTCGGAGACTGCCTCTATTCCCTCTTCAGAGATCGTCTAGAGCGTGGGGAAGCCCTCGTACTCATGGGGCATGGCAACAACACCGACAAGCACCCCGAAGCCAATGGTCGCTACCGCCGTCTCCATGACTATCTGCAGAAGCGCCACCCACGTATCCTGATCGGGACGGTAGACTTCGAGGATATGCTCTTCGAGGACGTCGCCGAGCGACTCCGTGAAGTATGCTCCGAGGGTACGACGATCAATCTCCTCCCACTGATGTCTGTAGCTGGAGACCATGCGCTCAATGACATGGCAGGCGACGAAGAGGAAGATACCCCACTGGAGGAACAGAGCTGGAAGATACGCTTCCGTGCTCTTGGCTATCGTGTCGATGAGGAGCATTGCCACCTACATGGACTAGCAGACTTCGCCCCACTTCGCCAGATCTGGCTAGACCATCTGATGGCAGCAGAGCGGGAGCAGTAACCCCGCCTAAGCACGAGAAGTACGTATATCTGTGTATCCAATTCCCCTGACTATGAATAAGCGTCTCTATCTACTCCTCCTAGCTCTTACCCTGGGACTAGAGCCTGCTGGAGCCATGCACATCATGGAGGGATTTATTCCCATGAAGTGGTGCATCATCTGGTATCTGATCGCCCTACCCTTCGTAGTGCTTAGCTACCGCTTCGTAGCTCGTATCGTGAAGGCTTCTCCCCGTATGAAGAGCACCTTCGCCCTCTCAGCAGCCTACACCTTCATCCTATCTGCACTGAAGGTACCTTCGGTAGCAGGGAGTAGCTCACACCTGACGGGTACGACGCTAGGGACACTTGCTATCGGCCCGATGGCTATGCCCCTCGTCGGGACGATCGTCCTGCTCTTCCAGGCACTTCTCCTAGCCCATGGAGGGATCAGCACCCTAGGGGCGAATATCTTCTCCCTATCTATAGCAGGTCCCTTCGTAGCCTATGCACTCTATCGCCTCCTCATGGGGCTGAGACTCCACAGAAATGTGGCGATCTTCGTCGCTACCTTCTGTGGCTCTATGGCTACCTACATAGTGACCTCCTTCCAGCTCGCCTTTGTCTATCCTGACGCTGTCTCAGGTATCATGGGAGCAGCGTGGAAGTTCCTCGGGATCTTCGCCATCACGCAGGTCCCACTCTCGATCATCGAAGGGGTACTCACCGTCGTAGTCATCGGACTGCTGGACAAGAGTCAGGTCAATACCTCTGTCTACACAGGTGGCATGAAGGAAGAGGCTCAGACGAAGAAGAGCCTTCGCCCTCAGGTCATCCTCCTCAGCATCCTCGGGGCTATCTGCCTAGCACTACCCATCCTAGCCGGGATCTTCGATATCGGTACAGGCACCGATGATCAGGCTGGGGACATGATCGGTCACCTTACCCCAGGCTTCAGCCCAACGCCCTTCTGGGAGAGCTTCGAGCCCTCGGAATTAGGCGAACCCCTCCTCTTCGCTCTACAGGTAGCCATAGGCATCGCCCTCTTCGCCTGGGGTTACTATCAGCTGGTCTATAAGAAGCGCCTCAAGAAGGAGCACGAAGAGCACATCTAATGTCGCATACACAGAGCTGCTCGCTACGGTCTAGTCTGCGTAGGGAGCAGGCATACTTTGTCCTTTGCCTCCTTGCCCTTGGAGTAGCCTTAGTGCTCCAGCATACGCTTCAGCTCCTCGCCTTCGCTGTCCTTATCTACGGGCTAGCCTTCCGCTACTATGGAGAGCGACGTAGGGGCTTAGTGCGCCGAGTCCTTATCCTCGCTGGCTTCATCTCACTCTCTATCCTACCTCTCGCTCTTGGTCGAGGAGACTCCTCCTCGCTCCTCCTTGATCTAGGGGGATGGGGCTTCACCCGTGACGGGCTTCATGTAGCGATCAAGACTTGGCTCAGATGCCTAGCGTCCGTTGGGTCGATGATCCTTCTGCTCCAGCTCCTACCTCTACATCGTCTCTATGCAGTACTGCGTAGCCTGGGTATCCCCAAGCTCTTCATTGACCTCGTCGAACTGACCTATCGCTATATCTTCGTCCTCGAGGAGACAGCGGGACAGATACGCCTAGCACAGACGAGCCGTCTGGGCTACCAAGGGGGGATACAGCGACGCATCCAGCACTTCGGCATGCTTCTCTCACGTACCTTCGTCCTCAGCCAAGTAGAGTCCGATAAGCTCTACCTCGGATTGATCTCTCGGGGCTATGAAGATGAGCCCCTCCATCAGCCTGTAGAAAGTGGAGCTACTCTAGACAATACCCCCGTGCTTCGCCTTGAAGGGATCTCCTTCGCCTACGAAGATGGATACGAGGCGCTACACGCTCTCTCCCTCTCTATCCATAGAGGAGAGCGCATAGCTCTGATTGGTCACAATGGGGCTGGGAAGTCCACCCTCTTCCTGCTCCTCTCGGGTCTACAGCAGAGCTGGCAAGGGGAACTCCAACTTCACGGGAAGCTCATCACCCCTCAGGAGCGAGTCGCCCTGCGCCGTCGGGTAGCTCTTGTCCTACAGAACTCCAACTATCAGCTCTTCACCCCTTCCGTTGAGGATGAACTATCCTTTGGACTGAAGAATATGGGATTGGAGGGAGAAGCGCTCCACCTGCGCCTCGAGGAACTTCTTACCGAGTACCAGCTCCTTGACCTACGTCATAAAGCTCCGCATGAACTCAGTGAAGGGCAGAAGAAATGGGTAGCCCTAGCTGCCGTCCTTGCTACAGACCCCGAGATCATCATCCTAGACGAACCGACAGCAGCACTTGACGCACTCTATACCGAGCGTGTACTGGAGCTCCTCGATCGTCTCCACGAGCGAGGGAAGACGGTCATCGTCTCCACGCACGACATGGATCTAGGGTATCAGTTCGCCGATCGTGTACTCCTCCTCGCTCAGGGGAAGCTCCTCGCTGATCGCCCCGCACTAGAGCTGTGGCAGGATAGAGAGCTACTTACCTCAGCACACATCCCTCAGCCTTGGGCGCTACGCTCCGCAAAGGCACCTCTGCATCACCCTGCTAGCTTCCCCCAGGGAGAGAAGCACTATCACCTACCCCTCTTCCTCACCGCAGAAGAGCTCCCCATCCTATTCATCGGAGGGGGACGAGGTGTTTGGCGCAAGGCTCAGGGGCTTATCGACCGACACATCCCCTTCACCATACTCTCCCCCACCCTCTACCCCGAGCTAGAGGCGTACGAAGGTAAGGGACTCTTCCGCTGGATACGTCAGCGGTATACCGGCGTGGAGGATCTATCTCCAGCCCGCATCATTGTCCTTGGGATAGGTGATCCCGAAGAAGAGCGAGCGATCGCTGACCGACTTGCCTCGGAGGGCTACCTCTTCTCTCTGCTCAGTGATCCTCAGCGGGGGAACATCCAGTTCGGAGCCACAGCCCACCGAGAGGGCATCACACTCTCGGTCCACAGCGATTACCGCTTGCCCGAGATCACTCAGAGCTTGAAGGAGGCTTGGGTCAAAGATCTACCAGCGGGTATCGGGGCACATCTAGAAGAGCTAGCCCAGCTAAGAGTCGCCCTACTCGAGGCACCAGAGGGAGAGGCGAAGGATCGCCTACGCAAGGCCTACACCGAAAAGAAAGAATCACTACTGCAAGATACGATCCATGATCGGACTCATTAGCATCAACCACAAGACCGCTTCACTATCCCGCCGAGAGCAATTCGCTCTCTGCGAAGAGGAGGCGGTACAGCTCATCGACCTATGGAAGAGCGAAGAGGGGCTCCTCGGCGGACTTGTACTCTCTACGTGCAATCGTCTAGAGATCTACTACGAAGCACCCTCTCGCATCACCTCGGAGCAAGAGACTCGGCTCATCCGTAGCCTCTATCGCTTCAAGAAGGTGCGCCACCTCGGTGATGAATCGATCTTCGAGACACGTCAGCATCAGGAGGCGATCAAGCACCTCTTTCGTCTGGCCTGTGGGCTCGAGTCCATGGTCCTAGGTGAGACACAGATCTTAGGACAACTCAAGGAAGCCTTCCGCCGAGCTACGAGCCATGCTCAGAGCACCTCAGTCCTCTCCCGACTCTGTCACAAAGCCTTCGAGACGGCCAAGAAGGTACGTAGCGAATACCTACTCTCTGCTACCCCCATCTCCGCAGGTGCAGCAGCGGTAGACTATCTCCATCATAACGCCTCAGACTTCCTACAGCAGTCGGTGCTCATCCTCGGAGCAGGTCAGATGGCCGAAGCTATAGCTCAGCGCCTACAGGAGCTTCAGCATCCCGAGGTCAGTGTCTATAATCGTACAGGCTCACGTGCCGAGCTCTTTGCCACGAAGCACCATATCGCTCAGGTCTTCTCTGAGGATAGGCTCTCCGATGCTCTCCGATCAGCGACCATCATCTTCGTAGCTACCTCCTCCCTCACCCCGATCATCACTGAGGAGGTCGTCCCTCATACCCCTCTGGAGACAAGGCACTTCTTCGACATGGCTGTCCCCCGAAATGTCGATCCGTCACTAGAAGAGCTACCAAGCATCCGACTCTATACCATCGATGACCTCAGAAGCCAGCAGTACCTCTCTAAGGAGAAGACACATCAGGATGAAGAGATCCAGAGCTATCTCCAAGCGATGACCCAAGACTTCATCGCCTGGTGCGATGCAGCGGAAGTTCGTGAAGTGATCGGGCTAGTCCAGCAAGTCTCTCACCAGCTTCTCCAAAAGGAGCTCGCTAACCTCCCCCACGAGCTGACCGAAAGGGAGCGAGAGCTCGTCACCCGATGGGACGAGCACCTGCGTACGACCTATACGACGGCTATCGTCTCCTCGCTACGAGAACTGAGCGAAGAGACAGGGCTCAAGATCTACTCCGAAGCTACCCTACAGCTATTCTCTCATATCCAAAGCAAACTACCTCAGCATGACGCATAGGACGCTCATCTTAGGCTCTCGTGGGAGCCAACTAGCCCTACGCCAAAGCGAGCTCGTACGAGAAGCTCTCCTCAGCATCCACCCCGACCTCCAGATCGAGATCAAGATCATCAAGACCAAGGGCGATAAGCTCCAGCACCTCGCTCTAGATGCTTCTGGAGACAAGGGGCTCTTCACTGGGGAGCTAGAGGCCTCTCTCCGTCGGGGAGAGATCGACCTAGCAGTGCATAGCCTCAAGGACCTCCCTGTAGATCCAGCCGAAGGCACATGTCTCGCCGCTTATCTTCCCCGAGCAGTCACCCATGACACCCTCATCGGCACCTGCCCCCTAGAGTCTCTACCCGAAGGGGCCGTCGTAGGTACCTCGAGTAAGCGTAGAGCCTACCAGATAGCTCTTCACTATCCACACCTACGCACCGAGCCCATCCGAGGCAATGTGGAGACCCGTATCGGGAAGGTCCACTCTGGACTCTTCGATGCCACGCTCCTCGCCGAAGCCGGACTCTCTCGACTAGGTATGGATGAGCTCGAGCGCTACCCCATCGAGGAGGCAGTCATCGTCCCTGCTCCAGGGCAAGCGGCCATCGCTGTACAGACCCACCAGGATGACACGGAGCTACATCACCTCCTAGAGAGTATCCATGATGCCAAGACCGAGCGAGAGGTGACGATCGAGCGAAGCCTACTGAAGCGACTGGGTGGAGGCTGTGCCCTCCCTCTAGGCTGTGTCTGCCATATCACGGATGATCAAGCAGAGCTCCGTATCTTCTACGCTAGTAGCTCGGGAGAGAAGCACTACAAAGCCAAGCATACCGTCCCGCTCTCGGAGATCGATCCCCTCCTTGATCACCTCACCGACGAACTAAGAAGTATCACTACAGCATGAGCACCGTATACCTAGTAGGAGCAGGTCCTGGAGATCCGAAGCTCCTTACCCGTAGAGCCTATGAGCTCATCACTACCGCCGAAGTCATCGTCTACGATGCCCTCGTCTCCCCCAGCATCCTCGCCCTCATCCCCGAGAGGACTAAGCTGTACCACGTCGGGAAGCGCTATGGAGCTCATTCGCTCAAGCAGGCAGAGATCAATGACCTACTCATCGAACTAGGGAAAGCCGACCTAGGCAGGGTCGTACGCCTCAAGGGGGGCGATCCCTTCGTCTTCGCTCATGGAGGAGAAGAGATGACAGCCCTTAGGGAGGCAGGTATACCCTACGAGATCGTACCCGGGATCACGGCAGGCCTTGCAGCTCCAGCCTACTTCGATATTCCCCTGACCCATCGGGGACTCAGTCGCTCCTTCACCTGCCTCACGGCGCACACTGAAGACGGGGAGCTCCCCGACTTCGACTGGACCAGCCTAGCTCGACTCTCGGGGACGCTGGTCTTCTATATGGGGGTAAGGCAGGTGGCTCAGATCAGCAGGGCCCTGATCTCTGCAGGGATGTCCGCCTCTACCCCAGCAGCACTACTAAGCCGAGGCACGACGCCCCAGCAGGCCCTCCTAGAGCGCACCCTAGGGGCGTTCACCGATACATCGGAGGACTTCTCTGCGTACGCTCCTGCGCTCTTCATGATCGGGGAGGTTCTACGATTTGCCGAGGGGTGCACCTCTCGCCCACTCTCGGGGAAGAAGATCATCGTGACTCGAGCCCGACACCAAGCCTCTGTCCTTCAGGGAGCGCTGGAGGAGAAGGGTGCCGAGGCTTACCTCCTCCCCACCATCCAGCTTACCCCCAATGAGGAGGTCGAGGCCGAACTAGAGACGACCCTCCAGAGCCTATCCAGCTACGACTGGATCCTCTTCACCTCGCCCAATGCCGTAGAGTTCTTCTTCTCGGCGCTTCACCAGCGTGGGAAGGATAGTCGGCACCTGGCTCCCTGCCAGATCGGAGCACTAGGGCCTATGACGGCCGAGGCTCTTAGTGCCTATGGGATTACCGCGGACTTCATCCCCCAGGAGTACTATGTCAAGGTCTTCGCCGAAGAATTCATCCAGCGAGCGAGGCTCGCCCCTGTCCATCGTATCCTCCTACCCAACTCCGCCCTTGCGGGGGATGATCTCTCGGAACTCCTCTCCGAAGCAGGGATCGCCTGCCACCGCCTCCCCCTCTACCAGAATACGCCCATCAACTATACCGCTAGCGAACTGAAGGAAGCGCTCGGCTCTGCTGATTACCTCACGGCCTGTAGTTCCTCGGCCATCCATCATCTAGTGAGCCTACTACAAGTGCACCAGCTAGATCATCTCCTGAAGGCGCTCCCGCTAGCTGTCCTCGGAGAGCAGACAGCGGAGGTAGCTCGGAGCTATGGTATCGAGCCGAAGATCATCGCTGCTCAACCTCGGATCACCTGCCTAGTAGAGGCGCTGGTAAAGGATTCAGAAGCCTAGAGGCGTCGCACCCATCTTTTCAATCGCTCCTCATAGCCACCCCGAGGGGGTATCTGCTCGTCAGATACCCCCTCTTATTGTAGGTATACCGCAGGAATAGGAGTGCTCACCCTCGAGGGAGGCTCATCACGCTTCCTCCCCCTCTTCGTAGGCTCCCTAGCCGAAGAAGTGTAGCATGCTTAGCCGACGAAATAGAGGGGAGTCTACGGTGCAAATTGCCGAAATACGTATAGAAAAGAGTATATTTGTAGGTGCACGACTCGCATAGGCTTCTCCTCCAGAGCGATATACTCCCGAGGGGTGGCTTCCTAAGGGTCGCATGCATGCCGAGAGATACATGCCTCGGCTCAAGCTGACAACAACACTACAGCAAATACACATACATACATGGAACAAGTCGATGTGCTCCTCGGCCTGCAATGGGGAGACGAAGGGAAGGGTAAGATCGTCGATGTCTTGACACCTTCGTACGATATCATAGCACGCTTCCAAGGGGGGCCTAACGCTGGTCATACCCTAGAGTTCGAGGGGAAGAAGTACATCCTACGATCGATCCCCTCCGGGATCTTCCAAGGTGACAAGGTCAATGTCATAGGCAACGGGGTCGTACTTGATCCCATCCTCTTCGCTGAAGAAGCTCGTGCCCTCTCGGAGAGTGGTCATGACCTACGTAAGCGCCTCGTCATCTCACGCAAGGCGCACCTCATCTTGCCTACACACCGCTTCATCGATGCCGCCCAGGAGGCGATCAAGGGTGGAGCGAAGATCGGTACCACGGGTAAGGGCATTGGTCCTACCTACACCGACAAGATCGCCCGCACAGGGCTACGTGTCGGAGACATCCACTCTGACTTTGCCCGCAAGTATCAGGAGGCTAAGGAGCGTCATCTGACCCTCCTCGAGGCGTACCACTACCCTGTCGAAGGGCTTGCGGAGCTAGAAGCTCAGTGGATGGAAGCCATTAAGTACCTCGAGGAATTCTCCTTCGTCGACAGCGAAGAGTACATCAACGACGCCCTCCGCTCCTCACGTCGAGTCCTAGCCGAGGGGGCTCAAGGCTCACTCCTAGACATCGACTTCGGCTCCTACCCCTTCGTCACCTCGAGCAATACCGTCTGTGCAGGATGCTGTACGGGGCTAGGTATCGCTCCACGCAGTATCGGCGAGGTCTATGGGATCTTCAAGGCCTACTGCACCCGTGTGGGTGCTGGTCCCTTCCCTACCGAGCTCTTCGATGAGACGGGCGAGAAGCTCTGCTCCCTAGGTCATGAATTTGGCTCCGTCACCGGGCGTCGTCGTCGCTGTGGCTGGCTCGACCTCGTAGCCCTTCGCTACACGGTGATGCTCAGTGGGGTCACTCGCCTGATCATGATGAAGAGCGACGTGCTCGACACCTTTGAGACGATCCGTGTCTGTACCGACTATGAGATCCGAGGCGAGAAGACCCGCCACTTCCCCTACGAGCTGACGGAGGACGTCCGTCCCGTCTATCGTGAACTCAAGGGCTGGCAGTGCGATACCACCAAGCTCACTGATCCTAAGGAGTTCCCTCAGGCTCTGAAGGACTACATCGCCTTCGTCGAAGGGGAGATCGGAGTACCCATCTCGATCGTCTCTGTCGGTCCTGATAGAGCACAGACCATCGCCCTCCATCCTGAGCTCCTCCCCGAGGGGCACGCCTAAGAACATCGATGACCTATCAGGAAGCCATTGAGTATCTCTATGCTAAGACCCCTGTCTTTCAGAAAGTAGGAGGCGCGGCCTACAAGCCTGGTCTAGAGACGACTCATTACCTGGATACACACTATAGCCATCCTCATCACTCCTACCGCACCATCCATGTAGGAGGGACGAATGGCAAGGGCTCGACTTCACACACGATAGCTGCCGTCCTAGAGGCGGCAGGCTATCGGGTGGGGCTCTTCACATCTCCTCATCTCCTCGACTTCCGTGAGCGTATCCGTGTGAACGGAGTGATGATCTCGGAGGACTTCGTATGTCGCTTCGTTGAAGGGGCTGAGGAACTCGTCAAGGAAGTATCACCTTCGTTCTTCGAGCTGACGACCATGATGGCCCTCGTCTACTTCCGTGAGCAGGGGGTAGACTTCGCCGTCATCGAGGTCGGCATGGGTGGACGGCTCGACAGCACGAATATCATCCAGCCCATCCTCTCGATCATCACGGGCATCAGCAAGGATCATACGCAGTACCTCGGCGACACCCTCCCTGAGATCGCCTCGGAGAAGGCAGGCATCATCAAGCCCTCGACACCGGTCATCATCGGCCGAGCTGATGAGCCCGAGGTCCTCGAGGTCTTCAGAGATCGAGCCACTCAGCTATCGGCTCCCCTCACCCTCGCCAGCGAGGCAGTCCCTCTGGGGGCTATCCATAGCGAAGCAAGAGGACAGACCTTCGAAGTCTCCGATCCCAGCCTCATCTCTGCCGAGCCCCTCTACTTCGAGCTCGGCGGACTGGTGCAGGTAGACAACCTTCGGACGATCCTCTCGGCCGTCCGTCTGCTCCGAGAGCAAGGGGTAGCGATCCCAGAGGAAACCCTACGAAAGGGCTTTAGGGAGGTCACCCGCATGACAGGGCTACGTGGTCGCTGGGAGATCCTCTCTGAGCACCCCACTCTGATCTGTGACACGGCGCACAACGAGGATGGTATCCGCTATGTCGTCCGTCAGCTTGTGGCACTAGGTCGCCCCCTGCACCTCATCTTCGGGATGGTGAGTGACAAGGATGTCCGAGGTGTCCTAGCCCTACTTCCTCAGTCGGCTAAGTACTACTTCACCGCTGCCCGTGTGCCCCGTGCCTTAGCTCCCGAAGAGCTAAGGGAGCTGGCACAGCCCTACGGCCTTCGTGGGGAAGTATATCCCTCCATCCGAGAGGCACTAGCTGCCGCCCAGAGCGCAGCACAGCCCGAGACGGATGTGATCTTCGTCGGGGGGAGCAACTTCCTCATCGCCGATCTTCTAGCAATTCAATCTACTAAACAACGATAAGTAACACTATGGAACAAGCAAAGCTGTCACTGCGTGACAAGCCAGCCGCTCGATGGGGTGCGCTGGCGATCATCTCGCTGACGATGTTCTTCGCCTACATGTTCGTCGACGTACTCTCCCCAGTGAAGACGCTCGTCGAGACCGAGCTCGGCTGGGACTCTACGGTCTTCGGACTCTACGGCGGGAGTGAATTCTTCCTCAACGTCTTCATTGGTTTCCTCATCCTTGCGGGGATCATCCTCGATAAGATGGGGGTACGCTTCACCGCCCTTCTTGCGGGTAGCATGATGGTCATCGGAGCTCTTATCAAAGTCTATGCTCTGAGCGCTACCTTCCGCAATGGAGGTCCAGGCTACGATGCCATCAACAGCTTCAGTAGCTCCATCCACGGCATCACGGGGTGGAACCTTCCTCCCACAGCTCTCTGCGCCTGCCTCGGCTTCATGCTCTTCGGCTGTGGTACCGAGATGGCTGGTGTGACGGTCTCTCGTGCGATCGTCAAGTGGTTCAAGGGCAGGTCAATGGCACTCGCCATGGGTATCGAGATGGCTGTAGCACGTCTCGGGGTAGCTGGTGCCCTATGGATCTCTCCTTGGCTGTCTAAGAAGTTCGAGACGGTACAGGCTCCAGTCATCTTCTGCGCGCTACTTCTTTGCATCGGTCTGATGCTCTATGTCGTCTACTTCTTCATGGATAAAGCTCTAGATAAGGATATCGAAGGTGAAGAAGAGGAAGAAGCCGAAGAACCTTTCAAGTTCTCCGACCTCGGTAAGGTCTTTGGGACAGGTGTCTTCTGGATTGTCGCTATCCTATGTGCACTTTACTACTCGGCCATCTTCCCCTTCCAGAAGTTCGCAACAGAGATGCTACAATACAAGGTAGGCTTTGATAACGAATTCGCATCTCGTATCTTCAGTACCTTCCCCTTTGGAGCTGCGCTCGTGACACCTTTACTAGGCTACTATCTCGACCGTAAGGGTAAGGGTGCGACGATGCTCATCATCGGTTCTATTCTGATGATTGTCTGCCACCTGACCTTTGCTCTCTTCCCCTTCGTATACGATAGTCTTGGCAGTTCGATTGTCGCTATGACTGCAATAGTCATCCTCGGGATCTCCTTCTCGCTCGTACCCGCTACGCTGTGGCCAGCTGTCCCTAAGCTCATCGACAACAAGGTCCTAGGCTCAGCTTACTCAGCTATCTTCTGGATCCAGAATATCGGTCTGATGTCTGTGCCCATCATCGTCGGTAGCGTCCTTGACTCCTCTAATAAGGGCATACCCGAAGGTCAGCCCAAGGACTACACGCTGGCTATGCTTGTCTTCGCTAGCTTTGGTGTCATCGCACTGCTGATGAGCCTCCTCCTCAAGGCTATCGACAAGAAGAAGCAGTACGGACTCGAGCTCCCCAACGTCCAGAAGTAAGGACTAAACTCATCACTCATCCTATCGAGGTGCTGATCCCTTCCGAGGGGGCAGCACCTCGCTCTTTTTACCCACTCCTTCTACCCCTCTTCCGGGTAGGCATAGATACTCCCCTCTACCATCTCATTCATGGGTCGCCTCGGTGACCCATGAATGGGGTACCTGACCGACCCATGAATGGGTCCCTCGAGGGGGGCATGCATGGGGACAGCTCGACCTCGGCCTCCTATAGCGAGGCTCTACACATATGGAGCCCATAGCATCCCTAGGGAAAACAGTGAAACCCTGTATTCGAGCTACTGACTTAGGCGACTTGATTCAAGGTATGCAGGAGTAGAATCGGCAAGCTGAGCTAAGCAAGAGCTTCGCCTGGAGATACCCTACCAAGTGTCCTCCCCGTCCCTAGACTATGGGGGCGGAGTGTACTCTATATTTTTTTATGTAGCTTTGCTGTGAAGGGGTACATATACCATTTTGCTACTTCCAATCCGTTAAGAAAGAAAAATCGCATTCGTATGCCATGTATAAGCATCCATTCAGACACACGAAGTGATCATATTAACAATTAATGAAATGTTTCGAGTATGAAGAAATTACTGTTGCTATTAGTGGCAGCCATCGGGCTGTCCTCCTGTAACAAGGATTCACAGGAGCCTCGTCCCATAGTACCGGAGGGTGATGGGCAGCCTATCTCGGTGAGCTTCACCGGTGAAGTCGAGGATGATAGCCCAAGGGCTCTAGAGGGTACAGTCAATGGCTCTCCAGCGGAGAAGCTCCTTTCCTTCCGTGGTAAGGGCGATGTCTACGGCTGGGTCTACGTCGTCGATAAGGATGGCGAGTACGCCAAGGAGTACAAGAAACTCGTAGTATCAGATGATGGTCGTAAGCTGAGCTACGAGGGGACTATCGCGACCACCCGCACCTCAGGGGATATCGACAACGCTACGGCAAAGGTCTCGATCTATGTCGGGCTAGATGCCTCTGGGGTCTTTACAAACAAGGGCTTTAAGTCCATCGAGAACGTTGGCCATGCCTCTGGTAGTTCGCTCGGTGATGACTTTGCTATCCTCAAGAGTGAGAATAACGCCCTAACCCACGTCTCCAGTAGCACCAGCGGTAAGTATCATGAGTACAAAGCCTCCAATGGCAAACTGCGCTTCAGTATGGCAGGTAGCCTCATTCTCATCCGCTTTAGGAATGAATTCCAGTCTCCCTCTCACAACGTATTATGGAGAAAGGTGTTCGGAGTATTGATAAAGAGAGCTATTGGAGCTCCTCTCCCCCGTGATCCCGCTATCATCGACCAGATGCGCGTCATGAACCTTCACATCGATAAGATCAAGATCGAAGTAGAGAACGGAAAGACTCAACTAAAGGCTACCAACGAGCCCTCCCCAGGCTTCATAAGTAATAGCGCAAAGTATCCCAATGGCTATTTCTTCAGCCTAGCTGAGACCGTGAGTATCCCTACTAACACGAATCGGGAGGTCAATAGTCCTTTTGACAATAGAGAGTCTGTTATCGCCTTCTATACTCCGATCTCTAAGCGTGTAGATGAGCGAGCAGGAGAACTAGCGGCCTTCAGCTTCCGTCTGCAGAATGAGGCACACTATAAGGAGGAAAGATTCGAAGACGGCCTTTTCAGCTCCGCCACCCACCGATCTGTAACCTTCCGGTCTGAGCTACAAGAGGGGCATGTCCATAGGGCACTACTCAACATCACCTACAAGCTTGTAGAAGGCGGAGGGAAAAACTAATCCCCGAACAGGATAGCCTCTCATATATCTCATACCCTAAGAATCGAAAAGACATGAATAAGACCCATCATACGCCTACGCTAGGCAAGAAAGCCTACGAAGCACCATCGGTAACCCCTTTTTGCATAGAGACACGTGTCAATGTACTCCTCGGCTTCTCCCTTGAGGGAGATATTGAGGACCCCGAGTACGGAGGAGACTTCGACGACAATGGTCGCTCACACGATACATGGTTCTAAAGGGACTACAAACAAGATAGACCACAGCAGCCCCACACTCCATCCTGGAGCGTGGGACTGCTGGCATCTAGAGGGAGGGTAGCGTAAGTAGAGGCAATCAGTAGTGGTCACACCGGTCTCCGCCATCCACCTGAATACTCCGACTGCTCCCCTCCCTATCAAATATCATCTATGGTAATCCTAGGGCTCTAGTCTCGGTCCAAGATGTATAACTTCGAGCCCGTTCACATTCCACATATCCTGAGGTAGCTCCACTAGCCCTTTAGACCTCGATGACAGTAGAGGTGTCATTGGGCAGAGGAGGACAGAGGGATATACCTCCTGCACATAACCATCAGTTAGTTAAAAGCAATGAAATTAAGATTCGTACCACTAAGTGCCCTCGCTGTACTCCTACTGGCCACAGCCTGTACCAGCGAGCAGACTGCCCCATCAGTTCAGGAGACACCTAAGACACCTGAGCCCACAGAGCAAGAAGAAGGCTCCGATGAGTTCCGGTCCTTCCGTTCCACCCCTCCTGGGATGACCGCATTCTTTGGTAGGGCCACAGTCAGTAGCCGTGGGACGTTGCGCTCGACAGGTAGCTACGAAGGTGGTGACATCACCTTCTACTGGACGAAGGGTGACCACGTCTGGATCCGGCGTACCCCTGGAGCTTCCTATGAGCGCAACGCAGGGAGTGACATTGAGCAGCGCATCAAGAACGGGAAGAAGACCCGATACGCAGAGTTCTACTTCAATGGACCCTTCTCCGGTAGTACCTTCCCCATCCGCTACACGGGATCGATGAATGCCTATTCCGACCGTGTGACCATCGCTTCCCGCCAGGCTCAGCCCACCCCCAACGAAGCGATGCACCTAGGTGTCAGTGGGGACTGTGGTACAGCTGTAGCTACTCGTGAGGGGCGCCGCTTCGACTTCACCCTCGTACGCAAGGCTGCTTACATCACCTTCACCCCCTACAACAGCCAAGGAGAGATCGAAGGTGGTCGCCTGACACAGATCAAAATCACGAGCGCTGACCAAGCTATCAATGGTACCTTTGGCTTCGATGACAATGGTCTACAGCTGAACACTCGCCCCAGCCATAATTCCGTCAATGGCTCGACGACCCTCATCCTAGGTAGCTTCACCGTACCGAGCAGAGCCAATGCCTATAAGACAGGAGCCATCGCCGTCATCGCCCCAGGCTCCTACCGTGACGTGACGATCGAATACACGCTAGAGGATAAAGGCACAGGAGTCACAGCGACAATCACTAAGCATATCCCCAGCATAAGCTTCGCAGCTGGACAGCATCACCTGATTAGCCACGACCTAGACGTGATGGTCTTCGATGACAGGTACTATATGTGGGATGCTCAGCAGGAGTACTGGTACGACTACAAGCGTAGCCAGCCCCGAGAGCTCTATGGACAGAATGACAACTATCCTAGAAGAGGACGCCGTAGAGATGCACAACGCATATATAGCACTGCCGACTTCCCAAGCCAAGGTAGTGCCTCCGCACGCAACAACCCCAACGTCAACGAAGCACACTGGTATGTAGAGGGTGGTAATGCTCACTGGGACGATCAGACCGTCTGGTCTGGTGTTGGTCACCTCTATCGTGGTGGTGTATGGATCCGCACCCAGCAGGCTATCCGAGAGAACTATCGCCCACGCCGCTATAGATTCAACTTCACGGGTGAGACCTACAACTACTATGACTTCACCTCAAGAGATGTCATCGCTAACCACAGCAAGCGCATCATCCGCTCGGGCAAGCCATCCTCGACGCACGAATACTTCTTCCTTCCAGCTCTCGGATACTATATCGATGGAAAGCTAAAGGATATCGGTTCGCAAGGTTACTACTGGACACGCTCATCCACGCATGGGAGTATCCATACATCCTACGCACTGAACTTCCGTCGTGACTTCATCCAGCTCTACATGGTAGATCGTAAGTATGGACTCCGCTCTTGGGAGTCTAAGTAAAGTAGGCGTACCACTACTATTCCCTCGCTCCTGCCCCCATAGTACATGAGGAGGCACAGCGATCCATCTAGTATCGTCAGGGGCTACATCCATCGGGTGTAGCCCCTGACTCATGTCTGCCCCTAGCTACATCGTCAGCGATCACGCTAAGGCTACCTGTGAGGCTAGATAGCTCCAGGGCTAGAGTATGAGGGGCTACCGAGGGAAGCTAAAGGAGAGCTTCATCTCACAGGCAGCATCATACGCTCAGTCTGCTAAGATGCAGGGTATCTTAGCTTTTTGGAGTATCTTTGTGCACCATTGAATCAGCCTCTAGGGGCTATAGATACAACGATAGAAATATGGCAGTCGAAATAAGACAGATCACGGATAAAGCAGACCTGAGGAAGTTCGTCAAGTTCAACCTCAAGCTCTACAAAGGCAATCCGTATCACGTGCCTGGACTCGTAGAGGATGAACTCCTGACGCTAGATCCAGCACGCAATCCCGCCTTTAAGTTCTGCGAAGCCGCTTACTTCCTAGCCTATAGGGAGGGGCGCATCGTCGGGCGTATCGCTGGGATCATCAACCATCGAGCCAATGAGACGTGGAATCAGAATAATGTCCGCTTCGGCTTCGTCGACTTCATCAATGATAATGAAGTCGTCGACGCCCTCTTCAAAGCCGTCATCGAGTGGGGTAAGGCTCGTGGCAAGGAGATGATCCAGGGCCCTATGGGCTTCTCTGACCTCGATCACGAGGGGATGCTCATCGAGGGCTTCGACCAACTGGGTACCATGGCTACGATCTATAACTATGCTTACTATCCCAAGCAGATGCAGCGTATGGGCTTCGTCAAGGATCAGGACTGGCAGGAGTACAAGATCACCATCCCCGAGGATATCCCAGAGAAGCACAAGCGTATCGCAGAGATCGTACGCACGAAGTATGGGCTGAAGACCCTGAAGTTCAAGAACCAGCAGGAGATCCTCCCCTACGCCCACCGCATCTTCGACACGCTGAACCAAGCCTACTCTGTCCTCTATGGAGTATCGGAGCTCTCCCGAGAGCAGATCGACTACTATGTGCGCATGTACATCCCCATGCTGCGCTACGACTATGTCACGGTCATCGTCCGTGAGGAGGATGACAAGGTCGTAGGCTTCGGGATCACCCTGCCGAACCTCAGTAGAGCCCTTCAGAAGGCTAAGGGTCGCCTCTTCCCCTTCGGATGGGCACACCTGCTGCGTGCACTGAAGATGAAGAACCCCATCGTAGACCTCTACCTCATCGGGGTCATCCCTGAGTATCAGAACAAGGGGGTCAATGCCCTGCTCTTCGATGACCTCATCCCCATCTTCCAGAAGAATGGGGTACGCTATGCCGAGAGTAATCCAGAGCTCGAGACCAACGCTGCCGTACAGATGCAGTGGAACTACTTCGAGCGCAAGCACCACAAGACACGTCGTGCCTGGATCAAGAAAATAGATTAAACCATGCTTGTCGAATTACTTAAGTCCAAGATTCATAGAGTCACCGTCACCGAGGCTAACCTCTCTTACGTGGGGAGCATCACCATCGATGAAGACCTGATCGAAGCAGCCAACATCCTGCCAGGAGAGAAGGTACAGATCGTCAATAACAATAATGGAGCTCGCCTAGAGACCTACGTCATCGCTGGAGAGCGTGGCTCAGGGGTCATCTGCCTCAATGGAGCTGCTGCACGCCTGGTACAGCCCGGAGATACCGTGATCATCATGGCCTATGCGTGGATGAGCTACGAAGAAGCACAGGGCTTCAAGCCTGCTGTCGTCTTCCCCGATACCGAAACAAATAGACTTGTATAAGAGCCCCTATGTTCGAAAACCTAAGTGAACGCCTTGAGCGGTCCTTCAAGATCCTCAAGGGTGAAGGTAAGATCACCGAACTCAACGTCGCCGAGACCCTCAAGGATGTACGCCGTGCCCTCCTAGAGGCCGACGTCAACTACAATGTAGCTAAGAAATTCACCGAAGAGGTCAAGGAGAAGGCCCTTGGACAGAACGTGCTCACCGCCGTACGTCCTGGAGAGCTCATGGTCAAGATCGTCCACGACGAGCTCGCCGAGCTCATGGGCGGGAAGGCTGCTAACCTCAACCTCACGGGCACCCCTGCCATCATCCTCATGTCTGGGCTTCAGGGCTCAGGTAAGACCACCTTCTCTGGGAAGCTGGCGAACCTACTGAAGACCAAACAGGGTAAGAAGCCCCTACTCGTCGCAGGCGACGTATATCGCCCCGCCGCTATCGAGCAGCTACGTGTGTTGGCTGAGCAGCTAGATGTCCCCGTCTTCTTCGACCTTGAGAGCAAGGACCCCGTGAGCATCGCTCGCCGTGGGGTCGCCGAAGCAATGGGCAAGGGCTGTGATGTCGTCATCATCGACACCGCAGGGCGACTCGCCGTAGACGAGGAGATGATGCGTGAGATCGAGGAGATCAAGCGTGCTATCCGTCCCTCAGAGACCCTCTTCGTCGTCGACTCCATGACGGGGCAGGATGCTGTGAATACAGCTAAGACCTTCAACGATCGTCTAGACTTCGATGGTGTCGTCCTCACCAAGCTCGATGGGGATACCCGTGGTGGTGCTGCCCTCTCGATACGTACCGTCGTCGACAAGCCTATTAAGTTCGTCGGGATGGGTGAGAAGATGGATGCTCTGGATATCTTCCACCCCGAGCGTATGGCTGACCGTATCCTCGGCATGGGTGATATCGTCTCCCTCGTCGAGCGTGCACAGCAGCTCTATGACGAGCGTGAAGCTAAGCGCCTCGAGGAGCGTATCGCCAAGGATCAGTTTGACTTCAATGACTTCCTCGCCCAGATCCATCAGATCAAGAAGATGGGTAACATCAAGGACCTCGCAGCGATGATCCCTGGTGTAGGTAAGGCTCTGAAGGATATCGATATCAAGGACGATGCCTTCAAGAGTATCGAAGCCATAATCTACTCGATGACCCCTGAGGAGCGCTCCAAGCCACATATCCTCGACGGTCACCGCCGTAAGCGCATCGCTCAGGGTAGCGGGACGAGCGTGCAGGATGTCAATAAGCTCCTCACTCAGTTCGCTCAGACACGCAAGATGATGAAGACCCTCCAGGGCTTCAAGGGTGGTAAGATGCCCAAGATGCCTAAGATGCCTCTCATGGGTGGTGGTAAGTTCCGCTAGTCCTTCATTCCTCTCAGCCTCATGATGGGGCTTATATGAGATCATCCCTTGGATAATCATCATCCACGCTCCTCGGAGCCGTCCATGATCCTTATCCAAGGGATGAGCTTTTTACCTACTATACCCTTATACAGATACACGATATGAAGCTAACAAAGCTACCATTGCTCGCTACCCTATCGCTCCTGACACTCACCTCGGTGAGCGTATCATGGGCGCAGAGTACCAAGCGACTCATCGATGAGGTCAACCCCTTCATCGGCACATCTAACTTCGGTACGACCAATCCAGGAGCCGTCGTGCCTAACGGCTTGATGAGCATCACCCCATTCAATGTCTCGGGCTCACCTGAGCTCAATAAGTTCGACAAGGACAAGCGTTGGTGGAGTACTCCCTACACAGCTGACAACAAGTTCTTCTCGGGCTTCAGCCATGTCAACCTTAGTGGTGTAGGTTGCCCAGAGCTGGGGAGTATCATCGTATCAGCCTCATCAGGCAATCTCGATGTCGACTATACACACTACGGCTCTGCCATGAGCCATGAGCAGGCACACCCTGGCTACTACAGCGTCGAGCTCGACAAGCACAAGATCAAGGCGGAGGTGACTGCTACACAGCGCACAGCCGTATCTGCTTTCACCTTCGAGCGTGGAGGCAAGAGCAATATCCTCGTGAACCTTGGTCTGGGGTTGACCAATGAGAGTGGTGCTACCGTGCGCTTCCTAAATGACTCGACCATTGTCGGGAGTAAGCTCATGGGTACCTTCTGCTACGCTCCTCAGGCAGTCTTCAACCAGTACTTCGCCATCCGCATCAGTCGTCGTGCTCCAGCCTCGGGCTACTGGAAGAAGCAGCCTCCTATGGAGGGTGTAGAGGCCGAGTGGGATAAGGACCAAGGGAAGTACAAGATCTATCCTACCTATCGTAAGGCCATCAGCGGGAATGATGTCGGGGTATGGTTCTCCTTCGACACGAAGCCAGGTGAGACGATCTACGTGCAGACGGGTGTCTCCTTCGTCAGCGAAGAGAATGCCCTGCTGAACCTCACTACCGAGCAACCTACACTTGACTTCGCCGCCGTCCGTCGTGCTGCAGAGGACAGCTGGGAGAAGGCACTCAGTGTCGTCGAAGTAGAGGGCGGTACCGCTGATGAGCGTACCATCTTCTATACGGCGCTCTACCACCTCTTGATCCACCCCAATATCCTTCAAGATGTCAATGGTCAGTATCCCATGATGGGATCACTCGAGACAGGTACCACTAAGCACGACAGATATACCGTCTATTCGCTGTGGGATACCTACCGCAATGTCCATCCCCTGCTCTCCATCCTCTACCCACGCAAACAGCTAGCCATGGTAGAGACGATGCTCGATATGTACAAGGAAGGTGGCTGGCTCCCTAAGTGGGAGCTCTATGGGCAGGAGACCTTCACCATGGAGGGCGATCCCTCGATCATCGTCATCAACGACACGTGGCAGCGTGGTATCCGTGACTTCGACACCAAGCTCGCCTATGAGGCCATGCTCAAGGGGGCTACGACTCCGGGCAAGGATAACAAGCTCCGCCCCGACTTTGATGACTATGCTTCACGTGGCTATGTGCCCTTGAGAGAGCAATTCGACAACTCCGTCTCTCATGCTCTAGAGTACTACATCGCCGACTGGAACCTCAGCCAGTTCACCTCTGCTCTAGGCAATAAGAAGGATGCACAGCTCTTCGCTCGCCGTGCCCAAGGCTACAAGCACTACTACGACAAGGAGACGGGGCTTCTCCGCCCCATCCTTCCCAATGGGAAGTTCCTCACCCCCTTCCACCCCACCCTCGGTCGTGACTTCGAGCCTAACCCTGGCTTCCATGAAGGGAACTCTTGGAACTATAGCTTCTACGTCCCCCATGATATCCGTGGGCTCGCTAAGCTCATGGGAGGAGAACGGAAGTTCGTAGACAAGCTCCAGAGCGTCTTCGACAAGGAGAACTACGATCCAGCTAACGAACCCGATATCGCCTACCCCTATCTCTTCACCTACTTCCCCAAGGAAGCATGGCGCACCCAGCGTATCACGAGCAAGCTGCTCGGGAAGTACTACCTAAACGATGTCAGCGGTATCCCAGGCAACGACGACACGGGTGCGATGAGTGCCTGGGCTATCTTCACGATGCTTGGCTTCTATCCAGACTGCCCAGGATCGATGAGTTATGCCCTCACGACGCCTGTATTTGATAAAGTTACCCTCCATCTTGATACGAAGTATTACAAGAACCCTACGCTTGTAATCGAGACGACTCCTGTAGACTCTGAGACCAGCCGAAGAGGGATCTACTTCGACACCTTTAAGGCAGGTAACAAGCTCTATAAGAATGTCTATCGTATCAATCATGATGAGCTGATGAATGCCGGCAAGGTGACCTTCTATACCAAAGTGACAGGGGGTACACCTGAGATCGTAGCATGTCAATAGGGGTGAGGCTATCAAATGTTTTTTGCACGAAAGGCCTTAGAGCCTTTATATAAGCAAAAAAATCTGTACATTTGGACAAGAATCAAGGAGAGATCACACCTTCTGATCACCACTGATCAAAGCCTATGCTCCTGAGTTCTCAGATTAGCACATTGTACAACCCATATAACAAAGCTCATGAACAAGACAGATTTCATCGCACGTGTAGCAGAGAAGGCAGGCCTCACTAAGGTAGATGCTCGTGCTGCTGTAGAAGCCTTCGCTACCGTCGTAGCTGAAGAACTCAAGAAGGGAGAAAAGATTGCTCTCCTTGGTTTCGGTACTTTCTCTGTAGCTGACAAGCCAGCTCGTGAAGGGATCAACCCACAGACCAAGAAGAAGATTCACATCCCTGCTCGCAAGGCCGTTAAGTTTAAGGCTGGTGCAGCTCTCGATCTGAACGTTGCTCCTGCTAAGAAGGGCAAGAAGTAATCTCCTCCCTCTTTGAGAAATTGAACAAAGAGAGGTCACTTCATCATCGGATGGAGTGACCTCTCTTCTTGTCTAGGTAGCTCTCGCCTCCTCTCCTTCCCTCGATATAAGGAGAGAAAGAAATTCCTTCCGCCTATCTAGAGAGCTATCCTCCTAGCATAACTATCACTATCATCCATACCCTACGTCCCCTATGACCCATACCTCCACTTCCCCTAAGATCCAGACCTCAATCAGCGCTACAGAAGGGCGTATCGCTCTAATAGAGGGCGATGAAGGGCTGGGCTATCTCACCTTCAGACTCACCCCTACAAGAGTTGCTCTCGCTGAGCATACCTTCGTTCAGCCTGAGCACGAAGGCAAGGGCTATGCTGGGCTCTTGGCAAAAGCCTTCTTCGAGCTATGTGCTGAGCGAGGACTACAAGTACGCCCCATCTGCCCCTATATCAAGGCGTACATACATCGTCACCCTGAGCTGGAGTCTTTCCTCGAGGGATAGCCTAGCGTATGGCAGAGAAAGAGCAAGGGCTCATCCATCTACTCTGAGGGTAGATGGATGAGCCCTTTGTTTCTCTACCTGACTCTAGAGCCCCTAGAGGGCTATAGTCGATGGAGAGAAGGCCTGGAGCTTACTTAGTCTTCAGGACGAAGCTCAGCTCAATCTCATCGTTGATGAACTTGTCCCCTAGCCCCGTGAAGAAGCTCTTCGAGCCATACTTCACATTCCAGTCTGTACGATTGATCGTGAAGGTCTTACTCTTGATGGTATAGGCGCCCGTAGCATCGTCAAGCGATACGGACTCGATGGGGATCGTGATATTCTTCGTCACGTCCTTGAGGGTAAGGTTACCCTTCAGCTCTTGTGCCTCACTGAGGCGAATACCTTCGGCGGGGATGTCGGTGAGTTCGAACTTCACCTCGGGGTACTTAGCTACGTCGAAGAAGTCTTCGCTAAGGAGGTGTGCCTTGAGCTTATCACCACCCTCTCCGGGCTTCATATCTTCGACCGTCAGTGACCACCCAAGATGGATCGTGACGGAGCCAGCTCGTAGGATACCATCCTTGAGGTCAAGAGCACCCTCGCTTATAGGTAGCTTGCCGTAGTGCTCTCCGCCAGGCTTGAAGCCCTTCCAGGAGAGCGTAGAGGCGGTAGTATCCACTGCGACGGCCCGTGAAGCATCCATAGCACTAGCAGCGACCGAATCAGTAGCTGCCACACCATTCTGCCCCTTAGAGCCGGAGCAGGAGGCGATAAAGAGCCCCGAAGCAAGTACACCTGCTAGGGCTAAGGTCATATTCTTCTTCATTTCCTTTGTTGGATTAACGTTATAAGTTAGGACTTACCCTACTAACCTGTGAGGAGGGAGATTGTTTCTCAGGGCCTACAGACCGATTGACACAAAAGAAGCCGTGCCCCGGTGTCACTAGGATGGACACCAAGGCACGGCTTGCTTTATGCTCGACTTTGAGGGAGCAGCCTCTAGCTAAGTTAGGCTAGGAAGCTCAGAAGGATACCAGCTGCGACAGCTGATCCGATGACCCCTGCGACATTCGGACCCATGGCGTGCATGAGTAGATAGTTTGTAGGGTCATACTCCAGCCCTAGAGTCTGGGAGATACGAGCAGAGTCAGGCACGGCTGACACCCCAGCATTCCCGATGAGCGGATTGATCTTATTCTCTTTCTTGAGGAAGAGGTTGAAGAACTTGACGAAGCATATCCCTGTCACCGTAGCGACGATGAAGGAGAAAGCGCCCAAGCCGAAGATCAGGACAGAGTTCCCAGTAAGGAATTCCGTAGCCTGCGTAGAAGCTCCGACTGTGACCCCGAGAAGGATGGTCACCGTATCGATGAGTGGACCCTTAGCTGTGTCAGCCAGACGCTTGGTGACACCACTCTCACGCAGGAGGTTGCCGAAGAAGAGCATCCCGAGGAGAGGCAGAGCAGGGGGTACAAGCATCGTCGTCAGTAGTAGCCCAGCGATAGGGAATATGATCTTCTCTGTCTGAGATACCTGACGAGGACGTTTCATGCGCATCACACGCTCCTTCTTCGTCGTCAAGAGACGCATGAAGGGAGGCTGGATCACAGGTACCAGTGCCATGTACGAATAGGCCGACACAGCGATAGCACCTAGCAGGTGAGGAGCTAGACGGTTGGAGAGGAAGATAGCCGTAGGACCATCTGCCCCACCGATGATACCGATAGCACCAGCTTCAGGAGGCGTGAAGCCCAGCTGCAAGGCTGTCATGTAGGCGGCGAAGATACCGAACTGAGCAGCAGCCCCGACGAGCATGAGCTTGGGGTTAGAGATCAGAGCCGTGAAGTCCGTCATAGCCCCGATTCCAAGGAAGATCAAGGGCGGGTACCACCCTTGACGCACTCCTTGGTAGAGGATATTCAGTACGGATCCTTCTTCGTAGATACCTACCTGCAGACCGTTCATCATCGGGATATTGCCTATGAGCATACCGAATCCGATCGGGATCAGCAGGAGGGGCTCAAACTCATATCTGATAGCTAAGAAGATGAAGAGTAGCCCCACCAAGATCATGATGAGGTGCCCTGGTGTAGCATTCGCCATCCCCGTGAAGGAGTAGAACGTCTGCAGGTTCTCAGCTAAGAAGCCCCAGAAGGAGGACATAAGACTATCCGATGATTACGATATCCGAGCCTTCGAGGATGTTGTCTCCCTTAGCGACCTTGATCGCTGTGATGACCCCATCACACTCAGCGTTGATGTTGTTCTCCATCTTCATAGCTTCGAGGATGGCAACGGTCTGACCGGCCTTCACCTGATCCCCTACTGCTACCTTGATGTCGAGGATGACCCCAGGCAGAGGAGACTGTACGGCGGTACCCTTGCCAGCAGGAGCTGCGGGCTCAGCAGCAGGAGCTGCGGGGGCGATGGGCTGTGGAGCTACAGGAGCTGCGGCAGGAGCAGGTGCTGCGGGAGCAGGCTGTGGGGCTGCTGCAGGGCGAGGAGCGGGAGCGGTATAGCCCTCGGTGAGGATATCTACCTGGTAGGAGACACCATTTACTTCTACGGCAGCCTTGTCGCCTTCGAGATCGATGATAGCGACGCTGTACTCGTTGCCATTGATCTTATACTTGTACTCTTTCATTGTGGATATGGAGTTGTTTGTGATTGCTTATAGTCGAGTGATAGTAGGAAGCTGACGCATCGTCAGACACTTGAGCGCCCAGGGTGATGGAGCGCTACGCTTGAAGGTAAGCACCAGTGACTCCTGGTCGTGGAGGTGCTTGCCTAGCTCTTCATGCAGTGCATAAGAGATAGCGACGAAGACTTCCTTGAGATTCGTTTCCTGCGACATAGTGTGAGGATATCAATATTAGTGTTTGTATGCCCGTGTCCGAGTCTCCTGGATGCGTGCATTCCACTGGGTGGGGCGACGGCGGATTGTCAGGACATAGCTCTCGTGATCATGCTGTGTCTCCAGCTCTGCACGGAGGGCAAGAGAGATAGCAGCAGCGACTTCGTCGGGTCTCCCTGTGGCGCTCTGTAGAGCCAGAGAGATAGCGACCAAGGCTTCATCCGAAGGCTTCCCTGAGACGCTCGGTGTGGTGGTCTTCACTGCAGTAGGCTGGGTGGCCTTGGGAGCCGACCTCTTCTGGAAGAGGTTGCCTATGAACTGGAAGATGAGGACCAGCATCAGGAGAGCGAGGAAGACGACAAGCACGGCCGTGAGGGTCATGATCCCCCCTGCGGGGTCTCGCTCAGCGAGCTTCTGCACCTTCTCAGAGAGCTGGGGTGCATCCTGAGCCCATGCCCCCATCGGTACTGCCATGAGGGGCAGACCGAGGAGAAGCATGCGTAGTTGGCGAGCGGTATTCATAGCATCGAGTATGAATGACTGTGCACGGCTAAGGATAGACGCTTAGAGAGGCAGATTATCGTGCTTCTTGGCGGGATTGATCTGCTTCTTCGTGCGGAGCTGTTCCAGAGCGCGGATGATACGGAAGCGGGTGTTGCGAGGCTCGATGACGTCATCCATATAGCCGTAGGAAGCAGCGTTGTATGGATTAGCGAAGGCCTTGCGGTATTCTTCTTCCTTCTCAGCGGCAGCAGCAGCTGGATCTTCGGCAGCAGCTACGTCCTTAGCGAAGATGACTTCTACAGCACCAGCAGGGCCCATGACAGCGATCTCAGCCGAAGGCCAAGCGAGGTTGACGTCGGAGCGTAGGTGCTTGGAGCTCATCACGATGTAGGCACCACCATAGGACTTACGTAGCGTGACGGTGATCTTAGGTACAGTAGCTTCCCCGTAAGCATAGAGGAGCTTAGCACCATGGACGATGACACCGTTGTATTCCTGACCCGTACCTGGGAGGAAGCCTGGGACGTCTACGAGGGTCACGAGAGGGATATTGAAGGCATCACAGAAGCGGACGAAGCGAGCAGCCTTACGAGAAGCATTGCTGTCGAGGGCACCTGCCATGACCATAGGCTGGTTAGCTACGATACCGACGCTCTGACCATTGAAGCGAGCGAAGCCGATGATGATGTTCTTAGCCCAGTCACGGTGGATCTCGAGGAACTCACCATTGTCGACGATGGTACCGATGACATCATACATATTGTAGCTCTTGTTGGGCTGATCAGGGATGATGGTGTTGAGTACATCATCGACACGATCGACGGCATCCGTAGGCTCGACACAAGGGGCATCCTCCATATTGTTCTGGGGGATGAAGGAGAGGAGGTGACGGATGAGGCGGATACCTTCCTCTTCATTGTCTACTGCGAAGTGAGCGACACCACTCTTAGAGGCGTGTACGCTAGCACCACCGAGCTGCTCCTGAGTCACATCTTCGCCCGTGACGGTCTTGACGACCTTAGGACCGGTGAGGAACATGTAGCTCGTGCCCTTGCTCATGATGTTGAAGTCCGTCAGAGCTGGAGAGTAAACAGCACCACCAGCACAAGGACCGAAGATAGCAGAGATCTGAGGGATGACACCAGAGGCTAGGATGTTGTTCTGGAAGATGTCACCATAGCCACTCAGAGCGTTGATCCCTTCCTGGATACGTGCACCACCGGAGTCATTGAGCCCGATGACAGGAGCACCCATCTCCATAGCCAGCTTCATGACCTTACAGATCTTAGAGGCAAGCATCTCGGAGAGAGCACCACCGAAGACGGTGAAGTCCTGTGCGAAGACGTAGACCAGACGACCATCAATCGTACCCGAGCCGGTGACTACACCATCACCGAGGAACTTAGTCTTGTCGATACCGAAGTTCGTCGAGCGGTGCAGGACGAAGGTATCGATCTCATCGAAGCTCCCTTCGTCGAGGAGGAGGGCGATACGTTCACGAGCGGTGAACTTACCCTTCTGATGCTGGCTGTCGATACGCTTCTGACCACCACCAAGGTGCGCCTTGGCACGAAGCTCTATGAGCTCCTTAATTTTCTCTAGTTGAACACTCATATTGGTTGCTGTTTAGTAAATACTATCTTTTCCTGTGTTTGCTATTAAGAAGTCCGAATGGGATAACAGAGGAGCTTCCTTCGTCCGACACCTTACGGGTCGAGGGCTCTTCTATTATCCCATTCATACGTCACTTTACTTGACGTCTCTGTGGTCGCACAGCTCAGTGAGGACTCCGATCGTGCTCTTGGGGTGAAGGAAACCGATGTTGAGACCTTCTGCGCCCTTACGAGACTGCTTGTCGATCAGCTGGACGCCCTTGTCAGCGAGCTCCTGAAGTGCTTCGTCTGTGTTGGGTACAGCGAAGGCGATGTGATGGATACCTTCCCCACGCTTTTCGATGAACTTAGCGATGGTGCTTTCGGGAGAGGTAGCTTCGAGAAGCTCGATCTTGGTCTGCCCGATCTTGAAGAAGGCTGTCTTCACCTTCTGGTCTGCTACTTCTTCGATGTTGTAGCACTTCAGTCCGAGGATGCCTTCATAATAAGGCAGAGATGCTTCGATACTCTTTACGGCGATACCAAGATGCTCGATGTGTGAGAGGTTCATAGCTTTTCTTACTTGCTTGAGTTGATATTATAGGGGCTGTAGGACGCTCCTCCACCCCATGATTTCTGTACTGCAAATGTAAGAATAATCGCCTTCATTCCCTAACTATCCCCAAGTCCTAGGAAATAAACGGCTTTCGAAGGTGTCTCCAGCTCCACGGGCTCCTATCGAAGGAGCTCATCTAGAAGGCGCTTTACCCCGCCATCCTTCCTCAGAATATCTAGCCTTGTCACCTCGGGGAAGCTCCCTATCCCACTCCCCTCCTCCACGGAGTACCATTCATGCCTCCCCAAGGTACCCCATGAATGGGTCACCCGAGGACCCCATGAATGGGTGACCACAGCGACCCATGAATGGGTCACTAGGGGCGGGTATATCCCTCGCACTTGAAGCCAAAAGAAAACGAGTCCACACCGCCCAAGGTAAGCGGTGTGGCCTCGTCTATTATACAGGGGGCTTCGGTCGGGCAAGCACTAAGTCTCCTCCCCAGCCTCTTTGCCTAGAGCTTCACGTCGGTATAGAGCTCCACGTCGGAGCGATGGCGGAAGATGTAGGTCGCAGGATAGCAGTCGGCCTCGGGCGCTGAACTAGCGATAGCCCGTAGGATCGGTGCCTTCTTCTGTCCCGTAGCGTGGAAGAGAAGCTTCTTCGCCGCCAGGATCGTGGGCCCTGTCATCGCCACACGCTTCTGTCCCCGAGGGCTTACCCCGACAGCGTAGGGCTGGTCGGTCTCTAGGAGCTCCATCTGATGGGGGAAGATCGAGGAGGTATGTCCGTCGTCTCCCAGCCCAAGGATCACCACATCGAAGATGGGATACTCGCCATCGAAGGGGAGCTCCGAGCCGACAAGCCACGAGTAATCCTTAGCCTCACGCTCGGGGTCCTTCTCCCCTGCTATGCGATGGACCTGCCCCTCGGGGATGGGTACATGGCGAAGGAGGGTCTCCTCGGTCATCCCATAGTTACTCTCTGCATCCGTAGGGGGCACGCACCGCTCATCTACCCAGTAGAGATGCACACGATCCCACTGGACGGAGCTTGCTAGAGGCTCCGAAGCGAGGAGCTCGAAGAGAAGTCGGGGTGTCGAGCCACCCGACACGGCGATATGCACCCAGCCCTCACGGGAGGGACGGACGAAGGCTTCTTCGGCGACAGCCCGAGCTACAGCTTCGGGGGTCGCATAGTGACGGTAGATCATAGTTCGCAGTAGAGCTCAGAGTTAGTTAGGTTGCGACAGGGATTGGTCCAGCTATGCTCCCGATCGATGATCGTGTCGCTTTGCTTCGGACCCCAGGTCCCTGCTGGGTAGCCGTAGAGGGGGAAGTCCTCCTCCTGCCACGAAGAGAGGATGGGGTCAAAGAAGCGCCAACTCATCTCGACAGCATCGCTACGGGTGAAGAGCGTCGGATCGCCCAGCATGCAGTCCTCAAGGAGACGAGAGTAGGCATCGCCCGAGGCGATCCCTCCGAGCTGGTCGTAAGTGAAGTTCATCGACACTCGCTTCACCTCAAAGCCCGAGCCGGGGACCTTAGCAGCGAACTTCAGCGAGATCCCTTCATTGGGCTGGATACGGATGATGAGCTGATTGGGGATCGTCTCACCATCGAGCGTAGTGAACATACGATGGGGCGTAGGCTTGAAGTGGACGACGATCTCCGTGACCTTGGTAGGCATCATCTTCCCCGTACGGATATAGAAGGGGACACCCTGCCAGCGCCAGTTGTCGACGAAGAGCTTCATCGCTACGAAGGTCTCCGTACGGCTGTCTGCGGGGATCTTGTCCTCCTCTCGGTAGGCTCGGTGATGCTCCCCCTTCCACTGGCTCTCGGTGTACTGACCACGGATGACGCTCCCACGAATCTCCTCCTTCGTCATGGGGCGGAAGGACTGGTAGACCTTCACGACCTCGTTGCGGAAGAGATCGGCATTGAACTGTACCGGGGGCTCCATCGCCGTCAGGGCGACGAGCTGAGCCAGGTGATTCTGCACCATATCACGCAGAGCGCCCGTCTGGTCATAGAAGCCTCCTCGGCTCTCGATACCCATGTTCTCCACGGCGGTGATCTCTACCCGCTCGATGTAGTTACGATTCCAGAGAGGCTCGAAGATCCCGTTGGCGAAGCGAAGTGCCATGATGTCCTGCACCGTCTCCTTGCCGAGGAAGTGGTCGATACGGTAGAGCTGATGCTCGTGGAAGGCCGATCGATAGATCTCGTTCAGCTCTAGGGCAGAGTCGAGATCGTAGCCAAAGGGCTTCTCGATGACGATACGACGGATGGCCTGAGTCTCCCCGCCAGCGCCTACCACCTCCTCCTTATTCAGGCCGACCTCGGCCAGATGCTGAGGGACGACTCCGTAGAGCGAGGGTGGCGTGGAGAGATAATAGATGTAGTTCCCCGGGTTGGCGATACGTTCATCCAGGCGAGCTAGGCTCTCCTTGAGCTTAGGGTAGTCTGCTACCTCCGAGGGGTCCATCGAGAGGTAGTGCACGCCCGAGAGGAACTGCTCCGCTAGCGACGAGTCATACTCACCCTCCGCTAGATAGCGCTGGAGGGACTCATCCAGATGGGGTCGGTAGGTCTCGTCGGTGTAGTCCGTACGCCCGAGGGCGAGGACAGCGAAGCGCTCGGGAAGCTTCCCCTGCTTGAAGAGCTGATAGAGCGAAGGGATGAGCTTGCGCTTAGTCAAGTCCCCCGAGCCCCCGAAGATCACGAGGATGAGGCTCTGGGGTAAGCTATGTGCTGGTGTCTGCTGCATATCTAGGGATGCTCTAAGCATTGTATGAGGTAGAAGAGGTATCACTACCTCGGCCGGTCCAGTTCTCATGGAAGAACTGCCCTCGGGGCTGATCTACACGCTCGAAGGTATGTGCCCCGAAGAAGTCACGCTGTGCCTGCACGAGGTTGGCAGGCAGACGACGAGTCGTCAGCGAGGAGAAGTAGCTCAGCGCCGAGGCGAAGGCGGGCACAGAGCACTCCTGAAGGAAGGCATTAGCCACCGTCTGACGCCAGTCACGGCGAGCCTCTTCGACTTCCCTGTGGAAGTAAGGAGCCAGCAGAAGGTTCTTCAGCTCGGGCTCAGCTTGGTAGGCTGCAGCAATGTCGTTGAGGAAGGAGGAGCGGATGATACATCCATTGCGCCAGATACGGGCGATAGAAGCTAGATCAAGCCCCCAGCCGTTCGCACGAGAGGCCTCCGACAGCAGGGAGAAGCCCTGTGCATAGGAGACGATCTTCGAGGCATAGAGCGTACGCTCCAGCGCAAGTACATCGGCCTCGGTGAAGTCGGACTGCTGGCGAGCCTCACGGGGGTAGAGCTCAGAGGCCTCCTGACGAAGGTCCACGCCCGAGGAGAGGCTACGCTCGTAGACAGCGGTAGCGATGAGACCCAGGGGCTCGCCATACTCTAGAGAATTGATGACCGACCACTTCCCAGTCCCCTTCTGCCCAGCTGCATCGAGGATCTTGTCGATGAGGTAGTCGCCCGAGGGCTCCCGATGACGGAGGATCTCCGAGGTGATCTCTATAAGGTAGCTACTGAGCTTGCCTGCCCCCCAGCTGGCGAAGATGGCGGCCATCTCTTCGTTCGACTTACCAGCGATCTGGCTGAGGACTGCATAGGCATCAGCGATCAGCTGCATATCACCGTACTCGATCCCGTTGTGCACCATCTTGACGAAGTGCCCTGAGCCTCCAGCTCCGATCCATGCACAGCAGGGAGAGCCATCCTCTGCCTTAGCAGCGATCTTCGTGAAGATAGGCTCCAGCGTAGGCCAAGCCTCACGTGCTCCACCCGGCATGATCGCAGGGCCATTGAGCGCCCCCTCTTCGCCACCAGAGATACCACAGCCGACGAAGTAGACGCCCCGTGCTCGGAGCGTAGCCTCTCGACGCTCAGAGTCCTCCCAATTGGAGTTACCCCCGTCGATGATGATGTCTCCTTCCTCTAGGAGAGGGAGGAGTGCATCGATCACAGATTCTACGGGCTTACCCGCACGGATCATCATCATGATCTTGCGGGGACGCTCGATACTCTCGACGAAGGGCTTGAGGTCAGTGAAGCCTAGGAAGTGCCTCCCCTCAGCACGTCCCGAGAGGAAATGCTCGACGACATGTGCCTCAGCACCTTCAGCACGATTATATACGGATACTTGGAAGCCATTGCGCTCCATGTTCAGAGCGAGGTTCTCGCCCATGACAGCGAGACCGATGAGGCCAATGTCTGATTTTCTAGTCATTGATATAAGAAGATGGAAGAGTATGTACTAGGGTCTGGGAAACTCAATAGCTGAGACCATCCAGCCCTACACTACTCTGATGTGAATTAGCGAAGCAGAAGAGCAAAAAGGGCAAGGATAGCGGGTAGCCCTTGCTTGAGGAGGATGCTCCGACTTGAGCGCATAGCTCCGTAGGTAGCAGCCGTCACGACACAGAGGAGGAAGAAGAGCTGTACACGGAGGCTCCAGAGGGGATCAGCGATCGTCAGCCCCCAGATCAGCCCCGCACCGAGGAAGCCATTATATAGGCCTTGGTTGGCAGCCAAGCCTCGGGTGCGCTCGAAGAGCTCATCGGGGAGCGCTCCCTTGAATACCTCTCTCCCCTTCGTCGTCCATGCGAACATCTCGATCCAGAGGATGTACAGATGCTCCAGCGCCACTAAGGCGACAAGGATCGTTGCTACTATAGTCATTCCTTTTGCTTGATGATACCCCACCCCTCAAGTCCTACTTACGCAAGACCATCAGAGCGAGCATGATATGTATCCGAAACAGATCGATCTACCAAAAGGTTTGCTTTCGTTCCTCCCTAAGACGCCCCTTTATCAGGGAGAGACAGGAGGCAATGAGGAGTGAAGGAGCTCCCTATCGACACCAACCTTAGACAGAGGAAGTAGCTACTTACTCAGAGGCTAACCCACCTCCATCCTCTCTATCTTTAGAGCAAAGATGAAAGGCATATATCAGTCAACTATAGCCACCCAAATCACTCAAAGACAAAAAATATCTGTGGGGATAAAATACAATCTATATCTACCACGTTGTAGGGGTAGAAATAAGCTCAATTCATAGACTAAGAAAGTCACTATGGCCAATTTATCACAACTGATCGACGCACGTCGTACCCTGGAAGCACAAGGGATATCCATCGCTAACGATGTAGACAAACAAATCAAGAAGGAGGAAGATCGCCTCATCCAGGAGGAGCTCTACCGAGCTATGCGCAATGCGCTACGAGATACTCTCTCCGTCCTTGACCAGCCCATTACCTTCACACTCCACTACGATCCTGCTAACCCCAGCACCTATACGATCGAGCACCGTCGTACAGGAGAGCTCAGCTCAGAAGAAGAAGCAGCTCAGAGAGAGGCTCGTGAAGCACGTCGCCTCAAGCGCAAGGCTAGCGCTCTGGAGCAGGCCCTCTCATCCTCCTCGATCACTCGCCTACGTATCGTCTACGCCGACGGCACCAGCCTCGAAGAGAAGAGCGCAGCAGATACCTTCAGAGCCTTCGTACAGAAGTCGGGTGTAGCTCAGGTACGTGACCTCGGGCTGAAGCTCAACAAGGAGCCCCTCATCATCGAATCGGATGGTAAGGAGCTTGCCTCTTCGTTCAAGCACCTGGAGAAGAACTATTACCTCCAGACGGGCTCACCCACGGGGATCAAACAGAAGTTCATCCAGCGCATCATCGACGGGCTAGGTATCGATGCTCATATCGAGATCGTCCCCATCATCAAGCCTGCGAAGAAGGAGCGTGCTCGTCGCCTTAAGAAGTAAGGTACACCCCCTAAAGCTCCTCAGCCTCTTCTCTCTATGAGGGAGTGCCCCATGAGCCTAAGATATACCTCCATCTCACACCCTCTCCCCACCCTCGGCTGGGGAGAGGGTGTGTCGCATGAAGGAGGGAGCTATATTTTTCGTACATTCGCTAGGGAGACGAGCGACAAGCATTCGTCCATATACTCCCTCGTCACTAGAAGAATTGCTTCATGGAACAGACCTTCACCATACCCTATAAGACGCTCCTCAGGAGCGAGCTCACCCCCGAAGACCGCCGGCTCGAGGAGCTAGCCGTAGAGGCTGCCCAGAAGGCCTATGCGCCCTACAGCCACTTCCACGTCGGAGCGGCTGTGCTCCTAGCCAACGGGGAGATCGTCATGGGATCGAACCAAGAGAATGCCGCCTACCCTTCGGGAACTTGCGCCGAGCGTACGGCGCTCTTCTGGGCGGGAGCTCAGTGGCCCGACGTCCCTGTAGAGAAGCTCCTCATCGTGGCCTTCAATGCCTCGGGGAGAGTCCCCTTCATCTCCCCCTGCGGAGGCTGTCGTCAGGTCATCATGGAGACAGCTACCCGCTTCCATCCCTTCCCCATCCTACTGGCAGGGGACGAGAAGACCGTCGTCCTAGAGGACTGCCGCTATCTACTGCCCTTCGGCTTCGATGGGAGTAGCCTCTAGACTCCACCCCCTAGATATATCCATAGCTTATGCCTCATAGCCACCACCGAGGACGCCTCCCCTATATCGAGCGAGATGAGAGCTGGATGTACTTCAATAAGCGCATCCTCCTCGAGGCTGCACGCACAGATCTACCTCTGCTGGAGCGCTTCAATTACCTCGGGATCTACTCCAACAACCTCGACGAATTCTTCCGTGTACGTGTCGCCTCCCTGAGGCGCATCGTAGGCTCACCCGAAGCCATCCCTACACAGGAGCGTAGGAAGGCTAGGGAGACGCTCCGTACCATCATACGGCTCAACAAAGAGTACTCAGCTCTCTTCGACCGCACCTTCGCCGACCTCCTGCAGAGCCTTAACGAAGCTCATATCCATATCATCAATGAGCAGGAGCTGACGACCGACCAGGAGGATGAGGTCCTCTCCTTCTTCATGGACAAGATCAATGGGATCACTAACCCGATCTTCATCAATAGCCCGACCTTCCGCCCCGAGCAGCACCTCAAGGAGTCCCTCTATCTCGTCGTCGTCCTCTGGCATGAGCAGGGCGAAGAGGAGCTGGCTCATGATGTAGCCCTACTCGAAGTCCCAACGAAGGAGCTAGGACGCTTCTTACGCCTTCGGGACAAGGATGGGGAGAGCTACCTGATGTTCCTCGACGACGTCCTCCGCTACTGTCTCCCTTATATCTTCATCGGACGAGAGTATGCCCAGTACGAGGCCTATACCTTCAAGTTCACCAAGGATGCAGAGTTTGAGCTCGAGCAAGACCTTCGCTCGAGTGTCATCGAGATGGTCTCCAGAGGGGTCAAGCGACGTGGACGAGGTGAGGCGGTACGTGTCGTCTACGACGAGGCTCTCTCCCCTGAGATCCTACGTCGCCTGAGTGATATGGCCGAGCTCAACTACCGAGATATGCGTATCGGGGGTGGGCGCTATCACAACATGCGAGACCTGATGACGCTCCCCGACTGCGGACGACCAGGACTGCGCTTCCCGAAGCAAGAGCCCCTGCAGATGGACGAGTTCCACTACGCTCAGAGCATCATCAGTCAGGTACTCCGCCGAGATCGGTGTATCCACTTCCCCTACTACAGCTTTGACCACTTCCTACGCCTACTGCAAGAGGCAGCCATCAGCGAAGATGTCACCGAGATACGTATCTCACTCTACCGTGTCGCTCAGAACTCTAAGGTCGTCAAGGCTCTGATGACCGCTGCGCAGAATGGGAAGCGTGTCACGGCCGTCGTCGAGCTCCTAGCTCGCTTCGATGAGCAGTCCAATATCAGCTGGGGGAAGAAGATGCAGGACTCGGGGATCAATGTCGTACTGGGGCACGAGAAGCTCAAGGTACACTCCAAGCTCGTCTACATCGGCACGAAGCGGGGAGATATCGCCTGTATTGGCTCGGGCAACCTCCACGAGGGCACAGCCCGCCTCTACACCGACCTCATGCTGATGACCGCTCACAAGGGCATAGTCCGAGATGTAGCACAGGTCTTCGACTTCATTGAGCGTCCCTTCATCAATACGCACTTCCATCATCTTCTGGTTGCCCCCAATGATATGCGCCAGCCGCTCTACCAGATGATCAACAAGGAGATCCGTCTGGCACGGGCAGGCAAGGATGCCTTCATCCGCCTCAAGCTCAATCATGTCGTTGACGAGAAGATGGTAGCTAAGCTCTATGAGGCTTGTACGGCAGGGGTGCGTGTGGAGCTATGCCTGAGAGGCAACTGCTCCCTCATCCCAGGAGTACCGGGCTACAGCGAAGGGCTCTTCATCAACGCCATCATCTCCCGCTACCTCGAGCATTCACGCATCTATATCTTCGGCAATGATGGCGAGCCTAAGTACTACATCGGCTCGACCGACTGGATGACACGCAACCTCGATCGACGCATCGAGGTGATGACCCCCGTCTATGATCCTGACATCCAGCGGGAGCTCGACTTCGTCATCTCGGCAGGCCTCAGGGACACCGAGCAAGGCTACTATACCAACGGCGAGGAGGTGCGCCCTCGTAGAGAGGATATAGATGACAAGACGGAGCTCTTCAACTCACAGCAAACACTCTACCAATACTACGTAGCAAAGAAGAAAGAAGAAAATCATGGGTAAATCACATTACGCTGGTATAGATATAGGCTCCAACGCCGTACGCCTCCTCATCAAGTGCCTCAATGAGCCAGGGAGCACCGAGCCCCTATCCAAGGTACAGCTCGTACGTGTACCCCTCCGCCTCGGGGAGGATGCCTTCGTCGATGGGCGTATCTCTAAGAAGAAGTCCAAGCAACTCATCAGCCTCATGAA
>ERZ773067.91-NODE-91-length-57786-cov-16.740521_pt1 | contig 57786 bp, 56 predicted proteins | sample MGYA00580622_ERZ773067 | MGnify/ENA primary metagenome ERZ773067 (study PRJEB29015, sample SAMEA2737998) | human oral metagenome | biome: human oral; feature: human-associated habitat; material: dental | place: China | collected 2113 ...
CCCGCCGCCTCCCCCCCCCAAGCCCTTCGCCCTTAGTCCCTAATACCCGCGGACACTCCCCGCCCAGCTCCCCGCTGCTCCTCCCCTTACGCCCAAACCCTCCCTCCTCGTACGCCCAAGGCCTCCCGCCCCTTATCCCTTAGCCATCCTTAGGGATATCCCTCAGGGCGCTGACTGATATCCTTCACGCCGCTGAGTGACGTCCGTCAGCGCCCTGACTGCTATCCATCAGCGAGCCCCGCCCCTAGGTGGTAAGGCGCAGAGCGTAGCCGTACAGTGCACTTAGGAATGGCCGTGTACATAGGTTATATGGATGTGTTCGGTAAATTGTACCTTTGCTTTTAACCATTTCGGATGTATTATTTTGGCCTAATAGATTAAGGTATGAATGAAGATATGAGCCAAGCTTTTATAGTCAGAGCATCAGAGGTGCTAGGAGATACAGCTAGCGGGTTGTCCTTGCCTGAGATATGCAAGCTTTGTCGAGGGTATGCGGTGAAATATAACCGAAATATCCCGTACCCTGTGCCTACTAGTAATGATGGAGAAGCTCGCCTCCCAAATAAGAGGACAGCTCTTCAAAAGAACTTGGAGAGCTTTTTGCCTAGGGAACAATACGTTATTATTCGTGATTTGTGTAATCTCAAGAAGTTTGAGACTAATGAAGCCGTACGAGAGCTGAGGAGCTTGTTAGGTAATGACTATAAACACCTAGCTCCTGATGATGAAGATACCGTTGAGGTTATTCAAGAGGCCCAGCATTGGTTAAAGAAGTACTCTGACGCATTTAGACACTACGATGCAGCCTCTTGGAAGTATCGGAGTCAAGATAGAGAGCTCTATCGTAATGCCCTAGATGACTTAAGGCTGTCATTAGAAGTGCTTCTCAAAGAAGTCCTGGAAAATGAGAAGTCATTGGAGAATCAAGCGTCTCCTCTAGGGTCGTTCGTTCTGGCTAAGGGTGGATCAAAAGAATTCTCTAACGGGCTATGGAAGGTGCTTGAGTGGTTTTCCAAGTACCAGAATGATCGGGTCAAGCACCGCCAGAACTTCGTGGAAGGAGAAGTTGCTTTTATTTTTGAACTTACTGTGGCTTGTATGAGGCAAATTGTTCGACTCGATTCATAGCGAATCTTAGAGCTTCAAGGAGGCTTTGCCTAATAAACCGAGTGCTATATCGAGGAGCATAAGGTTAAAGCCTGATGACCCGTGTGAAAGGGCTGGATGTGCTTAGTAATAATCTCCAGCGTAGTGCTGTGGGGTGCGGTAGGAGTATAAAGAATGGAGATCTTGATAGTAGAGCGATGGAACTAGCTTGTATTATGGAGCTAGCTCGGGCCTTAGCCGAGGAGAGCGATCGGGTAGAGCTGTACCCGCAGTATGGACGGCTCGTTATCCTCAGGAACATCGGGAAGATCCTCGGCGCCTGCGATAGGCAGTACGTCGATTTCCTCTGCCTCAGCAATGGCATGAGGGCCTTTGGTCATGAGTTCTACGGCTTCAAGTCGCAGGAGCTGCGGCCCTATCTGCACGATCATATGTGCGACCTTTGGGCCTGGGACTTTATGCTGAGCTCGTCCTTTTGGGGCTTCTCGTCCTCCCCTTACGGGTTCAAGTGGGGCTACCTAGCCAAGGTCGACAGCGCGGGCAACCATTATATCGGGGCGTACGACCTCGCTCGGCCTAGGGAGGTCCTCCTCGTCGCCTCGTCCTTCAATATCTTCCTATGGAAGTTCCTCTCGGGGCTCCAGGCGGCGCTCCGTAGGGGCGAGGAGCCCCCTCGCTTCGAGGCCTCGTGGTTCCGTGAGGAGGGCGAGACCTATGTCCATGACGCGGAGCTCTTTGCCTCCGAGGAGGCAAAGAGGGATTTCGCTACCTTCGGTGAGTGGCGCTGCGGCTGGCTTTGGTCCTTGCTGAAGGATAGCTGTGGGCGTGTGTCTTGTGTATCTGTGCGATAATGTGTATCTTTGTGCGCATTTCCTATGCAAGGTACACGGACGAAGCACGTCACCGAGATCGGGGGCGACACCTTGCGGGGCTAATCTTAATTAGTATAAAGTACAATGTACGTCATCGTAGACATCCAGGGACAGCAGTTCAATCTTCAGGAAGGCCGTCGCCTGTTCATCCATCACGTCAAGGGCGCCGAGGCCGGTGCTACTGTAGAGTTCGACAAGGTCCTGCTCATCGAGAAGGACGGTCAGTTCACCGTAGGTACGCCTACCGTAGCCGGTGCTAAGGTCGTGTGCGAAGTACTGACGCCGCTCGTCAAGGGCGACAAGGTGCTCGTCTTCCACAAGAAGCGTCGCAAGGGCTATCGCAAGCTCAATGGCCACCGCCAGCAGTTCAGCGAAGTCGTCGTGAAGGAAATCGTAGGCTAGTAAATAAGTATCACCGCATTAGTTAGACAAGGACAATGGCACATAAAAAAGGTGTAGGTAGCTCCAAGAACGGACGCGAATCAGAAAGCAAGCGACTTGGTGTAAAGCTCTTCGGTGGTCAGCATGCCAAGGCTGGTAACATCATCGTGCGCCAGCGCGGCACGCAGCATCACCCCGGCGCAGGCGTGGGTATCGGTAAGGACCACACGCTCTACGCCCTCGTAGATGGTACGGTCGTCTTCACGCGCAAGAAGAACGATCGCTCCTACGTCTCGATCCAGGCAGAGGCCTAAGGACGAGACCCCGACGTCCCCCAGGGGACGACCAGCTACCCTCCCGAGGTGGGATCATCCCGCCTACAGAGAGATATAGGTAACGAGAGAGCTTGCTCCGAGGGCCATAGTCCTTGAGGGCAAGCTCTCCTCCTTTAATAGACCCAAGAGAGAGATGCTTACCATCAAGCGAATCAAGGAGCAGACGGAGGACGTCCTCCGCCTCCTACAGAAGAAGCACTTCGAGGCACGCGAGTACATCACTGAGGTGCTCGACCTCGACGAGCTGCGCCGCCGCACCCAGCAGGAGCTCGACGCGAGCCTGGCGCAGCAGAATGCCATCGCCAAGGAGATCGGTGCCCTGATGAAGCAGGGACTGAAGGATCAGGCCGAGAAGATACGCGCCCAGGTCGCCGACCTCAAGCAGCTTAGCCGCCAGCTCGAGGAGAAGAAGAACGAGGCCGAGGCTCGCATCCGCGAGATCCTGCTGCAGATCCCTAATCTCCCCGCCGAGATCGTCCCCGAGGGCGCGACGGCCGAGGACAACGTCTGCGTCAAGATGGGCGGGCACAACCCTGAGCTGCCTGCCGATGCCGCCCCCCACTGGGAGCTGGCGAAGACCTACGACCTCATAGACTTCGAGCTCGGCGTCAAGATCACGGGCGCGGGCTTCCCCGTCTACAAGGGCTATGGGGCACGCTTGCAGCGCGCGCTCATCAACTTCTTCCTCGACAATGCCCGTGAGGCAGGCTTCACCGAGGTGCAGCCGCCCTACGTCGTCAATGAGGACTCGGGCTACGGCACGGGTCAGCTCCCCGACAAGGAGGGGCAGATGTACCACGTCGGCGTGGATAACCTCTACCTCATCCCCACGGCTGAGGTGCCTGTGACCAATATCTACCGCGACGTCATCCTGGACGAGAAGGACCTGCCCGTACGCAATACCGCCTACTCGGCTTGCTTCCGTCGTGAGGCTGGCTCCTACGGCAAGGACGTGCGCGGACTGAACCGTCTGCACCAGTTCGACAAGGTCGAGATCGTCTGCATCGACAAGCCCGAGCGTAGCTACGAGCGTCTGGACGAGATGGTCGCCTACGTGGAGACCCTCGTGACGAAGCTGGAGCTGCCCTGGCGTATCCTGCGCCTCAGCGGTGGCGACATGAGCTTCACCAGCGCGCTGACTTACGACTTCGAGGTCTTCTCCGCCGCGCAGCAGCGCTGGCTGGAGGTCAGCTCGGTGTCCAACTTCGAGAGCTATCAGGCCAACCGCCTGCGCCTGCGCTACCGCGATAGCGAGCAGGGCGTACAGCTGGCACACACGCTCAACGGGAGCGCCCTGGCCCTCCCCCGCATCGTGGCCGCCCTGCTGGAGAACAACCAGACGCCCGAGGGCATCCGCATCCCCGAGGTGCTGAGACCTTACACAGGCTTCGATCTCATCCCGCTGCCCCAGAAGTAGCGCCCGAGGCTTAGCCTTCTATAGCACAAGCCCCACCGAGAGGCTCCAGCACTAGCTGGGGTATCTCGGTGGGGCTTGTGTCCTTTGTGGGGTGGGGGCGAAGGGGCTCTGCTTGTCCGCTCTGCGAGAGTGGAGGAAGCTCAGAGGAGCCGCTCAAGAAGCCGCGATGCGGGGCGGGGAAGCTGGAAGGCGGGCTTGGGGAGTAGGGAGTCTGGGCTAGTGCCGAGCTAAGAGAGCTGGCGGCGTAGGCGTGCGATAGGCAGTCGAAGCTGCTCGCGGTACTTGGCCACCGTGCGGCGGGCTATGGGGTAGCCCTGGGCGGCCAGCTGCTGTGTCAGCTCCTCGTCCGTCAGCGGCTGGCGCTTGTCCTCGGCCTCGATGAGCGCGGCTAAGGCCTGCCGCACCTCACGCGTGGAGATGCTCTCGCCCTCCTCCGTGGTGATGCCCTCGCCGAAGAAGAACTTCAGCATGTAGATACCGTGGTCGGTCTGCACCGACTTGCTGTTGCTGACGCGCGAGATGGTGCTGATGTCGAGCCCCGTGGCCTCGGCGATGTCGCGCAGCACCATAGGCTTGAGGTCGCTCACCTCGCCCGAGAAGAAGAAGTCACGCTGGTGCTCCACGATGGCCATCATCGTGCGGCGCAGCGTCTGCTGGCGTGTCTCGAGGGCCTCGATGAACCAGCGTGCCTGCTCGACCTTGTGCTTGAGGAAGGTCATCGCCTCGCGGCTCTGGCGGCTCTGACCTGCCTGGTCGCGGTGCGACTCCAGTAGCTCGAGGTAGGTGGGGCTCAGGCGCAGCGGGACGATCTCGCGCTCCCCGACGAGCGAGACCAGTAGTTCGCCGTCGCGCTCGGTGACGATGAAGTCGGGGGTGAAGTGCGCGAAGCGTGCGTCTGCGTCGTCCCCGAGCCCGCTGGCTGGGCGTGGGCTGAGGCGCGCGATGAAGGCGTAGAGCTCCGAGAGACGCTGCTCGTCGATACCTAGGGCCGAGCATAGACGGTCGAAGCGCTTATTGACGAAGTCCTCGTAGTGCTCGCGGATAAGTCGGTCAGCCGCCCGTGAGAGCTCGTCCTCGGGCAGGCGCTGCAGCTGCAGCAGTAGGGCCTCGCGGAGATCACGCGCCCCTACGCCGGGCGGGTCTAGGGTCTTGACCAGAGCGATGAGCTCTTCCAGCTCCTCGGCTCGGGCGTCAATGCCCGCCTTGAAGAGTAGGTCGTCCTGCAGCTCCTCCACCGAGCGCGTCAGGTAGCCATCGGCATCGATGCTGCCCACGATGTAGCGGGCCAGCTCGTAGCGGCGACCCTCGAGCTCGGTGACCATAGAGAGCTGCTCCAGCAGCTGCTCCTCGAGGCTGGGCGCTCCAGCGGCGAAGGGGATCTCCTCACGCACTGACTGGCGCTCCTGCAGCTCGCGTAGCTTGTACTCGGGGATATCGTCCTGGGCGTATTCGCCCAGCTCCCAGTCCTGGTCGGTGGCACCGTCCTCGTCGCCCTCGTCCGCGCCGCTACGCTGCTCCTCCTCGGGGTAGTTCTCCTCGAGGGCGGGGTTCTCCTCCAGCTCCTGCTCGATACGGGTCTCCAGCTCGAGGCTCGTGACCTCCAGCATCTTCACCGCCAGCAGCTGGGCAGGGGTGAGCCCCTGGGTCTGCTCTAGGCGCTGGGTCTGCTCCAGTCCTGCCATCTAGTCGGCGTCGTCGTGGTCGTAGGTCCAGACGATCTCCTGCCCTTGGGCGCGGAAGACCTCCTTACGTGCTAGGGCAAAGAAGTAGTCGCTGAGGCGATTGACGAAGCGCAGGACCTCGGGGGCTAGGGGATGCTCGCTGTCGAGGCGGTAGATGAGGCGCTCGGCGCGGCGGCAGACGGTGCGGCAGACGTGCGCCGCGGCGGTGATATGTCCGCCCGAGGGGAGGATGAAGGCCTTGATGGGGGGCACGAGGTCATCGAGACGGTCGATCTCACGCTCCACCTTGGCTACGGCGCGCTCGGTGACGCAGGTCACCTCGTGGAGCTCATCCTTGCTGGTGTCGGTGGCCAGGTAGCCGCCGACGGAGAAGAGCTTGTGCTGTAGCCAGTAGAGGAAGCGGCTATCGGGCTCCTCGAGCTCGTAGGCCAGCAGGACGCCGACGAAGCTATTGAGCTCGTCGATGGTGCCGTAGCATTCGAGTCGGAGGTCATACTTGGGGACGCGCTGTCCGCCGACGAGGGAGGTGCGGCCCTTGTCGCCGCCCTTCGTATAGAGCTTGTACTTCTCTGTGTCCATAGTGCTGTGTCGGGTGTGGGGCTGCTGGGGGCAGCCCGGGGTGAGGATGCTGTCTACGTGCTGCGCACCAGGGGCGCAGGCTGGGGCGTCTCGTTGCGGCGGGGATGGTACCCTGCTGCGGCGGGCGCTCATTAGATATAACTCGCGCGGTGCCCCTTGGGTTTGCTCGAGGGTGCTCGGGCTGGAGCAACAGCGTCGCGGCGGTGGGGCGAAGAGGCGGGAGAAGCGCGCTCGGGCGGGCTAAGGCTGGGTGCGGGCTGGCGGCCGAGGGGCAGGACGAAGGGAGGCCTTAGCCGTGGAGGAAGGGGGCACTAGCGGAGGGCTAGGGCTCCAGTAGGTACATCGGGGAGGGCGCGGTGCGGCGCAGCGCCGTGAGGCTAAGGTCCTTCCCGACGCGTATGCCCTCGCTGAAGAGGCGCTGCTCGATGCTCTTCCAGCAGAGCTCAGGGTGGTTGTTGTCCTTGCTTAGGTGGCAGAGCCATACGTTGCGCATCTCGGGGTGGTAGCAGCGCGCTAGGACCTCAGCGGCCTCCTCATTGGAGAGGTGGCCCAGCGGACTGGCTACGCGCTCCTTGAGGAAGGGGGGATAGCTGCCCGTGCGGAGCATCTCGCTGTCGTAGTTGGCCTCCAGCACGACGTGCTGGGCGGCGGCGATGTAGCGCTCGATGACGGCGGTGGGGTGGCCTACGTCAGTAGCGAGGGTGAAGCGGAAGTCCTCGCCGCGGGTGATGTGATAGCCTACGTTCTCCGCGCTATCGTGCGGCACGGGGAAGGCTTCGATGGAGAAGCCCGCCAGCTCCAGCGGCTCGTGGATGGCGAGCTCACGGCGCGAGGCCCCGAGCGGCTCCTGTACGAAGCGGCTGCGGGTGATGCTGTCGTGCACCAGGGTCGTAGCGTAGACGGGGAGGTGGTAGACCGCTCCCAGCACGCCTATGGTGCGTATGTGGTCGGCGTGGTCGTGCGTCACCAGCACGCCACGTATATGGCCGTCCTCGAGGCTGATACCCTCGGCGGCTAGGCTCTTCTTGATGCTGCGTATAGGGATGCCTGCATCCAGCAGCAGGCCGCCCGTCTCGTCCCCGAGGTAGTAGCAGTTGCCACTGCTCCCACTCCCCAGGCTCATGAATCGTATCACTTGCTTCGTCTCTCCTTTAGCGTCTATAGATATAGGTCTCACGACCGAAGTCCTCGGCTGTCGCCTCGAGGGTCATCTCGCCCCGCAGTGGCAGGGCCATCCGCTGCTTGACCTCCTCGGGGCTGTAGCCGCGACCGAAGAGGTACATCAGCTTCGTCAGCGCACTCTCCGTGGTGCTGTCCCGTCCGCTCACCAGTCCCAGACGCTGCAGCAGCATCCCTGTCTCGTAGCGCATCATGTCCACATAGCCCGTCACGCACTGCGTCACGTTGACGATGACTACGCCGCGCGCCACAGCCGTCTCGAGCGCCTCGAGGAACCATGGGAGCATCGGCGCATTGCCACTGCCGAAGGTCTCCAGCACGACCCCCTTGAGCGAGGGCAGGCTGAGTAGCGACTGCACGACCTCGCGGGTGATGCCTGGGAAGAGCTTGAGCACCGCCACATTGGGGTCGAAGGAGCGGTGCGGCCTCAGGGTCTGCCCGAGGGCATCGCGCTTGATGGCTGCATCGTGGTAGCGGATCTCAATGCCGGCGTAGGCTAGGTGGGGATAGTTGTAGGAGTCGAAGGCGCTGAACTGATCGGCGCTGACCTTGCTGGTGCGATTGCCGCGCATCAGGTAGTTCTCGAAGAAGAGCGCGACCTCGGGCACGCGTGGCTGCCCTGCCTCGTCGCGTGCGGCGGCGATCTCGATGGCGGTGATGAGGTTCTCCTTGCCGTCGGTGCGGAGCTTCCCGACGGGGAGCTGCGAGCCGGTGAAGACCACGGGCTTAGCCAGCCCCTCGAGAGCGAAGCTGAGGGCGGAGGCGGTGTAGGCCATGGTGTCCGTCCCGTGGAGGATGACAAAGCCATCGTAGCGGTCGTAGTGCTCAGCGATGATGTCCACCAGGCGCGTCCAGTCCTCGGGCGCTATGGCCGAGGAGTCCAGCGGAGGGGTGAAGGCCACGCTGGAGATGTCGCAGCCGAGGCGGCGTAGCTCGGGGACGTTGTCCTGTAGATAGGCGAAGTCGAAGGGCTCGAGGGCCCCCGTCGTGGGGTTCTCGACCATGCCTATAGTCCCTCCGGTGTAGATGAGGAGGATGGAGATGCGTCGTTCGGTGGCCATAGTGTATCGCTTAGAGGAGCACTCGTGTCATGCTTTGGGCCAGCTAGGGGGCTAACCCTCCCTACAAAGATAGCAAAATAGCAGGCGCGGTCGTACTGCTGTGCGGAGCCTTGCGGCGCCTCTCCTTGGGGTGGGGGACAGCCCCCTCCTTGCTCGGGTGCAGGGTGCCTCTACGGGGGGAGCCTTTCGCATGGATATCCCTCAGCTATGCTGACGGATATCCCTCGCTGCGCTGACGGCCGTCCCTCAGCGGGCTGACTGATATCCCTCAGGGCCGCTCCCCCTCGGGGCGCGTCGTGCTCCGCCCCTCACCGCGCCTGCTCGGCGGAGGTGGCTGCGTCAAGAAGCCCGCAGCCTATTCTCCGTTCTCCGATAAGGGCAAAGGGTCTAGCCAGCCCCTACAGGGGCGACCCATAAAGCGTTCGTAGTGCCCTTGCTACACCACTCCGCCCTCGCTTATGGGTGTTTTGAGGGTCGCCCCTGTAGGGCTCTATACCTATTTGTCTAGCCTACCCAGGGTTTGGTCGCCCTTGCAGGGCTACGCCCCCTGGGCTTTGGAAGGGGTCGCCCCTGTAGGGCTCTATACCTCTTTGTCTAGCCTACCCAGGGTTTGGTCGCCCTTGCAGGGCTACGCACCCTGGGCTTTGGAAGGGGTCGCCCCGCTGGGGCTTCTCCTCCTTGTCTAGCCTACCCAGGGTTTGGTCGCCCTTGCAGGGCTATGCCCCCTAGGCTTTGGAAGTGGTCGCCCCGCTGGGGCTTCTCCTTCTCGTCTGCTCAAAGTATAGGAGGGAAGAGGCCAAGCCTTGTCTTAGGTCTCTGGGTAAAGCTCAAGGAGTCCCCCTCCTATCCCTAATCGATGCGATGCGTCCGTCCTAGGCTCGGCGGGGGCTCGGGGGCTTTTGCGTATCTTTGTCTAAGACCTAATAGCTTAGATATGCTGAAGTTCCTCAAGGATAATAAGGCACTCTACCTCCACATGCTCCACGTGCTGGCGATCTTCTTCGTCGGGGCGCTCGTGGCGAGTATCAACACCTCGCCCAAGGAGGGCTATGTGCCTAACTACCCCTCCCTCAAGGCCGACCAGCCCTGGGGCGAGCGGCCTCTGGTAGCCCCCTTTGAGTTCCCCGTCCTCAAGACGGAGGAGCAAATGAAGATGGAGCGGGACAGCGTGGAGCGCATCATCCCGCCCACGTGCCGCATGGATGAGAACGTCATGCCGCGCATGATCAATCAGCTGCACGACCAGTACAAGGAGCTGGCAGCGACCGTCCCCGAGAGCTACTACCTCTTTCTGCAGCAGCAGCTCAAGAAGTACTACGCCTTCGGGATCATAGACAGCAAGACCCTCGACGAGCTGCACCTCGATCGCCGCCTCGAGGTACGTATGCTCGGCAGCGGGCAGACGGGCACGGGCTGGACGAACGTCCCTGTGGCACGCCTCTACCGCCTGAGTGAGGTCTACAAGCTCATCATCGACGAGGCTACACGGCAGGGGCTGAAGCCCGAGCTGCTGCGCCAGCTGGAGATCACGCAGTATCTGCAGCCCAATGTGAGCTATGCCGAGGCCGAGACCAAGCGCATGCTCGCCGAGGCCCTCTCGAGCCTGGCGACCTCGACGGAGCGCTACCAGCAGGGGCGCCGCATCATCGACCAGGGGGAGGTGCTGACACCCTATACGCTCAATGTCATCCGCTCGCTCAATGAGGAGTACAAGGCACGTGTCGGGGAGAAGACCAGCTTCCTACAGCTGCCGCTGCTGGGCTACTTCTTCTTCCTCTTCACGGCGCTGGCGATCTATCTGGTACTCTTCTACCGCGAGTTCACCGAGGCGACGAAGAATGTCGTCCTGGTCGTACTGAGCATCCTCACCTTCATCGGGCTGACCAAGCTGCAGGTGGCGCACGTCGACTGGTTCAGCATCGAGGTCATCCCCTACGTGATGATCATCCTGCTGCTGCGTACCTTCTTCGCCAGCCACATGGCACTGACGACCTACGTCATCACAATCCTTGCGGTAGCTTACTTCACCCTCGACCCGCTGAACTTCATCTTCGTGCAGCTCCTGGCGGGCTTCTCGGCGATCTTCACCCTGCAGAGCCTCTCCAACCGCGGGCAGCTGATCCGCGCTGCCTTCTCGGTCTATCTCGTCTACATCCTCTCCTCGATGCTGGTCGAGTGGCTGACCAAGGACACGATTACCACCGACTACTGGATGAAGCTGCTGTACTACGGGATCAACCTCGTCTTCTTGATGTTCACCTACGTGCTGGCCTTCCTCGTGGAGCGTGCCTTCGGCTACGTGTCCAATGTGCGCCTGGTGGAGCTGAGCGATACGGCCATGCCGCTGCTGCGCGAGCTCTCGGAGATCGCGCCGGGGACCTTCCAGCACTCCTATCAGGTCTCCATCCTAGCACAGGCCGCCGCCACGCGTATCGGGGCCGATACGCAGCTGATCCGTGCTGGGGCGCTCTACCACGATATAGGCAAGATGCTGCACCCTGAGTTCTTCACCGAGAACGCCCCGTCCAATAGCCCCCACCGCCTGCTCTCGGCCCACGAGAGTGCCCGCGTGATCATCCGCCACGTCACCGATGGGATCATCCTCGGGCAGAAGAGCTCGCTGCCGCCGCAGATCATCGACTTCATCCGCACGCACCACGGGCGCAGCACGACACGCTACTTCTACAATACCTATTGCAATGAGCACCCTGGTGAGGAGGTAGACCCCGAGCCCTTCACCTACCCAGGGCCCAATCCCCAGACCAAGGAGCAGGGGATCCTGATGCTCGCCGACAGCGTCGAGGCTGCCAGCCGTAGCCTCACCAGCTACACCGAGGAGGGCATACGGCAGCTGGTGCAGCGCCTAGTCGACGGCATTGTCGCCGAGGGGCTGCTGGAGGATACGCCCTTGACCTTCCGCGACATCCGCGAGATCAAGGAGGTCTTCATCCTCAAGCTCATGACCATGTACCACGCGCGCATCGCCTACCCCGACAAGCGCTAGAGCCCTAGGCTGAGCACAAGCGACTGATAGATCATGTATAGGGCCATCTTCCTCCTCGGCTTCATGGGCTCGGGCAAGAGCACCGTGGGGCGCCAGCTGGCCGACGAACTCGGCTGGCAGTTCGTCGACACCGATGTCTTCATCGAGACGCGCTGGCGGCAGCGCATCACCGATATGTTTGCCTCGGTGGGGGAGGCGGGCTTCCGCAGGCGCGAGCGCATGGTCATCGAGGAGCTGATGACGATGGAGGATACCGTCTTCGCCACAGGGGGCGGCCTGCCCTGCTACGGCGATACGATGGAGCTACTGCGGGATGCGGGGGTGACGATCTACTTCCGCTGTAGTCCCGAGGTGCTGGTGCAGCGGCTAGAGCTCTGCAAGCGTACCCGCCCGACCATCCGCGACAAGAGCGGAGCGGAGCTGGAGGCCTTCGTGCGTACGACGCTCCTAGAGCGTGCGCCCATCTATACGCGCGCGCACTATACCTATGATATAGACGAGATCGTGAGCCCGAGGATGGAGCGGGACTTCGCCCGCCAGCTCGCGGCTGACCCTCGCCTACGTCAGCCCGTGCTGGAGGGCTGATCCCAGCGCGGCACGAGGCCTGAGGGCTAAACCTTAGAGGCTGAGGCCGCTAGCTCCATGAAGAGCCGTGATGAGGGGGGATCCCCTAGAGGAGGAGCTACCTTTGCAGTGTCCTCAGAGGGACTGAGGGCAATACAGTTTATTCACCTTTTATACTCCTCTACATCATGGCACAGACACAGCCACTGACCTACGTCCTGAAGACACACGTCGCCAAGCTCGGCAAGCACCAAGGCAAGAAGGTGGTGCAGGCACACCCCACGCACCGCCAGACGGTCTCCTTCGAGCGCTTCTGTACGCTCGTCTCAGGGCACTCCACCTTCAACTACATGGAGGTAGCCTCCATCCTCAACCTCTCGGCCGATATGGCGCGTGACCTGGTAGCCAACGGCTCCAGCGTCGAGTACGGACGCCTCGGCTTCCTCCAGCCCTCGATGCGCAGCGTGCAGGTACCCGAGGGCGAGGCCTTCGACGCGGCCAAGCACATCAAGAGCGCCCGCGTCGTCCTGCGCCCCAAGCAGCGCTACTTCGACCTCAAGGGCATGCGCTACGAGCGCTTCTCGCTCCAGCCTGCGAGTCCTAGCACGGCGCCTAAGACCAAGCAGCCCAAGAAGGCCGAGGAGGGACATGGCGGCTCCTCCGAGTCCTCGGGCCCTGGCAGCACGGGGGGGCACAATAGCGGCCTCTAGCCCGAGGCGCAGCGCGCTGCAAGGCACTCCCTACAGCCCTAGCTAAGTCTGGCGGCATCCTCCCCTCTTGTGGGGCTGGGTGCCGCCAGTGCTTTGGTAGCGGTCGGGGCGGGACGTCGGGGCAGCTGAGCTCCCTAGTGCGGGGGCTTATGCCTCGGACTAATGGACTTAGCCCGCCTAGCGTACTGGAGCAGGGGGTGGGAGGTACGTGCAGCCGTACCTTCGCAGCGGTCTCCAGAGGATGGAGGCCTATTATACTCACTCTATTACCCCTATATCTATGATGTACTATGTAGCCTGCGGGCTCGCCCTGGTGGCGACGCTCGGCAGCCTGGGCTGTAGCCCTAGGATCAAGCGGCAGGAGCTCAGCACCGAGGCCCAGCAGCTCCGCCAGTCCGCCCTCCAGAGTCAGCTCATTGAGGAGGAGCTGCTGCTGGAGCTCCCCGATAGCCTTGACCTTGTGCCGCCGCTCGCCTCACGCTCCCTTCCCTTAGCCCTCGGAACCAGCTCCCCGACGTCTACCCGCTCCCCGCTCCCCCAGGGGCGCCTCTACTATCGTCGCCGTACGCGTGCCGCGCAGCAGCAGGAGGCCTCCGCCACGACCCAGCACGTGACCCAGCAGCAGCTGCGCCAGGAACCACGACGTGCACTACGGCCCTTGCTCCTCCCTCTAGGCCTCGCCCTCGGGGCTGGGCTCGGGGCTTATCTTAGCTATAGAGTACGGAGGGCGCTCAGATGAGGACGACGGACATCCGCTACATCGTCCTGCACTGCAGTGCCACGCGGAGCACGCAGGACTACAGCCCCGAGGCACTGGAGCGCGACCACCGCGGGCGCGGCTTCCGCGGTATAGGCTACCACTACTACGTGCGCCGCTCGGGCGAGGTCATCCCCTGCCGCCCGCTGGATCAGATCGGCGCCCATGTGCGCGGCTACAACGCCTGCAGCTGGGGCATCTGCTATGAGGGAGGCCTCGACAGCACAGGGCGGCCCGCCGACACGCGCACGCCCAAGCAGCGGGCGAGCCTCCTCCGCCTCCTCGCGCAGCTCAAGGGCTACGCCCCCCAGGCCCGCATCCTCGGGCACAGAGATCTCAGCCCCGACCGCAATGGCGATGGGCGCATCACGCCCGAGGAGTGGCTCAAGAGCTGTCCTTGCCTCGAGGCAGAGGACGAATACGCCCCACTTAATAAGGTATAGCTATGGAAGCACCACGACCCCAGGACGGGCGCCACCGCGTGCAGCTGTGGATGGCCTGCCTGCTCTGCACCTTCGGCATGGCGCTGCTGGGAGCGGCCTTCTTCACCAGCCCGCCAGGGGAGATTCACTCCAGCGTGCTGGTGGCCTACGGCGAGGTGATGACCTTCGCAGGGGCGCTCTTCGGCATCGACTACCACTATCGGGGGCGCTAGGCACGGGTACTTTCCTTATCTTTGCGCTGGGCCCCGCCGTGAGCCCATAGATCGACTAACTCACCATTAAATAATAGCTCCGATGAAGAGACGACTCGTCTGCTCCCTCCTGGTAGGGGCAGCCCTCAGCCTCCCAGCTCTAGCCCAGCGCACGACGACGCAGCTGGAGCAGGGCTGGCGCTTCTCCCGCGAGGATAAGCCCGGCACTGCAGCCGCCAACTTCGACGACCGCAAGTGGTCGCAGGTCACCGTACCCCATGACTGGGCCATCTACGGACCTTTTAGCTTTGAGAACGACAAGCAGCACCTAGCGATCACGCAGGATGGTCAGAAGGAGGCGATGGAGCACGCTGGCCGCACGGGGGGACTGCCCTTCGTCGGCGTGGGCTGGTATCGCCGCGAGCTGGAGATCCCCCGCGATCTGGGGCAGCGCCGCGTACGCCTGACCTTCGACGGGGCGATGAGCCACGCGCGGGTCTACGTCAACGGGCAGGAGGTCGGCTACTGGCCCTACGGCTACAATAGCTTCTACTTCGACATCACCGACTACGTGCGCCCTGGGCAGCGCAATGTGCTGGCCGTGCGTCTGGACAACAAGCATGAGAGCAGCCGCTGGTACCCCGGCGCAGGGCTCTACCGCAATGTGCACCTCACCATCACCGAGCCCATACACTTCTCCACCTGGGGAACGCAGATCCTGACGCCTCAGGTGAGCAAGGACTACGCCCGCGTCGAGGTACGTACCCGCCTCAGTGGCCTTGGGACGCTCCGCTCGGGCAAGCTCGACCTCGAGGCCGAGCTCCTCTCTCCCGAGGGTAAGGTCGTGGCACGTGAGCAGCGTGCAGGCTACTTCGGCCCCGAGAGCGTGGACTCGGTCTTCCGTGTGGGCTTCGACCTCAAGGCCCCCCGCCTCTGGGACATCGGCCAGCCGCAGCTCTATAAATATGTAGTGAGCGTCCGTCACGAGGGCAAGCTCCTCGACAGGGACACGGTGCCCTTCGGCGTGCGCTCCATCGAGCTCAAGGCGGGCGAGGGCTTCTTCCTCAACGGCCGTAAGATCAAGTTCCAGGGCGCCTGCCTGCACCACGACCTCGGTCCGCTGGGTGCAGCGGTCAATGAGGCCGCCATGCGCCGCCAGATCCGCATCATGCAGGACATGGGCGTCAATGCCATCCGCACCTCGCACAACATGCCCGCCCCTGAGTTCGTCCGTCTCTGCGACGAGATGGGGATGCCGCTGATGGCCGAGAGCTTCGACTGCTGGAAGATGCCTAAGGTCCCCAACGGCTATAACCTAGACTTCGATGAGTGGTACGAGCGTGACCTGGTGAACCTCATCCACCAGTACCGCAATAGCCCCTCCGTCATCATGTGGAGCATAGGCAACGAGGTGCCCGAGCAAGGGTACGCCGTGGGCACGCAGCTGGCCTACCGTCTGCAGGCGATCTGCCACCGCGAGGATCCCACCCGCCCTGTGACCAACGGTATGGATAATCCCATAGCGGTGCTGCGTACGGGCATGGCGGGTACGCTCGACGTGCCGGGCTTCAACTACCGCCCCTTCCTCTACGACACGGCGCATAAGGTACTGCCGCAGGGCTTCCTCCTCGGATCGGAGACCTGCTCGACGGTCAGCTCGCGCGGGGTATACAAGTTCCCCGTCGTGCGCAAGTCCATGGCCAAGTACCCCGACCATCAGTCCTCAAGCTACGACGTAGAGCACTGCGGCTGGAGCAACCTCCCCGAGGACGACTTCATCCGCCAGGAGGACAACGACTGGATGATGGGCGAATTCATCTGGACGGGGATCGACTACCTCGGCGAGCCTACGCCTTACTACAGCGAGTGGCCCAGCCACTCCTCACTCTTTGGGGCTGTCGACCTGGCGGGACTGCCGAAGGACCGCTTCTACCTCTACCGCAGCCATTGGAACAAGGAGGCCAAGACACTGCACGTACTGCCGCACTGGACTTGGCCTGGACGCGAGGGCGAGACGACGCCCGTCTTCGTCTACACCAGCTACCCCGAGGCCGAGCTCTTCATCAACGGCAAGAGCCAGGGCCGACAGAAGAAGGATCTCGGCGTCAAGATCGCCGACACGGAGAACGATCAGAGCCGCCGCGACTTCGTCCGCCAGCGTCGCTATCGCCTGATGTGGATGGACGCTAAGTACGAGCCCGGGGAGATCAAGGTCGTCGCCTACGATGCTGCAGGTCGCCCCGCCGAGGAGCAGATCGTCCGCACGGCGGGCAAGCCGCACCACCTCGAGCTGGTCGCTGACCGCAGCACCATCGCTGCCGACGGCAAGGATATCTCCTTCGTCACGGTGCGCGTAGTGGACAAGGACGGCAACCTCATCCCCGACGATGGGCGCCTCCTGAAGTTCTCCGTCTCGGGTGCCGCCAGCTTCCGCGCCGCCGCCTCGGGCAACCCCGCTTCGCTCGATGCCTTCCACCTGCCGCAGCACCACGCCTTCAGTGGTCAGCTCGTCGTGCTGGTACAGGGCGGTACGAAGGGCGGCAGCGCGACGCTCAAGGTCAGCGCTAAGGGCCTCCCCACCGCCAGCCTGCAGCTTCAGGTCAAGTAGGCCGAGCTTATTCACCTATATAAGGCCAGCGACTCGACTCCCTAGGGAGCCGAGGCGCTGGCCTTTTTTGTTTGCTGCTGATGGGCGCGGGAGAGGAGGGGCGGGAGGCGCTGTGGCCTCCTCGCTGGCGCGGCCCCTCGCTGCTGTTGCGGTCTTCTTGCTGCGCGGGCGGTCTTCTTGCTGCGCTGGATGTGCCTAGCGGGCGGTGGCACGGAGCACCTCGCGCTTGCCGGGAGGGCCAGGGAGACGCTCGACCGAGAAACCCGAGCGCTCCAGACGGCGGCGCACCTCACCCTTGGCGCAATAGGTCGTGAGGATCGCCCCTGGGCGGCAGCAGCGCCGTAGCTGGGCGAAGAGCTCCTCACGCCACAGCTCGGGCTGGCTCTCGGGGGAGAAGGCATCGTAGTAGACGAGGTCAAGCGCGGAGGGGAAGGGTAGGGCATTAAGGTCGCCCGAGATCTTGTGCAGAACGAAGTAGCGGCTCAGCGTGACGTCTTCGTCCCAGGCCGCCTCGTGCAGCCGCATCAGGGTGCTGTGGCTGTCCTCAGCACCGCCCGCTGTGGATAAGGCGTCCGCTGTGGATAGCTCGTAGTGCAGCTGGCGGTAGAGCTCGGCGGGGATGGGGTAGCGCTCTATGCTGTAGTAGTGGATAAGTCGGTGGCTACGCTCGGCCTCCATCCAGCTGAGGAGGGCATTGAGCCCTGTGCCGAAGCCGACCTCGAAGCAGCGCAGCGCCACCGCCTCGGGCTCCGCCCAGTGCTCGAGCCGCTGCCTTAGCCCGAGACCGAGGTAGATGTAGGCGCTCTCCTGCACAGCGCCGTGCGTGGAGTGGTAGTGCTCGCCGAAGCGCGGCGTGTAGAGCGTGAGGCTGCCGTCCTCGGTCGTCTCGAGCTGGGGGATCGTCTGGCTCATCGGTCAAGCTGGGGGAAGAGTGGGTGGGCGAGCTGCCAGAGGGCGATGCCTGCGGCGACGCTCACGTTGAGCGAATGCTTGGTGCCGTACTGCGGGATCTCGAGGCAGTGGTCGGCAGCGGCGACGACCTCCTCGGCCACGCCCTTCACCTCATTGCCCAGCACGAGGGCGTAGCGTGCTCCAGGCTCGGGGACGAAGCGATCGAGGTGGAGGCTCTCATGGGCCTGCTCGAGCGCGAGCACCGTGTAGCCCTCCGCCTGGAGCTCGCCGACGACCTCCAGCGCGCTGCTGCTGTAGCGCCAGGGCACGCTGTCCTCGGCACCGAGGGCGGTCTTGTGGATGTCGGGGTGGGGGGGCTGTGCGGTGATGCCGCAGAGGACGAGCCCCTCGATGCGGAAGGCGTCGGCGCTACGGAAGATAGAGCCGATGTTGTTCATGCTGCGTATGCTGTCCAGGACGAGGATGAGGGGCAGCTTGGCGCTCGTGCGGTAGGCGTCGGCGCTGAGGCGCTCCATCTCGGTGATCTTGAGTTTGCTCATATAGCTTGGTGGGTCGTGTCGAGTCGAAGGGGAAGCGGGCTTAGTCCACGAGCTCGGGGGCGAAGCCCAGGAGATACACGCGGCTGGTGGCGCGCGTCAGGGCGGTGTAGATCCAGCGGGCCATGGAGCGGTCGAGGGGTAGGTAGCGCCCCGCAAGGCTCAGGTCGACGAAGACGCAGCGCCACTGTCCGCCCTGCGCCTTGTGCGCCGTCACGGCGTAGGCGTACTTGACCTCGAGGGCGCCCCAGAACTTATCCCGACGGATCGCCCTGCGCCGCTCGACCACGGAGCTGATGTGGGCGTAGTCGGCTGAGATGCGGTCGAAGAGCTCCTGCCGCTGCTCGGCGCTGCGCTGCGGGCTGGGGTCGGTGAGGGCGCTTACTAGGAGCCGTACCTCCAGCTGCTCGTCGCGGTCGGGCAGGTAGACGAGGGCGTCGGCAAAGTCCAGCTCGTACTCGTGCCAGTAGCGTAGGACGCGGCGCAGCTCGATGACCTCACCGTTGGCGATGAAGTCGGAGTGATCTCGGAGGCGCGTATAGTGGTAGTTGTTGCGCGCCACGATGAGGCGCTCCCCGGGGACGAGCTGCTCCTCGTAGTAGAGGAGCTCGCCGCGGATGGCTTGGTTGCACTCCAGCGCGAGGCGGTTGGAGGGGCAGATGACGAGCGTCTCCTCCCTGCCGTAGCGCTGGTAGGCCTCCTCGAGGTCCTCGAAGAATTCGCCTGGCTCTACGGGGTAGATGCCGCGCCAGTCCTCTGTCTCTAGGTGTATGGGCAGGTAGTCCTCGGGCTCGCTGTCGCTGTACTCGTCGATGAGGTCGCGCAGAGCAGTGGCATTATGCAGGATGCCGCCCTGACGCTGGCGTACGACCTGCCGCAGCTCGGCGCCGTAGACGGTGAGGCCGTAGCGCCCCGAGAGCACCTCGGGGTCGAGCGCCTCGCTCAGCTCCATCCCCACGGGCGGTAGCTGTGCCGTGTCCCCGACGAGCAGGAGGCGGCTGCCCTCGCTGCCGAAGACGTAGGCCAGGAGGTCATCTAGGAGGTTGCCCGAGCCGAAGGGACTGTATTCGCCCGAGCTGCCCGAGATCATCGAGGCCTCATCCACGATGTAGAGGGTGGGGCGCCGCTCGGGGCTCGAGGAGGCCAGCTGGAAGGTGCCGCCCTCCTCCTGCATCTGGCTGGATGCGCGGTAGATGGTGCGGTGGATGGTGGCGGCGCGGCGTCCCGTAGCTGCGGCCAGCACCTTGGCGGCGCGCCCCGTGGAGGCCATCAGCTCGACCTGCAGGCCTGAGGTGATGGCGGCCTCCGTGATCCAGCGCAGGAGGTAGGTCTTCCCCGTCCCCGCATAGCCTCGCAGGAGGTAGACGGTGTAGGGCGAAGGGTCATCGAGGTAGTCGATGAGGGCTGTGATGGCCTCCTCTTGATCGCCCGTCAGCGGTAAGTCGCTGCCCCGAGCCAGCAGATCTGAGAGCGCTGTATACGGCATGTGATAATAATTTCTATCTTTGTTGCTGTGAAGTTAGTGCATTTGGCGCACATACGCCTAGGAAGAGCCTCGACGAGGTGCTCGTCCTAGGGGGCGTGGGTCGCACGCTAGTCTAGACTAAATTAAAAACTACTATACAAGGAAATGAAGAAGGTTATCCTCATCATCGTAGCCGTAGCTGTACTGGCTCTGGCCTACGTCACTGTGCAGAGCGTCCTGGCTCCTGTGAGCTTCGACAAGAAACAGCAAGAGATCGAGCTGGTACTGCAGAAGCAGCTGAAGAAGATCGCTACCTACGAAGACGCCTACAAGAGCGTGTACGACAAGTATGCCGACAAGGACGAGCTCGTGAACTTCCTCAACAACGGTCGCGTCTTCTACATCCGTGCCGAAGGTGACTACACCAGCGCCATGCGCGACCAGGGCCTGTCCGAAGAGGATGCTGCTCGTCGTGGCCTCATCCGTCGTGATACGATCTGGGTCAGCGCTAAGGACTCGCTGCTCAAGGACGGCACCGACCTGGCTAAGCTCTTCTCCATCCCAGGCTCTGACTCTACGATCCAGGTCGTAGCTGGTACCATCGAGCAGGAGGTAGGGGACAATAAGGTCGAGGTCCCAGTCTTCCAGGCATCGGCTAGCTACCAGAGCTATCTCGGTCGCCTTGGCAATGATCGCCTCGTCAAGGAGAAGATCGAGAAGGCCAACAGCAAGGCCAACGCCTTCGCTGGGGTACGTGTCGGCTCGCTGACCGAGGTTAAGACCAACGGTAACTGGGAGTAATGACTCAGGAGCCCAGCAGCTCACCCCTCACGGCTGCTACGGCAGCAGACTATAGCCTGTCCATCCGACCCGCGTCGGGTGGACTTGCTTTTTGTGTCCAGCGCCGTGGCTCTGTCCCCGAGCTCGTCGAGCAGGGCTTCCTCGTCAGCCAGCGTCCCGAGGCGCGGCTCTACGAGCAGCTCGAGGAGCTCTACTACCAGAGCGAGCTCCTCAGCTACCCCTACGGCGAGGTCGTCCTCTATGTCGAGCCGCAGCGCTGGTGCCTCGTGCCTACCGAGCTCTTCCGCCCAGGCAGCGAAGCCCTCTGGCTGGATGCCGCGACCGAGCCCACGACTGCGGGCGGAGCCGAGCAGCGCCAGCAGCTCCTCTCCTGGACGCAGCCCGACTCGGTGCAGACCTTCGTCTTCGCCTGGGATGCCGAGGCCTATCACTTCCTCCGACGTACGCTCCTGCTGCTGGAGCCGCGTCCTTACTTCGCCCTGCCCCTCTCGGCGCACCGACAGCTGTCGCGTGCTAGCCGCTCGCCCGAGGTGCTGCTGCTGCTGCGCTCGGGCCAGCTGGAGCTCTTCCTCCTGCGCGAGGGCGAGCTCCTGAGCTGCGGGCACTACCCGCTGGTCGGGATGCAGGAGGCGCGCGTCGTGGCGGAGGAAGCGGCCTTCTACCTCATCAGCTACTGGCGTCACCACGCCCTGGAGGGGCAGACGGCGGGCCTCACTATCGGCTACCCCGAGGAGGGCGATGCTGCCACCTGCCACCTGCTGCACGAGGCTGCCGAGCTCCTAGCGGGCATCCTACGCCCCCATATCGGGCAGCTGCAGCTCGAGGCCTATCGCTCGACCAGCCTCGTCCCACTCTAAGATCATCAGCTATGCGCATCATAGGCGGGAAGTACAAGCGACGCCGCTTCGACGTCCCTAAGAGCTTCAACGCTCGTCCCACGACAGACTTTGCCAAGGAGAATCTTTTCAATGTCCTGCAGCAGTACCTCGACCTCGAGGGGCTCACGGCGCTGGATCTCTTCAGCGGTACGGGCAGCATCGCCCTCGAGCTGCTGAGCCGCGGCTGTAGCCGTGTCGTCGCCCTCGAGCAGCGGCGCGAGCACGCGCTCTTCATCCGCAGCGTGGTGCGCGAGCTGGGTGAGGAGCGCAGCCTGCAGGTGCTACAGGCCGATGTCTTCCGCTATCTGGCGACTGCCAAGGGCGGCGCGCAGTACGACTTTATTTTTGCCGACCCGCCCTACAAGCTCAGCGAGATTGCGACGCTCCCTGAGCTCATTCACGACTCAGGGCTGCTGCGTGCGGGGGGAGTCTTCGTCGTCGAGCACCCCGCGCAGTACGACTTCAGTGCCTTGCCTTACTTCAGTGAGCGCCGCATCTACGGCTCGGTGAACTTCTCCATCTTTGCCCTCGAGGACCCCGAGGAGGCGGAGGAAGACAGCGCCGAGGAGCCTTAGCCTAGGCCCGCCTAAGGAGCTCAGCGTGCCGAGCGCCCTCGCTTAGCCTCGCTGACTGATATCCCTCAGCGGCCTCAGGGCCGTCCCTCAGCGCGCTGACTGATATCCCTCAGCCTCCTGACGGATAGCTCGCATGCGGCCTCAGCCTTATCTCTCTTTGCCAGCGCCCCTAGACATGAGGGGCGCTGCCGCACTGGGGGCATTATTCATCTCTAGATACAGATACGAGCAGTGGACTACATCTATAGTCTCGATATGAAGGTGCGTGACTACGAGTGCGACCTTCAGGGCGTGGTGAACAACGCCAACTACCAGCACTACATGGAGCATACGCGCCATGAGTTCCTCGAGAGCCTCGGGGTCAACTTCGGCAAGATGCACGAGGACGGACTGGATGCCTTCGTCACCAAGGTGAGCATCTCCTACAAGAAGAGCCTGCGTAGTGGAGACCACTACCGCTCGGCGCTGCGCTGCGCTATGCGCCCGCCCAAGCTCGTCTTCTACCAGGACATCCTCCACACCGATGGTACGCTCGCCGCGCGCGGCGAGGTCGAGTGCGTCGTCGTGGACCACGGCCGTCTGACGCGTGGCGAGTTCTTCGCCGAGCTGCTCAAGGACTACCTAGGCTAAGCCGCGCCCTTACTCCTTTCCCCGCCTCCACCTCCCCTTATCCTCCCTCCAGCCCAGTACGACTATGGCCAAGAAAATCGCTGAGACGCCCTTGATGAAGCAGTATCAGGAGATCAAGAGCAAGCACCCCGACGCGATCCTCCTCTTCCGCGTGGGGGACTTCTACGAGACCTTCAGTGACGACGCCATCGCTGCCGCCGAGATCCTCGGCATCACGCTGACGCGCCGTGCCAATGGCGCCGCGATGTACGTCGAGCTGGCGGGCTTCCCCCACCATGCTCTGGACAGCTACCTGCCCAAGCTGGTACGCGCTGGCCGCCGCGTAGCCATCTGCGACCAGCTGGAGGACCCCAAGCTGACCAAGAAGCTCGTCAAGCGCGGCATCACCGAGCTCGTCACCCCAGGCGTCGTGCTCGGGGACAATGTGCTGAAGAATAAGGAGAATAACTATCTGGCCGCGCTCTACCTCGAGCCCGAGGCGGAGGGCGCGCTCTCGCTGCTGGACATCTCGACGGGTGAATACTTCGTCTCGGAGGGGCGCGCTGACTATCTCGACAAGCTCCTCTCCTCCTACCAGCCCAAGGAGGTGCTGGTCGACCGACGCTACCGCGCGCTGCTCGACCAGCGCTTCAGCTACCGCGGCTTCGTCTACGAGGTGGAGGACTGGACCTTCGCCCTGGAGAACAATAGGCGCAAGCTCCAGCAGCAGTTCGGCCTGCAGAGCCTCAAGGGGCTCGGCCTCGAGCACAAGCCGCGCTCCATAGCCGCCGCGGGTGCCATCCTCAATTACCTCGAGCTGACGAGCCACACCGAGCTGGGGCACCTCACCACCCTCAGGAGCATCGAGCGCCTGGAGACCATGCGCTTGGATAGCTTTACCTTCCGCAGCCTCGAGATCCTGCAGCCGATGAATCGGCAGGAGGGCAAGAGCCTCCTCGACGTCCTCGACGCGACGCAGACCCCCATGGGCGGGCGTATGCTGCGCCGCTGGCTCTCCTTCCCGCTGCTGGAGCTCAGCGCGATCCAGCAGCGGCAGCGCGTCGTCTCGCAGCTCTACCATGAGGCCGAGCTCCGCCGTAGCATCGCCGAGCTGCTGCGCGGGATCGGTGACCTGGAGCGCCTGACGGCCAAGGTCGCCGTCGGGCGCATCTCGCCCCGCGAGGCGCGTATGCTGGCCACGACGCTCGCCACCTGCGAGCAGCTGCGTAGCCTCACCAGCCTCGTCCCTTGCCCTGAGCTCGTGGCGCTCACCGAGGCCATCGACCCCTGCCCCGAGCTGCGTGCTGACCTGGAGCGCACGCTGACGGCCGAGCCCCCCGCAGCCCTAGGCCGCGGCGAGGTCATCGCCCCAGGTATCTCCCCCGAGCTCGACGAGCTGCGCCGCCTCTCCTCCCACGGCAAGGAGTACCTGCTGGAGCTGCAGCAGCGCGAGAGTGAACGCACCGGCATCCCTTCGCTCAAGGTGGCCTATAATAATGTCTTCGGCTACTACATCGAGGTACGCAATACGCACCGCGACAAGGTCCCCGAGGACTGGACGCGTAAGCAGACGCTGACCTCGGGCGAGCGCTACATCTTCCCCGAGCTCAAGGAGTACGAGGAGAAGATCCTAGGGGCGGAGGACAAGATCTCCAGCCTCGAGGCGCAGCTCTATACGGCGCTGCTGCAGCGCATCGCTCGCTACATCCAGCCCCTGCAGCAGGACGCGCAGCAGCTGGCGCGCCTGGACTGCCTCACGGCACTGGCGGAGACGGCCGTCACGCACCGCTACGTCTGCCCCGTCGTGGACGAGGGGACGCGCATCGACATCCGTGCGGGGCGCCACCCCGTCATCGAGGAGCAGCTCCCCTTCGGGCAGAGCTACGTCCCCAATGACGTCCTGCTGGACCAGCAACAGACGCAGATCATGGTCATCACGGGGCCTAATATGAGCGGTAAGTCCGCCCTGCTGAGGCAGACGGCACTCATCACGCTGCTCGCCCAGATCGGTAGCTTCGTCCCCGCCGAGGCCGCCCATATAGGTATCGTAGATGGTATCTTCACCCGCGTCGGAGCCTCGGACAACATCTCCCGCGGCGAGTCCACCTTCATGGTCGAGATGCAGGAGGCGGCGAGCATCCTCAATGGTCTGACCGACCGCAGCCTCATCCTCTTCGACGAGCTCGGCCGTGGTACCAGCACCTACGACGGTATCTCCATAGCCTGGGCCATCATCGAGTATCTGCACGACAACCCTGTGGGCAGACCCAAGACACTCTTCGCCACGCACTACCACGAGCTCAACGATCTGGAGGGACGCCTGGAGCGCGTCAAGAACTTCAACGTCTCAGCGCGTGAGATCGAGGGCAAGATGCTCTTCCTCCGTAAGCTCGTCCCTGGGGGCAGCGAGCACAGCTTCGGGATCCAGGTCGCCCGCCTCGGGGGGATGCCGCAGTGCATCACCGAGCGCGCTAGCGAGATCCTCGAGCAGCTCGAGACGGCGCATATCCACGAGGAGACGGGGCTCGGTGCCGAGGTTCGGGTGAAGCGCGCCAAGGCACCACAGCCTGCTGCCAACGCCGCCGCTACCCGCGTCGAAGGCGTGCAGATGAGCTTCTTCCAGCTGGATGACCCCGTGCTCTCCGACATCCGCGACCGGCTGCTGGAGGTCAAGATCGAGCAGCTGACGCCCCTCGAGGCCCTCAATAAGCTCAGCGAGATCCAGTCCTTGCTCAAGGTCCCCAAGTAAGCCTCCAGTATAACTGCCCTACGCCTTAGAAAGCAAAAACGATAGCCCCCAAGTCCGCACACTGACGGACTTGGGGGCTATCACTTTAGCTTTTGGAGGCTTTCGCTTTTGGGGTCTATAGTGTTGCATTTCCAGCTTGAAGAACCCACACTCGAAGCGTAGGCGTGCTGCGTCAGCAGGACCTCAGCCGTATCAGCTACCTCCCCGAGAACCCACACTCGTAGCGCACGTGTGCTGCGTCGGGATGCATGGTGTCAATATAGATGACGAGGACGATGCGGTACTTATAGTAGCGCTGCTCCTTGGGCTCGTACTCCACGGCGTAGAGGTTGGGGTGCTGGTAGCGGTACAGCTCGCCGATACCATAGATTAATATCCCATTGGGGTGCCTCGGTCGAGGTAGACGATAGGGCTTAAGGAACTTGTCGATCTGCTTCATGGGGATGAAGTGTAGCGCCTTGTACTCCTCGGCGCTAATCTCTACAGCAGGATACTTGTAGTAGAGGTAGTACCAGTCATCTTTTGTCGCGTTGATATGCCAGCACCGTGGAGTATAGACAAAGTAACTCTGACAGGAGTACTTGATGAGCTTAGCGCTATCCTGTGGGTACTTTTGAGTTTCATCATATTTTGCCCAGATAGGGAAGTCTCTAGGGCGCACTTTTGTTTCATCGGGTACGATCTTCCCTAGCTTGATGTAGCGTATAGGCCCAACGGGCAGAGGGACAGGCGTCTGTACATATTTCTCGTACACCGTGTCGGGGATTAGTCTGTGTTCCCGCTCCATTTCGCCAAGACGTATCTGCCCGAGCGCGTTACCGCAAGTCACCAGCATCGCGCCGAGCGCAAGGATGTGTTTAGCCTGCATATTATTATAGAGATTTCCATTGGAGAAGTCGCTGCTACTCCTCGAAGTGTAGGCGGGCCGCGTTGGGATGCATGGTATCAATGTAGATGACGAGCACGATGCGATACTTGTAGTAGCGCTGCTCCTTGGGCTCGTACTCCACGGCGTAGAGGTTGGGGTGCTGATAGCGGTACAGCTCGCCGATACCATAGATTAATTTCCCATCGGGGTGCCTCGGTCGAGGCAGCCGATAGGGCTTAAGGAACTTGTCGATCTGCTTCATGGGGACGAAGTGTAGCGCCTTGTACTCCTCGGCGCTAATCTCTACAGCAGGATACTTGTAGTAGAGGTAGTACCAGTCATCTTTTGTCGCGTTGATATGCCAGCACCGTGGAGTATAGACAAAGTAACTCTGACAGGAGTACTTGATGAGATTAGCGCTATCCTGTGGGTACTTTTGAGTTTCATCATATCTTGCCCAGATAGGGAAGTCTCTAGGGCGTGCCTTCTTCCTCTCGAGAATAGGCCAAGCCTTAAGATAGTACATAGGCCCGACAGGCAGAGGGACAGGCGTCTGCACATAGCTCTCGTACACCGTGTCGGGGATTAGTCTGTGTTCCCGCTCCATTTCGCCAAGACGTATCTGCCCGAGCGCGTTACCGCAAGGCGCCAGCATCGCGCCGAGCGCAAGGATGTGTTTAGCCTGTATCATCTCTAGAAGTAACATTTAATATAGTGAGCGGCTATCATCCCATGCGCTGCATCCTTGCATCCGCAGTTGGCGAAACTCTTGCAGGCTTAGAGGCTTGCTCTCTGAGCCCCTGTCGTCCCCCATACTCGTGGTGCGGGCTGCGTGCAGCGGGCTGGGCTCCTCGGCTCGAGTGCGCCCTGTAGCGATGTTCATGCCTTTTATATTTATAGCTGTGTAGCTCCTTAGGGGCAGGGGCTCTAGGTGCCTCTGCCCTAGTTGGGTAGTAGTCTGTCACAAAGTTAATCTTTCTGCTGGATAAGGATGCGCATCGCTCCTCGGGCGTGAATGCCCGCTGGGTATCCGCTCCCCTCCCTATCGGTGTGCTCCTCTCGTGTGTGCGATGCTGGGCACGCTCCCCTACATGGGTCAGCGTCGTCAGCTCCGAGCAGAGAAGGCTGAGCTACGCTCAGGTGGAAGCGGATGGCCCCAGGGGAGTCCGCAGCTGTAGCCCTATGCCCTCAGCGCTCTGACCGATATCCCTCGGGAGGCAGACTGCCGCCCATCAGGGCGCTGACTGATATCCCTCAGAAGGCCTCCCCCTATGGGGCTACATCGCTGCGGCTGGCCTTGCCCTCCTCGTGACAGCTAGGCCTCACTACCCCAAAAGGAAAGGAGCGCTATACCGTCTCCCCTCGGCCCGTAGGCTGGGGGAGCAGGTATAGCGCTCCTTCTGTTTGCTTGGGTAGCTCCCTCTCTCGGGGGCTTTGCCTCGCTGGGTTAGGTCCTCGGGCTGTCGCTACGAGGTATTCCCGCTCGGAGATGGCTACTCAAGGAGGACGTGGGTAGCGTCCTCGATCTGTGCGATGCGCCCAGTCAAGACAACCGTCTTGCGCTCGCGGCGGTCATGCGAATAGACGTTGGAGTTGATGAAGGCCTGGCAGGTGCGTGCCTTGAGGTCAAGCACCTGGCTGATGGTCGTCCCATCGGCCTCCACCCAGTTCACGAAGAAGATATGAGGCTCGATATGCTGTGCATGATACCTATCCTCGCCCTCCTTCTCGCCGTGGACAGAGTCCCGCGAGAGCCAGTGTAGGTGACGGTCCGAGAGGTACTCCACGATGGAGCTATTCCCATCGAAGGAGAAGTGTAGGCGCTTCCCCACGAGCGTCGTATCACTGCTCTGTGGGGGCTCAGCGGCCACGGTATCTGTGAGCGTGGGCTCTGGCTCGACGGTGGGCTGCTGCTCCGTGCTCGTCCCCGTGGGAGCGTGGCAGGCGCAGAGCCCAAGGGCCAGGGCTAAGCTCGAGAAGAGTCGTCGCATAGCCTGAATCTAAATAGTAGATGAATACAAGGCGGACTACTTCGCCCCGAAGATACGGGCGAAGAAGCCAGGGCGCTCGCGCTCCGTCACCTCTCCGCTGGTCAGGAGCCCCCAGTCGGCCTCCAGAGCCTTGCCCTCGCTGATGCGGTGGTAGATGGTGCCCCAGTCAGGGAGGCCGCCGAAGCTACGGTCATCGATGAAGAGATCGGCCTTGAGCTTGCGTGAATAGCCTTCCCCCGTGCTGTCCTCCTCGGGGAAGTCACGGTTGATGGCGTAGAACTCTACGCCTCGGGCACGGCACCACTCGACAGCCTCGTCGAGCAGCTCGCCTTCGCGCACTGTCCAGAGGATAAGGCGGTGCCTATCCTGGATCAGCATACGCAGGGTAGAGGTGGCAAAGGGGATCTCTTCCCCAATCTTGGGATAGCGATGGCGTACAATGGTGCCATCGAAGTCCACAGCGATGATCATATACGGTAGATGTGAATAAAAAGGGAGGGTACGATTACCTGTCTGCTGCTGAGCCTCCTAGAAGCGGATGACCTGGGACTCGTCGTCCTCGGCTGGCTGCTCCTGGGGCTGGGCATCACGCGCGGCCTCGCTGGGCACGGCGGATACCGAGGGTCGATCCTGGGCCTCGGCCTCTGGGATCGAGCTGTAGGCGCTCTGCGGCTGCCAGGCGGCAGCGGCGAGCGTGTCGCTACTCTGGGTAGCGATGCGCACAGGACGAAGCTCGTCCTGCTCCGTGCGCTTGCGGTCGAAGATGGTACGGTCGCGCTTGAGCGGTGACTGCTCCTCGAGGATGAGGATGAGGTCCTCGTCGTCGAGCTCTGCAAGGCGTAGGTAGAGGGGAGCTGCCTGACGGTTGGAGACCGCCTTCTTGCCGTAGATCTCGGCGATGCGCTTGTCCTCCTCCTTCTGTCGCTTGGCAGCGTCGGCAGCCTCGAAGCTATGGCTGTCGGTCTTGCTCACGAAGTCGTTGTAGTCATCCTCATTGTAGTCGAAGCCCGAGGCCAGGATGGTCACGGCCACCTGATCCCCTAGGTCGTCACGCGTGGCATAGCCCCAGATGACGCGCACCTGGTCACTGAAGCGCTCGGTGAAGAGGCGTACCTCCTGGAGCTCGCCCGTGCTGAGTGGGCTGCTGCTGCTCTGGTAGACGTTCAGCAGGAGCTTGTTCGCCAGGTGGACATTCTTATTGTTCAGCAGCGGTGAGCGTAGGGCCTCCTCGATGGCGCGGGCGATACGCCCCGTACCTGAGGCCATACCCGTATTGATGACGGCCACGCCCCCAGCCTTGAGCGTCTCCTCGACGTCGGCGAAGTCAAGGTTCATCTTCCCCGCGATGTTGACGATGTCGGAGATCCCGCGCGCCGCCCAGCTCAGGGTGTTATCGGCCATCTCGAAGGCCTTGTCGAGCTCGAGATTGGGGTAGACCTCCAGTAGGCGCTCGTTGTTGATCACCAAGAGGGCGTCCACGTGCTTGCGCATCTCGTCGACGCCGCGCAGGGCCTGGAGGATCTTCTGCTTGCCCTCGAAGAGGAAGGGAATGGTGACGATGCCCACTGTCAGGAGCCCGGCCTCCATGGCGACGCGCCCTACGACGGGGGCTGCCCCCGTACCTGTGCCGCCGCCCATACCTGCGGTGATGAAGACCATGCGCGTATCGTCGCCCATCATCGCGCTGCGGATCTCGTCGACGCTCTCCTCAGCTGCCTCGCGAGCTACCTCGGGGCGGTTGCCCGCGCCGAGCCCGCGGGTGCGGTTGGGCCCGAGCAGCACGCGATGCTCTACACTATTATTGGAGAAGGCCTGCCTATCGGTATTGCACACCAGGAAGGATACCCCACGCACAGCGCCCTGGCTGTGCATCATACTCACGGCGTTACCACCGCCCCCGCCTACGCCTACGACCTTGATTAGCTGGGGGATTGTATTCTCTTCGTACATAAAGTCTATGCTACCACGTTCTGTCATACCTCGGCTCGCTGCTAGCGGTGGATCTCACCGTCGTCCTCATCCTCATCGTCATCCTCTGGGTGCTCCTCGGGGGCAAGGGCCTTGGTTAGCTTGCCCCATACGTTGGAGAGCCACTGCGAGGTGCTGCCGCCCTTCTTGCCTGTGCGTTCCTCGGTCTCTTCGTGCTCCTCGGCCTCCTCGAGGTAGTTGCTCAGCTTCTGGTCGAGGGGCTCGAAGGTAAAGTCGTCGGCCGCGCGCTGCGGCTCCTCGGCGGGGGCTGCATACGGCGTCGTGGCGGTAGGAGTGGGCTCGGGCTCATCCTGCATGAAGGTGTCGAGGTCGCGCAGCTGGTAGCTGACGCCCGACTTCTGCGCCCACCACGCGAGCGCCAGCTCGGACATGTAGTCGCCGAGGTAGTTGATGCCGCCCGTGGAGCCGTCCTGCTGCAACTCCAGCCGCTCGTCGTAGACCTCACGGCGGAGCGTGCCGCGGCGGTACTCGAAGTTGAGCTGCTCGAGCGTCTCATAGAAGAAGTGCGTGCGCGTGACGCCGCCTGCGAAGACCAGTCCGCGCGAGACGTTGGCCTCGTTGCCCGACTCGTGGATGAGGTGGACACAGTTCCACAGCAGCTCCCGCACACGGGCGTCGACGAAGCGATTGAGCTCCAGGCGGTCGATGCGGATCGCCTTGCCGCTCTCTGGGCTCATGCGCTCGATGATCTCGCCGCGAGGGATGGAGGTGTCCATAGAGCCTTCGCTGATCTTGAGCAGCTCGGCGTCCTTCTCCAGCAGCGGGGTGGGGAGGCTGGTGAGGTCACGCGTGACGCACTGCCCGCCCAAGGGGATGATGAAGAGCCCCTGCAGGAGGCGCTCCTTGTAGATGGCGATGGAGGTGGTGCCTCCGCCCATGTTGATGTAGGCACAGCCCAGGGCACTCTCCTCGGTGGTGAGGGTAGCGCGTGCCTCGACGAGCGGTGCGGGGAGGGTGCCCAGCAGCTGGAGCTCGAGGCGTGCGATGAGCTCCTCGATATGTGCCAGGATGTTCTGCCGCACGACGATGACCTTGTACTGAGCCTCGATGCGACGACCCATGACGCCGCGGGGGGTATACTCACGGCGGCCGTCCACGAGGTAGCGCGGGTCGGTGATGGCGAGGATGCGCTGCCCCTCGTAGTGGGCCTGGTCTACCTGCTCACGTAGGGCCTCGAGGTCGGCCTGCTTGATCTCGCGGGGCTCGGAGCCCAGCTGGAGCGAGGCGGTGAAGGTCTCGGAGTGCATGCTGCGGCAGTCGAGCCCGACGTAGACGCCCTGGATGGAGGCATCGTCAGAGAGGTGGCTCGTCAGCTCGTCGACGATCTGAGTGATGTAGCGTGCGGCAGCGTCCATATTGTGGATACAGCCCTGACGTATCGCGCCCGCGGCGGGGACGCGGCAGGCGTGGATAGGGCGTACACGGCCATCGCTGTGCTTGCGCGCTAGGATACCGGAGAGCCAGCTGCTCCCGATATTGATCACGACAAAGATATCTTCTCTTCCTTCGTTCATATCGTCTTAGTGCTTGGGTTGCTTTGCTGTGGGCTTCTGCTTGCTGTGCTTGGTGTGGGGCTCTGCCGAGGGCTTCTTGGGCTCCTTGGTGGGGGCCTTCTTGGTGGGCGCTGCGGCGGGGCTCTTCTTAGGCTCCGCCTTGCGGGGCTCGGCCTTGGCGGACTGCTGCTTAGGTGCGGAGTCTTTCTTATGCTCGGGCTTAGCCTCCTTCTTGGGCTCCTTGCGAGGCTCCTTTTTCGCTTCTTTCTTCGCCTCCTTCTTGGGCTCCGCCTTGTGTGGCTCGGCCTTCTTGACTTCGCTCTTCTTGGGCTCGGCCTTGGTGGGTGCGGGCGTCACGACCTGGGGTGAGGCGGCGGTGCTAGGCTGCTGGTGGCTGGCACTCGGGCTGCGGCGCTCGCCCTCCTCGTCCAGCTCCTCCTCTAGGGCAGGGTAGCGCTCGGCGGCTACCACCTGCCCCTCGTAGTCGAGCTTGACGTAGCTGAAGGCGTTCATCCCACGGCGAGGCAGGACGCTCGCGGCGAAGATACGCCATTTGCGCAGCTTCTCGGCCCAGTTGCCGCCCTTGCCGAGGATGAGCTCTGTGGTGCCTACGCGGGGGATCATCACGATGCCGCGCTGGGGCGAGACCTGCAGCTGGCCGTAATAGTCGCGGTAGTAGCTGTCAGCCTGGAGCGTGCAGAAGAGATCATAGACCTCCTGTCTGGCGTACTGCTCGCTGAGGGTGCCTGTGACTAGCGGGAGGTAGGAGGCGAAGTGCGTCGAGCCCTTGATGATGCCGCGCCCCTCGGTGACGTAGTAGCTCGCTCCTCGGTCGTCGATGACGAGGAAGTAGGGGTTCTTCTCCTCGACGCGGATCTTGACCGAGTGCGTGGCGGGGGCGACGTAGGCCGATACCTTATCGTAGATCCCGAGCTCGGTGAGGCTGCGCTCGATGCGCCTGAGGTCGATGGAGTCGAGCTTCTGCCCCTTGAGACGGATGCCCCGACGGCTCAGCTCGCCGATGACCTGCTGCTCGGTGAGGAAGCGTGGGCTGCTCGCGCCGCGGCTGGAGACCTCGACGACGATGTTGCGGCAGGCTTCGCTCGAGATGCTAGGCCCAGGGTTGAGGACGAAGTAGACGAGCGCCCCCAGTAGGACGAGCGCTAGCAGCGCGATGAGTATGTTCTGTATCCAAGCGCGCTTCATAGCTGCTGCTCTAGCCAGTGGGCTACCTGGGGGACCAGGCGGTCTATATCACCCGCGCCGACCATCAGCGTGACCTCGGGCAGGATGCCGCGCGCCTCGAGGAAGGGCAGCAGCTCCGTCTTGGGCAGGACAGCCAGTGGGGGGCGCTTCATCGCCTGAGCGATCAGCTGGCTCGTGACGCCCTCTATGGGGCGCTCGCGGGCAGGGTAGATGTCCAGCAGGATCACCTCGTCCAGCTGGTCGAGGCTGTGGGCGAACTCGCGGTAGAAGTCCTGAGTACGGCTGTAGAGGTGCGGCTGGAAGATGCCGAGGATGCGCCTGTCGGGGTAGAGTTGACGTACCGAGCGGATGCTGGGATCAAGCTCCCCAGGGTGGTGGGCATAGTCGTCGATGAGCACGCAGCGGGGTGTATTGACCACGCGGTCGAAGCGGCGGTACACGCCCTGGAAGGAGGCGATGGCCTCCGCGAGCTCCTCGAGGCTAGCGCCACAGAGGTAGGCTACGGCGAGGGCTGCCACGGCGTTCTCCACATTGACTAGGAGGGGCACGCCGAGCTCTACGCGCAGGACGCCGCCCGCACGCCCCTCGAGGGCAGGGTAGTGCCAGTCGAAGAAGAGACGCCCCTCGGTGATCTCGACCGCGTCGTAGCCGAAGTCCACGCGCTCACTGACGTTGCCGTAGCGGTAGAGGCGTGTCCCCGGCTGTAGGTGCGGGGTCAGCGCGATGCCCTGACGCATCACCAGCGCACCCTCGGGGTCGATGAGGCTGGTGAAGTGCTCGAAGCTCTCGCGGTAGGCCGCAGGCGTGTGGTAGATGTCCAGATGATCGGGGTCGGCCGAGGTCACGATGGCCATGTAGGGCGCTAGGTGATGGAAGGAGCGGTCGTACTCGTCGGCCTCGATGACGGCGTAGTCGCTGTGGTCGCTGATCAGGAGGTTGGTGCGGTAGTTGTTGGAGATACCGCCGAGGAAGGCGTGACAGCCCACGTGGCTCTGGTGCAGCAGGTGCGCCAGCATGGTGGAGGTCGTCGTCTTGCCATGTGTGCCCGCGACGCAGAGTCCGCGCTCGCGGCGGGTGAGCTCACCCAGCAGCTCGGCGCGCTTGATCACACGATTGCCCTGAGCGCGGTAGTAGCATAGCTCGCTATGATCCTGCGGTATGGCTGGGGTGTAGACGACGAGGGTGTCCCGCCCGCGCCAAGCCTCGGGGATCAGCTCCACGCTGTCCTCGTAGTGTATGGCCGCACCCTCCTGCTCGAGGGCCGCTGTGAGCGGTGAGGGGGTCAAGTCGTAGCCGGCGATGGCGTCGCCCTTGCTGAGGAAGTAGCGGGCGAGGTTGCTCATCCCTATTCCTCCTATACCGATAAAATATAAGTTCATACGCAGTACTACTTTTCCTTATTTATACAAAGATACAAAAGTTATAGGCAGGAGCGTGGGGACCTTTGTCCGAGCGCTCCGTCCTCCCTAGTCCCTGCCTCCTGCCCTCCCTTGTGTCTAAACATTGTGATGGTCTAAGGCGCTCATATTCTAGGCTTAAGTCGTTGAGCTCCGCCTGCAGCCTAAGGGGGGGTAGTGGCTAAGTCGGGACGCAGCCGCGCCCCTCCTCGGGCAGAGCTGCGAAGGAAGTCTACCCACCTCGTGCCCCTCCTCGGGTAGAGGCACGAAGGAAGTCTGCCCACGTTGCAATCCTCCTCAGACAGAGTTTCCAGCCAAGTCCGCCCGCGCTGTGCCCCAAGTCCGCCCGCGTTGTGCCCCAAGTCTGCCCAGGCAAAGTAATATAATAATCAGCCGTCCCCCTTATCCCTCAGCGCGCTGAGGGATAAGGGGGACGACGAGAAGTAATATAATAAATCCCGCTCCCCCTTAGGTCTCCCTCTCCCGCCTCCTTGCTCAGCGCTTGCTACCCCTTAGCTCGGAGCTAGCTCCGCCTTTGGTTGTGCTACCCTTCGCTTTACAAAAGGCCATTGCCTCATACAGGTAGGTATCTTCTTCATAGGAGCTACTTAATAATGTACGCGCGCGAAGAGGGGAGGACTCGTCGGCTTGGGGTGGGGTATTGTAACTTGATCTTGGGGCTGTGTGGTCACGCTGTGCGCCTTGGCGAGGCTTGCCGATCAGGGCTTCGCTTGTACTTCGGTGGGGGCTGCTCGGAGCTAGGGGAGGGAGCTTGGCTGGCGGGGCCGTCGGCAGGCCGAGAGCAAAGTATTTGCATAAGTCGAAAAAGCGTATTATCTTTGCAGTGCAATTCAGCAGCAGAATGCGATGGAAGTGTGGGTGAGTGGCTGAAACCAGCAGTTTGCTAAACTGCCGTACGGGCAACCGTACCACGAGTTCGAATCTCGTCGCTTCCGCCACGGATTGCAAACATTGCGATGGTGCCATAGCTCAGTTGGTAGAGCAAAGGACTGAAAATCCTTGTGTCCCCGGTTCGATTCCTGGTGGCACCACAGAAGGGCAAGTGTCTCATGACGCTTGCCCTTTTGCTTTGCCGAGGGCTGAGGCGCGCCGAGACTGTGGCTCTAGCCGCCCTTCGCCTCCCTCCCCCGAGGCTGGCTGCAGCGCCCTAGCACGCTAGGCCTCCCCGAAAAGTCGTACCTTTGTCCCTCAAGATAATAGCGATACAAGGCATCAATACCGATAATGGCAAAAGAACTCAAAGAACTCACCTCGCGTAGCGTCGACTACTCGCAGTGGTATCAAGATCTCGTCATCAAGGCCGACCTAGCCGAGAGCAGCGCCGTACGTGGCTGCATGGTCATCAAGCCCTACGGCTATGCGATCTGGGAGCGCATGCAGCGCCAGCTCGATGATATGTTCAAGGAGACGGGGCACTACAACGCCTACTTCCCCCTCTTCATCCCCAAGAGCTTCCTCAGCCGCGAGGCTGACCACGTGGAGGGCTTCGCTAAGGAGTGCGCGGTCGTCACCCACTACCGCCTCAAGACGAGCCCCGACGGTGGGGTCGTCGTCGACCCCGAGGCCAAGCTGGAGGAGGAGCTGATCGTACGCCCCACCTCCGAGACCATCATCTGGAATACCTACAAGGGCTGGATCCAGTCCTATCGTGATCTGCCCATCCTCTGCAATCAGTGGGCGAACGTCGTGCGCTGGGAGATGCGTACGCGCCTCTTCCTTCGTACCGCAGAGTTCCTCTGGCAGGAGGGGCATACGGCGCACGCCACGCGTGAGGAGGCCGAGGAAGAGGCTATCCGCATGGTCAACGTCTATGCTGACTTCGCCCGTGACTTCCTCGCCGTACCCGTGCACGTAGGGGTCAAGAGTGCCAACGAGCGCTTCGCTGGGGCGGTCGAGACCTATACCATCGAGGCGCTGATGCAGGATGGCAAGGCGCTGCAGAGCGGTACCTCGCACTTCCTCGGGCAGAACTTCGCCAAGGCCTTCGACGTGACCTTCACGACCAAGGAGGGCAAGCAGGAGCTCGTCTGGGCTACCTCCTGGGGGGTCTCCACGCGTCTGATGGGTGCGCTCATCATGGCGCACTCGGACGATAACGGCCTCGTCCTGCCGCCCAAGCTCGCCCCGCATCAGGTCGTCATCGTACCTATATATAAGAGCCTCGAGCAGCGCGACGAGATCACGGCGCACATCCAGCCCCTGCTCTCCGAGCTCAAGGCCAAGGGCATACGCGTCAAGTACGACGATGCCGACAACAAGAAGCCCGGGTGGAAGTTCTCCGAGTACGAGCTCAAGGGCGTACCCGTGCGCCTAGCACTCGGTGCTCGTGACCTAGAGCAGGGCACCGTCGAGGTAGCGCGCCGCGACACCCTCACCAAGGAGACGCACGCCCTCGAAGGCATCGCCGACTACATCGCCCAGCTGCTCGAGGAGATCCAGCACAACATCTATCAGAAGGCCCTCGACTACCGCGAGTCCCATACCATCAAGGTGGACAGCTACGAGGAGTTCAAGGAGAAGATCGAGGAGGGGGGCTTCATCCTCGCCCATTGGGACGGCACGCCCGAGACCGAGGAGCGCATCAAGGCCGAGACTAAGGCGACCATCCGCTGTATCCCGCTTGAGGGCGACAAGACCCCCGGCGTCTGCATGGTCACGGGCAAGCCCTCCAAGCAGCGCGTCCTCTTCGCACGAGCTTATTAACCCCTTAGCCCCTATCCTATGGCCAGCATACGTGACGGCGAGAACGAACTCTCGCTCCTCGGCTCCAAGACCACGGTCTACAGCCAGGACTACGCCCCAGAGGTCCTCGAGGCCTTCACCAACAAGCATCAGGAGAACGACTACTGGGTGCGCTTCCATTGCCCCGAGTTCACCAGCCTTTGCCCCATCACCGGTCAGCCCGACTACGCGACGATCTACGTCAACTACATCCCAGACGTGCGTATGGTGGAGAGCAAGAGCCTCAAGCTCTATCTCTTCAGCTTCCGTAACCACGGCGCCTTCCACGAGGACTGTGTGAACATCATCATGAAGGACCTCATCAAGCTGATGGATCCTCGGTACATCGAGATCGTGGGGGACTTCACGCCCCGCGGCGGGATCAGTATCCTGCCCTACTGCAACTACGGTAGGCCAGGGACGAAGTATGAGGAGCTGGCTGCCCAGCGCCTAGCTACACACCCCGTGAGATGAAACGAGCATTAGCAATCATCAATCCTATATCGGGGACGGGCTCCAAGCGCTCCGTCCCCGAGCTCCTAGGGCGTGCCTATCAGGACACGCCCTTTGAGCTTTTCTTCACCTACACTCGGGAGGCGGGGCATGCCGAGGAACTGGCACGTCGTGCGGCTGCTGAGGGCTACGACCACGTCCTCGCCGTCGGTGGAGACGGTACGGTCAATGAGGTCGCACGCGGCCTGCTGCATAGCTCCACAGCCCTAGGGATCATCCCCAAGGGATCGGGCAATGGGCTGGCACGCACGCTGGGCATCCCGATGAATGCCGAGCAAGCGATCACCGCTCTGGTAGGGGCACAGCGTGCCAGCATCGATGCCTGCCAGGTGGGGGATCGTCCCTTCTTTTGCACCTGTGGGATGGGCTTCGACGCTGCCGTCAGCTGGAGCTTCGCCGAGGCAGATAGGCGTGGGCCGATGACCTACCTACAGACGATGGTCTCCGAGTACCGTAGCTTCAGCCCCGACAGCTACCGTGTGACCCTCGATGAGGGCGAGCCCTTCGAGACGGAGGCCTTCGTCCTCGTCCTAGCCAATGCCTCGCAGTATGGCAATAATGCCTACATCGCTCCCGCGGCTGACCTATCGGATGGGCTCATTGATCTGGCGATCATACGCCCCTTCCCCGTCCTAGAGGCCGCCGTCGTGCTCGGTGACCTCATGCTAGGCCGCCTCGAGGGCAACAAGCACTACGAGACGCTGCGCGCCCGCCGCGTCCGTATCGAGCGCAGCGCGGCTGGCCCTGTGCATCTCGACGGGGAGCCCTTCGAGCTGGGCGCTACCCTCGAGGTCGAGGTGCTGCCGCTCGCCCTTCAGGTGCTTCTGCCGCCGCAGTCCTAGTCACGTTCTCCCTTTCCCTCCCCCTTATCCCTGCTTCTTCCCCCCCTCCTTTCCCCTCTTCATCATGCGCCCTCCGAAGAAAGAGCGGCTGCGCCGCACCCGCAGCCTGACCGTCCTGCTCAACGAGCGGGAGTACAAGGCTATACAAGACCATTGCCGTGAGCGTAAGGTCGCCTGCCGCTCGGAGTGGGTGCGCCTGACGCTGATGAAGGAGATCTTCCACGAGCACATGCTGCACGCCCCGACGCTCTTTACCGAGGAGGAGATGCGATGAGCCAGCAGGAGGATGAGCGCTATATGCGCCTAGCGCTCGAGGAGGCGCAGCTGGCCTATGAGTCGGGTGAGATCCCCATCGGGGCGGTCGTCGTCTGTGACGACCGCGTCATCGCTCGGGCGCATAATGAGGTCGAGCGTCTCAGCGACCCGACGGCTCATGCTGAGGTGCTGGCGGTGACGGCTGCCACGCAGTATATGGGGAGCAAGTTCCTCGGGGACTGCCGCCTCTACGTGACGATCGAGCCCTGCACGATGTGCGCGGGTGCGCTGCACTGGGCGCGCCTCAGGGAGGTCATCTATGGGGCAAGTGAGGAGAAGTTCGGCTACCAGCGCTACGCCCCCGAGATCTTCCCCCGCGCGACGAAGGTGCGCGGCGGCGTGCTCGCCGAGGAGGCGCGTGCCCTGATGCAGTCCTTCTTCCGCGCCCGTCGCTAGCGGCCTAGGGGAGAGGTCCCGCCCTACGCCCCGCGGCTACTCTCAGCGAAGTCCCGAGCCTCCTGGCCAGCTGCTCAGATCTAATCACGACCTTAGCCGGAGGCCCTTCCCCCTATCCCTTGATTCAGCCCCCACGCATACGTATGAATACCCTAGAGCTCATCCACCGCTACTACACCCCAGGCACCGAGCAGGAGGAGATCCTGCGCCGCCATAGTGAGGACGTCACCCAGCTGGCGCTGCGCCTGGTGGACGCTCATCCCGAGCTAAACCTCGACCGAGCCTTCGTCGCCGAGGCGGCGATGCTGCACGACATCGGCATCTACCTCACCGACGCCCCCGGCATCCATTGCACGGGGGAGGCACCCTATCTGCTCCACGGCTATCTCGGGGCCGAACTGCTGCGCTCACTTGGTCTGCCGCGCCACGCTCGTGTCGCCGAGCGCCACACGGGCAGCGGCCTGACCCGCGAGGAGATCGCCGCCCACGCGCTGCCCTTACCCGAGGGCTGCTATATGCCCGAGACGCTGGAGGAGCAGGTGATCTGCTATGCGGACAAGTTCTTCTCCAAGACCAAGCTCGGGCAGCAGAAGAGCCTAGAGAAGGTGCGTAAGGGCTTCGCCAAGCATGGCGAAGCAGCGCTGGAGCGCTTCGACGCGCTGCACGAGCGCTTTGGTGCGGGGCTGGACTTCATCGTCTAGCGTCTAAGACGCCCTGAGCAAGCAAGCCCATCGGGGCGCGCTGCAGGTAGGAGGCTACTTGCGGCGCGCCCCGACGGGCTTTTTGTGTCTTGGCCTTGGCGAAGCGCTAGCCTAAGCTCGCGAGGAGCGGCCAAGCGGAAGCAGAGCGAGGCAACAGCCTCATCCGACCCTATGTGAGGGACATCCCTCAGCTCCTTGACTGCTATCCCTCAGGCGGCTGACTGCCGTCCCTTAGTGGCCTGACTGCTATCCCTCAGGAGCGCCTTCCCTTAGCTGTAGCCTTGGCTGGGCTGTCGTCGCTCTATTGCCCGAACTGAGGCCTCATCCAACCTAGGTAAAGGAGCACCATACTTTGGCCTCAGCCATGGGAGGGCGGACGAGCTTAGTTCGCCTTTCCTGCTGGCTTATTTAGAGGAATAGGATAAACCTCAGCGGGGCGATCCCATCAAAGCCCAGGGTGCGTAGCCCTGCAAGGGCGATCAAACCCTGGGTAGGTAGAGGTATAAGGAACAGAGCCCTACAGGGGCGACCCTCAGGATCTTCGTAGCATCGTAGTCGCACGATGCAAACTTCTCGCTTGATCATCCTGAAGATCGCCCCTGTAGGGCTCGTTGCGTATTTGGTATGCTTTTACCCAGGGTTTGGTCGCCCTTGCAGGGCTACGCACCCTGGGCTTTGATGGGATCGCCCCGCTGGTGCTTGCACGGCCGCTTTTCCTTGGCTAATCGAAGTATATGCTTGGGGGGAGTAGCTCGGTGGTGGGGAGCTTTAGTCGCTGGTCTGCTCCCAGCTGAGGAGGACGCGCAGGGAGGAGGCGCTCAGACGAAGGTCACGTAGCGCCTTGCGTAGAGGAGGCAGAGGTGGCTCGCTGCCGAGGTGATGCAGGTAGCGGAAGAGTTCTTCGGCCGAAGGGTAGCGCGGGCTGTCGTCGTAGCCGCGCTTGAAGCCCATCCGCAGCCCCTCCTGCATGAGGCAGCACTGCGGCAGCTCGGCGATGAGGGGGAGCGGGAGGCCCTGCCGCTCGGCTTCACTCTGGAGCTGCCTGAGGTGGTAGGCTAGGTGATGCCCCACGAGCGTGAGCTGAGGCTGCAGCACGCGGCTCAGCCGCTCGAGGGCTTCGCTCGGGGCGATGGCTTCGGCTCGGTAGCAAGGCTCGGAGACCTGCTGGAGCTGGCGAAGCGCCTCGCTGCGCTCGCCCGTCTGCTGGAGCATGTAGCTCTCCTCACGGAGGCACTGCCCCGACGCGTCCAGCAGCTGCCAGCCGAGGGCGAAAAGAGGGGAGACGAAGTCCCCATCCGCATCTTCCTCGTCGATCAGCTCCATCGCCTCGGTGTCCAGTACAAGGTAGCGGGCCTCCCCCGAGTGGGGCTGTGGAGGGGCTAGCTCAGCTGCGACCAAACGAACGATCCCCGAAGCGGCAGCCGCTCGGCTGCGCTTCAGGGATTGCATTTCTTGACGGAGGCTCTGCTGCGTCCTTAGTCTCGTCCCGAGCTGCCGCACCAGCAGCAGAAGGATTAGGAGGATTAGACCAAGGAGCAGTAGCATGGCTCGCTAGTGCTGCTCGCGGGGGAAGAGGAAGCGGCGGTCGCGTACGGCGGCCTCCTTAGCCCAAGCCTCGGGCAGGAACTTCCAGTTCTCGGGATTCACGGGGCGCACGCTGCGGTGGCGGCGGAAGAACTCCGCCAGGTGGTAGACCTGGTCGTGGGAGGTGGCGTAGACGATGCGCTTCGGCAGCTCCTCCTTGGGGATGCCAGCGCCCGTGGTGAGCATGCCGCCCGCACCGCCTGCACGATAGGAGTTCACCGCCACACGGTAGCGGCGCTCGAGGTCGAAGGGCTCGCTGTGCCCCGTCAGCCTAAGGATGGTCACGCGCTGACCCTCGGGCTTGGTGAGGTCGACGAGGTAGTCGATGCCCTGAGCGGCACTGTAGTTGAAGGTCGGGACAGCTGTCTTGTAGTGGTCGCTCTCCTTAGCCCCAGGGCGTAGACGGATGAGGTGATCCTCGGCCGAATGCATCTCTGCGGCCCAGCCTGCGTAGGAGTGCTCGAGGTAGCCCTTGATCTCGCGCCCCGTCAGCTCCATGGCGTAGAGGTAGTTGGAGAAGGGGCAGAACTTGAACAGGTCACGCATGTAGACCTTGCCCGCAGGCAGCACGGCGCTCGGCTTGAGCGGGGCGGCGAAGGAGATCTCCGCCTGCACGTTCTCCAGCTGCATGCGGTGGATGATGTCCATGTAGGGCGAGGTGCCGAAGAGGGCATCGACGCCACGTACCTCGGCCTCCAGCGTACCGACTTCGCTGGCGAGGTAGTCCTTGACGGCACGCTCCTCACGGGCGAAGGCCTGGAGGAAGGCTGGGTCTGGAGCTACGCCTTCGAGGGAGATGAAGCTGGGGCGGAGCTCCTTGGCGATGACCTTGCCGCCCTGCTTGCGCACCGTGATCTGGATGTCGGAGACGCGGTCGAGGTGGTTGGCAGGGTTGATCAGGAGGACGGAGTCGTGGCTACTGCCCTTGGGATGGAGCCAGGTCAGCTCCTTGCGGTGGTCGTGCCCCACGAGCAGGAGGTCGATGCCTGGGACTCCTTCGCCTAGAGCTCGGCCAGCGTTCTCGAGGTAGTCGGGATTGTCATTCTCCAGCCCCGAGTGCATGAGTACGACGAGGAAGTCAGGGCGCTCAGACTGCTGGATGCGCGGGATCCAGTAGCGTGCCGAGACGAGGATATCGTCGAAGTGTAGGCCCTTCCACAGATGCTCGGGTACCCACTGCGGGATGGCGGGCGTGGTGAAGCCGAGGACGGCGATGCGCAGGCCTGAGCGCTCGAAGATCTGGTAGGGCTTGAAGTAAGGCTTGCCCGTCCGATCCGAGATGATGTTGGCACCGAGGAGAGGGAACTTGCACTCGCGCGCCCAGCGATCGAAGACCTGATGCCCAGGCTCGATGTCGTGGTTGCCCATCGCTACGGCGTCGTAGCGCAGGTAGTTCATCGAGGTGGCGATGAGGTGAGGCGTCACGCTGTCTACGTAGTTGTAATAGTAGGCGGGGGGCTCGCCTTGCAGGAGGTCACCCGCGTCCAGCAGCAGGGCCTCGGGCGACTCGCGGCGCACCTGCTGCATGACGGTCGAGAGGCGTGCCATGCTGCCCGTGCCGGGGCGGTCGTTGAGGAAGTCGTAGGGGTAGACGTTGCCGTGGATGTCGCTCGTGTGGATGATGCGCAGCTGGTGCACGCTGGGCTTGCTGCCGCTGGTGTGGCGTCCCTGGGCCTGGGCCTCAGCGCCCCAGGAGAGGGCGCTGAGGAGGCAGACGAGGGTGAGGAGGCTACGGAGGCTCTTGATCATAGCTCTTACTTGATGGGGCTACCAGGGGCGACGAGCTCGGCGGGCGTGACGAGGCGCAGCTGCCCTGTCGTGTAGTCCTCGGTGGAGAGGATCATGCCCTGGGACTCGATGCCGCGGAGCTTGCGTGGGGGGAGATTGGCGATGAAGCACACCTGACGGCCTACTAGCTCCTCGGGAGCGTAGTACTGAGCGATGCCCGAGACGATGGTGCGACCACCGAGGCCGTCGTCGATGCGGAACTGTAGGAGCTTGTCTGCCTTCGGCACCTTGGTGCACTCCAGCACGGTACCTACGCGGAGGTCGAGCTTGGTGAAGTCGTCGAAGCTGATGTCCTCGGCTACCGCAGGGGCGGGCGTAGCTGCGGCCTCGGCTGCGGCGTTGGCCTCCTTGGCGGCCTGCAGCTTGGCGATCTGCGCCTCGATGACGGCGTCCTCGATCTTCTCGAATAGGAGGCTAGCCTGTCCCAGCTGGTGGCCGACGGGGAGGAGCTCGCTACTGCCGAGCTCGGCCCACTCGGGCTGCTCGATCTGGAGCATCTCGCGGAGCTTGGCGCTGCTGTGAGGGAGGAAGGGGGCGAAGGCCGTGACAAGGTTCGCCGTGATCTGCAGCGAGATGTTGAGGATGGTCGCTACGCGCTCCATGTCGGTCTTGGCGAGCTTCCAGGGCTCGGTGTCCGCCAGGTACTTGTTCCCTAGGCGGGCGAGGTTCATAGCCTCCTTGAGGGCCTCGCGGAAGTGGAAGCTGTCCAGCTCGCGCTCTATGGCCTCGCGGACCTCGGAGAGGCCTCGGAGCGTCTCGCGGTCGAAGTCGGTGAGTGCCCCGCGGGCAGGGACCTTACCGTCGAAGTACTTGTCTGTCAGCACGAGGGCACGGTTGACGAAGTTGCCGAAGACGGCTACGAGCTCGTTGTTGTTGCGTGCCTGATAGTCGCGCCAGGTGAAGTCGTTGTCCTTCGTCTCGGGGGCGTTGGCCGTCAGCACGTAGCGCAGGACGTCCTCCTTACCGGGCAGCTCATCGAGGTACTCGTTGAGCCAGACGGCCCAGTTGCGACTGGTGGAGATCTTGTCCCCCTCGAGGTTGAGGAACTCGTTGGCAGGCACGTTCTCGGGCAGGATGTAGCTGCCCTCAGCGCGGAGCATGGCGGGGAAGACGATGCAGTGGAAGACGATGTTGTCCTTGCCGATGAAGTGCAGCAGGCGCGTGTCCTCATCCTTCCACCACTGCTCCCAGCTCTCGGGCAGCAGTTCCTTGGTATTGGAGATATAGCCGATGGGCGCGTCGAACCACACGTAGAGCACCTTACCCTCAGCTCCCTCTACGGGCACGGGGATCCCCCAGTCGAGGTCGCGGCTCACGGCGCGGGGCTGCAGGCCGCCGTCCAGCCAGCTCTTGCACTGGCCATAGACGTTGCTCTTCCACTCCTTGTGCCCCTCGAGGATCCACTCCTTGAGGAAGGCCTCATGTCGGTCGAGCGGCAGGTACCAGTGGCGGGTCTTGCGTAGCTCGGGCGTGGCGCCAGAGATGGCACTGCGGGGCTGGATGAGGTCGGTGGGGCTTAGTGTGGAGCCGCAGCGCTCGCACTGGTCGCCGTAGGCGTGCTCGTTCTGGCAGCGGGGGCAAGTCCCGGTGATGTAGCGGTCAGCGAGGAACTGCTGTGCCTCGGGGTCGTAGTACTGCTCGCTCTCCTCCTCGATGAACTCGCCCTTGTCGTAGAGCTTGCGGAAGAAGGCCGAGGCATGCTCGCGGTGCGTGGCACTGGTGGTGCGGCCGTAGATGTCGAAGGTCATCCCGAAGCGGGCGAAGGAGTCGCGGATGATGCCGTCGTAGCGGTCGACGACGTCCTGCGGACTGACGCCCTCCTTCTTGGCCTTGATGGTCACGGGCACGCCGTGCTCGTCGCTGCCGGAGACGAAGAGCACCTCCTCGCCCTTGAGCCGGAGGTAGCGGGCGTAGATGTCGGCAGGGATGTAGACCCCTGCGAGGTGCCCGATGTGTACGGGGCCGTTGGCATAGGGCAGGGCCGCGGTGATGAGGGTACGCTTATAGTTCTTCTTATTGTCCATCTATCGTATATCTATACACGGCACACGTGAGGACAGGTCATCCCTATCCCCACGTGTGTCCATGCGTTCGTTAGGCTATTACTTCTTCTCTGCCAGGCGCAGCTGCCAGGCCCATGCCGAGCGCAGCGTGTCGCCTAGGGTCTCCTTGGCCTCCCAGCCGAGGACGGTATTGGCGTGCTTGGGGTCGGCCCACACCTGCTCGATGTCGCCCTCGCGGCGGCCTACGATCTTGTGTGGTACCTTGACGCCCGTCACGGCCTCGAAGGTGCGGATCAGCTCCAGGACGCTGACGCCGCGACCCGTGCCGATGTTGAAGGTCTCCAGGCGCTCGCTGCCCTTGCTGTCGTCGAGGATGCGCTCTACGGCGCAGACGTGGGCCTTCGCCAGGTCTACTACGTTGATGTAGTCACGGATGCAGCTGCCGTCGGGCGTGCTGTAGTCGTCGCCGAAGACGCTCAGCTCCTGGCGGATGCCTGCTGCCGTCTGGGTGAGGTAGGGGATGAGGTTCTGGGGGACGCCGTTGGGGAGCTCACCGATCAGCGCGCTGGGATGGGCACCGATGGGGTTGAAGTAGCGCAGGCGTATGACCTTGTAGGGGGCGCCAGCGTAGACGACGTCGCGCAGGATCTCCTCGTTGATCTGCTTGGTGTTGCCATAGGGCGAGAGGGCCTCCTGGATGGGGGCGTCCTCGGTGACGGGCAGGTGCTCAGGGGAGGGCTGTCCGTAGACGGTGCAGGAGCTGGAGAAGACGATGCCGCGCGTGCCGTGGCGCTGCATGGTCTCCAGCAGGACGATCAGCGAGAGGAGGTTATTGCGATAGTAGAGTAGCGGCTTCTGTACGGACTCACCTACGGCCTTGCTAGCGGCGAAGTGGATGACGCCCTGGATGCTGGGGTGCGCAGAGAAGATGCGCTCCATCGCCTCAGCATCGTTGCAGTCAGCCTCGTAGAAGGTGGGGCGTACGCCCGTAATGGCTTCGATACCGTCGAGGACGTCGGCACTGGAGTTGGAGAGGTTATCTATGCTGACGACTTCGTAGCCTGCCTGGATGAGCTCCACGCTGGTGTGTGAGCCGATGTAGCCCGTCCCGCCCGTGACGAGGATCGTTCCTTTAGTTGCCATAGTAGTGTGTGCTATTATTGTAATGTATGGTTGATGCTATCGATGTAGTCCAGCAGCTCCTCGCGTCCGAGGCGCTCCTCGCTGGAGGTGACGAAGATGGGAGGCAGCTCCTCCCACTGCTCTAGGAGCTTTGCCTTGTAGGCTTCCACATTGGCTGCCAGCCTACCCTTGCTCAGCTTGTCAGCCTTGGTGAAGACCAGGGCGAAGGGTACGCCGTGCTCGCCGAGCCAGGAGACGAACTCGAGGTCGATCTTCTGCGGCTCGTGGCGGCAGTCCAGGAGGACGAAGAGCGAGACGAGCTGCTCGCGCTCCAGCACGTAGTCCTCGATCATACGCTTCAGCCCCTCGCGGCCGTCCTTGCTGAGGCGTGCGTAGCCGTAGCCGGGGAGGTCCACCAGAAGCCAAGCCTCGTTGATGAGGAAGTGGTTGATGAGCTGGGTCTTCCCTGGCTTCTGCGAGGTCATGGCGAGGCCTTTCTTCCCCGTGAGCATGTTGATGAGGGAGGACTTCCCGACGTTGGACCGCCCGATGAAGGCATATTCGGGCAGGCGACTGTCGGGGCACTTACGTACCTGGCTGTTGCTGATGACGAAGGTGGCGCTCTTGATGATCATTACGCTTGGGGGTGCTATTCCTTTGGGACAAAGATACGTCATTGCCGTTACATAGGAGCGGGGCGCCTTGGTGCGCACCCTAGCCTCCCCTCGTACGCGCGCCTATATACTATGGTGTAGCGGCGGGGCGAAGCTCAGCCGCACGGCCTCTGTGCTGGGGCTGTGGGGCGAGGAATGCCTACCTTTGAGGAGAGCCCGCGTGGGGCTCCTAAGCTAGATAAACCTATGATTACGATTAAGAATATGGTCTGTCGCCGCTGCCTCTGGGCCGTGGAGGAGGTCTTCCGCCAGCAGGGTATAGCCCTGCGTAGCCTAAGTCTGGGGCAGGCCGAGCCCGTCGAGGAGCTCAGCCCCGAGCAGCTTGAGAAGCTCGGGGAGGCCCTCGGGGCGCTGGGCTTCGAGCTGCTCAGCGACCGCCGTAGTCGCCTCGTGGAGCGGATCAAGGCCGCCATCATCGAGCTGGTGCAGCGCCCCGAGGGGCTACCTGCCCTACGCCTCTCCAGCTACCTCAGCGAGCGCCTCGCCTCGGACTACAGTGCCCTGTCCAAGCTCTTCTCCGAGGTCGAAGGCATCACCATCGAGCACTACTACATCCTCCAGCGTATCGAGCGGGTCAAGGAGCTGATCGTCTACGACGAACTCTCCATCAGCGAGATCGCCTACCGCATGGGCTACTCCAGTGCGGCCTACCTCAGTAGCCAGTTCAAGCGCATCACGGGGATGTCGCCCCGCGCCTTCCGTGAGCTGCGTGCCTCCCCGCGTAGGCCGCTGGATGAGGTGTAAGTATTCTCCCGAATATCGTAAGGCACAGCTTAGCTCGTCTCCTTACCTTTGTCGACACAGGTAAGTCAAACATTCAAATCCCCTATACTCCTATGACGAAGCAAAGCTATCCACTCCTCGGGATGAGCTGCGCCAGCTGCGCCGCCCATGCCACCAAGGCGCTGGAGGCGCTCCCAGGCGTCGCCAGTGCCGCCGTTAGCCTCCCTACCGCCTCCGCCCTCATTCAGTACGACGAGACGCTCTGCACGCCCGAGCAGCTGCAGGCGGCTGTAGCCGCCGTCGGCTACGAGCTGCGTATCGACCCGAGCGAGGAGGAGCAGCTGGAGGAGCTCGCCGAGCACGAGCAGCGTAGCCTCAGGCGTCGGACGGCGCTCGCCGTCCTCCTCTCGCTGCTGGTGATGACACTGATGATGCTCCACCACGGCCACCCTATGGGACGCGTGGAGGCCCTCGTGAGCGCGCTGGCTACGGGCGTGGTGCTGGGCTATGCGGGGTGGGACTTCTACCTCCGTGCCTGGCGGCAGCTACGTGCCCGCGCTGCGGGGATGGACCTGCTGGTCGCCCTCAGCACGGGGGTAGCCTATAGCTACAGCCTGGTGCAGCTCGCCCTCGCCCTCCTCGGGGGGAAGGAGGAGGCGCTACAGCACCTTTACTTCGAGGCCGCCTCGATGACCATCGCCTTTGTGCTGCTGGGCAAGTACCTCGAGGCCCGCGCCCAGCAGCGTACACAGCGCGCCCTAAGGGCCCTCATCCGCAGCGGGGTCAAGGAGGTGGACGAAGTGCAGCCCGACGGCAGTACCCGCCGACTACCGCTCGGGGAAGTGCATCCTGGCATGGTACTGCGTGCGGCACCGCACACCCTCTTCGCCGTCGATGGCCGCGTCCTCTCGGGTGAGTCCTACGCCGAGGAGCAGCTGATCACGGGCGAATCGCTGCCCGTGACCAAGGCCCCTGGCGCCCAGGTCTGGGCGGGCACGCTCAACGGCTCGGGCACCATCGACTACCGCGCCGAGGCCGTGGGCGGGCAGACGGTCGTGGCGCGCATCGTACGCCTCGTCCAGGAGGCTGGCGCCTCTCGTGCCCCGATCCAGCGCACGGTCGATCGGGTGGCTCGCATCTTCGTCCCCGTCATCGTGCTGCTGGCGCTGGTGACGCTCCTTGGCTGGGGCCTCCTCGGCGGCGTGGAGGGCTGGGGGCGCGGCCTCACGGCGGCGCTCACCGTCCTCATCATCGCCTGCCCCTGCGCCCTAGGTCTGGCTACGCCTACGGCTATCATGGTCGGTATCGGCCGTGCAGCTGAGGAGGGCCTGCTGATCCGCGATGCCGAGACCCTCGAGGCCGCGCTCGGGATCGATACCCTCGTGCTGGACAAGACGGGCACGCTCACCGAGGGACGCCCCGAGCTCAGGCAGATCCATTGGCTCGACGGCGAGGGGCAGGGTAGCCCTCAGCTGCGCCTCATTCTCTCCGCCCTCGAGGCACGCACCTCCCACCCGCTGGGGGCGGCCGTCGTCCGAGGCCTAGCGCCCAGTCTACCGCGGCTCGTGCTGCGTCCACTGCAGCTGACGGCAGTCAGCGAGCGCGCTGGGCGCGGCCTAGAGGGCACGGTCGCCGGGACGCGCTACTTCGTCGGGAGCCGCCGCTACATAGAGGAGCAGGGCATTACGCTTGCCCCCGAGCTGCAGCCCCTGCTGGAGGCTGCAGCCGCCGAAGGGCTGACGACGAGCTTCTTCGCTCGGGAGGGTGAGCTGCTGGCACTCCTGCAGCTCTCTGACATGCTGCGCCCCTCGGCGGCCTCCGCGCTGGCCGAACTACGCCAGCAGGGCAAGCGCCTCGTCCTCCTCACGGGGGACAATGAAGCCGTTGCCCGCAGCGTCGCCGCCCAGCTCGGGATCGACGAGGTCGTGGCCTCCGTCCTCCCCGAGGGTAAGGCGGACTATGTCGCACGCCTCCAGGCCGCAGGGCATCGGGTGGCGATGCTCGGCGATGGGGTCAACGATGCCGCGGCCCTGGCGCGCGCTGACCTGAGTCTGGCGATGGGGCAGGGGAGTGATCTGGCGCTGGAGACGGCGCAGGTGACGCTGCGCGGGAGTGATCTGGCGAAGCTGCCGCTGCTCTTCCGCATCGCCCAGCGCACGCTACGCACCATCCATACCAACCTCTTCTGGGCTTCGGTCTATAACCTCCTAGCCGTGCCGCTGGCTGCAGGGGGCCTGTATCTGCTCGTTGGGCGGCAGCTCGATCCCATGCTGGCGGGTGGGCTGATGATGCTCAGCAGCCTCAGCGTCGTCCTCAATAGCCTGCTGAGCCGCCGCGGGCGCTAGGGAAGGGCGCACCCCAGCGCTGCGCCTTGGTCTCCGTCTGTATGGAGCACTCCCTACCTCTCTATATATAAGGATAAGCCCTAGGGGAGGGCGTCACCTGCACCTGCAGCAGGGACGCCCTCCCCTAGGGCTTTTGGCTTGCTCGTCTCGAGCGTCTAGGTAGCCTTGTTCCGCCCTCTCGTGCGCTTCGGCCTATCTGTGGGCGCCGTGAGGAATATCAGTGGGCACGCTGACGGACGTCCCTCACGGCACCCACTGACGGCAGTCACGAGGCTCATGGGTATCCGTCAGCAGGCCTCCTCCTTAGGTCGCACCTTCCTCTGGCGGAGGTCGCAGCAGCCTTCTTGGCTAGTACGCAGATAAGTATTATCTTTGTAGCCGATATTTTTAACTCTATAACAGACAGAGCAATGAATAACTACGAAACCGTTTTCATTCTTACTCCCGATTTATCTGAAGCTCAGGTAAAGGAAGCGGTCGCTAAGTTCGTCGACATTCTCAAGGCCGAAGGCGCAGAGATCGTCAACGAAGAGAACTGGGGCATCAAGAAGCTTGCCTACAGCATCAACAAGAAGACCACGGGCTTCTACCAGTTCGTCGAGTTCAAGGCACAGCCTACCGTGATCGCTACGCTCGAGACGCAGTTCCGTCGTGACGAGAACGTCCTCCGCTTCCTGACCTTCCGCCAGGATAAGTTCGCCGCTGCATACGCAGAGAAGAGAAGAAGCCGCAAGGCATAACCCCTAAAGAAAAGGAGACCAAGAAATGGCTGCACCATCAGAAGTACGCTATCTGACCCCACTGAACCTCGATAGCAAGAAGAAGAAGTACTGCCGCTTCAAGAAGAGCGGTATCAAGTATATCGACTATAAGGATCCCGAATTCCTCAAGCGCTTCCTCAACGAGCAGGGTAAGATCCTTCCCCGTCGTATCACGGGTACGAGCCTCAAGTTCCAGCGTCGCGTAGCTCAGGCTGTCAAGCGCGCTCGTCACCTGGCTCTGCTGCCCTACGTGACGGACAACATGACGAAGTAGTCCCAGCGGCAACTCGTCATCATCCCTAAGTAAAGAATAAACCCAGAGGAGACAGAATACAATGGAAGTTATTTTGAAAGAAGACGTAGTCGGTCTCGGCTACAAGGACGATATCGTCACAGTGAAGAACGGCTACGGTCGCAACTTTCTAATCCCCACAGGTAAGGCGATCATCGCTACGGAGTCGGCTAAGAAGATCCTAGCTGAGAACCTCCGCCAGCGTGCCCACAAGATCGCTGCCATCAAGAAGGAAGCTGAAGAGCGCGCTACCAAGTACCAGGGCGTACGCCTCTCGATCACGGCCCACACCAACGTCGCTACGGGCGCCCTCTACGGCTCCGTCACGGCTGCCGAGATCGCCGAAGCGTTGCTGGCTAAGGGTCTGGAGACCGAGCGTAAGCACATCTTCATCAAGACCATCAAGGAGGTCGGTAACTACGTCGCTACCGTGCGCCTGCACAAGGAAGTGGCTGTAGAGATCCCCGTCGAAGTCCTCTCCGATGCACCCCTCGCGGTGGAGAAGAAGGAAGAGGCTCCTGCTGCTGAGGCTCCCGCAGCCGAGGAGGCAGCAGCTGAGGCTTAGTCCTCCGCCCTCCTTAGGGTGGCTGTCCTCAGCCGTCCTACATATATATACGTCCCCACACCCTGCCCCTCGTGCACGGTGTGGGGACGTCGCTATTCTGTCCGACCCGACGGCCGAGCTAGCCGCTTCGGCTAGTCTTGCGTATCTTTGTAGTTCCAAAGGATAAGCCCTACAGCCAGATGAGTATAGATATTCAGCAGATCAAGCACCGCTTCGGCATCATAGGCAATAGCCCGCTCCTGGAGCACGCGCTACGCACGGCAGTGCAGGTAGCCGCTACCGATATGTCCGTCCTCGTCATCGGGGAGAGCGGCGTAGGGAAGGAGAACTTCCCCCGGATCATCCATCAGTCGAGCGCACGCAAGCACGGCCCCTACGTGCCGGTCAACTGCGGGGCTATCCCTGAGGGGACGATCGACTCCGAGCTCTTCGGCCACCTCAAGGGCTCCTTCACGGGCGCCATCAACGACCGTAAGGGCTACTTCCAGGAGGCCGGCGGCGGGACGATCTTCCTCGACGAGGTGGGCGAGCTGCCCCTCTCGACGCAGGCGCGCCTGCTGCGCGTGCTGGAGACGGGCGAGTTCATCCCCGTCGGTGCCAGCCAGGCACAGAAGACGGACGTACGCATCGTCGCCGCCACCAACGTCAATCTACAGGAGGCCGTGGCACGTGGACGCTTCCGCGAGGACCTGCTCTTCCGCCTCAATACCGTCCCCATAGAGATACCGCCCCTGCGCGCGCGTCCCGAGGACATCCCCCTGCTCTTCCGCTTCTTCGCCTCCAAGAGCGCCGACCAGTACCACATGCCGCCGCTCAAGCTCACCCCCGAGGCCGCCGAGCTGCTCCAGGGCTACCGCTGGCCGGGCAACATCCGTGAGCTGCGCAACCTCACCGACCGCATGAGCGTGCTGGAGGAGGAGCGTCTGCTGACGGCCGAGGTCGTGCGTGGCTACCTGCCCCGCGCCGTGAGCGAGGACTATCATCCCGCGTTGCGCCCCATGGAGAGCCGCGAGCAGCAGAGCTTCGCCAACGAACGTGAGATCCTCTACCAGGTGCTCTTCGATATGCGTCAGGATATGGCCGAGCTGCGCAAGCTCGTCTCGGGCATCATGCAGGGCGACATCCCTGTAGGGCATCATCCCGCTGGGGGTGCCGACTACGCCGACCTACGTGGGGGCTACACGGCGGCGGGCCTCCGTCCGCCCACGAGCGAGGGTGCGGTATCGCTCCTCACGCACCCCACGGGGAGCTTCGGCCGCGAGGAGCCGCTGGTAGCGCTGCCCCACCACGACTTCCCCGCAGAGGAGCACGTGCAGGAGTACATCGTCGAGGAGCCCCTATCCCTCGAGGAGAACGAGCGCCGCATGATCGCCGACGCCCTGCATCGCCACAAGGGACGCCGACGCCAGGCCGCCAAGGAGCTCAAGATCTCTGAGCGCACGCTCTATCGTAAAATCAAGCAATACGCACTGGATGAACAGCATTAAGCAGCTCAAGGGCTGGCTACTCGGGCTCGTGCTCCTCGTGGGGCTCCTGACGGCGCTCGTCGGCTGCAGCATCAGCTACAGCTTCAACGGCGGGGCCATCGACTACACCCAGATCCGCACCATCACCATAGGCGAGGTGCTCAACAAGGCGCCCATCATCTACCCGACGCTGGCCCCGACCTTCACCGAGCGCCTCAAGGACCAGTACGTCACCCGCACCCGCCTCTCGCTGGTACCTCAGGCGGGTGACCTCGAGCTGCACTGCACGGTCACGGGCTACGACCTAACGCCTATGGCCATCAGCCAGGACAACTTCGCCGAGCGCACCATCTTCACCGTCACGGTGCAGGTCAAGTACATCAATCGCGCCAACGATAAGGAGAGCTTCGACCGCAGCTTCAAGGCCTATCGCGACTTCCCTCGTACGCAGCCCTTCGTCGCCGTGCAGGACGACCTCCTGCGCGAGATCATGGACGATCTGATCAAGCAGATCTACAACGCCACGGTAGAGAACTGGTAGCATGACCCGCGACGAGCTCTATAGCTACCTCCGTGATCCGCGGCAGCTTAGCGCCGCGACCCTCGAGCCCATACGTCAGCTCTCGGAGGCCTATCCCTACTGCAGCACCTTCACCTTCCTCTACCTATACAATCTCTCCGTGGCGGAGGACGTGCGCTACGCCAGCGAGCTGAGGCGCTTGGCGGTACTGCTGCCCGACAGGGAGCGCCTATTCCGCCTCGTCGAGGGCGATAGGCTCAGCGTCGAGCTGCCCGAGCCTGAGGAGCCCGCGACCGATAGCTTCGATCTGATCGATCACTTCCTCGACGCCGCACTGACCTCGGGCGAAGACCTCCCCACGGGTCTGCAGCTGGAGACGGCCGCCCTGCGTGAGGAGTACTTCGCAGGCGAGGAGGAGCTGAGCGAGACGGCTGCCCTCAGCGCGCTGCTCCCCGAGCGTGCGCCCGCTGAGTCCGCCGCCTCTGCTACCTCCAGCCCGCTTGAGGATGCCCTTCGCACCTCTTCCTTAGAGGCAGCCTCGACCGCTTCCGCGGCTACCGCACCGATCGCTTCCGCGGCTACTCCCTTGGGGGCTGAGCCTGCCGCGCCTTCCGCCCGCGCTTCCTCGCCGCAGCCTAGCTCCTCTACTTCGACCGAGCCGTCCACCCGCCCCTCCCTAGAGGCCGAGCTGGAGGAGTCGCTGCTCTCCGAGACCCTCTCCAAGATCTACATCCAGCAGCAGCACTACGACAAGGCGCTGCGCATTATCCGCGCCCTCAGTTTGAATTATCCAGAGAAAAATCGTTTCTTTGCAGACCAGATACGCTTCCTAGAGCGCCTGATAGCGAATAACAAAAGCAAGCAATAATAAGAAGACTAAGACGACATGTTCACCCTAATCACTGTCCTCATCCTCATCGCATCCCTGGCCCTGGTGCTGCTCGTCATCGTGCAGAAGTCCAAGGGTGGCGGCCTCGCTTCGCCCTTCGCCTCATCCAATAATATCATGGGCGTGCGCAAGACCACGGACGTACTGGAGAAGGCTACCTGGTGGCTCTTCGGCGCCATCACCGTCCTCTGCGTCGCCTCCACGCACTTCCTCGGTAGCGGTGCTACCGCCGAGAGCAAGACGCAGCAGACCCTCGAGCAGAACGCAGCCAAGGCTCCAGCGCCCACGGCTCTGCCCAACCTCGGTGGCGGCACGGCCCCTGCAGCAGGGCCCGCTCAGCAGGCTCCCGCAGGGCAGCCCGCCCAGTAGCGCACTGCGCCATTCCCCATTTCTAGACGAGCCAAGTGACTGCAGCCGCGGTCACTTGGCTTTTTCTTTGTACCTTTGTGGCGCTTTGCGCAATCTCTGTCAGGAAAGCTCTGAGTGGCCTGTTATATTGCGTTTAGAATAGTACTAATCAAATAAGCCAAAGACAAGATGGATTTCATCAAGATCGTCAACGACGCATTCAGCACCGGCAAGAGCCACCCCAGCTTCCGTAGCGGGGACACGATCACCGTAGACTACCGCATCAGTGAAGGTGGTAAGGAGCGTATCCAGCGCTACCGCGGTGTCGTCATCCGTATCAGCGGACACGGGGATAAGAAGCGCTTCACCGTACGTAAGATCAGCGAAGGTGTCGGCGTAGAGCGTATCTTCACGCTCGAGAGCCCCTTCATCGACAAGATCACCGTCGAGAAGCTCGGTAAGGTGCGTCGCGCTAAGCTCTACTACCTCCGTGCCCTCACGGGTAAGAAGGCTCGTATCAAGGAGCGTCGCGTAGCCATCGAGAAGTAGTCTTCGCCCCGCAGTGGGTGTCTGACGAAGCTCGTCCAGCATACTAGCCATAGGATCGCCTAGCGACCCTATGGCTAGTCGCTTATTAGTCCCTAGCTAAGTCCCGCCACCGCTAAGGCGGACAGTCCCAGCTCTGCGCGAGCATAGCCCCGGCACTTAGCCTCCCCCTTTCATAGCTTTACTGATGACCAAGCACATCCTCCTGCCCCTAGCCCTCACCTTGGCTATGGCTAGCCTCCTCTCTGCCTGCGGCGCTGATCCGCTCGAGGAGAAGGAGATCGCCCTAGCGCGCAAGGCCGCGACCGAGGGCGTACTCACCACCACACAGCACTACGACTTCACCCAGTGGCTCGAGACCCCTGACGGCTACTCCCTGCCCACCATCGGCAAGGGCGACACACCGACCGCCACCTACTGGGCCTCAGCGAGCAACCAAGGCTACACCTTCCTCGCGCAGGGTAAGAGTGACTTCCCCGTGACGCCGCTCCTCATCGACGGGCGCGCCCAGGGGGCCTCCATCCGCACCGTCAAGGGCGCCTATTTCTTCGGCATCGGGTCGAATGTCGTCGCGGGCTCGCTCTACACGGGCGCCGTGGACAAGCGCAAGCTCATCTCCAGCAGCCTCGAGTCCAGCCTCTTCGGCCAGCCCTATACGAGCGGGGTCCCCGAGTGGCTGGAGTTCCGCTATCAGTATAAGTCTGGCGAGACCGTCATCCAGGGGCAGAATCGCCGTGTCGAGCTCCCCGCCACCGACAAGGGCTCCGTCTCCATCGTCCTCTACGAGATCACCGACGACGCCAGCTACCTCAACGGCCTGACGCTGCAGTCCGATCCGCGCATCGTCGCCAAGGGCTATGCCGAGCTCGAGGCGACCCCCGAGGGTCAGTGGCGCGAGCTCGAGCTGCGTGTAGCGCCTGTGGATGCGGCGCGCTGTGCCCGCATAGACTTCGCGGCACGCCGCTATCGCCTCGCCCTCGTCTTTGCCTCCAGCTATCGCGGAGCTGAGTTCATCGGCGCCCTCGGCAGTGAGCTGCGTCTGCAGGACGTGCGCATCAAGGATCGTGTCAAGTCAAGCAACTAGCCCCCACCTTAGGATGATGAAGAAGACCCTTCTACTGCTAGCCCTTGCAGCTAGTCCGCTGGTAGCCTTCGCTGGCGAAGATACGACCGCTCCCAGCCCACGCCTCGGCTACGGCGCACATTTTGGCTTCAACCTCGGGCTGCTCCTTGGAGCGGACTGTCGCCTCGATGAGAACTGGGGACTCTACGGACGGCTCAAGCTCGGCATGACGCGTACCTTCGAGCGCAGCTTCGCGGTCATGCCCTACGCGCTCTTCCCGACCTACCTCAGCCTTGGGGTCAACTATACCCTCCGTCGCTGATCCTCCCTTGTCTCTTTATTAGGGGCTAAGGCGCCCTAAGTCTAAATGCCCAGCGGGGCGAGCCGCAAGCCTAGTGCTTGTAGCTCGCCTCGCTGGGCTTTTAGGTCTCCACGCTTGTCTGCGCCCTCGTGCAGTCTAAGGTGGGGCGCTCGCTGAAGCTCGTCCGCGCCCCGTCCAACTTAATTAGCCTTCCCACCTAAGCAAGGCCGTGCCCCGACTCGGCTAAGTCTCCCCGCTCGGCTAGGCTAGGGGAGGGGGCTCGTCGAAGGTAGCCCGCGGCTGCGCTTCACCTAACCTTTGCTTAATCTAAGGGAAGCCTGTCTGCGCTCGGACTGCTATCCCTCGCCGCGCTGACTGGCGTCGGTGGGCGCGGTGACTGGCGTCAGTGAGCTGCGTGACTGCTATCGGTCAGCGCGGGCCAAGCGGTGCCGCGCGGTGCTCGGCCTTGCCGCTCGTCATCCTCGGGCAAGTTCTTCGCCGCCTCCCGATCCCTGTCCAGCCACCCCGACCAGCCCTCAAGACCGCCCCGAGATCCTCTTTTCCGCACCCCATCGCCCCGCCTCGAGCTTCTCCAGCGCCCCTTCCTGCCCCTATTTTCACCCGAATGAGAAAAAACTTTTGGCCTCTGTAATCTACTGTTTTAAGGGGTAATGAATAGCACTTAGAGCCTACTTCGAGCACCTTTTTCTCCTCGAGATTTGGTTGGTATTACTTTTTCGTCTTACCTTTGCAACCGCAAACGAGGAAAGGCCCACGGAGCTACGGCAAGCGCGCCGAGCTGGGACGGAAAGAAAAGCCTCAAGAGCGAGATGAGTCTAAGACAAGAGGAGTGATCCTCCTTAGATAGCCAAAAGCGATCATTGACATACTTGATAAAAACAAACGAGAAAACAACGTAGAGCATATT
>ERZ773067.93-NODE-93-length-57581-cov-9.294893_pt1 | contig 57581 bp, 44 predicted proteins | sample MGYA00580622_ERZ773067 | MGnify/ENA primary metagenome ERZ773067 (study PRJEB29015, sample SAMEA2737998) | human oral metagenome | biome: human oral; feature: human-associated habitat; material: dental | place: China | collected 2113 ...
GAAACACATCACGAGCAGTTTCCATTTCTTTTTCCAATTCATCAAAGCGGAGTGCTTTGAGCTTTTCTAACGCCTCTTGGTCAAGAGCCTTCGGTGCTTTCTTGTCCCCGCGTTCTATATGGACATTATCAAACAGAAGCGTATCAGCCAGTCCCTCACGATAAGCCAGCCTGCAGACGGTTTTCAAATCGGCAGCAACTCTGAAGAATGTGCTTTGCTGATGACCGAGTTCACCGAGACAGAATGCCTGCAACTCATAGATAAAGCTTTCTGTCAACTGCGAGAAAGCCAAATCCGAAACATGGTACTTCTTCTGAATGAACTCCTGCAATCGTTTCCGAGTGGAATGATAGGCGGACATAGATCCTTCCTTGATGTCTATACCGATATGGCTTTCTTTCTCCTTGATGAGTATATCCAACCTTTCGATGAACATACATCGTGCCTGCACACTGCCTTGAAACAGTTCCTTTATATCGGCTGCATCAAATGGCTGGCCTTTGGCAATCAAAGACTGATAGGCTGATTGAATGGAAAGCAGAAGATTTTCCAACCTGCCGTTAATCTCCACCGCCTCACGGCTCTTGCCGTCCATCCTACTTTCACGGGGATTCCACAAATCAGGATTGCAGGAAAGCTTACAACTGAACTGGGCAATGGAACGCCTAATGGTAATACGCCCCATAATCGGAGCTTTCCCCGACTTGTCCAAACCGCTTTTTAAGGTAGAGCAACACCTTCATCTTCTCTGTTTTCATACGCTTTAATATTTGTGGGCAAAATTACCCGAATTAAAGCGTTCCTCACTTATGCAGAAAACTGCCGACCGAAGCAACAGCCACACGAACGATAATAATTCAGTTACCGAATACTGCACCATCGTTACCTACATCAAAACAGGGTAACACTCTGGTAACTGAACTTCTGCCTAAATCTGCATATTTCTGCCCTTTACAAATAGAGCAGTATTATGCCAATTCGTGTATTTCTTCTTCATTATCAGTTAGTTTACATCAATTTCGATATTTCTTCATTTTCAGTGATTAGTTACTCTCCTACGTATATAAATTTACGCACATACGTATATAAATTTACGCGCATACGGGAAGAAATTTACGGGCATACGTATGCGTTTTCAAGAGGAAATGAGAGTTGCTCTGAAACAAGGCGTTTCAGTCATTTTCAGAACCTTGAATACCGAGGGGAGGAACAGGAGGAAGCTAGCAGTCAACGAGGTTAGCCGAAGTGCGGAACTTGCTAATACTAATCTCTCTCTCTTAAAAGAACTCTCTGATTTTTCATCCGTCGGGTTCTTGATGGGGGCTTAAGCGAATTCTTAAGCCGAACTTATGTTGGAAGATGGGGCAAGGCAATCCCTTGCGTAAGTGTTCAGATTAGGGTTATGCTGTAGAGGTAGACCGTAGCGGCGGGGATGGCTAGTAGGGCGGAGTCGAAGCGGTCGAGCATTCCGCCGTGCCCGGGTAGGATGTTGCCGCTGTCTTTTATGCCGAGGGTGCGTTTGAATAAGCTTTCAATGAGGTCGCCCCAGGTACCGAATATAGATACGGTGAGGCCGAGACCCATCCATTGAATTATGCTGAGTTGGTGTGGGTCGGCCTCGGTGTTGGTTAGGTGCCCTATGAGAGCTGCAACGCCTACAACGAGAATGCTTCCGCCGATGCTTCCTTCCCAGGTCTTGGCGGGACTGATGCGGGGGAAGAGCTTGTGGCGGCCGAGGAGAGAGCCGGTGCAATAGGCTCCGGTATCGTTTGTCCAGAGGAAAATGAAGATGCTCAGCGGGAGAAGCATGTCGATGGTGAGTTGTCCGTCGGGACGTACTTGGAAGGCGATGATGTTGATGAGAGAGAGGGGGAGGGCGATGTACATTTGGGCGAGCATTGTGTAGGCCCAGCAGTTTATCGGGTTGGGGTTTTTCATGTAGAGCTCGGCGATGAGCAGATAGATTATGGTTAGGATGTAGGGTATGAAGACGCTGAATCCTTCGACAATCCCGAGCCTTAATGCGGCTGTTGCTACAAAGAGATATACTCCGGCTACGGTTGAGATGAATCGGTTTGTTCTTACGTTTTCAACTTGTGACACGAGGTTCGAATATTCCCATATTGTTGCGCCTGTTATAATGGCGAACAGAACTACCATGTAGTGGGGTTTCAGGAAGCCTGCAACCATCACGGCTACGAAGAGTATGCCGGTGATGGTGCGGATTATTAGGTTTTTTTGTTTATCGGTCATTGTTGTTGTTTTCTTTTTGTGCGGCTTCGTGTTCGGCTTGTGCTTGCTTTACGGCTTCGGGCATGTCTTCGAGCTTTGGCAAAGCGTTTTCTTGTGCTTCGAGGATCTCTTCGGAACGGCTCACCCAAGGGCGTTTTCCGAATATATTTTCAACATCTTCGGCCATGATTACTTCGCGGTCGATGAGGAGTTGGGCTAGTTGATTGTGCCCTTCTTTGTGTTCGGTTAGGATTTGTTTTGCCCGGTCGTACTGTCCGTTTATCATCGTTAGTACTTCTTCGTCAATGGCTTTGGCAGTCATTTCGGAATAAGGTTTCTGGAAGTTGTATTCTTCATTGTTGTAGTAGCAAATGTTGGGCAATTTGTCGCTCATTCCGGCGTAGGCAATCATTCCGAATGCGCTCTTTGTTGCTCGTTCGAGGTCGTTGATGGCTCCGGTTGAGATGTTTCCTGTGAAGAGTTCTTCAGCAGCACGTCCTCCGAGGAGTGAACACATTTCGTCGAGCATTTGTTCTTTGGTTGTTATTGGGCGTTCTTCAGGTAAATACCATGCGGCTCCGAGTGCTTGTCCGCGTGGTACAATGCTCACCTTGACGAGCGGGTCGGCATGTTCGCAGAACCAGCTAATAGTTGCGTGTCCGGCTTCGTGGAGTGCGATGGTGCGCTTTTCGGCTGCTGTCATAATTTTAGTTTTCTTTTCGAGTCCACCGATTATTCTGTCAACTGCGTCGAGGAAATCTTGCTTATCCACGGTTTGTTTGTTATGTCGTGCGGCAATGAGTGCGGCTTCGTTGCATACGTTGGCGATGTCGGCGCCGGAGAATCCTGGTGTTTGGCGCGCTAGCATGTCGATGTCTACGCTCGAATCAAGTTTGAGTGGACGCATGTGTACTTGGAAGATAGCTTTACGTTCGGCCATGTCCGGCAAGTCAACATGTATTTGTCTGTCGAATCGTCCAGCCCGAAGCAGAGCTTTGTCGAGCATATCCACTCGGTTTGTGGCAGCTAGAACAATCACTCCAGAGTTTGTTCCGAAGCCATCCATTTCTGTCAGGAGAGCATTGAGTGTATTTTCGCGCTCGTCGTTTCCTCCCATTGATGGATTCTTTGAACGGGCTCGACCTACGGCGTCTATCTCGTCTATGAAGATTATGCAAGGCGACTTTTCCTTGGCTTGGTGGAATACATCGCGAACACGACTTGCACCTACGCCCACAAACATCTCAACGAAATCGGAGCCACTCATAGAGAAGAATGGTACTCCGGCCTCACCTGCGACGGCTTTGGCAAGAAGAGTTTTACCGGTTCCCGGGGGGCCGACAAGTAATGCGCCTTTAGGAATTTTTCCTCCCAATTCGGTATATTTCTCAGGACTCTTGAGGAATTCAACAATTTCTTCAACTTCTTGCTTAGCACCTTCTTGTCCAGCAACATCTTTAAATGTTATACCAAGATCGTTAGCCTTTTCATAGAGTTTGGCTTTCGATTTTCCAACGCTGAAAACCCCGCCAGTTCCACCGGCTCCACCACTCATACGGCGCATAATCCAGAACCAGAATGCAAATATGGCTATCCAGGGGAGAATAGAGAACAGCATGTCGGTTAATGGACTACTTTTCTTATTCTCATAGCTGAAGCCGGTTATTTTTTTGTTCTTCACGGCTTGAGACAGAAATGCTTCCAGATTATCGATTGAACCAATTTCAACCGTGATATAAGGATTGGGGCCTACTTGCTGAATGCCTTGCTTGAATATTTCGCGAATGTGTTCAGGGCTGACGAACATCTTCAGTGTACTTTCGTTCTTGTTAACCACAACTTTCGTGGCGTAGCCCTTATTCACGTATTGAATGAATGTTGTGTAATCGCGTTCGATTCCTTCGCTCGAAGAAAGTAGTCCGTTGCCTCTTGCGAAGAACATCAAAGCTAGTGCAATTATGACTAAAGCATAAATCCAATTCATGTTGAATTTAGGCATCTTGGGCATATTGGGGTTGTTGTTGGGATTCTGATTATCCATCGGATGATTTGTTTTTGAAATGAATAAAAAATAATCGACGAACCTCTAGTTCAATTCAGGCAATCTTGTCAGTTTGGCATCTTCCCAAAGGTTCTCCAAATCGTAAAACTCTCTGATTTCTGGCATAAAGATGTGCACCATGACATCCACATAGTCTATCGCCACCCATTGATTATTGCCCAGTCCTGCACAGTTAGTAGGTTTTTCGTCATTGTTTTCGCGAACGTAATTACTAACCGATTCGGCTATAGCCTCAACCTGTTGTGGCGAATTGCCTTGGCAGATTATGAAGTACTGACAAATGCTGCTGTCGATCTCCGTTAAGTTGACAACAACTATGCCATGACCTTTCTTTTCTTGAATACCTTTTGTGATGGAGTCTACTAGTTTCTTTGTTTCATTCATTAATTCAACCGTAAAATAGGTGCTGCTTGGGTTTCTTCAGCTGGGTTAGTGTTTAGAATCTGTTCCACCAATGTTTTTTCTTTGACAATTGGGTGTCGCTGTAGGATGGCTCTTCGTAACTTCGACTTTCCCAGGTTTCGCCATTCTTTATCATGTGGTAAATTGTTCCCCAATCAGGCAGCCCGCCAAGATTTCTGTCGTCTATGAACATGTCAGCTTTTAGCTTGCGAGAGAAATGGTTGTTTTTCGAACGTTCTTCCTCGGGATAGTCGCGATTCACTGCCCAGAAATCTACGCCATGCTCGTGTAACCAATCCACAGCATCTTGAAGGAGTTCACCTTCACGAACACTCCACAGAATGAGTTGATGTCCGTCCTTTATAAGCATTTTCAGAGTTTCGGTAGCAAAAGGAAGTTCTTTACCGATCTTGGGATATTCGTGTTCGACTATCGTCCCATCAAAGTCTACGGCTATAATCATAGTTACTTTATCGTTTTATAGAGTTGTCTTTTTTGTTACCGTATTTGCTGTTGCTATAGCTGTAGTTTCCGTAACCATAACTGCCGTAACTTCCATAGCCTCCGTAACGATTCTTGCCGTAGCGACCGTAGTTGCTGCCGTAGCGACCGTATTTTCCATAGCGTCCGTAGCCGTAGTAGTAGCCGTACTTCTTCTTAGACATATCGATACCGTTGAGCACAATAGACATGTTGGGGAGTTTCTTTTCGTCGGCCAGGCTGTTAATCATTTCAAAGGTTACTTTCGGGGTATAATCGGCACGACAGATGTAAACCGATATGTCGGCTACACGGCTTATCTGCAAAGTGTCTGACACGAGTCCCACAGGAGCTGTGTCAATTAGAATATAGTCGTATTCGTTGCGGAGGAGCTCGAATATTATTTCGAGTGATTTCCTTGCGATGAGCTCTGTCGGGTTAGGAGGAACTGGCCCAGCCATGAGCAGGTCGAGATTTTTGTTTATCCCCGATGGCAGAATCTGGCTACGAAGTTCTTCCTGGGTTGGAGTTTCTTTGATTAGGAGGTTTGTTATTCCGGTTTTGCGGTCTTTGAGCTTGAAAAGTTCAGCTAATCGTGGGCGGCGTATATCAAGGCCGACGAGTATGGCTTTTCGGCCCAACAATCCGAAGCTAACGGCAAGGTTCGCAGCTGTGAAGGTTTTTCCTTCACCGGATGTTGAGGATGTGAAAAGAATAACCTTTTGTTTTTCTTGTAAAACGAATTGCAGATTAGTACGCATTGAGCGGAAAACCTCTTCCATTTGGTTGTTTTGGTTTTCGTGTACAACAATGTCAGCTTTTCCTTTTGCCGCATTACTAGCAATTGCAACGTCGGCGATAATGGGGAGTTTGGTTAGGCGAGCAACGTCATCGTGCCCTTCAATTTTGTATCTGAAGAAACGGACAAAGAAGAGGATTAGCGAGGGGATACCGAGCCCGATAGCTAATCCGATGAGCATAATCATTGTTGTGCGAGGAGTTATTTTGCCTGCAAATTGCGGTTCGTCTATCAATTTTCCTTTGTCTACAGTAGCGGCAAGAGAGATATTGTTTTCCTCGCGTTTTTGAAGTAGCATGAGATAGAGACCGGATTTTACTTCCTGTTGCCGACCTATCTGTGTGAGCATTCGCTCTTGCTGCGGAGTTTCCTGAACTTCAGCGTTATATTTATTGTATTGTCTGAGAATTGCGTCGCGTTGAATCTCCAAATTCCTACGTGAGGCTGTTACAGAGCGTCGAATATCTGCATTTAGATTGAGGAGTTGGGCTGTGATTGGTTCAACAACTGGCGAATTGTCGGATGCGCTGCGGAGAAGTCGGTTACGTTCGAGCACTAGTTCGTTGTATTTGCTCACAAGCATTTCAGAACCACTATTTTCTGTTCCGACATTTGCTGGAATAACTTGCGAAAGGTTGTGGGCTGCATTTTCTATTTCGGCTGCGACGGTATTGAAAAGAGCTATTTTTGTTTCAATCTGAACTAGCTCCTGTTCAGCTGCGTTTTGATTGGATACGACGTTAGTTGCTTTCGATTTTAGTTCAACCATCCCATTTCGCTGCTTATAATCTTGGATTTGTCCTTCAGTTTGGCCGAGTTCTACATTGATTTTTTGGAGTCGAGAGTTGATGAATTTTTCAGTTCGGAGTGCAATGGTATTTTTATCTTCGTTGGCCTGCCGATTGTAGACAACAACTAGTTGTTTCAGATAATCAATAGCCCGCTGGGGAACTTCATCGATTTGCAGGAGTCGGGCTATCGTTGTCGATTTTGAATCTTGCACAACCTGTAGTCCGCTCACATATTTATTAGCAGCTAGTTTGGGCGATAGAATAGTGACATCGAGCACTTGTTCGTCCATAAGAGTTCGTCCTTCATTTGAACTAATCATTATGTTTCCAGCTTTGGTTGGAATTCTTGAGGGTAACGTCGCGAAGTCACGATTAAGGGTATAGGGGCCTGTGGCATTTTCTTCGTTGGTTGGAACGTAATAGGTTCCGGAAACGTTATAGATATTTCCTTTTCTCTTTATGATAAGTTTTATCGGTCTGTTGATTTTTTCGAGATTAACCGGGTCGATATCCACGTTGAGCGCTTGGTCGTGATAGGCAATCTGACTTTTCACTCGTCCTTGATTACTGTAGCTCACGTAGAGTTTTAGGTCACGAACGGCTTCTTGCGCCAGGGAGTGCGATGTGAGGATTTCCATTTCGTTGTCGATTCCGTTGGAATTGGAAATTATGCCGATATTAGACATGTTTTGAAGACTTTGTGAGCCGCGTCGTCCGCCGTTGTCGTCTTTGATTAGCAGTTTGGCCATTGCTTGATAGGTTGGCGTAGTGTAGCGAAGATATATCGCTGCCGAGCCTATGCAAATAATCAATGAGAGAATGAACCAATACCAGTTCAATATAACCGTACGATAAGTGGCCTGAAAGTCGAATGAAAACAACCCCTGTTGTTCCTGACCTTTTTCTTGTTCCAAATTGTTTTTCTCTTCAATCATCAGTCTTGAATTCTATATTTTTCAAACGTCTTTATTTTCTGCTAGAAACAGAAGATATTTACCGTAATCGTTTTTTGCCATAGGTTGTGCATTTCTAATCAGTTTGTCTTTGCTGATCCATCCGTTCTTGTAGGCTATTTCTTCTAGGCAGGCAACTTTCAGCCCCTGTCGTTTCTCAATGCATTCAATGAATGTGCTGGCCTCTGATAAACTGTTGTGTGTGCCTGTGTCGAGCCATGCGAAACCACGCTGTAGAGTTTGAACTTTCAGTGCACCACGTTGTAGAAAAACTTGGTTGACTGAAGTTATTTCGAGCTCGCCACGAGCCGATGGTTTGATGGTTTTGGCAACCTCGACAACACTATTAGGATAGAAATAGAGTCCAACAACGGCGTAATTGCTTTTAGGTTTTTGGGGTTTTTCTTCGATGCTCAGGCAGTTGCCATTCGAGTCGAACTCTGCGACGCCATATCGTTCTGGATCGTTCACGTAGTATCCGAAAACTGTCGATTTCTCATCCTTTTCGGCGCTGCGAACGCTTTCGGTAAGTAATCCGCTGAAGCCTGCGCCATAGAAAATGTTGTCGCCTAGTACTAGGCAAACACTATCGTTTCCGATGAATTCCTCACCTATGATGAAAGCCTGTGCTAGGCCGTCGGGCGATGGTTGTTCGGCATATTCGAACTTCACTCCTAGTTCGTGCCCGTCACCTAGTAAACGTTGGAAGCCCGGTAAGTCGTATGGGGTTGAGATGATGAGAATATCCCTTATACCAGCCAACATCAGGGCTGATATGGGATAGTAAATCATTGGTTTATCAAAAATTGGAATCAACTGTTTACTGATTCCCTTTGTGATAGGATAAAGACGAGTGCCTGAACCGCCGGCTAAAACAATACCTTTCATATACTATTTATTCATTAAATGGAATTTCATTTTCTCGGCATAATCAAGCCCGAGTGAGTTTAGCTTTTCCAATGAAACCCAAAAGTGACTATGCTTTTTGTGATTTTCCATTTCTGAGTTATTATTGCTGTTCGCAAAGGTAATCATTAAAAGTAGATAAACTGCTCTGACTCTAAAAAAAGCCCTGGAATAGGACATTCCGAGAGCCTTTTAGGCTACCTTTGCATGCGTCAAAACAGTGAATGAAAAATAATTTAGGAACATAGACTATGAGTTTATTTAGCAAAATCCTCAAACGAAACAATGACGCTCAACAAAATGCAAGTGGAATGCAAAGCTACATGACCCTGGTACAGGTTTATTTCCAAGCTGCATTGGCAACGCGACTCGGAATAACCAATCTGGCTATGTTGCCTGATTTGCGAACCTACAAACAAACGTTTCGGGTTGCAACGGTAAACAACAAACTTGGAGCTGCCGAAAAAGCGAGCGTCAGAAAAATGATGAGAGAACTATATGGAGTCGACGATAATTTCTTCGACGAAATAGACATGAGTATCAAAAAGAACTGCCGCAAAATTCAAGATGCACAAACTTATCTCTACCAGTTCCAGGGATATGCACAGAACCTGATGATGTTAATCGGGAATTTGATGAAGTTCAAACTCAGAGTCCCCGGATTTCTCAAAAAGATGCTCTATTCGATGACTGAAAAAACTGTGGCCGACATTTTCAATAAGAATGATTTTTCGGACGCCGGAGTTGTCAAATCGGTTCTCACAATGCGACAGGTGAACAAACGACTCGGATTCTCGCAGAGATGGACAACCGATTTTGCTTGCCAGCTTATCTTGCTTGCCAAGAAAGAACCGAAACAGAACTTAGAAGACGAAAGATAGTCAGTTCTCCAGCCGTCAAATATTTTTCGGCATAAAAAACTCCCTGCAACCAAATGCAGGGAGTTTTTTATGCGAGCTAAGTTTAAGAGAGAGTTCCTCTTCGTCTGTCCTGGTTTGGTAGGTAGGTATGTAGGGGACAGATCTCGTATCTGTCCGCTAGTCCGTGAAAGGATAAATATTCGAGTTAAGTAGGCATGAGAAATATTATGTTGTTGGTAGACCGAATTGGCGTGAATATCGGATAGATACAGGGGCTGTCCCTACATGTAGGCTGAACGCCCGAATCGACATGGGATAATAGATTGCTCGCAAGAAAGAGAAATCATATCGGAAAATTGTTGCGCCATTAACACAAGAGTAAAATAAAACAGTTTGAGTCTCGTGGGGGGCAAGCAAATAAATAAAATATCCCATTACTCGCAGAGCTTCAGCTGATAAAATACAGAATATTATGTTATTAGCTGCGATTCAGGAGATAAAATATACTAGTACTCACAGAAATCCATCTAATAAAACACGAAATATTCCATTACCCGTAAAGATCCATGGAATAAAATGCGACGGTACTCAACACTGCTTGTTAAGCGTCGAAATAATCTGCAGCGACTGGTTACACCGTTTTTTAAGTGCCGAAATATTGGAATAAGCTTAGTAATTTTGTCTCTCGCAAATCGGTCATAACAAAATAAATGAAACATGTTACAGGTTTATTATTCTTCGTTTTAGTTGCACTTCTTGTAGGCGCGATGTTTGGTGCGTGTTCATCCCCCAATAAAGAGTTGGCTGATTCACTCAACCGTAGGGCATATAACTTCAGATACCGCAATCTTGACTCGACTCTCGTGTATGCGCGTCGGGCAAGGATGGCATCGGCCGAAAAATATGATGTCGGACGAGCCGAGGCTATGAACACCATAGCCTTCGTAGATATTGCGAAGATGAACTACAAGCACGCTTTCGAACTGCTCGATTCGATTAGTAAAATAACCGACAACCAGGTGGAACTAATGATTGCCGATGTGCAAATGATGAGGCTGTGCCAAAGAATGTCGAGAAACAAGGAGTTCTATGACTATCACGAAATAGCGCTGCATAGATTGCATCGAATTAATGAGGAACGCGAGATGCTGTGCGAGCATCAACGGGAGAGAATGATTTATGCCATGTCGGAGTTCTATATCGTCACCTCGTCATACTATTATTATGTAGGTCTCGAACGTCAGTCGCGACGCGCACTGGAAGCCATCGACCCAGAAGGCGACCTGCGTTCGGACACGGCTCAATATGTGAACTATTTATATAATGTGGGCGCGGGTGGAATGTTTTCTGGTAGTACCGAAGAGGAGGTGAACCAGCGAGAGTTCGACTATTTGGTGCGCTGTTATTTCATTTCCCGTAATCACGACTATGTGTTTTGGGAGGGCAACTCGTTGCAGGCAATCAGTGAGCATCTGCTCAACAGAAAATATCGGGCGAGATTAATCGAGGATAATATTCCGGCGATGAAATACATTAATTCTGACGAGATGCCAGATAGTTTGCTGGCAGGAAACTTGGCTGAGCGGTCGGTTGAGATTTTCAAAAAATATGGCGACGTTTATCAAACGGCTGGCTCATATCGTACGCTTGCAGCTTGCTATTGGGAAATAGAGGAATATCAGTCGGCCCTCATATATCTGCAAAAAGCGCTCAACGACGATAAGGCCATAACCCAAGCCCCCGACCTCGTGGCATCGATTCGCGAACAGCTCAGTCAGGTTTATGCGGCAATGAACTTTAAGCCAGGGAGCGATTATAATCGAAATGTTTATCTTGACCTCCAAGAACAAACAAGGCAGGATAGATATTATGAGTCGCGAGCCGGACAGCTGGAACGCTCGGCCGACCAGCTGAACCTTATGATTCTTGCCGTGGCGCTTATGATTTTAGCCGTGCTGTCGCTCTTGCTTCTGTTTCATTATCTGAAACGGCGCGACGATAAACGCAAACCGCTCAATACTCTCCTCGGACCGCTCGAATTATGGCAAAAACAGAATGACGAATATATGTCGCAACTCGCTGCACGATACGATGAGATTCAAGAAGCCTACGGAATGAGTATCATTCATGCCGAAGAAAACCGCCGTCGTAATCTTGAACAACGCACAAAGGTTTCGCTGGCAAATAATGTTATGCCTCTTATCGACCGGATGCTTAACGAGGTTTCTCGACTCACGAAAAACAACGAATCTAAAACGTTGAGGTGTGAGAGGTATGACTACATATCAGAGCTAACCGATAAAATCATTGACTACAACAACGTGCTTACGCAATGGATCCAGCTTCGGCAAGGTACTTTGTCGCTGCGTATAGAAAGTTTTCGTTTGCAGAATCTGTTCGACATAGTTGGCAAGGGGCGTATGGCTTTCCAACTTAAAGGAATCGCGCTCGAGGTTGTTCCGACAACAGATTATGTGAAGGCCGACCCCGTATTAACGCTCTTCATGATTAACACACTGGCCGACAACGCACGTAAATTCACCGACCGAGGCGGTAGAGTTCAAATATCTTCCGAATCGACCGACGATTATGTAGAAATAGCAGTGACCGATACAGGCCTAGGAATCGATGCAAAGGAACTCGAACACGTCTTCGACCGTAAAATGATTGTCGACAACGCAGAAACGCAATCGCATGGCTTCGGACTTATGAACTGTCAGGGCATCATTAATTCCTACAAGAAAGCGAGTAAGATTTTTTCCGTGTGCATGCTTGGAGCCGAGAGCGAGAAGGGTAGGGGAAGCCGATTCTTTTTCCGCCTACCGAAAGGAATCGTGCGCTCAATAGTTATTCTTTTCGCCGCATTCATTAGCATTGCCTCTTTTGCCACAGGACGCGAGCATTCGCTAATAAACAAGACCAATGCTTTTCTGGCAAAGGCCGACGCTTATGCCGACTCAGCCTATTACAGTAATATCAACGGACAATATCGGCGCACACTTGCTTTTGCCGATTCAAGTCGAGTATATCTAAACCGATATTATCTGCAATTTCATCCCGGCGGAAAACAGCTTATGAAACGTCTAGGAAGCATGTCGTCGCTCCCAGCCGAAATAGAGTGGCTGCACAACGGAATTCCAACCGATTATAACATAATTCTCGATATCAGAAACGAAAGTGCCGTGGCTGCTCTTGCATTGCACGAGTGGGAACTCTATAAATACAACAACACCATCTACACCCATCTGTTCAAAGAAAATTCGGCCGACGGAAAACTGGGTGACTACTGCCGGATGATGCAGAAATCGGAAACGAATAAAAACATTGCAATCAGTCTACTCGTTATATTGCTTCTGCTCATCTTCCCAGCCTACTATTTCATCTACTATCGTCACCGACTGTTCTATCAGTTCTGCATCGAACGTGTGAAACGAATCAATAGAATTCTTCTCAGTGATGCAACTGCCGAAACTAAGCAACGTAGCATTCAAACCATAGCCAGCGACCGATTCCCTAAGGAACTGCGCGCAATAATCAAACAAATTCAGGAAGCGCTGCAGCAATCGGTTAACCAAAGGGAATCGAGTAAACTAAATATCGAGCTGGCCGATGATGAACTACACAAAATGGAGTTCGAAAACCAACGACTGCACATCAGTAATAACATTCTAGACAACTGCTTGTCAACGCTCAAGCACGAAACGATGTATTATCCGTCGCGAATCAAGCAACTCGTCGACCAGCGCGACAAAGAACTCCAATCGCTCAACGAACTTGTTACCTATTATAAGGAAATATATTCCATCCTCACCGAACAGGTGATGCGACAAGTAGACTCTGTTAAATTCGTATGCAAACCTGTTGAGCTGAAAGACATCCTAGTAGATTTTGTTTGTAGCGCAGAATCTAAACCTACCGTACTGGGCGACCCTATCCTACTGCGTTATCTGTTCGAGATTCTACAAAAACAAAACGGCGAACAGAGACTGCAACCAACAGTCGAGCGCAAATCCTCGGGCTACATGCTCTTTCACGTGCCAATGCCCGCGCTCTCCCTTACCGACATCCAATGCCTCGAACTGTTCGCACCGGGTTCCGACAGATTACCATTCCTAATTTGCCGGCAGATTGTTCGCGATAATGGCGAGGCAACCAATCAACGGGCGTGCGGAATAGTAGCTCGCAACGTTGGCGGGCAAACAATTATAGACGTCACACTTGCAAGTGCAAACTAAAATCAAAATGTAAATGGAAAAATTTAAAGTAATCATCGTTGAAGACGTTCCTCTGGAGCTCAAAGGAACAGAAGGAATCTTCAGGAACGACATTCCCGAAGCAGAGATAATAGGAACTGCCGAGAGCGAAGCAACCTACTGGCGGCAACTCAAAAACCAAATGCCCGACCTTGTACTGCTCGACCTCGGACTCGGCGGCTCTACAACCGTAGGAGTAGAGCTGTGCAGGCAAACTAAGGATATGTATCCCAACTTAAAGGTGCTAATCTTTACCGGCGAGATTCTGAATGAAAAGCTATGGGTCGACGTACTCGACGCCGGGGCCGACGGAATATGCCTAAAGAGCGGCGAACTACTCACTCGAGGCGATGTGGCTAGTGTGATGAGCGGCAAACGATTGGTGTTTAATCAGCCTATACTCGAGAAGATTGTAAACCGATTCAAGCACTCTGTTAACAACCAGCTTATGCATCAGGAAGCGCTTGTGAATTATGAAATCGACGAATACGACGAGCGGCTTCTCCGCCATCTAGCCTTAGGTTACACCAAAGAACAAATTGCTAACCTCCGTTGTATGCCTTTCGGAGTAAAGAGTCTGGAGAAACGACAAAACGACCTTGTGCAGAAGCTCTTCAGCGACGACGGCCGAACCATAATCGGTATCAACGCAACCCGTCTTGTTGTGCGCGCCCTCGAACTACGAATAATAGACATCGACAATCTACGCCCCGATGAAGAATAAACTGGGAACAATTGCATGCTTACTGGCAGTGGTCCAAGTGATGCTAATTCTAGTATCGTGGGTTATTGCCGCAGCTTTCCCCGAACTCAATACGCATTCATTGCTAAGCAGCGAAGGCATAAGATGGTTCTTCGGGCGATTCGTCGACAACATGCAAACACGCTTCCTGGTTTGGATAATCCTTGTCACCATAGCCTTAGGTGCATTCAACACAAGCGGACTTACATCTGCTATCTCACCCCGCACCTCTGCTCCCCTGCATTATCGGCAACGTATGGCATTGCGAGTCGTAGGTATTGAACTCATCGTTCTCCTCGTTGCTATTGTTCTGCTCACCGCCATCCCCCACGCCGTTCTTCTGAGCGTCACCGGAAGCCTATGGCCAAGCAGTTTCTCGGCAAGTATAATACCGATTGTAACCTTTATCGTGAGTATATGCTCCATTACATACGGGCTCATTAGCGGCAAACTAAAAACCAATGCCGACGTCTATCACGCCCTCACCATTGGCCCTGCGCAATGCGCCTTTATTCTTCCGCTCTACATTCTCATCGTTCAGCTGGTGCAATCGGCGTTATTCGTTTTCAATCAAATATAAAAGTCATGAGAATAGACATCATAACCGTGCTCCCTGAAATGCTCGAAGGATTTGTGAACGAAAGTATCCTTGCCAGAGCGCGAAAAAAGGGAATCGCACAGATTGAACTGCACAACCTGCGCGATTATACAACCGATAAATGGCGACGAGTAGACGACTATCCATTCGGCGGACAAGCAGGAATGGTTATGCAAGTCGAACCAATCGACCGATGCATATCCGCACTCAAAGCCCAGCGGCATTACGACGACATTATCTTCACATCGCCCGACGGCCAGCAGTTCACTCAGCACCTCGCCAACCAACTCTCGCTCAAAGAAAACATCATCATCCTTGCCGGGCACTACAAAGGCATAGACCAGCGAGTGCGCGATCATCTCATAACACGAGAAATATCCGTGGGCGACTATGTTCTAACCGGGGGCGAACTACCCGCAGCCATCATAGCCGACGCCGTTGTGCGAATCCTCCCCGGAGTAATCAGCGATGAACAAAGCGCACTATCCGACTGCTTCCAGGACGACCTCCTAGCCCCGCCCATCTACACCCGCCCACGCGAATACAACGGATGGCAAGTGCCCGAAGTTCTGCTTAGCGGCAACGAAGCCCGAATCAAACAATGGGAACTCGAACAAGCCATCGAACGCACCCGCCAACTACGCCCCGACCTCCTCGATAAGAAATAATACAAACCAATTAATAAGTAATAAATTATGTCAGAATTTAAAGAAACACCCCAAGTAGAGTTCGAAGAATCCGCCAAGAACGTATTCAAGAAAATGATTCAATTCAACGGCCGCATACGCCGCTCTGAATATTGGTGGGGCGTCCTCACACTCTTTCTCGTTTCGATGGCAATAGGCTTCATTCCTATTATTGGCCTCGTCGGCATCTTCCCGCTTGCCCTTGCAGGATGTTCGCTCACTTTTCGTCGCCTGCACGACACCGGTCGTAGCGGATGGTGGATAGGCTCGCGAATCATAATCGAATGCCTCGTATTTGTTCTCCTGTTGAGCCTCATCGACTGGCCCACATTCTTCAATGCCCTGGCGGCCGACGATGAGCATGCCGCCAGTCGTGCATTGGTTGATGGATTCAAAAATAACTCAGGCATTCTAATCCTTTGCGGAGTACTATCTCTTGTCGACATAGCTCTCAACGTTATCGTTTTCATCTTCACCCTTCTCGACAGTCATCCAGAGACCAATAAATACGGCGATTCGCCTAAGTACGTACCCACCGAACCTACAGGTAGCGTTTTATAACTCTTTTACCTGTTAATCCAAAAAGTCCACTGCAAACCGATGTTTGCAGTGGACTTCTTATTGTTCAGAGCGATTGTTCAGAATCTCATCATCCTCTACGGATTCCCTGGCTGGGCAGGCTTCTTCTCCTCACCTTTCCACTCCTCCCAGTCGATAACCACATCCGAGAGGCCACGGGTAGCAACCCGGCCGCCACCACCCTCACGACGATAACGCGTCTCAGGAATGAAGCGCACGCGAACACCCGTGATTTGGTTCACCGTCACCTCCTTCTCGGTTGCCACACCCTGCTTGGCAGCCACGGCAGTGAAATAGAACGACCCGATACCATCGAGCTTCACCGATCGGCCTTGCGACATATAGTCGGCCATCACCGGCCCGAGAGCTGTAAGCACTGCAGCTACGTCGGCCGGTGCAACGGTCGATTCGGTAGCCACCCTCTTTGCAATCTGCTCGGTTGTGACGGGCTTGCCCACCAGAACCGACTTGGGATACCACTTCCCATTGATTTTCATTTTGATTTTCTTAAAAAATCCCATGACGTTAAAGTATTGTGCTTAGTGAGAAACGAGGGGCGAAGTCGCGATACTCCGACAATCCCTGCACGGCCCGGCGCAACCTGCAGCTGGCGGATATACGATCCGTTGCTGACAGAAGTAGGACTTGTAGTTGACGAAAGTACGACTTGTGGACTACGGAAGTATAATCCGTGCCCCACGAAAGTACGACCCGTCGACCACTCCTCTTCACGCCTTTGCCGACAAGCCTTGCCGAGCGTTGCTTTTTCTTCCCTTTTGCCCCTCATAAGCGGGTTAATAATTATATAAAAAAAGAATCTCCGTATATATTGAATGCCCTTCATCATGGCTGTGAAAGCCTGATATGGGCTTAGCTCTTTCCTGCTTTCTCCGGTCACTTGCGGTGTCGCCTTTTTGAGGGCGACACCGTAAACGGGCAATCACAAGGTTCACTCGAACGCGCCGTCGACCCTGTACCCGTCACTTCGGAAGCCGAATCCCACTTCAACGCTACCTTTCTGGATGCTAAATTGGTAAGCGTAGAACCACCACCAGGAAGTGGCGCTAGACCCCCAGTAGGAGCCGCTTTGGCCAACGAAGCGCAGCATACCATTCCGGTAGAAGCCCAATGCTGGCAGGTAGAAGTAGTTACCTGCATCGGCTGCGGATGGTGGTGTGTTGGAAGCAGGCCATTGCTCGCTGGGGCTACTTATTCGAAAATCGGTCCCGTCTGGGGCAGTATTCGCGTTAAATCCGCTGATCTGTGATTTCTTCTTAAACCACATGCCGCCCTTATATAAGTGGCCCATAGTAGTCCAAACCTCATCTTCGTCCCAACGCGGATCGCCTTCTTTAGCGTACCATGCCAGCTCGTTGGCGTTCGGAAGACTTGCGCATGACTCTGTTGCTTGGAATGCACCACTGACTTCATGATACCAACGAGGGTCACTGTTGTTCTGGGGGAAGTTAGGTGAGGGGCTGCTGTCGTTGATGGTCGGCTGACCACCTGGAAGGTTCTTGGTCCATTCCCAACCATCCCAGTATTGTTTCTTAGCATCCCACATGTAATAATGATCGCCATCGTAATTCTTTACGTTGAGGTCAGCCGTCATGTCGTAGTAGGTATTCTTAGCATAAGTGAAAGAACTCAAGTTTTTGGTGATGGTACCCTCTATATTTGTTACCATATCTTTTATCCAATAACGAACCTTCAAAACATGTGTGCCAGGCTTGATAACCATATAGGCGCCATTGGTTGCTACACTAGCAACAGTGGTGTTGAGTGGGAAACCATTTTCATTAACGCTGCCGGATAATGGGTCTTGCGTGGTAAGGACAATCTGCTTGCCTGTGCCGCTGCCTGTCAGCTCGCCACTTGTAGGGTCAAGAGTGTAGGTGCTGGCGATATCGTTATCAGCAGTTACTTCTACCTTGGTCAGATAGCAATCTTTCAAAATGGTGTTGCTCGTGTAGGGCTGGAAGACGAGGATGGCTGCCTGGTGGTCGATTGTAAAGGAGAACTGATTCTTACCCGTCACCTTGTTGGCCGTTGCTGTGCCACAGTCGCCCGATTCGCCCAAATGGGTTGTGGTGTTGGGGGCTGTCTGCGTTTGGGCGGCAGGAATGATAACCTGGTTATTGCTGCCGTTCTTGCCGGGGTAATAAACCTTATAAGACGTGTTATTCTCGAACTTGCCGGGGACCAGAAACTTAAAATAGGCTGTCTTGCCCGTCGGGGCGTTTTTGCTTTTCTTCCATGTACCGCTGTCATCCTGCACGTAGATATAGTCGCCTGCCTCCCAATAGAAAGCGCCGGTGGCGTAATCCATCGAGGTGCGGGAGGTTGGCTCTTCGCCGGTTACGAATGTGGTCAAGTTCTTGTCTGTGCCGTTATCCGTGTTCGTATCTTTCTGCGTTATGTCTTCGTTGGCGCAGGATACAAGCGCCAATACCGAGCCGCAAAGGGCGGCAAGCGAAAGTAGGCGCATCTTGAATAATTCTTTTGTCATTTGTCTGTTTCTCTTTTGTCATTAATTACTTTGTGTAGAATAATGGGGCTTTAAAGCTCTCCTTATTCTTCCTCATCTTCATCTTCATCAAACCATACCTGCTTACCATTGCTCGGACCGGTTCCGTGCTGGCCGGGGTTGTGCTGACTGTGAAATGATGTTTGCATGAACTCTCTGTCGAGCAAGATATGAATCACCTCGATAGCGGGGCGTACATACGGTTGTTTCCTGAACATTTCTTTTTCCATTTTTCTATCATTTTAAGAGTGAATATTCTGTGTTATTTCCCTCTTGCGTGACTTGGCAAAAGGGTATGAAAAGTGGCACGGAGAATCCTCTTGGAATCCCCGTGTATATCGGATATACGACGCTCTTCGCGCGCGCGTATGAAAAAGCTAGTTTATAGGTCTGCCCTGTGTGTGTGTGTGTGTGTGTGTGTGTGTGTGTGTTAGCACTTTTTCCGAACCCTGCAAGAATATAGCGTTAAAAAACACGGGAGAAGTGAAATTCTCTCGCATCATGCTGTTGCTGTAATAAATGCTGTGTTCGTATATCATGGCGGCAAAGGTATATCATTCAGCTCTTTCCGGCAAATTAACCTTAAATATATTAGATGGTTATCTCGGCCGAGCCATAGCATCGGTTGTGTTGCTCGTCGTAGATAACGCAGAACTGTCCGGGTGCAACTCCGTGGATATAGTCATCGGAGTATATGAGTGCTGTCCCTTCGGCTTGAATCTCAAGATGTGCTCGATGAAACTCGGGCGTGTGCCTAATCTTGAAGGTTATCGGTGTTGTATGTGTTTCGGGTGTGATGGTTAGCCAGTGCAGGTCGTGTATTCGGAATAGGTTTTTGTAGGCGGTTGCGGGATCGTAGCCGTGACTCACGAAGAGTATATTCTCGGTTGTGTCCTTTTTAACGACAAACCACGGGCCACCGCCTAATCCTAGTCCTTTTCGTTGTCCGATGGTATGAAACCAGTGCCCGCGATGCTGTCCGATGATTCGTCCGGTTTCAAGTTCAATCACATTACCTAACTGTTCGCCAAGATAGCGTCTTAGATATTCATTGTAGTCAATGTTGCCAAGGAAACAAATACCTTGTGAGTCTTTGCGACGTGCGTTTATAAGATGTTCGCGCTCGGCTATACTTCGTACTTCGTGCTTCTCGAGGTGTCCAATTGGGAAGATGGCTTTCTGGAGCTGCCAGCTGTAAATCTGTGCTAAGAAGTCAGTTTGGTCTTTCACTGGGTCGGGACTTGTGCAGAGCCATTTCCTGCCGTTAATCCATTTGGTTTGTGCATAATGGCCGGTTGCTATGATATCGTAGTTGTGCCCGCATTTACGGTCGAAAGCGCCGAATTTTATTAGACGGTTGCACATCACATCTGGATTCGGCGTGAATCCGCTTCGCACTTTCTGCATTGTGTATCCGGTCACTTCGTCCCAATATTCCTTGTGGCAGTCAACAACCTCTAGTTTACAACCGTATCGGCTTGCAACTACGGATGCCATTTCGAGGTCTTCTTCGGAGTTACAATCCCATGCCTCGTCCTCTTCCGGTCCGATTTTGATATAGAAGCAATCGGGGGTGAATCCTTTTTCGGCCAGCAGATGCAATGCCACAGAACTATCCACACCTCCCGATAGGAGCAGGGCTATACGTTTGTTTTCGAGTTCTTGTTTGTTCATGATTTATGGCCTCGTCCTACTTTCATTCTATCGAAGCCCACTCCATAAACTCCGTTCACTGTGCTTTGTGACACGAATGCCTGAGGGTCTATTTCATCGACTGTTTCATAGATGGAATGCGACTCCGATCGCCTGGCGATAATAAAAAGCATGCCCACCGTTTTACCGGTATAGAATCCGTGGGCATCGATAACCGTACATCCACGTTGAACCTTATTGTTGATTTTGTGACCGATCTCCTCCCATTTGTCAGATACGATGAAGAATTGTACCGAGCCATTCATTCCGTTTGCTACATAATCTACAACGAAAGTCATTACGAACAGAACTACGAAGCCGTATATTACGTTTTCCCAATTGTGCAACGCTAGATAGCTCGAAGTTATGATTACTAGGTCGCACGAAAGGATAATCTTTCCTAGCGACACATTGCGATATTTGTGAATCATGGCTGCTATGACATCCGAACCACCCGTGCTGGCATTGTATTGTAAAGCCACTCCCATACCGAAGCCCATGAGTATTCCGCCGATTATGCATGACAGGAACGGATTAGTAGGCAACAGTGGGGCGGCCGAGAATATTCGCTGAAACAGTGTGAGTAAGGTGGCGAAAATAAATACCGTGTAGATTGTTCGGATGCAGAATCGCCACCCCAGTACCTTCAGTGCAACGAGCAACAAAATTATGTTGAGGATAAAATAAGTGTATTCAATCGGAATGTCGATTCCCCAGAATATAACCGATGCTAGTCCGCTAATTCCGCCGATTGGAATCTTATGAGGCAGTAAAAATGCGCACCATCCGAAACTGCCAACCGCCGTAGTAAGCGTGATGTAGAGGAATTCCTTGAACTCCTGGAAAGTTTTCTGTTTAATGTTTTCACTCATATATTTTGAAGTTATCCTTAATTATCTAAACAAACTGAAGTTCACGCTTCCATAGCTGCGATGTTCGATAAACATGGGGTGAGTCTCGAAATTATTGTGTTTTCCGTGTTCGAGCACGAACAACCCATCAGGAACGAGCGTTTTACCTGTGAGAATCAGGTCGGGTAGGTCTACAATATTGTTCAGCGTGTATGGTGGGTCGGCAAAAACTACATTGAACAGCTTTTTGTTAGATTTGAGAAAGCGAAATACATCGCCGCAAATCAGTGTATCGTTTGTTGCATTGATTTTCTCGAGACATTGCAAGATGAAATGTGCATGGTCGCGGTCTTTTTCCACGCTTACAACCTCACGACAACCGCGCGAGAGCAGCTCTAGAGAGATACTTCCAGTTCCGGCGAACAAATCGAGAGCCGCCGAATCCTCGAAGTCTACATATTTGTTGAGAACATTGAAAATATTTTCTTTCGCGAAATCAGTTGTAGGCCGTGCTTTGAAACTTCGCGGAACATCGAATCGTCTACCTTTATAAATCCCGGTTATAATTCTCATTTTCTATTTCAAATAAAGTGCTTTCAGATCATAAGGGATATGTTTCTCGGCCGCCATTGGAATGTTATTGAAGTTGGTGGCCACGTTCACAGTATAATTTCGCCTTACATAGCGATTCAGCTGTTCGGCCAACCATTGTGGCTCGGGCGGTGTACCAATGGTGTGTAGTTCGTCGCGTTCAAAGTCCATTCCCAACTGCTTCCAAACGTTCAGCAGAAAATAGAGCACGTCGCTCGCTTGTTCGGCCCCGAACGAGTTACTGAACAGGAATCTTCCTTGTCCGAATGCAAAAATATCAACCTTCTTTTCGTGGAAATAAGCGAACAACTTACGCCTCACCGCACTGAACGCTCTTCGATAGAGATGTCCCCAAACCGGCTGCATGAGGTGCATTATTCGAATATCCTCGAAATGGTCATCTAGAACTAATTTCAGGTCTTTATTTATTGCAAATACCACAGCCGAATTAAATTCAGGCAGCATAGCTTTCACCAATTCACCTTTAGATTCATTGGCGAAAGTGTATTTGAAGAGCGTTTCAACATCCTGCTCTTGAAACTCGTCGACGGGCATCAACATAATCGGCGAATCGATGAGCGCCAGCACTCGTCGGTAGCCGCTTTGCAGGAGCTCCGATTTCTTGAAAGCTTCTCTTAAATTAGCTGCCACCGACATTGCATCGTTCGTTTGATAGGGTTCATGAACTATCTGTCCGCTTTCCTGCGGGTCGCCTACCGAGAACGACATCGTTCCACTGGCTATCCTAATGGTTAGCCTGAGTTTTTTATCGGAAATATTGTTATTCTGCATTGAAAATAAAGCTGTTTTGGAATGCTGCAAAGGTAAATAGACCGAAGCAAAATCAGCGTGAGTCAGCTGAATGGATTATCCTTAATCAGTAATCGTTTTACAGTTAACAAATCCGGAATGATCGCAATCAATCCACACCTCCCTCCAAGGCGAAATTGTCTCTTTTGATGTATCATGTATATCTGTGAGGAGAAGGCCTGCTTAACCTTATGATAACCGTGAGACACATAGGCAAAGTTGGGGGAGAGGAAGGACATATAATAAAAGGAGAGGAATCTTAGTTATTACTAGATTCCTCTCCTTTGTGATTCGCATGGGGCTCGAACCCATGACCCCAACATTAAAAGTGTTGTGCTCTACCTGCTGAGCTAGCGAATCTTTCGACCACTTTCTCCTTTCGGAGAAGCGTTTGCAAAGGTAAAATATTTTTTCATCGAGGCAAAAATATCATACCCTTTTTCGAATATTCGGTAATCAGAGCCAGTTAGAACATCAAGGCTGCACGACGGATGGCAGAAACAAGAAGATCTACTTCTGATTTGGTATTATAGAGACCGAAGGAGGCGCGCACGGTACCTGAAATGCCTAGACGTTGCATAAGGGGCTGGGCACAGTGATGACCGGTGCGGACAGCTATGCCGAGTGTGTCGAGAATAGTGCCGAGGTCCATTGGATGAATGTTACCAACAAGAAAGCTTATTACAGCGTCGTGAGTCGTAGCGGAGGTGTGTTTTAGAGTGGGGATTCCGAAGAAACGCATATCGGAGATATCACGTAGCTGGTCAACGGCATATTCGGTGAGATGGCGTTCGTGAGCTTCAATGGAATCCATGCCAAGGGACTCGAGATAGTCAATTGCCGTAGCCAAACCATGGGTGGCGATATAATCGGGCGTACCGGCTTCAAATTTCAATGGTGGACGCTCGAAAGTAGTCTGCTCCAAGAAACTCACGTGTTCAATCATCTCGCCTCCGCCCTGATAAGGTGGCAATTTATCAAGCCATTCTTCTTTTCCGTAGAGTACGCCGATACCCGTCGGGCCATAAAGCTTATGTCCGCTGAAGGCGAAAAAGTCGCAGTCGAGTGCCTGTACGTCCACTTTGAAATGGGGCACACTTTGAGCGCCATCCAAAGCTACGGGGACGGAATGATTGTGGGCTATTCGGATGATTTCAGTCACAGGATTGATAATTCCAAGCACGTTGCTTACGTGGGCTATGCTGACGAGCTTGGTTCGAGGTGAGAAGAGACGTTCATATTCGTCGAGGCGGAGCGAACCGTCGTCGTCTATCGGAATAACCCGAAGCACGATTCCATTTCGTTGCGCCTGTAACTGCCAGGGCACGATGTTGGAATGATGCTCGAGGGTGGAGATAATGACTTCGTCGCCTGCTCGCATGAATCTTTCAACGAAACTAGATGCAATGAGGTTGATGCTTTCAGTTGTTCCGCGTGTAAAGACGATTTCTTCAGCAGTTCGTGCGTTGATGAATTTACGAACCCTTTCGCGGGCAGCCTCGTGGAATTCTGTTGCTTGTTGTGACATCCAATGCACACCGCGATGCACATTTGAGTTGACGTTGAGATATTCGTCGCGCATGGCATCGAGCACCACAATGGGTTTCTGTGTGGTTGCAGCGTTGTCAAGATAGACTAACGGTTTATCGTAGACGGTGCGCGAAAGTATGGGAAAGTCGGCTCGGACTTTATCTATATTATACATTTCGTTTGAGAATTATTTGCACAGACTACAGCCTTCGCATTTATCGAGTTCACCGCGGAATCGTTTTTCCACTAGGTGATGGAGGCGATTGCGCAGTGGTTCTATTTCCATCTTGTCTATCACTTCGTTTATGAAGGCCATTTCTAGGAGTGTTTTTGCTTCCTGCCGGTCTATGCCGCGCTGCTGCATGTAGAATAAGGCAGCGTCGTTGAGCTGACCAATAGTCGAACCATGGTTGCAGCGCACGTCGTCAGCATATATTTCGAGCATCGGCTGCGAGAACATGCGGGACGTGGGCGACGCGCAGAGGTTTTGGTTGGTTTCTTGCGAATTGGTTTTCTGGGCGTCATGGCGTACGAGAATCAATCCGGCGAAGGCTCCTTTAGCATATCCGTCAAGCACGTATTTATAGAGCTGGTTACTTTCGCAATGTGGTGCCTGATGGTCTATAACAGTGTTGTTATCTACGTGCTGCTGTTTGTCAGCGATTACGCATCCGTTGCAGAAACATTCGGCGCCTTCGCCTTTCATTACTAGGTCCAGCTTGTTTCTGGTCACGCCGTTGTGTAGGGTTATGATGTTGTGGCTCACCTTGCTGTTGCCTTGCTGTTCGATGTAGACGTTGGATATTCTCACGTTATGTGCGTGAGTTTCTTCCATGCAGTTGAGCTCTAGATGGGCTCCGTCGGAAACATAGGCTTCGATAACCTGTGTGGTGAGGAATTTACGATTGTCGGTTGTATGGTCGCAGAAGAGCAGATTCGCGTCGGCATTTTCTTCAACAATGATGAGCACACGACGATTGGCCATCAGGTCTACGTTGGAACGTAGGATGTTTACGACCTGAATCGTTCGCCTTTCACGTACTCCTCGGGGGACGTAGACAAACAGACCGTCTTGCGCCAACATTGTATTGAATGCTGTGAGAGAGTCTTCGTTGGCCTTGGCGATTTGGGCGTAGTGACTTGCAACGAGTTCTGGATATTGTTGCGCTGCCCGACTCAAACTGTCGACAATCAATCCGCTTTCGAGATGTGTTTCGGGTAGTACGCGGGAGTAGAAGCGGTCGTTCACCACGAAATAGAGCGACGAACTTATGTTAGGTACATCACATCTGAAAGTATCATATGGATTCATGGGAACTTCGAGTCCACGGAGGTTTAATCCATAATTGGGTTCGAAAAGCGATGGAATGTCGGTGTATTTATAACGTTCCATTTTTCGCGTGGGGAACCCTTGCGCCTTAAAGTGTTTGAAAGCCTCGTCGCGCACGGCGTTCATTACATCGGCCGAATGATCGAAAATGATTTGCTGCGACTGAGCATAGAGGCCTATATATTGTTGTTCGATTTGCATAGCTATTGCCTCTATTTGTTATCGCCGTCTAGTTCGTCAGCTTCCTCCTTAATCCAATCATAGCCTCGTTTTTCGATTTCGATGGCTAGCTCCGGACCGTCGGTTTTTACGATTCTTCCTTTGTAGAGTACGTGCACCACGTTGGGTTTAATCATGTCGAGCAGTCGGTCGTAGTGCGTTATGACGATTATCGAAGTGTCCGGTCGGTGCATCTTGTTCACTCCTTCGGCTACGATTCGCATGGCATCCACGTCTAGTCCGGAGTCGGTTTCATCTAGAATACTGAGTTTGGGTTCGAGCATAGCCATCTGGAATATTTCGTTGCGTTTCTTTTCACCACCCGAGAAACCCTCATTCACGCTTCGATGGGCCAATTTGGAGTCGATGCCCACGAGTTCACGTTTTTCACGCATTAGTTTGATGAAGTCGGCAGCCTTGAGCGGTTCGAGTCCTTGATATTCACGTTTGGCGTTTATGGCAGCCTTCATGAAGTTGGTCATGCTCACGCCGGGAATTTCGACAGGATATTGAAACGATAGAAACAATCCTTCTCGCGCGCGGTCTTCAGGTTTCATGTCGAGCAGATTCTTACCGTTGAATATTGCCATTCCGTCGGTTACTTCGTAGAGCGGATTACCTGTGAGTACCGCGCTCAGGGTTGATTTACCAGAGCCATTGGGCCCCATGATAGCATGTACTTCGCCGTCGGCGATGGTGAGGTTTATGCCTTTCAATATTTCTTTGTCTGCAACGGTTGCGTGCAGGTTTCTGATTTCTAACATATCTGTTTTGAGTTTATTTATGTATGAATATTCTTTATCCCACCGTGCCTTCGAGCGATACACTTAGAAGTTTTTGTGCCTCGACGGCAAATTCCATTGGTAGTTTGTTGAGTACGTCTTTGGCATATCCGTTCACGATGAGACCAACGGCATCTTCGGTGGATATGCCGCGTTGATTACAATAGAAAAGCTGGTCTTCGCCGATTTTAGAGGTTGTGGCTTCGTGTTCGACGATTGCTGTTGGGTTATGAACGTCGAGATAAGGGAACGTGTGGGCACCACATTCCGAACCCAGCAGAAGCGAGTCGCACGAGCTGTAATTGCGTGCATTTTCGGCTTTTGGTGCCACTCGCACCAAGCCGCGATAGGAATTCTGACTCCGACCGGCTGATATTCCTTTAGAGATTATAGTACTCTTCGTGTTCCGTCCAAGGTGAATCATTTTTGTGCCCGTATCGGCCTCTTGATAGTTGTTGGTAACGGCCACGGAATAGAACTCGGCCTGTGAGTTGTCGCCACGGAGGATGCATGAGGGGTATTTCCATGTGATGGCCGACCCGGTTTCAACCTGTGTCCAGGACAGTTTCGAGCCTGTGCCACGAAGGTCGCCCCGTTTGGTTACAAGGTTGAGTACACCGCCTCGTCCATTTTCGTCACCGGGATACCAGTTCTGAACCGTGGAATATTTCACTTCGGCGTTGTTAAGCACAACTATCTCGACGATAGCTGCATGTAGCTGATTCTCATCGCGCATAGGAGCTGTACAGCCTTCGAGATAGCTCACATACGAGTCGTCGTCGGCAATGATGAGCGTTCTTTCGAACTGTCCGGTATTTATAGCGTTTATGCGGAAATATGAGCTCAGTTCCATCGGGCATCGCACGCCTTTTGGGATGTAAACAAACGAACCGTCGCTGAACACGGCCGAATTGAGTGCCGATGTGAAGTTGTCGCGATAGGGTACAACGCTTCCGAGATATTTCCGTACCAGGTCGGGATGTTCTTTCACGGCCTCGCCTATCGAGCAGAATATCACGCCTTTCTCGGCGAGTTGTTTCTTGAAGGTTGTCTTCACCGAAACGGAGTCCATAATTGCGTCGACGGCCGTACCGCTCAACGCGAGTCGTTCTTCGAGCGGAATGCCCAGCTTATCGAATGTCTTTTCCAGTTCGGGGTCTATTTCCTTATTCTTGGGTTTCTTTGCCAGCGGGTCGGCGTAATACGATATACCTTGGAAATCGATTTTCGGCAAATGTAGATGTCCCCACGTTGGAATTTTGAGGGTTGTCCAATATCTATAGGCTTCCAAACGGAAGTTGAGCAGCCAGTCGGGCTCGCCCTTCTTCTGCGAAATGAGCCTCACAACGTCTTCGTTAAGGCCTTTGGGTATGATGTCGGTGTGAATGTCGGTGGTGAAGCCGAATGCATATTTCTGCTCGGCCACCTGCCTGACAAACTCATTGCTGTTATTATCTGACATTGTTTTTGAATGTATTTAATCCTATGTTATATTAATCTATATTTTAACCTTCTATCCGAACTGCCGACGCTTGTAATTTCAAAGATTATGCCGCCGGAGGACTGGGTAACATTTGTTTCCCGATGAATTATTGTTCTTCGGAGTTGCCATTGGCATTTGCTGTGATACTGGAAATGCTATGTAATGGTGCCAGTAGGTTGATTTGGCATGGCTTGCAGACTGCCTACTGTCTTGCTGTTCATTCGGGAGTAGCTAGGAACGACTGTTGCCTTCTCGTCGAGTTGACCGTTACTCTCTCGTCGAATCGACTATCGCCCGCCGCTAGGAACGACTGTTGCCTTCTCGTCGAGTTGACCGTTACTCTCTCGTCGAATCGACTATCGCCCGCCGCTAGGAACGACTGTTGCTCTCTTGTCGAGTCGATAGTTACTCTCTTGTCGAATCGACTATCGCCCGCCACTAGGAACGGCTATTACTCTCCCTAGGAACGACGGTAGCCTTCCCTTAGGAACGACAATTGCCTTCTCGTCGAGCCAACGGAACCCCGTAGGGGTGGCAAGATCACAGGCAGGCGGTGGAGCGACAGCGGAACCCCTGTAATCACGCCCAGCCGACGTTAACCCCGAAGGGGTGACGGACGCCCGTTTATCGCCCTCGTCGCCTCCCCGCGGTCATGGATTGTATGGTCTGATTACGTTCCGTCGCCCCTTCGGGGCTCCCCACTTGAGGTCGACTATTGCGCAGGGGTTCCGCCCTATCGGGCTCCACCGCCTGCCTGTGGTCCGCCGCCCCTCCGGGGCTCCTCTGACTCGGCGATTACCATCCGCTAGGAACGACGACTGGCCTCCCTTAGGAACAAGCATTGTTCTCCCCTAGGAACGGCTATTGCCAACCCTTAGGAACGACGATTGGCTTCCGCTAGGAACGAGTATTGTTCTCCCCTAGGAACGGCGATTGTCAACCCTTAGGAACGACGATTGGCTTTCGCTAGGAACGAGTATTGTTCTCCCCTAGGAACGGCGATTGTCAACCCTTAGGAACGACGATTGGCTTTCGCTAGGAATAACCATTGCTCGCCCTTAGGAACGAGTATTGTTCTCCCTTAGGAATGACTATTACCCTCCCTTCGGAACGAGTATTGCTTCCCCTTAGGAATGACGATTACCGTTTAAGTTAGTCGGCATTTGTTGTTTCGGTTGGAGTGCACCTGCGGCACAGACATCCTGCAAATCGTTTCAAATCTCACAAATCAACCCGTTGTCTCGACAAAGCCAGTCGCTCCCTAGATTGAACTCACATATATCACAAACCATAATCCGCTTTGGGACAGAAATGGGGATAAAATAATTTCAAAGAGCACTCTTAAATACACAAGCGGGAATCCGATAATGGATTCCCCCTCATGGTTCTATATTCTTAATTCATCTGTTTAAATTGTAAACATACAGGGAACTACTCCTATAGGTTTTGTTCAACTTCAACTTCGGTGAACGTTTCGATGATGTCGCCAACCTGAATGTCGTTATAATTCGTTAGCGACAGGCCGCATTCCAACCCGGTGACAACCTCTTTAACGTCGTCCTTGTAGCGCTTTAGGGCGCCGATGGGGGCGGTGTGAATAACGATGCCGTCGCGAACCACCCGGCCCTTATCTTTGCTGTGAACCTTACCCTCGGTTACAAGACCGCCAGCAACCGTGCCAACTTTCGAAATTTTGAATACTTGCTTGACTTCTACCTGACCAGTGATAACTTCCTTCTTGAGCTTGTCGAGCATGCCGACCATGGCCGACTTGACGTCGTCGAGGGCATCGTAGATAACGGAATAGGTGTTGATTTCAACCCCCTCGTGGTCGGCCAACCTGCGGGCATCAACCGAAGGACGAACCTGGAACCCAACGATTATGGCGTCGGATGCCGAGGCTAGCATAACGTCGTTTTCAGAAATCTGACCGACAGCCTTACTTATCACATTCACCTTCACTTTCTCGGTGGAGAGCTTGATGAACGAATCGGATAATGCCTCGATCGAACCGTCGGTGTCGCCTTTGACGATGATGTTCATTTCGTGGAATTCTCCGCGAGCAATTCGATGCGAGATGTCTGAGAGTGTGAGGCGCGTTTGTGTGCGCAGGCCTTGTTCGCGCTGCAACTGTTCGCGCTTAGCGGCAATTTCGCGCGCTTCTTGTTCTGTTTCCATCACGTGGAATGAGTCGCCGGCTGTTGGAGCTCCATTCAATCCGAGAATTATGGCAGGTTCAGCCGGGGTGGCGCTTTCTATGCGTTGGTTACGCTCGTTGAACATAGCTCTGATACGGCCCCACGAGGTTCCGGCAATAAGATTGTCTCCTACGCGTAAGGTACCGTTCGACACAAGCACCGTGCTTACATAACCGCGACCCTTATCGAGCGACGACTCGATGATTGTACCGGTTGCCTTTCGGTTCGGATTAGCTTTGAGGTCGAGTATGTCGGCCTCAAGAAGAACCTTGTCGAGCAGTTCACTCACTCCGATTCCTTTCTTCGCACTGATTTCCTGACATTGATATTTTCCGCCCCATTCTTCTACCAGAAGATTCATTTGCGAGAGGTCTTCGCGAATCTTGTCGGGATTGGCTCCTGGCTTGTCTATTTTATTTATCGCGAAAACCATTGGAACGCCGGCTGCCTGGGCGTGAGCGATAGCCTCTTTCGTTGTGGGCATCACGGAGTCATCAGCGGCTATGATAACAATCACTATGTCGGTTACTTGTGCACCTCGGGCTCGCATAGCAGTGAAAGCTTCGTGTCCTGGCGTGTCGAGGAATGTTACCTTTCGTCCGCTTTTGAGAGTCACTCCATAGGCGCCGATATGCTGGGTTATTCCTCCAGCTTCTCCAGCAATCACGTTGGTGTTGCGGATGTGGTCGAGTAGGGAAGTCTTACCGTGGTCAACATGTCCCATCACGGTTACGATTGGAGCGCGTGGTATGAGGTCGTTTTCGTCGTCGATTTCTTCACTTACGGCTTCTTGAACTTCGGCGCTCACATATTCGGTTTTATATCCGAACTCTTCGGTCACGAGATTAATTGTTTCGGCGTCGAGACGTTGGTTTATCGACACCATTATGCCTACCGACATGAGAGTGGAAATGACGTTCGTAACCGGGATATTCATCATGGTTGCCAGTTCGGAGACGGTGACGAATTCGGTTAGTTTGAGTGTTTTACTTTCGCGGCTTTCGGCTTTTGCTTCGGCGTTGAGACGCTCTTGAACGGCATCGCGCTTTTCTTTGCGATATTTCGCACCCTTTTTGTTTTGGCTTTTGCTTGTGAGTCGGGCGAGGGTTTCTTTTACCTGACGTGCAACTGCTTCGTCGTCGACTTCGAGCGGACGCTGGTTGCGGTTGCGAACTTTTTTTGTGTTGTTGTTAGTGGCAACGTTTCTGTTCTTATTTTTTTTGCCACTTGTTTGTTTAGCGCCTTGTTTGTTGCCTTGCTGCTGTTGTTGCTGACCACCGGAGGCGGTATTTATGTCGACGCGCTCTTTGTTTATTCTGGCGCGCTTTTTCTTGCCTTGTTCTTGTTGTGCGGAGGCGGTTTTAAGAGCTATTTTCTCGTCACGTTCCTTGCGCCACTCATCTTTTGTTTTGCGTTTCGGGCGTGTGTTTTGATTTATGGCACTCAGGTCGATTTTTCCCACGACAGTCATCTTCGGAACATTGAGTATCTTCTTTTCATTGCTGGTTTGGAAGATTTCGCTTTCCTTGTTTTCGGAGTCTTCGTTTTCGACAGCTGTATTAGGCTCTTCGGGTTCTGTGGGTTGAGTTTCGGTGATGGTTTTCTCCTCTTCGACGGGTTGGGGTGTTTCCTTAATTTCGGGTGTGGGAGTTTCTTCTTTCGCCGTTTCGGAATTGGCCGGGACGACTTCAACGGAGGCTTCTTTTTGCTTTTTCGGTTTTGGGGTTGCCTTTGGTTTGGGTTGTTCTTGTTTTATTTCTTTTTGAACTTTGGGTTCATCTTCTTTTTTGTCGATAATGGGTTCGGACGTGGAGGGTTGATTTGTCGGTTTTTTGCCCATACTTTCGAGATCGATTTTTCCTAGCGGCTTGTATTGCTGCTGATGTTCTTTGTTTAGCAGCGATTCGGCGCGATGGTCGATTTTCTTTTCGGACGCTTGTTCTTTTTGTTTTTTCTGCGAGAGTTTTACGGCGTCATTCTTGACGTCTTTGTCGGTTTTGAATTCGTCTACGAGTGCTTTATATTGTTCGTCGTTGAGACTAAAATTCGGGTCGCTTTTAACTTCGCCGAGTGTTTGTTTTTTCTCGAGGAACTCGACGGCTGTTTGTAGTCCGATGTTGAGTTCTCGTATTGCTTTATTTAATCTGATGCTCATTGATTATTAATCTTTCGGTGTTGGATGTTTGTTGTTGGATAATGTATTTGTTGTAGGGTTCCGAACATGGACGTTGCTGAATTGTTTCATCCTTTTTTTCAGCTTTCAGTCAACATCCATCACCTACGGATTTTTGTTTAGTTGTCGAATTCTGCTTTTAGGGTTTTCAACAGGTTGTCGACGGTTTCTTCTTCCAGGTCGGCTTCTTCTATAAGCATTTCCCGTGGTGCGTTTAGCACTTGTCGGGCTGTATCGAGTCCGATATTTTTTATGGATTCGATGACCCATGAGTCTATTTCGTCGGCAAATTCGTCGAGGTATATGTCTTCTTCGGTGTCTTGTTCGTTGAGTTCTCGGAACACGTCTATTGTGTATCCGGTGAGTATGCTGGCGAGTTTTATGTTCATTCCGCCGCGTCCGATTGCGAGGCTTACTTCTTCTGGTTGTAGGTAGACTTCGGCTTTTTTGTTTTCTTCGTCTATCGAGAGGCTGCTTACTTTTGCTGGTGCGAGGGCGCGTTGGATGAAGAGTTTTATGTTGTCGGTCCAGGTGATTACGTCGATATTTTCGTTGCAGAGTTCGTAGACGATGCTGTGTACTCTGCTTCCGCGTACTCCGACGCATGCGCCTACGGGATCGATTCTATCGTCGAAGCTTTCGACGGCTATTTTGGCTCTTTCGCCTGGGATGCGTGCTATGCGGCGGATTGCTATGAGGCCGTCGTTTATTTCGGGGATTTCGAGTTCGAGGAGTCGTTCCAGGAATTCGGGTGCGGTGCGTGAGATGATGATTTTGGGGTTATTGTTTTCGTTGTCGACTCGGAGGATTACGGCTCTGATGGTTTCGCCTTTTCTGTAGTTGTCTCTTGGTATTTGTTCGCTTTTTGGGAGGATGAGTTCGTTGTTGTCTTCGTCGACGAGGAGTACTTCGCGTTTCCAGGTTTGATAGACTTCGCCGGATATGATTTCTCCGATTCGGTCTTTGTATTTGCTGTAGAGTGCGTCGTGTTCGAGTTCGAGGACTTTTGATGCGAGTGTTTGTCGGAGGTTGAGGATTACTCTTCGGCCGAATTTGGTGAGGTTGACGGGTTCTGAGACGTCTTCGCCGATTTCGTAGTCGGGTTCTATTTTCCGGGCTTCGGTTAGTCCTATTTCTTTGTTGTCGTCTTGTACTTCGTTGTCGGCAACAACTACTCGGTTGCGATATATTTCGAAATCTCCTTTGTCGGGATTTACGATGACGTCGAAGTTTTCGTCTGAGCCGTAGATTTTTGCTATGACGTTGCGGAAGCTTTCTTCGAGCACGCTAACGAGTGTGGTGCGATCGATGTTCTTCATGTCTTTGAATTCTTTGAAGGTTTCGATCATGTTCGGACGTTCTTCTGACTGTTGTTTTCTTGTTGCCATGGGTTTTATTTGAAACTTATTATGTATTTGGTGTATTTCACTTCGTTCATTTTGAATTCGTGGTCGACGTCCATCTTCACGGGGCGTTTTTTGCCTTCGACGTGGACTTTTTCGTTAACTGACACGATGAAGTTGTTGCCGTCGACGCTTTTGAGTGTTCCTCGAACTTTTTTTCCATCGGCTCCGAGTACTTCTACGTTTTTGCCGATGAAGATTTCGTATTGTCGGGCTACTTTGAAGGGTTGTCCGAGACCGGCGGAGCCTACTTCGAGTTCATAGTCTTCGTCGTCGCGCGAGAGTCGTTCTTCGATGAATTTGCTTAGTTCAACGCAATCTTCGATCCACACTCCGTCGGCGTGGTCTATTTCGATTACGATTTTGTTGTCGGAACTAAGTTGAATATCGACCAGGAAATATTCTTTTCCTTCGAGCCATTGTTCAACGAGGTTCTTTACGATGTTTTTGTCTATCATTTTGTTTTTGAATATAAAAAATGAGGGACTTTTTTAAGCCCCTCATTCCTCTGAACGTTGGCAAAAGTAGGAAGAAAACGATTTTTGGCCAAAATGTTTGTCTTTTTTTCTCTATTTGAGGCTTATACGTGGTTTGGATGGGAGGTTTGTGGTGTTGTGGTTGGGTTGGGGGTGTTTTTCGGGGGGCTATATATATTATATAAGGTGTATTTTATTTTTCGGCGACCTTGGGGGATTTGGGTGTGTGGAAAAAAAGTTTTTTTCGGGCCTCGGGGAACTTTTGACGGGAAAAAAATGTTTTTTTCGTCCTCTGGGAACTTTTGGCGGAAAAAAAATGTTTTTTCTGACCTCGGGAGAAGTTTTGGTCGGAAAAAAGAGTTTTTTTCGTCCTCTGGGAACTTTTGGCGTGAAAAAAAAGTTTTTTCTGACCTCGAGAGAACTTTTGGTCGGAAAAAAATGTTTTTTCGGGTCTCGGGGAACTTTTGGCGTGAAAAAAAAGTTTTTTTCCACCTCTGCAATCTGCAGGGCCCGAAAAAAAGTTTTTTTGCTTCCTGCATATTGCGTGGCTCTGAAAAAAAGTTTTTTTGCTTCCTGCAATCTGCAGGGCCTGAAAAAAATGTTTGATTTCGTTCCTGCATATTGCGTGGCGTGAAAAAAAAGTTTTTTTGCTTCCTGCATGTTGCAGGGCTCTGAAAAAAAGTTTTTTTGGGGTGTCTTCAGTCGTATGTCTCGGAAAATAAAATAAGTTCCGACATTACATTCCCGAGATGTGGAATTTTCCTGCAAACCCTGAAAAACAAAGAGGATGAGGCTCGAAAATGCGTTCATATTTTATTTTGTACTTTTGCGCGTCAATCATTCAAGGATAATTAAATGAGACCCAACAATAACCCTATACATATGTTTACAGATTACGATGGTGATATGCCCGACTTTGATGGGATTAAAATCGAAGAGGAGGTGCCTGTCTTCGTGACACGAAATTTGGTGATGTTTCCCGGAATTCTGATGCCGGTGCTCGTAGGAAGAAAAGCGACGCTGGAATTGGTGAGGTTTCTGGAGGAAAATCCGGAAACAATCTTTGTAATCGTTAGTCAGAAAGACGGCGATGTGGAATATCCCAAATCGAAAGACATCTACCGCACAGGTATCTACGTGAAGCTAATTCGCGCTTTCGATATGCCCGGAAGCGAAAACGGAGAAAGCAGAACGGTGGTGCTCCAGGGGCTCGGACGATGCCATCTGGATGAAATCACATCGACAACTCCCTTCATGCACGCAAAAACGTCGAAGCTGAGCGATGAACTGGTCGACAAAGACGACAAAGAGTTCCTCACAGCCGTGAACGATATGAAAGATACTCTCAAAGAGTATATTCATGGGAGCGATGAGCTGCCCGACGATGCGCAGTTTGCCGTAGATAATATTTCGCACCCGATTGCAGCCGTAAACTATGTTTGCAGCAATATGCCTTTCCCGGTTTACGAAAAAATGCTCATGCTGAAAGAAAATTCTGTCAAAGACAGGCTTTTCAGACTAATGAAACTTCTCAATCGCGAAATTCAGTTTCAGCATCTGCGCCAAAACATTCGCTCCAAAACACGCGAAGATATCGAGGAACAACAGCGCGAATACTTCCTGCATCAACAAATAAAAAATATTCAGGAAGAACTCGGAGATGGCGACTCAACCCCGGAAAAGAAAGAAATCCTCGAAAAGGCTAAGAAAAAGAAATGGTCGGAAGAGATAGCGAAGATTTTCCAAAAAGAAATCGACAAACTAAGCACCCTCAATCCCCAAAGCCCCGATTACAGCGTTCAGGTGAACTATCTCCAAACGATGGTTGGTCTTCCATGGAACGAATACACCAAAGACGACCTCGACCTCAAACGCGCCAAACGAGTTCTTGACCGCGACCACTACGGAATGGAAAAAGTCAAAGAGCGTATACTCGAATATATGGCCGTGCTCCAGCTAAAAGGAAGCAACAAATCGCCCATACTCTGCCTCTACGGTCCGCCGGGCGTAGGCAAAACCAGCCTGGGCAAAAGTATCGCCGAATCGATGAAACGCAAGTACGTGAGAATGTCGCTCGGCGGATTGCACGACGAATCGGAAATCCGCGGGCACAGGCGCACATATATCGGCGCAATGCCAGGCCGGATAATCAAAAACATTCAAAAAGCCAATTCGTCGAACCCAGTGTTCGTGCTCGACGAAATAGATAAAATCACACAGAATACCGTAAACGGCGACCCTTCATCGGCACTCCTGGAAGTTCTCGACCCGGAACAAAATAATGCCTTCCACGACAATTATCTCGATGTCGACTACGACCTGTCTAAAGTCCTATTCATCGCAACGGCAAACGACATCAATACCATCCCGCGCGCACTGCTCGACCGAATGGAAATAATCGAAGTGTCGGGATATATCACCGAAGAGAAAATCGAAATAGCCAAGCGACATCTTCTTCCGAAAGAACTCTCCAATAGCGGGCTCGACGAATACGCTCCGAAGCTGAAATTCACAAAACAAGCCCTCGAAAAGATAATTGAAAGTTATACGCGCGAAAGCGGAGTTCGGCAGCTCGAAAAACAAATAAATAAAGCACTTCGAAAGCTGGCCTATCAGCAAGCAATGAACGGGAAACTCGACTACGAAAAAATAACCCCCGTGGAACTCGAAGGATTGCTTGGCAAACCACCCTTCTATCGCGATATATATCAAGGAAACGACTACGCCGGCGTTGTAACCGGTCTTGCATGGACCAGCGTGGGAGGCGAAATCCTGTTCATCGAAACATCACTCTCGAAAGGCAAAGCCGGCAAACTCACACTTACCGGAAATCTCGGCGACGTGATGAAAGAATCGGCCGTAATAGCCCTCGAATACGTAAAAGCACATGTCGACAGTTTGGGAATCGATTATAGAATCTTCGACCAATGGAACATTCACATTCATGTGCCCGAAGGAGCCACGCCGAAAGATGGACCGTCGGCCGGCATAACAATCGCAACTAGTATCGCATCGGCCCTCACGCAAAGAAAAGTTCGCAAGAATATCGCAATGACCGGCGAAATCACCCTCCGCGGAAAAGTCCTCCCCGTGGGCGGAATCAAAGAAAAAATTCTAGCCGCAAAACGCGCCGGCATAACCGACATCGTAATGTGTCGAGAAAATAGGAAAGACATCGAAGATATTCCCGAGAAATATCGAAAAGGAGTTCAGTTCCATTACGTGGAGAATGTTCAGCAGGTATGGGACATCGCACTCACAAACCAAATCGTTGCCAATCCGGTAAATCTCACGATTAGCGAAACCAACAACAAATAAACCTCCGAAATGACTTTCGAACTCCAATTCGCAGACTCGGCAAGCAACGCCCGAACCGGTTTAATCAAAACCGACCACGGACAAATAGAAACCCCAATCTTCATGCCCGTCGGAACAGCCGGCGCAGTGAAAGGAGTACACTTCGCCGAGCTCATCGAACAAGTGAAAGCACAAATCATTCTCGGAAATACCTATCACCTCTATCTACGACCCGGAATCGAAACGCTCAAAAAAGCCGGCGGATTACACAACTTCAACGGATGGCAACGACCCATCCTCACCGACTCGGGAGGCTTCCAAGTATTCTCGTTGACAGGCATCCGGAAATTGTCGGAAGAAGGATGCGAATTTAGAAGTCACATCGACGGTTCGAAACATTTCTTCACGCCCGAAAACGTGATGGACACGCAGCGAATCATTGGAGCTGACATAATGATGGCATTCGACGAGTGTCCGCCTGGAAAAAGCGACTATGAATACGCAAAAAAAAGTCTTGCCCTCACACAAAGATGGCTCGACCGCTGTTTGAAACGCTTCCGAGAAACCGAACCACTTTATGGGCACAAACAAAGTCTCTTCCCAATCGTGCAAGGTTGTACATACAAAGACTTGCGCGTTGAGGCAGCGAAATTCGTAGCCGACAAGGAAGCTGACGGCAATGCGATTGGCGGACTAGCCGTGGGCGAACCAACCGAAGTGATGTATGAAATGATTGAAGTGGTGAACGACATTCTCCCCAAAGACAAACCTCGCTATCTTATGGGTGTCGGCACCCCGCAAAATCTTCTTGAGGCTATCGCACGCGGAGTAGACATGTTCGATTGCGTGATGCCCACCCGCAACGGTCGGAATGCAATGCTCTTCACCAGCGAAGGCACGATGAACATGCGAAACAAAAAATGGGAGAACGATTTCTCGCCCCTCGACCCCGAAGGATGCACCATAGACCGCATAACCACCAAAGCATATCTGCACCACCTTTTCAAAGCCGGCGAACTTCTGGCCATGCAAATAGCCAGCATCCACAACCTGGCTTTTTATCTACGCTTGGTAAAAGAGGCTCGCTCGCACATAGCGCAAGGTGATTTCACAGTGTGGAAATCGCAAGCGGTTGAAAAACTAGGACGAAGAATATAATCGAACGTGATATGAACAAGCCAGCCGAACTATTCCAAAGTCTGAAAGCTCGAGCAACATCGCCTCGTGCCAGACACAACCTCGCGCAGCTCAGAAAAATAATTGGAAAGCTCAGTCCGAAACGCGTTCTCGGACTACTCGATTGGTATATCGTCAAGAAGTTCATTGGAACCTATGTTTTTGCAATCCTACTTATCATCTCGATTGCCATCGTGTTCGATTTCAACGAAAACCTCTCGAAGTTCACGCAATATCATGCACCGTGGCGTGCCATTGTGTTCGACTACTATGCAAACTTCGTCCCCTACTATTCCAATCTCTTTTCACCGCTTTTCGTCTTCATCGCCGTGATTTTCTTCACCTCGAAACTGGCCGGCAACTCCGAAATCATTTCTATGCTGGCTGCCGGAGTATCGTTTAATCGATTAATGCGACCCTACATGATTTCGTGCGTGCTTATTGCCGGCCTAACCTATTATCTCAACAGTTTTGTGATTCCCCACGGAACTGTCATCAGGCAAAACTTCGAATCGCTATACCGAAATTCGAAGAAAAACAACACGGCCGAAAACGTACAACTGCAAGTAGGCAAAAACACCGTGGCATACATTCAAAACTACGATAACACATACAAACGAGGCTACGGATTTTCGCTCGACAAGTTTGAAAACAAAAAGCTCGTTGAGCACATGACGGCAACCGAGATTCAATACGACACCGTGGCCGACGCGAAGTTTCATTGGAAAGCCAGCAACTGGAAAATACGAAAGCTAAAAGGACTAAAAGAACACATAACCAGCGGAGACAATCTCGACACGCTCATCCTCATGGAGCCAACCGACCTTGTCTACTCAAAAGGACTGCAAGAAACATTCACATCGCCCGAACTACTCGCCTACATCTCGAAACAAACCAGTCGAGGTTCGGGGAACGTCGTGCAATACGAGGTTGAATATCACAAACGAATCGCAATGTCATTTTCGTCGTTCATCCTCACAGTGATAGGATTGTCGCTCTCGGCACGCAAACGAAAAGGCGGAATGGGATTATATCTCGGTATCGGCTTGGCATTGAGTTTCGGTTACATCCTCCTGCAAACCATTTCGTCGACATTCGCTATCAATGCCAACACACCTGCAATGCTCGCGGCATGGATTCCGAACATTGTCTTCGCAGTCATAGCATATTTTTGCTACAAACAAGCACCCAACTAACAAACACGCCCGGAATGAGGACGGGAGAAAACAAAACAAGAAAATGGTATTTGAAGAATTAGAATTAAACGATAATGTGTTAGACGCACTTTACGACATGCACTTCGAAAAATGCACACCGGTACAAGAAAAATGTATCCCAGAGATTCTCAAAGGAAAAGATGTGCTCGGAGTGGCTCAAACCGGAACCGGAAAAACAGCAGCCTATCTTCTGCCTGTGCTCTCGAAACTGGCAAGTGGAGGTTATCCCGAAGATGCTATAAACTGCCTCATCATGTCGCCCACAAGAGAGCTTGCACAACAAATCGACCAGGCCATACAAGGCTTCTCTTACTATCTCGACAAAGTTTCCTGTGTGGCTGTTTACGGCGGAAACGATGGCAATCGCTACGACCAGGAACTAAAAAGTCTAAGCCTCGGAGCCGACCTCGTCATTGCAACTCCAGGACGATTCATATCGCACATCTCGCTCGGCAATGTAGACCTATCGAGAGTTAGTTTCTTTATCCTCGACGAAGCCGACAGAATGCTCGACATGGGATTCTCTGACGATATCATGACCATTGCCAAGAAACTACCCCAAACCTGTCAAACAATAATGTTCTCGGCAACCATGCCTGCTAAAATCGAAGATCTAGCAAAAACACTCCTCAAAGACCCCGTCACAATTAAACTTGCGGTGAGCAAACCGGCCGAGAAAATACGTCAACAGGCCTATGTTTGTCACGAAACGCAAAAGATGGGAATCATCAAGGATATTTTTAAGGCGGGCGACCTAAAACGAGTAATCATCTTCTCCGGTTCAAAACAAAAAGTGAAGCAAATAGCCCAATCGCTCAATCAGAAACAAATAAATTGCGGGCAGATGCACTCTGACCTAGAGCAGGCCGAACGCGATGAAATGATGTTCCGCTTCAAAAGCGGACAGATTGACGTGCTTGTCGCGACTGACATTCTGGCTCGAGGAATCGACATTGACGATATAGCAATGGTTATAAACTACGACGTGCCACACGATGCCGAAGATTATGTTCACAGAATCGGCCGAACAGCACGTGCCGACCGTGACGGAGTAGCAATAACTTTCGTCAACGATGACGACATATATTTCTTTCAGCAAATAGAAAAATTCCTCGGCCGTGAAGTAGAAAAAATGCCTCTTCCAGAATCTCTAGGTAAAGGCCCCGATTACACTCAGCAGGCAACAAAACCAAAACGAAGTGGAGATGCTCGTTCACGTCGTCGTAAAGCTCGCGAACAACAAAGTCATAAGGACGCCAAGCAACGCTCGCGACGAAATAGAACCCAGGATTCGCATAAGTCGGATAAACAGACTGAAGAAAAGAAATCCGAAACTCGCAATTCGAGAAAACGCCCCGCACGTAACGAAAAGCAACAACCCCAAAGGCAACCATCTAATCAAATCCCGCAACAAGCCGAAGAAAAAACCGAATCGCGTAATAAAAGGCGTCGTTCCTCAAGCAGCAGCCGTCGCAAAGCACCTCAAAAGCAACAGCAACCGCGCAGTACGAAATACGATATACGCGAAGAATTTTCACAGCCCAAGAAGCAGCGCGAAAGCGGATTGAAGAAACTTATCAAAAAGCCCCTACGCTGGCTAGGACTTACAAAGAAATAATTTTGAACATTGCAGGAGCGTCACGCTTTTGGCTGTTTCCATTCGGAAAATCGCTAAAGCGTGGCGCTTCTGTCTATTTCTGTTTGGAAAATCATTAGAGCGTCACGCTTTTGTTTGTTTCCATTCGGAAAATCGCTAGATCGTGACGCTCTTGTCTGTTTCTGTTTGGAAAATCACTAGAGCGTCACGCTTCTGTCTGTTTACGTTTGAAAAATAGCTAGATCGTGGCGCTCTTGTCTGTTTCTGTTTGGAAAATCACTAGAGCGTCACGCTTCTGTCTATTTCCGTTTGAAAAATAGCTAGATCGTGACGCTCCTTTCTGTTTTCGTTTGGAAAATCGTTAGAGCGTGGTACTTCTGTATGTTTCCGTTTGAGAAGTTACTAGAAACAGCGTTTCTATAGCGGTTCAGTTTGGAAATTAGTGCGTATTTTTGCAACGCACTAATCAAAGAAATAGCGCAAAATAATTATGAAGAGATTACTTTTTCCCATCATCGCACTTGCCACAATTGTGGTGATGTCTGGTTGCGGCTCGAGTAAGGGCGTTGCTTATTTTACCAATATCGACTCAACAAGTTTAGCCGCTTCGCGCGGTCTCTACGATGCTAAAATAATGCCGAAAGACGAGCTAACAATAAGCGTGCACACAACCGACCCGGCTGCAGCTTCACCTTTTAATATAGAAACTTCGTCGGGTACTTCGGGAACTTCGAAAGGCTATCTGGTTGATAACGACGGATTCATCAGCTTCCCCTTAATCGGTCGAGTACACGTTGCAGGATTAACCAAGACAGAGTGCGAAGCGATGATAAAAAGTAAGATTAAACCCTACCTCGCAGCTACCGAAAATCCTGTCGTTATGGTTCGCATGAGCAGCTATCGTATCACGGTTATAGGCGAGGTGGCCAACCCTGGAGTTATTCCGGTTTCAACAGAAAAGATTAGCGTGGTAGAAGCTCTGGCACAGTCGGGCGACCTCACCATTTTCGGTAAACGAAACAACATCATGCTCATCAGAGAAGATGCCAACGGGCAGAAGCACGAAACGAGGCTGAACCTGAACGATGCTAATCTAATCAACTCGCCCTACTACTATTTGCAACAAAACGACATTCTCTATGTCGAGCCTAACAGTGCAAAAGCAAAGAGTGCAAACATCGGGCAATCTACAACGATGTGGTTTTCGTTCGTCGGAATCGTAACGTCAGTAGCCTCAATGTTAGTAACCGTATTGAAATAGGAAAAACAACCATCACATACGCAGACATTATACAGAGCTTTTGTTTAGAGAAAGAAATGAAAATATTCTATTACACTCCGGCTTACGAATTCCTACAGACAGCCGAACGATGTAAGAGAGTATTTTCATTTTTCATTTATATTTAAAGAAATCAATTATGTGCGGAATAGTTGGATACATCGGGACAAACCGCGAGGCCTATCCCATACTCATAAAAGGACTTCAGCGACTCGAATATAGGGGCTACGACAGCGCCGGCGTTGCTTTGCTCAACAAAAAAGGACTCAATATCTACAAGGCTAAAGGTAAAGTGGCCGATTTGCAGGACTATTGTCAAGATAAGGATACATCGGGCACCGTTGGAATTGCTCACACGCGCTGGGCTACACATGGTGAACCGTCGGCAACAAACGCTCATCCGCATTATTCGGAATCGAAGAACCTGGCCATAATTCACAATGGGATAATAGAGAACTATGCCGAGATAAAGAGGAATCTTGAAGGGAAGGGCATAGAATTCCGGTCTGACACCGATACCGAGGTGCTCGTTCAGCTTGTGGAATACATCAAGGAAAGAAAACGGCTCGACCTCCTCACCGCCGTTCAGGTTGCACTTCACCAGGTGATTGGCGCCTACGCAATCGCGTTGCTAGACAAGAATAATCCAGACACCATCATTGCAGCCAGGAAACAAAGTCCACTGGTTGTCGGGATAGGCGACGGCGAGTTTTTCTTGGGTTCGGATGCCAGTCCGATTATTGAATACACTGACAAGATGGTTTATCTTGAGGATGGGAATATTGCCGTGATGAAACTCGGCGAGGAACTTAAGGTTGTGAACATTCTCAACGAGGAATTGTCGCCCGCTATTCATACGGTCGACCTCAACCTTGGTCAAATCGAGAAAGGTGGCTATCCCCACTTCATGCTCAAGGAGATTTTTGAGCAGCCCGAATGTCTCACTAACTGCATGCGCGGTAGAATAAACGTAGAGCATAACCACGTTACATTGAGCGCACTCATTGACCATCGTAGCAAACTTATCGACGCCAAACGCATCATTATTGTTGCTTGTGGAACCAGCTGGCACGCCGCGTTGATAGGTAAGCAAATCATCGAGAATCTTTGTCGTATTCCGGTTAATGTTGAGTATGCCAGCGAATTTCGCTATCGCAACCCGGTTGTGCGCAGCTGCGACGTTGTAATTGCCATTTCGCAGAGTGGCGAAACCGCCGATACACTCGCAGCCGTTGAACTGGCAAAGGAGAAAGGCGCTTTCATCTATGGAATTTGCAATGCCATCGGTTCAAGCATTCCGCGCGCTACCGATACGGGTACTTACATCCATGTGGGCCCCGAAATTGGCGTTGCATCTACAAAGGCCTTCACTGGTCAGGTAACCGTACTCACAATGTTTGCCCTCACTCTGGCCGAAGCAAAAGGAACTGTCGCGAATAACGACTATGTGAAGATAGTTGAACAACTCGCCACTATTCCCGATAAGATTCGCGAGGTGCTCAAAACAAACGATACGGTATGCGATTTGGCTCGTACATTTACCTACGCCCATAATTTCATCTATCTCGGGCGTGGATTCAGCTATCCCGTTGCTCTTGAGGGGGCGCTTAAACTCAAGGAAATATCCTATATCCACGCCGAAGGATATCCCGCAGCCGAGATGAAGCATGGTCCGATTGCACTCATTGATTCCGACATGCCCGTGGTTGTTATCGCCACCCACAATGCTATGTACGAAAAAGTGCTTAGCAACATGCAGGAGATAAAAGCGCGTCAAGGACGAGTGATTGCCCTAGTGAGCAAGGGCGACACGATGGTTTCGCGACTCGCCGACGCCGTTATCGAACTACCCGAAACGATGGAATGTCTCGAACCGTTGGTGGCCACTGTTCCATTGCAACTTCTGGCCTATCATATCGCCGTTTGTAAGGGAAAGAATGTAGATCAACCTCGCAATTTGGCTAAATCAGTAACAGTTGAATAAAATCGAATACAAATGGAAAAAAACATACATGAAGATTGTGGAGTGGCGATGATAAGGCTACTCAAACCCTTGGAATATTATCAAGAAAAACATGGCACATGGATGTATGCTCTTAACAAACTCTATCTGATGATGGAGAAACAGCACAACCGAGGACAGGAAGGCGCAGGAATGGCGACTGTGAAAATGGATACACGCCCCGGTAACGAATATATGTTTCGCGAACGAGCCGAGGGAAAAAATGCCGTTACGGAAATCTTCGGCAATGTGCACAAACACTTTAAACCTTACTCTACAAATCGGCTTTCCGACGTGCAATTCGCCAAGGAACATCTGCCGTTTGCAGGCGAACTCTATATGGGCCACTTGAGATATTCAACGACGGGCAAGAGCGGACTCTCATACGTCCATCCATTTCTTAGGCGCAACAATTGGAAAGCTAAAAACCTGTGTATGTGCGGCAATTTCAATATGACCAACATCGGTGATATTTTCGAAAAGCTAACCGAACAAGGTCAATGCCCACGCAAATACAGCGACACCTATCTGCTTCTTGAGCTCATGGGACACAGGCTCGACCGCGAGGTAGAGCGCAACTTTGTAGATGCCCAAAAACAAGGTCTCGAGAAACAGGCCATAACCCAATACATCGAAGAGCATGTCGAAATGAGCAACGTTCTCAAAACAACCATGCAGGATTTCGATGGCGGATATGTTATCTGTGGAATCACAGGCTCGGGAGAGAGCTTCGCCATACGCGACCCTTGGGCTATTCGTCCGGCATTCTACTATCGCAGCGACGAAATTGTAGCTCTGGCCAGCGAGCGACCCGTGCTTCAAACAACTTTTGATCTGGAATGCGAAGACATTACAGAACTCCGACCCGGTGAGGCTCTCATCGTTAACCGAAGAGGCGAATGCTCGCTCAAACAGATTATTCCGCAACGTGCCGATGCTGCCTGCTCCTTCGAAAGGATATACTTCTCTCGTGGGTCGGACAGAGATATATACAAGGAGCGCGAAAAACTCGGCGAACAGCTCACCGAACCCGTTATGCATGCCATAGACAATGACACCGACCATACCGTACTCTCGTTCATTCCCAATACGGCCGAAGTGGCCTTCTACGGTTTGCTGCATGGATTCAAAAAACGCATCGACTCCTGGAAATCCGAGCAGATTGCAGCCCTCGGACCGAATCCCGACCGAAATGAAATCGAGAAAATTATAAGCCGCCAAGTGCGCTCTGAAAAAGTGGCTTGGAAAGATATAAAACTGCGCACCTTCATCACCGAAGGAAATTCGCGCAACGACCTCGCATCTCATGTTTACGACATCACCTACGAGAGCATCCGCCCAGACCGGGATAATCTCGTTATCATCGACGACTCCATTGTTCGCGGAACTACTCTGCGCGAAAGTATCCTCAGGATTCTCGACCGGCTTCATCCGCGCCGAATAATCGTGGTATCGAGTGCACCACAGATTCGTTATCCCGACTATTACGGTATCGACATGCCTCGGCTTGAAGAGTTCTGCGTATTCCGCGCAACCATCAGTCTCATTGAAGAGCGTGGGATGGAAAGTTTGCTAAACGAGATATACTCCCGATGTCTTGCAGAACTAGCCAAGCCCAAGGGAGAGACAATAGAAAATGCCGTGTGTGCCGTTTACGAGCCGTTCACGGTTAACGAAATCAACCGCCGTATTGTAGATATGCTACGCCCTGAGGGCATGACAACGCCCGTTGAACTTGTATTCCAAAGTATCGAAGGTTTGCACGAGGCGATACCTCACCATCGGGGTGATTGGTATTTCACAGGCAAATACCCCACTCCAGGCGGTATGAGATTGGTTAATCAGGCATTCGTAAACTTCTATGAGGAGCGTAAAGAGGCTTTACCACAAATCGGTCATTAGGTATTTGTGGTCAATTTTGCTCCATGCACGCTGCAGGGATGTTTTTGTGTATCTAAAAGGTTTATGCGCAGATTGCAGGAAGGTTTTCAATTCTTCAAAATAGCTATACAGAGCGCGTGAGAGAGCACAGCATGCAAAGCCAATGACGTTTTAAGATTAACGTGAGTTAGATATAAAATGATAGTCGCGTTACCCTTCACGCCAATTCGTCGGGTTATTTGGTTCATCACCCGAGTTCACAATGGGTGTGTACCAGAAATCTTATATCGCCCCCACATTTTTTTTAGATTACGACAGAACAAAACAAGAACAACGATAAAGAAATCGACACAAGAAAATGAGGAACGTAACATTAATATTGAACGACGGAACCCGATTTCACGGCAAATCGTTCGGCTACGAAAAGCCTGTGGCCGGCGAAGTAGTTTTCAACACTGCCATGATGGGCTATCCGGAGAGTTTGACCGATCCATCTTACGCCGGTCAAATGATTGTAACAACCTTCCCTCTGGTTGGAAACTACGGTGTACCGCCACTCACAATCGGCTCCGACGGCATACCCCTTTTCATGGAAAGCAACCGCATTCACGCCTCTGCACTCATTGTGGCCCACTATAGCGAGCATCACTCACATTGGAATGCTGCAATGAGTCTCGCCCAGTGGCTCAAAAACGAACAAGTACCCGGAATAACTGATATAGACACACGCGAACTAACCAAAGTACTGCGCGAACACGGTGTGATGATGGGGAAAATCATTTTCGACGACGAACCGAACAATATTCCGGAAGCCGATTATGAAGGTGTGAACTTTGTAGACCGTGTGTCGACTAAAGAAATAATTCGCTACAACGAAGGCACCGGGAAAAAGGTTGTTCTCGTAGATTGCGGCGTGAAGGCCAACATCATTCGCAGTCTTGTTACAAGAGGCGTCGAAGTAATACGTGTGCCTTGGAACTACGATTATATCTCGCTCGACTACGATGGTTTATTCCTTGCTAACGGCCCAGGCGACCCAGACACGTGCCAGGTCGCCGTCGACATCATCCGTAAACAAATGAACCAAAGTATAAAGCCCATTTGCGGCATCTGCATGGGCAACCAACTGCTGGCTAAAGCCGCTGGAGCATCGATATACAAACTCAAATACGGACACCGTGGACATAACCAACCTGTGAGAATGGTAGGTACAGAGCGATGCTACGTTACATCTCAAAATCATGGTTATGCCGTAGACGCTGCATCGTTGGGAGCCGATTGGGAAGAACTGTTCGTCAATATGAATGATGGCAGTAATGAAGGTATTCGTCATAAAACAAATCCATGGTTCAGTTCGCAATTCCATCCCGAAGCGTGCTCAGGCCCAGTGGATACATATTTCATGTTCGATAAATTTGTAGAAACACTCCAAAAATGAAAGACGAAAGCATAAAGAAAGTCCTGATACTAGGTTCAGGTGCACTCAAAATAGGCGAGGCAGGCGAATTCGATTATTCCGGCTCACAAGCCCTTAAAGCACTGCGTGAAGAGGGAGTAAAAACCGTGCTCATAAACCCAAACATTGCCACGGTACAAACATCCGAAGGTGTGGCCGACCAAATTTATTTCTTACCGGTTCAACCCTACTTCGTTGAAAGAGTTATACAAAAAGAACGTCCCGACGGAATACTCCTTTCCTTCGGAGGACAAACTGCGCTGAATTGCGGTGTGGAACTTGACCGCCATGGAATACTACGGAAATATGGAGTACGCGTACTCGGCACCCCGGTAAAGGCAATTATGAACACCGAAGACCGCGAGCTTTTCGTTGAACAACTCGACCAAATAGAAGTTAAGACTATCAAAAGCGAAGCCTGCGAAAATACAGAGCATGCTCGCCGTGCAGCTAGCGAACTGGGCTATCCGGTAATTATTCGCGCCGCCTATGCTCTGGGTGGACTCGGCAGCGGTTTTGCTGATAACGAAAAAGAGCTTGACCGGCTATGTGAAAAAGCTTTCGCTTTCTCGCCTCAAGTGTTAGTTGAAAAGAGCTTGAAAGGCTGGAAAGAAATAGAATACGAGGTAGTGCGTGACCGCTACGACAACTGTATCACTGTTTGTAACATGGAGAACTTCGACCCGCTCGGCATTCACACTGGCGAGTCAATTGTAATTGCACCCTCGCAAACCCTCACTAATAGCGAGTATCACAAGTTGCGTGCACTAGCCATCAAGATAGTCCGCCACATCGGAATTGTGGGTGAATGTAATGTGCAGTATGCTTTCGACCCGCAAAGTGAGGACTATCGCGTCATCGAGGTCAACGCCCGTCTTTCGCGCTCATCAGCCCTGGCCAGCAAAGCCACTGGTTATCCGCTTGCTTTTGTAGCTGCCAAACTCGGCATGGGCTATGGTCTGTTCGAACTCAAAAACTCCGTAACCCGTACGACATCTGCATTCTTCGAACCAGCACTCGATTATGTCGTGTGTAAAATTCCACGTTGGGATCTCAGTAAGTTCCGTGGTGTCGACAAAGAACTCGGTTCGAGCATGAAATCTGTCGGAGAAGTCATGGCAATCGGCCGAAACTTCGAGGAAGCTATCCAAAAAGGTCTCCGTATGATAGGCCAAGGTATGCACGGTTTCGTTGAAAACAAAGAACTCCGAATAGACGATATCGACGCCGCTTTGCGTGAGCCAACCGATAAACGCATCTTCGTTATATCGAAGGCTATGCACAAGGGTTATAACGTAGATCAGATTCACCAACTAACGAAAATCGACCGATGGTTCTTGTATAAATTGAAACATATCATTGATATCGACGAACAACTCAAAAAACGCAATATAAATACCCTCGGTAAAGAACTCCTACGCGAGGCGAAGATCTATGGCTTCACCGATTTCCAAATAGCCCGTGCTGTTGGACTAGAAGAAGAATCGCGTAATATGCACGAAGCCATGCTTACCGTGCGCCGGCTTCGCAAAAGCCATGATATCCTGCCAATGGTTAAGCAAATAGATACACTCGCGGCAGAATATCCCGCACAAACGAACTATCTCTACGTGACATATTCAGGCGTAGCGTCTGACATATCATTTGCTAATGACCGAAACAGTGTCATCGTACTTGGGTCAGGCGCCTATCGTATCGGCAGCTCCGTGGAATTCGACTGGTGTGGTGTGCAGGCCCTCAACACAATCAGAAAACAAGGGCATCGTTCGATAATGATAAATTATAACCCCGAAACTGTTTCTACCGATTACGACATGTGCGACCGCCTCTACTTCGATGAACTCACTTTCGAACGAGTTATGGATATCATCGATCTCGAAATGCCGTATGGAGTGATTGTGTCGACTGGCGGCCAGATTCCAAATAATCTTGCCATGCTCCTCGATGCCGAAAACGTGCCTATCCTTGGAACATCAGCTAAGGACATAGACGGTGCAGAAGACCGCGCTAAATTCTCGTCAATGCTCAACGAAATCGGAGTTAACCAACCCGAATGGCGCGCGCTTACGAGTATGGATGACATCGATGAGTTTGTGAATCGAGTGGGTTTCCCGGTTCTTGTTCGCCCTTCTTATGTCCTTTCGGGCGCAGCAATGAACATCTGCTCTAATAAAGACGAACTCACGCGATTCTTACGTCTTGCTGCAAATGTGAGCGAAGACCATCCTGTAGTGGTTAGCAAATTCATCGAAAACGCAAAGGAAATAGAGATGGATGCTGTTGCCCGCGATGGAGAAATTCTGGCTTATGCAATCTCTGAGCACATCGAGTTTGCTGGAGTTCACTCTGGCGACGCAACCATTCAGTTTCCACCTCAGAAACTTTATGTTGAAACTGTTCGCCGGATAAAACGAATTAGTAAACAAATTGCGAAAGCTCTCCACATCAACGGTCCATTCAATATTCAGTACATGGCCCGCGACAACGATATTCTCGTAATAGAGTGCAATCTGCGTGCAAGCCGCTCATTCCCATTTGTGAGTAAGGTTCTGAAGCTGAATTTCATTGACCTTGCAACGAAAGTCATGCTTGGTCTTCCGGTAGGGAAGCCCGAGAAAAATCTCTTTGATCTCGACTATGTGGGAATCAAAGCTAGTCAGTTCTCTTTCAATCGTCTGCAGAAAGCCGATCCTGTGCTCGGGGTCGATATGAGTTCAACTGGCGAGGTTGGTTGCTTAGGCGACGACACTTCGACAGCCCTACTGAAAAGCATGCTATCTGTCGGTCATCGCATTCCTGAAAAAAACATTCTTTTGTCGACCGGCGGTGCAAAACAGAAAGCCGAAATGCTCGAAGCCGCACGCATACTCCGCAATCATGGCTATGACTTGTTTGCAACTAGCGGTACGTCGAAATATTTAACCGAAAACGGTATCGAAAATACACTGGTCTACTGGCCCTCCGACGAAGACAAACAGCCTCAGGCACTCGACTTGCTTCATCAAAAAAAGCTTGACATGATTGTCAATATCCCGAAAGACCTCACGCCGCGCGAACTTACAAATGGTTATAAGATACGTAGAGCTGCAACCGATCTCAATGTGCCGCTCATTACTAACAGTCGTCTGGCTAGCGCTTTTATTCACGCGTTTTGCAATGTGAAGCTTGACGAAATCGACATCAAAGCTTGGGGCGAATATTAATCACCCCATCGGAAAAAAGCAATACATTTGCACATGCTAATTTTTGAACAACAATAATCATCATAATTTTTATAAACTAATTTGTTTTTACTATGAAAGTCTATGAGTATCAAGCAAAGGCTCTCTTTGCAAACTATGGCTTGCCTGTAGACAACAGTATTCTTTGTCGCACGGTCGACGAAGCTGTGGAAGCCTACAAAAAGCTAGGTGGTGAACGCGCGGTTGTCAAGGCACAAGTGCACACCGGAGGTCGGGGAAAAGCCGGCGGTGTGAAGGTCGCAAACGGCAAAGCTGAAGTAAAGCAGTATGCTACCCAAATTCTGGGAATGGACATCAAAGGATTCACCGTTGACCGAGTGCTCGTTGGCGAAGCAATCAACATCGCTTCGGAATATTATGTGAGCATCGTAATCGACCGCAAATCTAAGTCGGCAATCCTGATGCTTAGTCGTGAAGGCGGTATGGACATAGAAGCCGTTGCCAAAAACACTCCGGAGAAGATTGTAAAAATCCCAATCGACCCACTAATTGGCCTACCAACTTTCAAGGCGCGTGAAGCTGCTTTCAAACTTTTCGATGACATGGCCCTCGTTAAGCAGGCCATACCGGTGTTGCAGAATCTCTACCGCCTGTTTGTTGAAAAAGATGCATCGCTAGCCGAAATCAACCCGCTTGTTGTTACTGGTGAGGGTAATCTGAAAGCCATCGATGCAAAAATGACTTTTGACAATAACGCACTATTCCGCCATCCCGATATTTTCGAGATGTTCGAACCAACGGAAGATGAGAAGAAAGAACAAGCAGCTAAAGAAAAAGGCTTCAGCTACGTGAATCTTGGTGGTGAAATAGGCTGCATGGTCAATGGAGCCGGTCTCGCAATGGCAACCATGGACATGATTAAACTCTACGGTGGCAACCCGGCCAATTTCCTCGATATCGGCGGAAGTTCCAATCCAACGAAGATTGTCGAAGCAATGAAACTCCTCCTTTCCGACAAACACGTGAAGGTTGTGCTCATAAACATCTTCGGTGGGATTACCCGATGCGACGATGTTGCCAAAGGACTCATCGAAGCCTTCAAGATGATTGATATCAACATGCCAATCGTCATCCGATTAACCGGAACCAACGAGGCCGAAGGACGAGAACTGCTCAAAGGCACCAAGTTCAACGTTGCCCATACTATGGGCGAAGCCGGGAAAATGGCTGTCGAACTAGCATCTAAATGCTAAGAGAAAGTAACTGAACAATCAGACACAAACAAAAAAACACAAAGACAATGAGTATACTTATCAACAAGAATACACGACTGATAGTACAAGGCATAACCGGCCGCGACGGAAGTTTCCACGCAACAAAAATGAAAGCCTACGGCACGAACGTAGTAGGCGGAACATCACCCGGTAAGGCCGGACAAAATGTTGAAGGCATCCCAGTGTTCAACACCGTTAAGGATGCTGTTGAAGCAACTAATGCCAATACTTCTGTAATCTTCGTGCCCGCAGCCTTTGCCAAAGACGCAATGCTCGAAGCAGCCGACGCCGGCATCAAGTTAATCATCTGTATAACCGAAGGCGTGCCAACTCTTGATGTTGTTGAAGCCTATCGCTACATTCGCGACAAGGGTGCCAACCTAATCGGTCCAAACTGTCCCGGTCTCATCTCGCCCGACGAGAGTATGGTAGGCATCATGCCGACAAACATTTTCAAGAAAGGACACACCGGAGTGATAAGCCGAAGCGGAACACTTACCTATCAAGTAGTGGCCAACCTAACCGAAAATGGAATGGGACAAACCACAGCCGTAGGTGTAGGAGGCGACCCAATCGTTGGATTATACTTTCAAGACCTGCTCGAAATGTTCGAAAACGACCCAGAAACCGACAGCGTAGCCATAATTGGTGAAATTGGGGGTGATGCTGAAGAACGTGCAGCAGAATACATACGCGACCACATGACCAAACCCGTCGTTGCCTTTATTTCAGGCCGCGAAGCTCCTAAAGGAAAGCAAATGGGACATGCAGGTGCAATCATTTCCAGCGGCTCGGGCACAGCAGCCGAGAAAATCGCAGCATTCGAAGCAGCCGGAGTTCCGGTTGCACGCGAAACAAGCGAAATCCCCGAACTTCTCGCAGCAAGGCTCAAGAAATAAGAAAAACGCAACCAATCGTTGTCCTCCCAAAAAGGTAAAGCAAATTTTAACCCGGCATCATCCGGATGCTCGCGATAAAGGCCTACCTTTGCATCACAACGATAGGATTAAAAAGGAATGGAATTCCGACATCGAAACACATGTCGGAATTCTATCTTTTTATATCCTTCATCAAACACATAACTTTTAAAAGAAAATAAAAATGTCCTACATGTCACAAGAGGGCTACGACAAACTCGTGGCCGAATTGCAGCACTTAGAATCGGTTGAACGCCCAAGAGCATCAGCCGCAATCGCTGAAGCAGTCGACAAAGGCGACCTCAGCGAAAACTCAGAGTACGATGCCGCCAAGGAAGCACAACGGCACCTGGAGGCAAAAATCAACGAAATGAAGATGACTATTGCACATGCAAAAATCGTCGACACATCACGCCTCAGCAACGAAGCGGTACAAATCATGTCGACCGTCGAGATGACTAACCTCAAAGACAAATCGAAGATGAAATACACTATCGTCAGCGAAACAGAGGCTAACCTCAAACAAGGAAAAATATCCATCAAAACACCCATCGCACAAGGCCTATTGAATAAAAAGGTTGGCGACGTAGTCGAAATCGAAATCCCACGCGGAACAATACAACTGAGAATCGACAACATCAGCATCGACGTTTAAACAAAAACAGCCATGACTATATTCTCAAAGATTGCAGCCGGAGAAATTCCGAGCTACAAATGTGCAGAAAACGATAAGTTCTACGCTTTTCTCGACATCAACCCAGTAGGGAAAGCTCACACCCTAGTCATTCCGCGACAAGAAACAGACTACATCTTCGATATGCCCGACGACGAACTGGCCGCCTTCCAAATCTTTGCCAAGAAAGTGGCCCGTGCCATCAAAACCGCTTTCCCCTGCAAGAAGGTTGCCCAAATTGTGCTCGGCCTCGAAGTTGCTCACGCCCATATTCACCTCATCCCAATCAACAGCGAGGCTGATATAAACTTCGGTAAACATATCAGTATCACTGCCGAAGAGCAGAAAGACATTGCGGCGAAAATAAATGCCGCTTTCCTTGCACAGACGTAAGATTTACGCACACGAAATACTAAACGGGAATGAATCGACTTAAGATTTATTCCCGTTTTTCTTTCTCAAAATTGAGACTCTACATAACGCAACTTTTTCTAGGCTAACAGAAAAAGCAACATTCATTCGTTGTATAATTCATATAATCCCGAGAAAAGTATATTATCTCCGGAACTTTCCTAATATTATTTACACTAGTATTTTATATCTCCGGGACTTCCCGAACATTAATTAAACTAGTATTTTATATCTCCGGAACTTCCCGAATATTATTTACACTAGTGTTTTATATCTTCAGAATCTTCCTAATATTATTTACATTAGTATTTTATATCTCCGGAATTTCCTGAACATTAATTAAACTAGTGTTCTACATCTTCGGAACTTTCCGAAGATTATTTATATTAGTGTTTTATACATCCGGAACTTTCCGAACATTGATTATATTAGTATTTTATATCTTCGTAACTTCCCGGAGATATAAATCATGAAAACATAGCATCTTCAAGGAGATTATAATGTCGGAAGAATAATCCGAGTAGCCTTAATAGTGCCGAAAAGCATATATTCGCTAATGGAATAGGGGCTTGTAGGAATATTTAATCTCTTTTGAAAGTCGCGATAACCTCTCGCAGGTTAGCTAAATATGCCCTAGTTTTGCAGGCGATGACAAAAACAATAAAATCATTTTATTAGATTATGAAGATAACAATCCATGCAACTTCCGTGAAACAGCCTTTAAGGTTTAGCAGTATGCTTAAACTTGTTTTTCTCGCAATTGCTCTATTGTCGCATCTGACGGTTTTTTCGCAAGACGAATCAGACTCCTTACCCAAGGACAGTATTATGTACGAAATTCCGGAAGTGTTGGTCAAAGGTGAACGACCGATAGCTGTTGTCAACGGTAGCGTAATAACCTACGACTTGCCGCGACTGCTTGAAAATAAAGTTGTCGACAATATTTATGATGCTATTAAAGAGCTTCCAGGAGTTGTTGAGAATGAAGGACAATATCAATTGGCCGGTAGGAAAGTAACTATATCGCTCAACGGACAAGTGATGACGTTGACGCCCGACCAGATGCTCTCGCTGCTGAAGAGTCTTCCCGTTAGCCGGCTGGATAAGGCTGATGTAATGTATTCCGCTCCGGCAAAAACGCAGGTTCGCGGAGCTCTCATAAACATCCGGTTGAAGAAAGAAACTTCAAAAGAATCTCTTCTTAACGGAGAAATCAATCTTGCCTACAATCAAAAGCACAATGCCATGTTTGGCGAACGGGGGGCGATGTATTATCATAAAGGTAAGTTCTCGCTGGATGCGATGTATCTACATGGTCATGGCAAAGAATATGGCGTAACCGACGAAGACTCTCACCACTCACTCAACAACGGAACGGTGCACGACATCAGGAATCATCAAACTCAGCTTTCAAAGTCGTTCGGGCATAATTATCGCCTCGGAGCAGAATTTGATTTTACCGAAAAGCATAAACTCTCATTCGCCTATCAGGGGGCCTATAATCATCGCGACGTAACGAATGATTACACCGGCAACATCGTCGGAAATACGCTGACCATATATCGTAATTGGCTTCATAACATAAGACTGGATTATCAGATTCCTTTCGGAATGAAAATTGGCGCCGAGGCCACTTATTATCACGATCCGATGAAGCAGAATCTTAATAGCGTGACACCTACGGGAAATCTTAATCTCCTGGCAGATAACGACCAGCGGATAAATGTTTGGCGATATTATCTGTCGCAAGAACATCAATTGAAAAACAACTGGAGCCTGAACTACGGCACATGGCATAAACAATCGGTCAACCATAGTCGGCAGGCTTATCTTAATCAAAATGTTACCCCTGTGAGTTATCTCCGACAGAAAGAAGATGTGGTTAATGCCTACGTAGGTTTTGGAAAGAACTGGACAAATAAACTGATTCTTGACGCATCGCTATCCGCCGAATATTATCATTCTCCACAATGGCACAAATGGAACATCTATCCCACGTTGAACATAACTTATGTTCATAACCCGAACAATATATGGCTGATTAATTTTTCAACCGACCGTGCCTATCCTGAATACTGGGCAATGAACGATTTCACTGTGTATGGCAATGGCGGATACGACGAAATTGTGGGTAATCCATATCTAAAACCTGCCAACTCTTACCAAACACAACTGGCTTGGGTACTGAAAAACAAATATCAATTCGTTGCATGGTTCAACTACATCGACAACTATTTTATGCAAACTCCATATAAGGGGGGTAAAACGAGATGTGAAAAGTGAGAAAATGAGCTTCGACTGATTCACAACGAGTTACCAAGAATCATAGATGACTACTGAAAAAACGAAATGTAACATTCATATAACATTCATGTAACATTGAGCAGGGCCTTGAACGACCGTTCGAAGGATAAATGTAACATAGCGACAGATTGAGGGGTGAATAAGGCCTATTCAGGACTCGTTCAGGGGCTGTTCTAAACACTGACGGCAGGTGCACAGCTTACTCCTTCTGCAACGACCATCCGGGACGTATTCGAGGGGATTCTAAGCGCGTGAAGGAAGCGTAAGCGCCCCAGCAATACATCATGGAGTATTCGGTGTACAGCATCTACTAAGCAACTATACATATATCGTATATAGTTACTATATTGTATATGGAAAGCCGAGTGATAAGACCACTGGGGCTATAGCTATGAAATCTTTTTGAGATGCGAAATATCGTATATAATGATTATTCTGTAGTTTTGCCACTAAAAAAGAGACTATGACAAAGGTTATACATGTGCAGCTACTGCAGAGGGGACGGAA
>ERZ773067.95-NODE-95-length-57302-cov-7.469125_pt1 | contig 57302 bp, 57 predicted proteins | sample MGYA00580622_ERZ773067 | MGnify/ENA primary metagenome ERZ773067 (study PRJEB29015, sample SAMEA2737998) | human oral metagenome | biome: human oral; feature: human-associated habitat; material: dental | place: China | collected 2113 ...
GCTTTACGGAGTAATACCTTGTGTCAATAGTGTGAGGCAAATATCTTTGAGAATGCGTTATACTATTCATAGCGATTGAATATCCTTTCTTTGGTGGTGTTGTGGTAAAAACCATTCTAACGGATTCAATCGCTTTTTTCCATCCCTGAGGTCTCACATCTATTGTAAAACTACAGAGTATATTTTTGGACGAACAGTATAAACCCGTGATTTTCTTTTTTGAAGACTACGGGTTATTTTTTGTCCAACAGATTGTTTTTTCGTACAATATCGAGTACAATTGGACAAAAAAGAAAAGCGTTGGACGAAAGGATTTCTAATGAGATCATTTGATTACAGTAGGCTCTGTGATAAAGCCTGGGATACAGATATTCTAAACCTTGTGGCGAAGATCCATGAGTGCAAAGGAAGGCAGGATTTATTTATTCGTCAAAAGCCTGTAGAATTGGATCGTCTGCTCAAAATTGCAAAGATACAGAGTACGGAAGCATCCAATAAAATCGAAGGTATCGTCATAACCGGCACTCGTATGAAGCAGCTTTTTGAAGAAAAAACCGGTTCAAGAAATCGGGATGAAGATGAGATTATGGGTTACCGGGATGTCTTGAATACGATTCATGAGAGCAATGAGTACATCCCAATCCGTACATTGTATATCCTTCAGATTCACCGAGATCTTTTAAAGAGGGCAGGGTTTTCTTATGGTGGACATTTCAAGAATGTTCAAAACTATATTAATGAGACAAAGCCGGATGGAACTGTAGTTACAAGATTTACACCGATTACTCCTTATGACACACCTGAGGCTATAGAGAATTTGTGTAATGCTTATGAGCAGGCTATTGCAAATGAAAAAATAGATTCTTTACTGTTGATTCCGACTTTTATCTGTGACTTCCTCTGCATTCATCCGTTTAATGATGGCAATGGAAGAATGAGCAGACTGCTCACGTTGCTTCTCTTGTACAAGAACGGATACAGTGTAGGAAAATACATCAGCATTGAAAAGCAGATAGAGAAAACGAAGGAACGCTATTACGACACGCTTCAAGAATCTGATGCCGGGTGGCATGAAGAAGAAAATGATCCGACACCATTTATCAGATATATGCTTCAGGTCGTTCTGGCGTGCTATACGGAGTTTGAGGAACGTGTCGGATTGATGAAGGAAAGCAGAAACGGAAGTACAGCTTATGATATTGTAAAAAAATATACGGAAGAAAAAATCGGCAAATTTAGCGGCTCGGATGTTATGGACAACTGTCCGAGTATAGGAAGGTCATCGGTTCTGGCCGCCTTAAAAAAACTTACTGAGGAGGGACTCATTATCAGAGAAGGTTCCGGCAGAAGCACATTTTATGTTCGTGCAGACAGCAAATAACTTTCGTCCAAAAATAAATAGATTTGGATGAAAAGAAAAGCATCGGCCGGAGTGATTCCAAAAGGTTGCACCAGAGAAGCTAAAGGCCGTGATTAGGCATATAATAAGGAAGAGGTGGAATATGGCCGGATCAAATGCTTAGAGTTGCGATAGGGAAATGTATAAACCGGGCAGAGGTTGACAAACAAGAGAGAGCCAAGAAAAGGAAGTAGTAACAAGCTAAATATAGTATCCGAAGGTGTCAAGTGAGATACGCCTATAAGTGTTTGATATCTCTAAAAAGAAGATATATAATATGATGGCGAGGTTCCGGTGGGATTAATTTAGAAAATTTTTTAGAAATAATGGATAGTGACAAAGAGATTGTTTAGAATTCAAAGGAACAATCAAGTTGATTGTATGCATCGGGAGCATGGGTATATGTTTTGGGACAGTGTTGCGGGAGTGTATGACGTATTCGTAAATATTATCAACAGAAAAACGCATAAGGCTCTAAAGGAAATCGTTGCTGCAGAGATTGAAGCCGGAGACAGTGTGTTGGAGTGCGGATGCGGAACAGGTATGTTGAGCTTGGTAATAGCGGGCAAATGCAAGGAACTTACGGCAACGGATTTTTCGCTAAAAATGCTCATGAAAGCGGCAAAGAAGTGCGGGGTCTGCGGAAACGTGTACTTTAGCTTTGCCGACATCACGGAACTTAACTATCCGGACAATTATTTTGACAAGGTGGTTGCCGGGAATGTGATACATTTATTGGATCAACCGATCAAAGCATTGGAAGAGCTGAATCGCGTGTGTAAACCGGGCGGTGTGTTGATAATTCCAACGTACGTAAACAAAAATCATAAAGAAGGAAAAAATGTGTTGAAAGTTGCAGTAGCAAAGGCGGGAGTGGATTTTAAAAGGAGTTTTACGACGGAGAATTATAAACGATTTTTTTTGGATGCAGGATATGAAGATGTGGAGATTGTTATGGCAGAAGGGCGGATATCATGTGCTGTGGCGACGATGACAAAGATAGGAGAAACAGTATGGGAACGGAAAAAAACATGAAAGTTGAAAATGACGGTAAATTGAAGTTTGGAGATGTGCAGGAAACCGCGCTCATTACCCTTGCGATAAGGGCGAGTGAAACGGCACGAAAAAAACCGAGAATTATAGATAAAAAGGCAAAAGAGATCATAGATTTGCTTGGAGTCGACGTGAGTAAATTTGATCCGTTTTTATCGCATGAGGGGGTCGTTGCCAGAACAATACTTTTTAAACGCGAGTTAGACATACTTATTGAAGAAAATCCGGATGCCGTGGGTATTAACCTTGGATGCGGATTCGACGACAAATTTTCGCAGGTGGACAACGGGAAGATAATATGGTTCGATGTCGATTTGCCCGACCAGATAGCCGTGCGCAAAAAAGTTTACAAGGATACGCAGCGATGCAAAATGCTTGACGGTGATGCGTTGGACGGGGAATGGACAAAGAATATACCAAAGGACAGGCTGCCGATAGTGGTTGTTGAGGGGGTTTTGGAATATTTCTCAAAGGAACAGGTTACAACGTGTTTGAAGATGCTGTGCGACTCTTTTGAACACGGATACTTACTTGGCGAGCTGCATTCGCCGCTCCTTGAGAAGCACTCCGAAAAGCATGACGCCATTAAAAATACAAATGCCAAGTTCGGTTGGGGAACCAAGTCAGGAAAAGAATATGAAGAAATAGAACCGAGGTTGCATTTGCTTTCGGAGACAAGCTATAATGAGGAGATGAAAAAATATACGATTCGTGGAAAGTTGTTTGCCATCATAGGCAGAAATATAAATAACCGGCTTGCTGTTTACCGGTGGTAGAGAGGTTATATGATCAAATTTGAAGGCGTCACCAAAAAATATGGGGAGAATACCGCTTTAAGCGATTTGAACCTGAATATCGAAAACGGAGAGATACTGGGCTTGATTGGACACAACGGCGCCGGCAAGTCCACGACGATAAAAGCACTCGTCGGAGTAATAGAACAGACCGCGGGTGAGATATATATTGACAATCTCAACATAAGGGAAAATCCTGTGGCGGCGAAGGAACAGATAGGCTACGTTTCGGACTCTCCGGATTTATTTTTGCGTATGATTGCAAATGATTACTGGAGCTTTATAGCAAGAGCCTACGGATTGAACGATAAGGAAAGAGACGGCAGGCTGGAACGACTCGTAAAACTTTTCAGTCTGGAGGACGACAGATTTTCGACGATAGAATCGTTTTCGCACGGCATGAGACAAAAGGTGTTTCTAATAGGCGCACTGTTACCGGACCCCAACATATGGGTATTGGATGAACCTATGACGGGGCTTGACCCGCAGGCTGCATTTGACCTCAAGCAACTCATGAGGAAGCATGCCGATGAGGGAAATGTCGTTATATTTTCGACGCACGTTCTTGAGGTCGCGGAGCAGATTTGCGACAAAATCGCCATTTTGAAAAAGGGAGTTCTCATTTATCACGGAACCATACAGGACTTGAAGAGAACGCATCCGGAGATGTCGTTGGAATCCATATACCTGGGCATGGCGGGTAGAGAAGAGGATGGAAGTAAAGCATGAGAAGAAAGATAATAGCTGAGATAATCAGATTGAATCTCCTGTATTCCATAGATCCCGTGGCACTCGGAAGCATACGAGAAAGGCATAAGGAAAATCCGGAAAGCAGCATATCGCTCAGGATATTGCGCACACAGCTGTTGATAAGCGTACTCTATGTAGGGTTGTTTGTCCTGATGGCGACGATCACGGATTTTTCAAAACAACCGAATACCTTTTCGCAGTTTATAGGAATATTTTTCATTATGACCTTCCTGCAAGGCGTACTTGCCACTTTTAACGTATTTTATGAGAGCAAGGACATGCAGTCGTACAGGCATCTTCCGGTAACGACCGCAGAGGTGATCGTGGGGAAAAGCTTTACCGTACTTACGGCGGTCATGGACTTTGTGGCTCCCATGTTTGTATTTTGCATATTCGTTCAGCTCAAGTCGGAAAATCCTGTCCGGATCGCTATCCCTCTCGGAATTTTGAGCTTTGTGACAATGTTTCTTGGCGTATCCTGCCTTGTGTTCGTGTCTGTAAATACATTGACAAAAACAGGATTTTTTAGGAAACACAAGAGATTCTTTTCCGCACTCATCACCACCGTGACAACGGTCATCCTTTCACTCGGATTTCTTGCCATCAATCCGAACTTCTTCTTTTATAAACTGCTCAACCGCAGCGGTAATATTTTTGCACCGTTCAGTCCGTTCTTTGAACTCTCGAAAGACCCCGCAAGTCCGGTCGCATGGCGGGGCATAGGTTTTTGGGCGGCATTTATCGCAGTATGCGCGGTGATTATATATAAATTGATCCTTCCGAGATTTTACGAAAATATTTTGTTGGTGGAACAGAACGCTGTCGGAAAGAAAAAGAAAAAAGCGGGGAAGAGCAGGTCATTCGGAGCGTACATGCTGACATATAATGCGGGACTCCTTGAGGACACAACGATCCTATCGCAATTCATACTCATGCCGCAGCTGATTATGCCAATATCCATGGTCATAATCACCTACAATCTTCAGGACAGCCTACGTGACCTGCATATGGATGCAAGATACGGTATCGTGATGTTCGTGATAGGCGCACTGTACGCCTTCGTGACGTCGGGGATGTTGAACTCAATAGCCATATCACTGGACAGAGAAAACTATAACTTCATAAAAACTCTGCCTGTTGATATGTATAAATATCTGATGTACAAGTTCTGGTTTTTCTACTGGATCCAGAATCTGCTTCCCGTGGTGACACTGACAGCGCTTTTGTTGTGGTTGGATATGCCGGTTTCTTTGATCTTTGCGGCCATATTCAGTTTACTGCTGACGTCACTGGGGATCTGTCACGTGTACTTTAAAAGAGATTACAAGTTACTCGATCTGGGGTGGCAGAACATAATGCAGCTCGCAAACAGAGGCGGAGGCAACATTACAAGGATGTTCACATGGTTCGGGGCGCTACTGGCAGGCTCTGGCCTTGCGGCGCTTGCATATTATGTTTCCAAGGCGATGTCGAAAGAAAATGCCATGATATCCACAGTATGTCTGGCGGTGGTCATAATACTTTTTTCATGGTCGCACCACAGAAGTTGTACGAGATTCTGGAAACGGGAGTTTCGTTCAGGCAAGCGGTGAAAGCCGGGGCTATTGTTTAAGTGCTGACTTGGCAACTGAGTGGAAAGCCGGGGCATAATTTTAATAAAAAAACTTTTTTAACCTTGTGTATAAATTATCAGTGTGTTACTATGTACGAGAACTCTTACCGACCGGACAAGATCGTCAGTAAAACACTGATATTTTTCGGAAAATCGGTTCCGGTGCGGCATTGGGTTAGTAGGGTCTAAGCAATCTGATTTAACCCTATGAGCATTATAGTATAAAGATGTAACAGTAAAGATAATGTTGATATAAGTGAGGAGATTTTAATGAAAAAGATCGTTTCAGAGTTGACCGCGGTCAGGGCTCTTTTACCAGCCATACTGGTGGTGCTTCTTGTCATAACGGCGGTGAACGCATACAAACAGCCGACATATTCGGATGTGGGGAATGCCGGGCAGAAAGCGAAGACACGCGCCGCGACTGCGAAAGCGAAGAAAACAAAGAAGCTGACAGGGAAGAAAAAGGTGGTCACGGCAAGGAAAACGACGATGCCGGCGGTTCCGGCGGCAGCCGGAAGAGTGACAAAGGTAAAGGAAGAGAGACTTTATAAAGACGGTACGTATAAAGGGAGCGCAAGAGGTTTTGGCGGTCCCATAAGCGTTTCCGTGAAAGTAAAAAAAGGAAAGATCTCTAAGGTAAGTGTTTTAAGCGCCGCTGCGGAAACGCCTTCGTACTGGGCAAGAGCCAAGGTCGTTGCAAATGCCATAAGCAAGAAGAAAACCACCAATGTTGACGTGGTGTCCGGCGCGACATATTCTTCCAACGGTATAATAAATGCCGTACGTAATGCGCTGAAAAAAGCGGAAACAAAGTTTGCCAAAAGCAAGAAAGGGAAGAAGAAAAAGGCGCTTGAAAAAAAGAAGGCCGGAAATGTCGTAAATAAGCCGAACAAGGCGACAGGACCACAGAATCCGAATACGCCGGAGGAAAAACCTCAGACACCGACGCCTCCGCCTGATACCGGCGAACAAGTATATGAATATACCAGAGGAGGAATCGCAGTTCAATCCGATGATACGACTTTGTGGCAGAGTTACAGACTTTCAAATGTGAACTTTAGAGTTCAGAGCAACAGAATAATAAGCGTGACCGGAATTACGTGGGACAACAGCGAATCAAATAATATCCCTTACCAAAAGCGAGCGGCAAACGGCATGCCTGCAAAGATCGTCGCTGCCACAGATTATAACAACATAGATGTTGTCAGCGGAGCGACCTGCTGTTCAAAGGCTCTGATACAGGCGGCTCAGGATGTTATGCGCGAGCATGCGGAAAAAGCGTCCGCAACGACTGCGGCGGCAGGGAGCGGTAAGTAATGAAGAGTAAGATATTTTTGATCGCCATGCTCAACATAATTATAATCATAGGCGCTTTGGGAGTATATCAGGCCATTGCGATTCACAGACAGGATGCCGAGAAAATCGCAAAGCTGCAGAAAACAGTTAAGGAACTGCAGAACGGAGGAGGAACCGCCGCGGGTGGAACCTCGGGAACTTCTTCCGCATACAAGGATGGAGCATATCAGGGGAGCGCAAAGGGGTTCGGCGGTAATATAACGGTTAAAGTTACGGTTGAAGGCGACAAGATAAAGAGCATAGACATCGTAAACGCCTCCGGAGAGGATGCGTCATATCTCACGTCCGCCAAGTCTGTAATAGGTGAGATGTTGCAAAATCAGACCACCGATGTGGACACAGTCAGCGGTGCGACCTTTTCGTCGAGCGGAATAATCAATGCGGTAATCGCCGCGCTGGAGAAAGCGGAACGATGATAAGATTGAAAAAGAGAGACAGGAACATTATAACAGCGGCAAAAGTTGTTATGCGCGGCGCGTTTTTCTTTGCTTTCCCTGCGGCGTTTGCGTCTGCTTTTACGGGAGCCAAGAATATAGTTTCGCAGATTGCATCCGGTAAGCCCATAGAGTTGAACCCGTTTATAAGCATACTGACAGGACTTCTCCTGTTTACTGTACTGTTCGGCAGATTTTTTTGCGGTTTTGCATGTTCGTTCGGAACTTATGGCGATGTACTGTATGAAATATCATCAAGAATAAGGAAGAAATTTAAAAAACAGCCGTTTGGATTTTCCGTCAAAGCGGGACTGTGGTTGAGGTACGGGAAATACATATGTCTTTTGGCGTTGCTGTTACTTTGCTATATAGGCAAAGAGGCATGGATAGGCAACATAAGCCCGTGGACGGCGTTTTCAAGATTGGAGGCGTTAAAAATTCCCGATCCCGCAAATCTCGCAGGTGTGATAATTTTCGCCGTAATCAGCGTGTTGATGCTCTTTGAAAAAAGGTTTTTCTGCAGATTTCTGTGTCCGATGGGGGCGATATTTTCGATAATGCCCATACTGCCGTTTTCGCAGCTGGGCAGAAACCGATCAAAATGTCTTAATAAATGTAAACAGTGCATAAATGTTTGCCCTGCGAATATTAAGATAACGGATACGACGCTTGATGAAGATCAGGATGCCGATATATCGGAAATTCCTGACCAGGAAGGAGATCCGAACATGGGCGAATGTTTTGCGTGCGGCAAGTGTGTGGACGTATGCCCTGCAGACAATATTCATTCGTTGAGCATACGAGGCGGTTATCCCGGGCTTGCGTGGAACATAGTGAAAGGTGTTATGCTTGCGGCGGTAATATATTTGCTGATGTAAGATCCTCCGACGCAGCACGGGTAAGTGCAGTCATGGAGCATGAAAGCCGGTTTATAGGACAAAAATTCAGTTCAAATAAAAACACAAGTCCTGTTCAATTATGATTGGGCTCGTGCTTAATTTTCGATTTATGTGCGTTGAATTCCCCCGCAAGAGCTACAGGCTCCGGCGGGGAATTCATTGTCTATGCGGTTAAATATTTTTTCTCCATCTTATCGAGTATATCTAGATAGTGTCTTTGCGTTCCGATGTCCTCAGCCGTCGCCTCAAAGTTTCGGCAGGCTGCATCGATCTTAACGAAGTCTTCATCTTTTAATTGACGTTCCGCAAAGGTATAGACTACGCTGTTCTCTTTCTCAATATGTGTTTGAAGCAGGTGAGCATATCCCATGGCTTCCGTGAGTATGTCGAGTTTTAAATCGGTGCGCTTGTTCTTTTTATATTCATTGAGAGCCGTTTCAAGTCCCAGAATGTGACTGCGCCCAAGGTCGTGCTCCACGAGCATACCGTGCGTAACCAGAGCCTCTGCGACAGGTCCAAGTTTGGCCACCATTTCAGGGAAAAGAATCTTCTCTTCCTTACCGTGGTGATGCTTATCCGCGTAATTTCTGATAAAATCTATCATAAGACGAAAATCGGCATCGTCGATTTCCGCACCTTCAAGGATTCCGCAGCATGCGTTCTTTACGACGTTGAGCATCCTTACTATGTTATCGTGTTCGGAAACCATACATTCTATACTATACATTCTATATATCCTTTCACTGCTTCTGATTGAGTGTTCTCTGCGCATTGTGTGCTATCGCATTGCCAAAGCGTAGTGGCAGAAGTCATTTGAATCAATGTGCATACGGCTGTTTTTCAGCATGCCTTCCATAACTTTCAACCTCAGTCTGTAGTATACCTCGGGGTTGCCTGCGGCAGCTTTCCAATAACTGCCATGGATGTCTTCAGCCTGTTCCCATGTATATATGTCGCTGTCTTGTGAGGTTATCACGTTGACACGGTCGCAAGGCATACCGTTCAGGAGAGTGTCGTCAAATTTTCTGTATACGTCCGAAGCCGCATCTTTTGTTTCAACGGGATTCTCTGCGCCGAAATTGTATGCGATCTGTTCAAGTTCAGGAAGAACGGAAGGATTCTTCGCCAGGATTTCGGTAACAATATTGGCATATCTGATCTCGGCTTCCTGAATCCTAGATTGAAGCCAGCCGTGGATATTCCTTAAATCGATAGATTCCTCCAAAGGCTTGGGTTCGGGAACATCATATTTTGCTGCAATCTCATCGGCATGGTTTAGATTCAACTCTTTTGCACGATGCAGGATACGATCACTCAGACCTTCCTGAAAACGTATTTTATTATACAACCAGAAATGTATAGGCCCCAGAAACGCACTCATTTTTACGCCTCCGCCGCATTTGCTTCGATAACGTCGTTTACGGCATCAAGCACCTTGTCGGCATCAAGACCGTGTACAAAGCAAGCATCCTGCAAAGATTCGGCCTGCGACGACGGGCAGCCGAGGCAGTGCATGCCGTTTGAAACCAGTGTTTCGATTGTTTCAGGGTGTTTTGAAACGAGTTCGCCCACCAAAATGTCTTTTGTCACTTTATTGTTTGCCATTGTATTTTCCTCCTAATGTTCATTGTATTATCCCAAATATAGTCTACGGATCGGTAGTGACGTTCGCCGGATGGACATTAACGCCTTACCTGTCTTGTACTATACCCACTTTTTCATAAAATATCCGTACCAAATGTTACCCTCACAAAAAATATATTCAATCTCTACCCTTTTCCGTTCCCGCTGCTTCCGATTTCTTTTTACCCCGAACAAAGAAGATGTGCAGTCTATACCCTGTTATATTGAGCTATAATGAAGTTTCACATGAGGTAAATCAGGGTAACAGATATTTGTGAATTTATTGTGCAGATGATTGGAATGAAAGGTAGTGAATAGAATTATCGGATTTGGAATGAAAGTTATTGAATCAAATTACCGGATTATGAAAGGACAAGATGCTTGAAGGATTGTTGATTCCCTTTTTCGGAACCACACTGGGGTCAGCCTGTGTATTTTTTATGAAAAGGGAGCTGAATGAAAACGTACAGAGATCTTTAACCGGTTTTGCCGCCGGAGTGATGGTGGCGGCGTCCATATGGAGTCTTATTATTCCCGCAATGGAGCAGTCGGAAAAAATGGGCAAGTTTGCTTTTATCCCGGCGGTCGTTGGATTTTGGATGGGAACCGTATTTTTGTTGCTGTTGGATCACGTGATACCGCATTTGCACAGGGGTAGCGATGAGGCTGAGGGACCTCCCTCAAAACTTAAGCGAACGACCATGTTGGTGCTTGCGGTAACATTGCATAATATCCCCGAAGGAATGGCTGTGGGGATAGTGTATGCCGGACTGATTGCCGGTGACTCGGGAATCACAAGAGGTGCGGCTTTGGCGCTTACCATAGGTATAGCGATTCAGAATTTTCCCGAGGGCGCAATAATCTCCATGCCTCTGAAAGGTGAGGGAGAGACAAAGTGCAGGTCTTTTCTGTACGGAACTCTTTCAGGTGCGGTGGAACCGGTCGGTATGCTCTTGACCATTGCCGCATCAAGTCTGATTTTGACAGCATTGCCGTATCTTTTGAGTTTTGCGGCAGGTGCGATGGTGTATGTGGTGGTGGAAGAATTGATCCCCGAGATGTCTGTGGGGAATCATTCGAACCTAGGGGTAATATTTTTTGCCGTTGGATTCACTCTCATGATGGCTCTCGACGTTGCACTTTCGTAGCATTTATCGCATTGTTCGAAGATAAATCCAGGATTGTTTAGCGGTAAATGAGAGACTGTTTAACGATAGATGAAGGATTGCGGATTTTCGAGCTTGGCAAGGCCATCCGAAAGCAGTTTTCTTGCAACCTCAACCGCTTTGGAAGAGGCGCATAAGCAAGCGCCTTGCCGGCATAAAGTGCCGCTGTATTTCCATTTACAACGCTTTTGGCCATTGCGGCCGCTTCTGTGAGAATCCGCTTTTCCGTATTGCTCGGCATGTGTGGATTTATACGATTTCTGCAAGTAGTGGTCAAAGTATGTTCTGCGGCGATCTTGACGCCCATGATGGGGGTATAATTTCGACTGCGAAGGGATCTTCCCATTTCTTCCGGAGCAACACTGCTGTGCACGCCGCCATATGTCACAAGCGGAATCGCCGGAATCTGATTATCGGTTTGCAAAGGCAGTGACCGTATGACTCTCAGTATGTTCCCCTCACAATGTCCGGCGTACACAGGAGCGTAAGGCACCAACAGCTGATGCTCGTCGAGATCTTTTGCCAATGTCTGCTTAAGTGTACATTCGTGAATATAATTGTCATTTTTTGTGATGTTGATCATACGGCACATAATCCCTTTACCTTCCAGAGAACTCATGAACTGCCGCACCGCAAGAAGTGTATGTCCGGATGGACTGAACACAAGAAATACCGCTTTCATCTCTTCTCACGTCCTTTCTTTGTGCATCTCTATAAAAAGTCCGCTTGATATAAAGCTTGAAAATTCGTTATACATCACTATGCAAAGCTCGCTTGATATAAAACTTGAAAGTTCGTTTAATCTAATATACAATCAAATTAGTGGCAGATAACTTATACTTTGTATTACTTAGCAATAGCTACGGCGTCAATGTGCAGGCATGATTATTGGCTATTGGCGTAAATAGTTTGTCGGATGAGGAAAATGTGATTTTATGAGTGGGCAATTGGAGAAAATGTACCGTGATATTTTTGAGGGCAGGGGTGTGATTCCGTGTGAAGCCGTTCCCGGATGCAATCGGGAGGGTGAATTTTATAAAATGAATCCCGAGTTCGGCGAAGGATATCTGCGGATATATCGTTGCAACCCTTATGTGACCATAACAATTATGGATCAGATACATTATGAGGATACGCACTTTGTATTTGAGCAACCGGAATACATATGTGTAGGCTATTTCTATTCGATTTCCGGTGAAATACTGACACCGTACCGTCGTTTGACTCCCGGAGCAATTCAGGCGTACGTCGGCAAAAAGAGTGAGTATCGTATGGTGATTCACAAAAAAATCCCCGTAGACAGTGTGAGCATAACTTTGATGCCCGAATATTACAAGAAATATTTGAATGACAGATACCCGGAGCTTTACGAAAATCCCGCAGAAGCGTTCGCACGGATAGACGGTTGCACGGATTTCCCCGAGCTTATTTTGATTTTCAATCAGATCAAGAATTATGACGGCGACGGGATTTCGGCAAAGTTGTTTTATGAAGGCAAGGTGAATGAAGCACTTTCCATAATTCTTGAAAAGTCAATAAAGCGTAACAAAGGGGATGGAAAAAGGCGGTTTTCAATACCCGATGGAGATTTGGAGGCTGTAATATCGGTGGCTAATTATATAAACGATCATTATACCTCGGACATAAGGATGGACTTTCTTGCGCAAATTGCATGCATGAGTCAGGCTAAGCTGAAATACGTATTTAAGAACATATATCATATGAGCATTCAGCAGTATATAGTTACGCGCCGCATTACTCAGGCTGAACACCTTCTTCGGGATACGATACTTCCAGTGTCCGAAATCGCCGAAATGGTCGGTTACAAATACATCGGCAGTTTATCGGATATGTTCAGGCAACATACGGGAATGTCACCCACCGAATACAGGGGAAAAATGAGAAAAAACCCGAGAGTTTGATTGCAACTAAGAGGGAAAAAGACCGGTAAGCGGCGTGCGGTCAGTTGCGGTTTGTCTGTAGACCGTTAACCTGATTTCGAATCATAAAGGAACCCCCTTGCGAAAGTTCCCGGGTTCGCAAGATAACAACGGGATTATGTTACTTTATGCGGGGATCTTATCCGTTGTAATTAGAAAAAGAATAGTGACGTAAAACATGTGACGTTGCGTAGCATGTGAAGTTTGTGAAGTATCAATGCCATGTGTATGTTTGAAATGACAAAAACTAAACCGGAAAAAACCAAAATATCACGCAGTTATCTTCACATAGTTCGGTTATACTTGTAGACGTCAAGAGGTGATGAGGCTAACAATATACAGCAAACCAACCTAAATGACGATAACTTTCTTACATAACATTCTTTCTCATAATAACTAATAACTCGCAAAGGCCGTGTGTGACGGGGAACCGCCGCATACGGCTTTTGCGATATGATAGGCATGCAGTGTGTATTATGTATAAGCGCAGAGAGACACCGGCAAAGCAGTTTACACAAAAATATTGACACAATTAAAAAACAATGTAAAATTATTGGGAGCTTTAGTAAAAAGTGTGGATTATTCTCGAAACGGACAGAACTGACGTGAAGGTTAACGAAAAAACCTCTGACTGTGATGTCGCGGAAAGATGTTTTGGCAATTGCGGAGCGGAAAACAGAAAATTATTGTTTGATTTGATTAGGTAAGGAGAGGAATCATGGCTAAAAAGATTTTGTACGGAGAAGATGCAAGAAGAAAGCTGCAGTCCGGAGTGGATCAGCTTGCAGATACAGTAAAGATCACACTGGGACCCAAGGGAAGAAATGTATTGATTGACAAGGCTTTCGTTCCCCCGATGGTTACAAACGACGGAGTTACCATTGCAAAGGAAATACAGCTTGAGGATGACGCCGAGAATTTAGGCGCACAGCTGGTAAAAGAGGTCGCAACCAAAACCAATGATACGGCGGGGGACGGTACCACAACGGCAACTCTTCTGGCGCAAATCATCATTAAGGAAGGGTTTAAGAATGTGGCTGCGGGAGCTAATCCTATGGTTCTGAAAAAGGGGATTCAGGGGGCTGTCGAGGTCGCAGTAGAAGAAATCATTAAGAATTCCAAGCCTGTGGAGACCAGAGAGAGTATCGCTCAGGTTGCCGCTGTTTCTGCTGCTGATGATTACATCGGTGAACTGATCGCAGAGGCGATGGGTCGTGTAGGAAAAGACGGCGTGGTAACGGTGGAAGAATCCAAAACGATGGGAACCGAGCTGGACGTGGTAGAGGGCATGCAGTTTGACCGGGGATATATGTCGCCGTATATGCTCAGCGATCCGGACAAAATGGAGATTGTTCAGGAAAATCCGTATATCCTCTTTGTGGACAAGAAAATAACTAGCATCCAGGAATTGCTGCCGCTTCTTGAGAACGTAAACAAGGCGGGAAGAAAACTTCTGATTATCGCAGACGATATTGAGAGCGAAGTTATGAATACGCTGGTCATTAACAAGATTCGCGGGGTAATTGACCTTGCGGCGGTAAAAGCGCCGGGATTCGGTGAGAGCAAAAAGGCATTGGTTGAGGATATGGCGATTTTGACCGGCGGTACTGTAATCAGCGAGGAAAAGGGACTCAGCATCAGCGATGTGACACCGGAGACTTTGGGATCTGCCGCTACGGTGAGGATAACCAAGGATCGTACGATCATCATCAGCGGCAATGGTGAACGCATTGCCATAGATAAGCGAATTGCACAAATCAGAACTCTCATGGAGCAGTCTGAAACTGATTTCGATAAGGAGAAATATCAGGAACGTCTTGCGAAACTTGCCGGCGGAGTTGCCGTAATCAAAGTTGGAGCGGCAACGGAAACGGAACTGGTGGAAAAGAAATTGAGAATAGAGGATGCACTGAATGCGACGAAAGCGGCGGTACAGGAGGGGATCGTTGCCGGAGGCGGCGTGGCTCTAGCCAACACAGTACCGGCGGTGGCTTCTTATGCGGAAACTCTGGAAGGGGATGAGAAAACCGGAGCGAAGATCATCTTGAGAGCCTTGGAAGAGCCTATCAGACAGATTGCCGAGAATGCGGGCTTTGACGGTAGTGTTGTGGCGGCAAGAGTTATGGAAAAGGAAGTCGGCGTCGGATTTAACGCAAAGACGGAGAAGTATGTGGATATGATTGCAACAGGAGTTGTCGACCCTGTCAAGGTCACGAAATCCGCCATACAGAACGCCGCATCCGCATCTGCGATGATGCTTACGACGGAAGCCTGCATTGTCGATGTTCCCACCGAGGGTTCCATCGACAAGATTCTGGGGACCCGAAAGGCGGGAGCAATGGACAGCATGGGCGGCATGATGTAGGTTTTGTCCTATAACCCAAATTTTGAGAGCATGTCAAAACAGAAAAATGACCGGGATTGAGCCGGTCATTTTTCTGTTCTTACGAGGCTTCGGAATCCTTACGGGGCTTCGGAATCAATGGAATGTTGATCGAAATCCGTTAATTTCGTGAGATTGAGAATGCTTCGTATTTCCTGTCGCGTTCGATATCTTTTGGCAAAATCGATGTTCAGGGCATCCCCGATCCTTTTCAGGGTTTCATCGGTATAGGTTGTCATAAAGATGTTTTGCCCGATATTTACCGTCATACATTTTTTTAGACTTCTTATAATCGACGGTTTCTGATATTGCAGGCCGGTTTTATGTTCTATGATCCTTGTGATAATTAAAGCGACATAACGGATCATAAAGAAGGAGGATAAATGATTTTCCCAAGAGAGTTCACTTGGTCTGCCGCTGTAGTCATTCTTTTTTTCTTTAAATAATTCTTCGACCTCCCAGAGATCCTCGTAAGCATTTATGATTTCCTCATCGTCCATTTCCAGTTCGCTGGTTGAAAACATATAATATCCGTCCAGAATTTCTTCCTTCATCAGCATCGACTGATTTATATCAAAAGGATGATTGTGACCGGTATACCCGGAAACATTCCGGTTGGCAGAGATCAGATCCTTTCCCATGAGCAGGATCGATTCTCTGGTTGCTGTTTCCCACCGGGAGTAGCTGTCATCGAAAATAAAAACCTGTTTCTCCTTGATACGGATAAATTCCTTTTCTCCGTATTTGTTTTTTACACGGATCGTCTGTGTCAATATGCGCGACTTGATTTTTCTGCCGTTTCCCAGGAAACGATATCCCTCATCGTTCAAAAGGTATTTCTGTGTGGCCTCATCGATGTCCCTCACATTATGATGGACTATATATCCGTGACCCGACTTGAGAATCCTGTACAGATAGTTGTAGCCGGAACCCCTGTGGTTGGCAACGATGATAATTCGATGCATGTTGAACTCGGAGCGTGCCCGCTCGAATATGGGACCCATGACGGGAATATCCCCCGGAATCCCTTTGAACAAATTATATGTGATCGGTATTCTGTTTTTATCCACAAAGAGTCCCATCTGAACCAGTGGATTCGGTCTGGGCACGCCGGTATCCTTTTTTGCCTCGTACCATTTATCATAATCCACCTCAAAGTAATGGGTGGTGGTATAGTAGAAGACCGTATCGGTATTTCTTCCCATAGTGTTACAGATGCTTTCATTGGTCCATGATTTAAACTGAGCGCGGTATTGCGTTAAAAAAGTGAAGAAATTATATACATCTTCCAGACTGTAATCGCAGCCTTCAAAGAAACGATGGCGGATGGAGTATGTGTAAGATAATGCTCCGGGATAAAGAATTTCTCCGAAAGTCAGGAGCTTCATCACTTGATTCAGGCGATAATCGGCACCGTAAGAAGCCTGCCTGTTATCAAAGAATTGATTGATTTTCAGCGAGTGATAAACGGAAGAGAGCGCGACATACCCGAAACTCTTGGAATGATGATAGTCGGAGTTGATTTTCTCCGAGAAATTGATATTCATCTCAATCACTCCGTTTGAATTTTTATATTCTGTTGTCATCTTTTCTGCGACCTCGGTGAAATGCGCAATGGGATCGTCATATTCCTTTTGCAGATCCTTGAGGTAGCCGAGATTGCGAATCCTCTTTCGTTTGGATTTTTTAGTGACAGGATCCCGATATGCCTGGGCGATGCTCAGATAGATACCGGCTTTTCTTTTCTCTTTGAGCAAAAACATGACGTACCTCCTAAGTCGTACACGGAAAGTTGACTTGTATATACGCGATCTTACAAGTTAAATTATATCTGATGTAAAGCATATGAACAATTGATATTTTTGATATTTAGAGGGTTTAAATTTTCTTTTTGGGAAGGAGAAAGCCTAAACCCGCTAAAACTAAAGGGTTTCAATAATTTGATGTATTGAGATTTTTTATCCTGATCGTTGAAATAACTACAAAAATCTACAAAAAAAGGACAGAAAGACTACTCGTCACTACATATTATATACTGTGAGCCATTCGAAAAGCATTGAAATTTAAATGTTTAGCGACATTGTTAAAAGTTTGCGTCGTTAGTCCGTATTTACTTTTGATTTCTGAAAAGCCTATAATTAAAGCACAATAAGCGTAAGTTGTTTTAACGGGGACAACGTATGCATTGGAACAATTTTAACTCTATTTAGTGCTGAAAGGAGACATCATGGATTTCACATTAAGCAAAAAGGACAGAGCATTATCAGAAAAGGCAAGAGAATTCACTGAACAGCATTTGATCCCGTATGAGATCGAGTGCGAAGAGAACAACGGTCTTTCACCGGAGAGCCACAAAGCGATTACCGAGCAGGTTATGGCATGGGGCTTCAATGCAACGAACCATTCCAAGGAACACGGCGGCGCAGGCTTCACACTGTTCGAGCAGATGCTGGCAAGTGAGCAGTTCGGTAAGGTTACAGGCGCGATTTGGGACGCAGTTCCTCAGCCTTCCTTCCCGATGAAGTTCGGTACTAAGGAGCAGATTGAAGAATATCTGATTCCTGCAAACCAGTGCAAGAGAAGAGATGCTTACGCAATCACAGAGGCGGATGCAGGTTCTGACCCTACTGAATGCCAGACAACGGCGGTAAAGTGTGACGGCGGATACAAAATCAACGGTGAGAAATGGTACGTAACCGTCGGTAATATCGCAGACTTCCTGTTGGTCCACACCCATCTCGACGGAGATCCTGCAAAGGCGACGGTATTCTTCGTAGAGAAGGACACTCCGGGAGTAAGCATCAAGAGAACTCCTGAATTCACGCATCATTTCGCATTCAAGCACCCTGAATTCACCTTTGAAGATGTAGTCGTTGACGAGTCCAAGATCCTGAAAGGAATCGGAGAAGGCTTCACCATGACAAAGGACTGGTTCGTAGAAGCCAGACTGGGAATCGCTGCAAGATGTGTCGGCGGAGCTGAAAGGGTTCTGGAAGTAGCTAACGAATGGGCTGCAAACCGTGTTCAGGGCGGACAGATCATCAGAGATTATCAGGTGATTGAGCACATGCTGGTTGACATGACGATGGAAATCATGGCTGCAAAATCTCTGCTTTACAGAGTGTGCTGGGAGATTTCCGGGGACATGGATCGTAAGCTGAAGCATGCAAGAGCATCCGCGATCAAATTGTGGTGCTCCGAGATGGTTAACAGAGTAACTGACATGGGCGTTCAGATCCTCGGCGGACGTGGATACATGAGAGAAAACCCGGTTGAGAGACTCTGGAGAGACCAGCGCGTTGACAGAATTTGGGAAGGTACTTCTGAAATTCAGAGGAACGTAATCGGAGGAATGATCAAGAAGAGAGGAACTGACCTCTACACTGAATGGGCGTACGAAGAGTAAGCCGAATGCTTTTGTCGTAATAGAAAAGCCTGAAAGCTCGCATTAGAGGAGGAATTATGGAACCATTAAAAGGAATTAAAGTTCTTGATTTAACAATAAATTCCAGCTATTGTGGGATGGAACTGGCAGACTATGGCGCAGAAGTGATCAAAGTTGAAGAACCCGGCGGAGGAGATCCGCTGCGCAGACTGGCTCCATTAAAAGATGGAGCCAGTCCTCATCATATTTATCGCGACCGCGGTAAGATGAGTATAACTTTGGATTTACAGAAGCCGGAAGGTCAGAACATCCTCAAAAAACTGGTGAAAGAAAGTGACGCAATCATAGAAAACTTCGTACCCGGTACCCTCGAAAAACTCGGGCTGGGATATGAAGATTTATCCAAAATCAATCCTACCATTGTCTATGGTAGAATCTCTGCCTATGGATCCACAGGAAAGGGAGCGGAGACTCCACAGTCGGATCTTGTTGCTCAGGCAAAGTGTGGTGTTATGCACCTTACAGGATTCCCTGAAAACCCGCCAACCAGAATCGGATTTAATATTTCGGAGCATTATGCGGCAAGTTTCCTTGCTTCTGCAATATGTATCGCAATTTATCGTGCAAAGAAATACGGAGAAGGACAGATGGTGGAGACGACACTTGCAGGTTCTGCGATTGCAATTTCAGAGGATAAGGTCATAACCTACGGTGCGGACAATGAAGACCCTATGCGTACCGGGAATGCACATCCTCTCATCAATCCTTATGATATCCTTAAGTGTAAGGACGGTTATGTGGCGATGGGGATTTCATCGGATGCACAGTGGACGAAGTTCTGCAAGGCCTTTAACACGCCGGAATGGGACGAGGACGAGAAGTACTGTTCAAACCTGGTCAGAGGTTATCATTATTTCGGAGATCTGAGAATCAAGATCGAAGAACTGTTTTCCAATTACACTATGCAGGAGATTACGGATATCTGCGATGAACACCTGATTCCGGGGACTATGTGCAGTACCACCAAGGAAGCTCTCAATGAGCAGCAACTGAAAGAACGTAGCATGATTGTCGATCTGAAAACGAAAGAACTGGGAACAATCCGTATGCCGGGTCGCCCAATAAAATTTTCCGGAGAGTCAGAGTCACCGATTAAGGATGCCCCCGCACTCGGGGAACAGAGTGAAAAAATCTTGACGGACTTGGGATATGATTCGGAAAAAATCGATCAACTCAAAGATAACGGCATCATATAAGAGGGAGAAAAGATGATGAAAAACAGACCACTTGAGGGCATTAAAGTCCTTGATTTTTCACAGGTTTTAGCTGCTCCATTCTGCGGGATGATGCTTGCGGACATGGGTGCGGAGGTCATCAAAGTAGAACGACCGGGGCTTGGTGATATTTCAAGGGAATACGGTCCTTATAAGAATGATATCAGCCTGTACTTTTGTCAATTCAACAGAGGGAAAAAAGATATCGCCGTAGATATGAGATCCGAGGGAGGCAAAAAAGTCATCATGGATCTGGTAGCGGAAGCGGATATCGTAATAGAAAACTTTAAATACGGAACATTGGATAAGATGGGGCTTGGATTTGACGATATGATCAAAGTCAATCCTCAGCTCATCTATGGGTCGATTGCGGGATTCGGGACCTACGGTCCGTTGTCACACCTGCCATGCATGGATATTATTGCGGCGGCCAGAAGCGGTTTGGTAGGAACGTCCGGGGGAGAAAACGAAGCGCCTATTAAGCCGGGATTCTCACTTTGTGATACATGGGCGGGACTGCAGCTTCTCAGAGGATTGTCCATGGGTCTTTTGCAAAAGGAAATGACTGGAAAAGGATGCAGAGTCGATATTGCTATGCTTGATTGCGCATTCTATATGTGCGAGTATCCGGTACTGGAATACTCGATTACCGGAGAATTCAGCAAGAGAACCGGGAATCATATTGAGAATTATGCTCCTTACGGCGAGTTCAAAACAAACGACGGGAACGTGGTAATAGCGGCTTCCTCCGAAGAACAGTGGGCAGAGGTGTTGAAGATTCTCGATTTGGAGGAACTGGCGAAAGACAAACGGTTCTCCGACAACGAACAGAGAGTTAAAAACCGTGAGGCTCTGATTGCCGCAATCGAAGAAGGAACCTCCAAGCGTGGAAGATATGAGCTCGAAACCGCTCTTTGCGCAGCCGGGGTTCCGGCAGCTGCAGTCCAGACTTTAGCGGAATTTGACAATCAGCCTGAAACGAAGGAATTAAAGGTAATTATTGATGTTAATCAGCCTGAATTTGGTGATTATATCGCAGTAAATACCCCTATCAAATTCAGTAAGACCCCGGTGGATCCGAATCATCCCGCAGCTGCGCATCCGGGAGAAAACAGCGTGGAAATTATGAAGAAAATCGGATACAGCGATGAATTGATCGATACGCTTCTTGAGAACGGTTCAATAAGTCAGTTCAGTTAAAGCAGAAAGAGTATCTTCTATGAAAGAGTTATTTTATCCCGATAAAGAAAAATGCATAAGGTGCAGGTGGTGCGCTGAAATCTGTCCGATGGGTGTCATTGACTTGACGAAAGATGGTTACCCGATCCCGGTTGAGGAAGCATTTAATCTTTGTATTAATTGTGGATATTGTGTTGACGTCTGTGAGAGTGCGGCATTTTATCATGCGGTTCGAAAGAGGAATACGACATCAAAGGCTGCGAAGAAGAGACTTCAGAGAAAGAGGGAAGTTAATAAGTTATTAGGAAAGCCGTATAAGCGGCTATAATCCTATTTTTTTAAAAAGCATAGGAGGTGAGTCCTTATGGATAAGTCAAAGAAAAATAATACAGAAATCGGTCTGATGATTACGGCTTTGGTTGTGCTGGGAGTGTTCCTCGTATTCATGATCCTGAATCCGAAAAAGACCATTGGCGGCATAGGTGGATTTTTCCAGGGCATGATCGGTACATTGGGTCCGCTGTTCCTTTTACTGGCGTTTGGATCCCTGATAGTATCGTTGATTCTGATGTTCAGTAAGTATGGAAAGGTCAGATTGGGTGACTCTAAACCGGAATATTCCACATTCAGCTGGATGGCAATGATGATGCTTGCGTCTCTTGCTGCGGCGGCGTTGTATTGGTCACTTACGGAATGGGCCTTTTACTATGAAGCCCCGGGAATTGGAATTAAACCGAGAACAGATGAAGCCCTTGAATCTTCGTTGAGTTTCCAGTTCTATAACTGGGGTATGGTGAACCAGGCGCTGTATGCGCTTGCAGGAGTTGCTATCGGATACAGTGTATATGTAAGAAAAGTTCAATCTTTCCAGACTTCTGCGGTTTGTAACGCTATGATAGGAAAACGTCTCGGTGACAACGGGAAAACGATTCTTGGAAAGGTAATAGACTTTTGTGTTATCTTGGGAATTCTCGGTGCATTGAGTTCTTCTCTGGGACTTGCAGTTCCTCTGGCATCCGGAGGACTGAAGGTTTTGTTTGGAATGGAAGCCACACCGATCGTACAAATCGGAATCATTGTGGTGATTGCGGCGGTATATATTTTCACTTCTTATCTTGGAACCAACAAGGGAATGAAGGTATTGAGCAACGCGGCAGCTGTTTTGTGCGTCGCATTCCTGATATATGTTTTATGCGCAGGTCCTACACAATTCATTTTCAAGAATACGGTAAATTCTCTGGGCAAATGCTTCCATAACCTGATACCTATCGCTTTGTTTACGGATCCGATCAGGAAGACCGGATTCCCTGAAGGATGGACGATTTACTTTGTGGCATTTTATTTGAACTATGTGGCAATGATGGGAATCTTCATTGCCAAGATCTCGAAGGGAAGAACGATTCGTGAGGTGGCCGCTGCCACGGTTATTGGAATGTCCGTCTGCACATGGATATTCTTTGGAATTGACGGAAGCTTCTCGATGCATGCTTTCATCACCGGTAAGGTTGATGTGGTAAGTCTGGCGAATTCCGGTGCGGGTCAGTCGGCAATATATAGTATTCTTGATATACTGCCTTTCGGAGGAACGTTGATCCCATTGGTTATGCTGTTATTGATTGTCGGATTTGTAGCTCCTTCCATGGACTCTGCCGCATTGGCGCTTTCTGAAACGGTTACAAAATCGGGAGAACCTAAGATGAGAGTCAGGTTGTTCTGGTGCGTTGCGCTGGCAGTGATTCCGCTTGCGGTAACCATTACAGGATCCGGATTTGACGCAATCAAGCAGGTTGCCATAATTGTTTCGGTACCGTTTATTGTCATAATTGCCGGCATGGCGTTAGGTTTGTTCAAATGGCTGAAAGAAGACAGTTTAAACGGGGTTCATGATAGAAATCTCGAAATTCAAAGGGAAGAAATGTTGCAGGATCGAGGGATAGCCGCTACAGCAGAGAATGCAACGGAATAAACGATAGGATTCCCTGAAATCTGATGCATAGTAATGTGACACGTGTCGCGCTGTTGTCATATTTCGGGGAATTGATTTTGATATAAACCGCAGCAGTTCTACCTGTGAATCGATTATGATACATAATTACAGTCATAGAACTGTTGACGTTTTTTTTTAAAACTTGGAACGGAAAGAATGAAGGGATTACTATGAGAGATGAATGTATTTTTTTCTGCAATGTAAGAGTCCGGTATGGAGAGGTGGATCAGCAGGGAATAGTGTATAACGGAAATTATGCAGTCTATGGCGATTTCGCCTTTTGTGAATTTCTGAGAAACAGGGGCTGTTCCTACAATGATCTGTCTAAGAATCTTGATTTTGAGGTCTGCCATAAGGCGTCGTCCTTTGAGTTTTTCAGCAGTGCTTATGCAGAGGACTTAGTTGAAATCGGAGTCAAGATTGTGAACATCGGTACTCGTAGCTTTACCATCGGGTATGAGTTCAGAAGAGAGGGCGAGGATGAGCTTTTAGTCTATTCCGAAGTAGTTTATGTGGGCTATGATGTGAAGAATAGAGTAAGTAGAGAATTGACTCCCTCATTCGTGAACCTGTTGACAAAACCTGCCACACTGTAATCAAACAGAATATCTGTCTTAAAATGGATTTCAAATAGCGAAGGATTTCCATAACATTCCCTGATGCTTCAAAGATGTGTGCGACAGTGGACGACAGGACGTATCGGTCGGAATTACCACCGAGTACGATGCGCCGGCGGAAATAGGGCATGGCTGCGGACACAACTATATAGCCGCAACGACAACAGACGCCGCGATCTTTTGATTGAGATAATGAATGGATTTTGAAAATTAATCCGCAGCCCCTAAAAAGAGATGCCACAAGTCCTAATCGACAGTAATTTGCCAAGGTTCAATAGATTGCGCAAGCCTTGATCAATCCCGATGCCGAAAGTCTTGATCGATTTCATGAAATGTCGTAAAATATGGCAGTGAAAGAGAAAACGGATTGAGTCACACGGGTTCAGAGGATTTGAGTAAAGAGATGTCATCAAATAACTTTTCGGAAACAAAAATAAAAGCAGCGGCGGCAATAAAATCGGGAGTGGTAATAAAAATTATCGTGTTTTTGGCGGTGGCGGCCGCTGTGTACATTTACACTCCTGTGACACATCAGCCCGTGAAATTTGAACCGGTGGCGGATGGAACGGGGCTTACCGTAACGGGGCAAAAAGTGTATGTGTACGGGAGTATGGATGATGGTGCCAAGGTGTTGAGAACCTATTCTTTTGGGGATAAGGTGCCGGCCGACAGAGAAATCGAAGACTGGTACAAACTTAAGATGGGAAGAGGCAAATATGGGTATCTGAGAAAGAGCGGAATCCTGGCATATGATCTCACAAAGAAACACGTGGCTCTGACATTTGACGACGGTCCGTCGCGCAAAACCACACCCGTGGTGCTGAAAGCGTTGGGTTACAATAATTGCCGAGCGACATTTTTTGTTGTGGGGGCAATGATAAACAAAGATACGAAAAATATCATAAAGCAAGAGGTTTCACAAGGGTGCGAGATAGGCAATCATTCCTACAGCCATCCGTTTTTGCCGCACCTTGGAAAGAAAAAAGTAGGAAACCAAATTTCTAAAACCGACGATAAGGTGCAGCAGTCGGTAGGGATCCTCCCGAAGCTTTGCAGAGCGCCGTATGGGGGGATCAGCCACATGGTACTTGACGTTATGAAGCGTCCCAATATTTCATGGTCGGTGGATACTTTGGACTGGAAAACAAGAAGCGGCCGAAAAACCTTTAAGACCGTAAGAAAACGGGTGCGGGATGGAGATATAGTGTTGATGCACGATATACATAAAGCGACTGCAAAGATTGTGGATAAAATCTGTAAGTTCTTGAAAAAGAAAGACTTTGAAACGGTCACGGTGACGGAACTGGCATCCATACAGGGAAAAAAACTGCTTCCGGGGAAAAATTACAACTATTTCAGGAAAAGTAAAGATTGAAGCGTCAAGGTGGACGGACATGAAACAACAGACATTCTTTAACTTGGAAAATGTAAATCAGCCGTTGGCTGACAGGCTCAGACCGAAAAATCTCGATGAGTTTGTCGGTCAGGAACATCTTTTGGGTAAGGGGAAGATACTTAGAAACCTCATAGAAAGTGACAGAGTGTCGTCTATGATATTTTGGGGACCTCCCGGGGTTGGGAAGACTACTCTGGCCAAGATTGTAGCAAACAGGACAAAGAGTTCATTTATCGAGTTTTCGGCGGTAAACGGCGGCATTAAGGAAATACGCGAAATTATGAGGGATGCCGATTCAAAGCGCTTTTACGGTGAGAAAACCATCGTGTTTGTCGATGAGATACACAGGTTCAATAAGGCGCAACAGGATGCATTTCTTCCGTTTGTTGAGAAAGGAAGCATTACACTCATAGGTGCGACCACAGAAAATCCGTCGTTTGAGGTGAACGGAGCGTTGCTTTCCCGCTGCAAGGTATTTGTTTTGAAACAACTTGGGACGCAGGAGCTTGCGATTCTGCTGCGAAAGGCAATAGAAGATCCGAGGGGGTTCGGCGACCGCAAGGTGATTATCGCTGACAACCTGATCGACGCGATAGCAGGATTTGCCGACGGGGATGCCAGAAGTGCATTGTCCACTTTGGAGATGGTGATATTGAACGGTGAAATCCGTAGTGATGAAAATATCGAAACTCAAGAGGGCGTTGAGATAAATCGTGACTCAATGACAGGCGGCACAATCCGTGTTACGGAAGAAACCGTCAAGCAGTGTATATCGGTAAAGTCTTTGTTGTACGACAAAAACGGAGAAGAGCATTACAACTTGATTTCGGCGTTTCACAAGAGCATGAGAAATTCAGATCCCGATGCGGCGGTGTACTGGCTTGCGCGTATGTTGGAAGCGGGAGAAGATCCGATGTACATTGCACGCAGAGTAACAAGGTTTGCCAGCGAGGACATAGGTATAGCCGATTCAAAGGCTCTTGAAGTTGCCGTTGCGGCTTTTCAGGCTTGTCACCTGATAGGGATGCCGGAGTGCTCGGTGAATCTTACGCATGCGGTGGTATATTGTGCGCTTTCCCCCAAGTCGAATTCCATGTATACAGCCTATATGGAAGCAAAATCGGATGCGCTTAAGTCTTTGGCTGAACCTGTTCCACCGCAGATAAGAAACGCACCGACAAAGCTTATGAAAGATTTGGGATACGGAAAGGGTTACCTTTATGCTCACAATTATGAGGAAAGCCTGACCACGCTTGAATGTCTGCCGGACAGTCTAAAAGGAAAAGAATACTACCATCCGGGAGAACAGGGGTTTGAGGCGAAGTACAAGGAACGGTACGAACAGATAAAAGATTGGAAGAAAAAATACCGGAAGTGACGATGCATGCAGATGAACGACTTGTCGAATGCGTACCATCCGGCGTTTTTTTATTGTGCAAAAACTTAACGTTTGTGGATCAATTTTATATGAATGTGAGTCGGTACAAAAAAATATATATTTTTTTGTTAAAAATGATAAAAAAGTGCTTGCATTATCTTTTGAACTATATTAGAATGTGTCCATTATTAAAATTTATGATGATGATAGGATATATGGGAGGAATTTTATGGAGAAAAAATTATCAACAAAAGAGTATGTCTTTTTGGCATCGATGTTATTCGGAATGTTCTTTGGAGCGGGAAATGTAATCTTCCCTATCCACATGGGTCAGCTGGCGGGAGGAAATCTTACACCGGCTGCGATCGGATTTTGTATCACCGGTGCGGGGCTGCCTCTGCTTGGGGTTGCCGCAATCGGTGTGTCACGGAGTGAAGGTCTGTTCGATATGGGACAGAAAGTCGGTAAGGGGTTCAGTTACTTCTTTACATGTGCGCTCTACTTGACGATAGGACCGCTTTTCGCAATACCGAGAACGGCGACGGTTTCCTATCAGGTCGGAGTTGCGTCGTTTGTTCCTAAAAACATGCAGACGGTTGCACTGCTGGTGTTCTCGGTGGTATTTTTCGGCGTTGCGTTGTTCTTTGCGCTCAAGCCGTCCGGAATATTGACATGGATAGGTAAAATCCTCAATCCATTGTTTCTGATATTCCTTGCTATACTGCTTGTTGCGGTCATCGTAAAGCCTATGGGAAGCACAGCGGATGTAGCAGCAACGGGTGATTATGCGACGAAGAGCTTCTCAACCGGACTTTTGCAGGGATACAATACCATGGACGGCCTTGCCTCACTGGCGTTTGGAATAATCCTGATAGAGCAGATCAGAAGGTTGGGTGTGAAATCACCGGTCGGGGTATCCATGACCACCGTCAAAGCCGGAATACTGAGTGTTGTACTCATGGCGGTAATCTATGGATTGCTCACTTATGCAGGAGCGCAGTCGGTGAACATCATGGCGCCTACCGAAGAGGGCGGAAGCGCATTCAACAGAATCGCGGTGCACTACTTCGGTACATTCGGATCAGTTCTCCTTGGAATCACGATCACGTTTGCTTGTCTGAAGACAGCGATTGGATTGATACAGTCCTGCTCGGAAACTTTCTCGGAAGAGATGTTCCCAAATTCATTCAAGTACAAGCCTTATGCCATAGCTTTTGCACTGGTTTCGTTCGTATTGGCGAACATGGGTCTTGAAAGAATCATATCTTTCTCGGTTCCGGTATTGGTACTGCTTTATCCTATGAGTATTGTGATCATACTTCTTTGCCTTGCCGGTAAAGCCTTTGGATATGAAAAGAAAGTCTTTGTATGTGCAATGGCGCTCACAGCAGTGTGTGCGGTTTGTGACATGATTCGTGCGCTGTCCGACGGAGCAAGAGCGGCAATCCCGGCTTGGGAAAGCATAGATAAACTCTACGGAATGCTGCCGCTTTCCCAATACGGAATGGGTTGGGTAGTGCCTGCGGCGGTCGGAACCGTGATAGGACTGGTACTTACGGCAGCTACGGGCAAAAGCAAGACCGAGAGCGAAGCGGCATAACAATCCGGTATGAAAAGTTGTGTCAAGCTGCGTGCGACGGACAAATAAATAAATAAAAATGAATGGATAGAAATCGAGGTTTGCGCCACGGAAACAGAGGAGTCCCCGTATTGACGGAGAAAGCCCGCGCCACGTGCCGCAGGCCTCATTTTTTTGATATTGTACTTAAGCTATGGTAGAATACACGGAGCACGGAAGCCCGGTATTTTGAATGGAGATTTACTTGAGATGATTTTGATAAAAGAATTTGAATTTGATGCAGCCCACAATCTGATCAACTATCACGGAAAGTGCGAAAGACTTCACGGGCATACATATAAACTTGTTGTCAAATTAAAGGGGAGTCCCGATCACGAAGATATGGTCTATGATTTTGTGGATCTGAAAAAGTTGGTGAAAAAAGAGATACTTGAAGATTTCGATCACCGCTACATAAATGACTTCATAAAGCAGCCCACGGCGGAAAACATAGCGGTATATATTTGGAACAAACTCAAGCCTGCGGTAAGAACAGGCAATGCGCATCTATATGAAATAGAAGTTTGGGAAACCAAGACCTCGGGCATAGTGTACAACGGAGATTAAAGAATGAAAGATGTTCAAAAGCAGACAGATGGCAGAAACATATATCTCAATCAGGTGGGAATCAAGGATTTTGTGCTTCCGATGGAGTTCAGGAACAAGAAAGGGGACTGGATAAGCACCGCGGCCACGGTAAGTCTTTTCGTGGGACTTGATGCGAAACAGAAAGGGACTCACATGTCCAGATTTGTCGATATCATACAACAAAACAGGCGAATGGATCTAAACCACGTAAAGAAAATCCTTGAGGAAACCAAGGAAAAACTTGAATCCGACTCGGCGTTTGTGAGAATGAATTTTGAGTATTTTATTGAAAAGGAGGCTCCCGTTTCGGGCATTGCCTCGTATTTCAATGTTGGCATAGAATACAGCGCTTCGCTTGCCGCCGGCAAGTTTGAATTTGACATGAAAGTCATAACGCCGGTGACGACCTTGTGTCCTTGCTCAAAAGAGATATCCGATTATGGGGCTCACAATCAGAGGGCTGACGTTTCCATAAATATAAAGATGAAAAAATTCCTTTGGATCGAGGATCTGGTGAAGATTGCGGAAGAATCGGCAAGTGCGCCTGTGTATTCTCTATTGAAACGTCCCGACGAGAAGTACGTCACTGAACTTGCGTACGACAACCCGCGTTTTGTGGAGGATGTTTGTAGAGAAGTTAAATTGAGAATCATTGATTTGGAAGAAGTAGAGAACTTTTGCATTGAAGTTGAAAGCCGGGAAAGTATACATAATCACTCGGCTTATGCGATGGTGGTGGGATGAGACATTTTATTTTAAAAGACGGAAGTAAAAAAACATTTTCCAGGATGGAGATGATGGGGATAATAAATGTTACCCCCGATTCTTTTTATTCAGGTTCAAGGGTGAACGGAACGGAAGAGGCGCTGGCAAAAGCGGGAGATTTTATATCGGAAGGTGCGACTTTCATAGATGTGGGAGGCGAATCGACAAGACCCGGCGCAAAAAAAGTTTCCATATGCGAGGAAATAGAGCGGGTATGTCCTGTGATAAGTCGGATCAAGAAAAAGTATCCCGAAATTCTCGTGTCGGTGGATACCTACAACGCACCCACAGCGGCCGCTGCGGTGGAAGCGGGAGCCGATATTGTGAACGATATAAGCGGACTTACCTTTGATGAGAATATGGTAGATGTGGTCGCTGCAACAGGTGTTCCTGTGATCATAATGCACACGCAGGGAAGACCTGATGTGATGCAGAAAAATCCGCATTATGACAACGTGGTAAAGGAAGTATACGAATATCTTGAGAAACAGAGAGATTATGCGGTCGCCAGAGGCGTTGACAGGGAAAAGATCATAATCGACCTTGGTATAGGTTTCGGCAAGAGGTATGAGCATAATGTGGAACTTCTTAGGAATATAGATGTGTTTGCGGAACTTAATTGTCCCCATCTACTCGCCATTTCAAGAAAAAGCTTTATCGGAACGTTACTCAATCAAGAAGACCCTGAGGACAGACTCTTTGGAACCGTTGCGGTCACACTGTTTGCGCGCATGCATGGCATAGAGATGGCAAGGGTTCACGATGTAAAAGAAAATCTTTGGGCAGTAAGAATGTTGGAGGAACTTGCATGCGATGTATAGTTGCGTTGGGATCCAATAAAGGTGACAGAAAGTACTATCTGGAGGCTGCGCAGAAAAAGATGGCTGAGCGGATCGGTAAGATAGTAAGCAAGTCATCCGTAATAGAGACGGAGGCATATGGGTTTACCGAGCAGGATGATTTCTTGAATATGGTTGTTGCGATAGATACGGATATGGAACCGGAAGAACTTTTGGATGCGCTTTTGGAAGTCGAAAAGGAACTCGGTCGCATCAGGACGGTGCACTGGGGGCCGCGCACGATAGATCTTGATATAATTTACGCAGAAGACAGGACAGTAAACACAGACAGATTGAAAATTCCGCACCCCGACTTGTACAATCGATATTTTGTACTTGGTCCACTGTCGGAAATAGCACCGAATTTTAAAGATCCGGTGAGGAGTATCACTGTGGCGGAGCTTCTTGAGGAACTGCGCGCGAGGGAGCTTTAAGCAGTTATTGAAATAAGGCGACGGTACTGTGATTGTAACAAGGCGAGGAAGCGTTGGTCCATTAATAATCTTGACAATTAAGACGCACTAATAATTATTGATAATATCGTTTTTGCCTCCTACAGCGCTTGACAAATTATATTTTGCGCAATATAATTGTAGAAAAACGCAAAGAAGGATGGGATAATGAGATATAATTCGACAGAAGCTTTAAAATTGAAAAATCAACTGTGTTTTCCGCTTTATGCGGCTTCGAGAAAAGTAATAGGTGCCTATACGCCGCTGCTGAAGCCACTTGGAATGACGTACACGCAGTATATAATCTTTATGGTTCTTTGGGAGCAGGACGGAATAACGGTGGGGGAGTTGGGTAGCAAGCTTCACCTTGATTCAGGGACGCTTACCCCGGTTTTGAAAAAGATGGAAAGTGCGGGATATGTGAAACGCACCCGGAGTAACAAGGATGAGAGAATCGTGAACGTTTTTCTGACGGAACAGGGTCTAAAGAAGAAAGACGAGGCTATAAACATCCCTCTAAAGATGGGCGACTGTCTGTCATTCAAACCGGAAGAGATGGAAAAGCTAAAAGAGTTGTTGTATTCGATTTTGGATATGTAGTTATGACAGAAAAAAGAAAACTTTATGAACGTGATCGAATAATACTGAAAACGGGACTGATAAGTATTTTTGCAAACATCGTTTTGGCGGGAATCAAAGTTTTTGTCGGGGTACTTGCAAGTTCTATAGCGATAGTGCTTGACGGTATCAATAACTTGAGCGATGCGGTCGCTTCCATTGTTGCAATAGTGGGAAACAAGCTTGCGGGCAGAGCGCCGGACAAAGCGCACCCGCTTGGTCATGGGAGAATTGAGTACGTAAGTACTCTGATTATAGCCGCAATCATACTCTATGCGGCTATAACGGCGGCGGTGGAGTCTATCGAAAAAATAATGACTCCTGAAGCGGCAGATTATTCCGTTTGGTCACTCCTTGTACCGGCAGTTGCCGTCGCGGTGAAGATTTTACTTGGGCGATACGTCGTTGAGCGAGGCAGAAGCGTTCACTCAAGCGCACTGACGGCTTCGGGAACGGATGCTTTTTTCGATGCGCTGCTTTCCGCCGCAGTACTTATTTCGGCTATTTTGTATATGACCTTGGAAATAAATATCGAGGCATACGTAGGTGTTGTGATTGCGGTGTTTATAGGAAGAGCGGGTATTGAAATGATTCTCGATACGCTCAACGATCTGATCGGAAAAAGAGTGGACAGGGCTTTGGTGGATCAGATCAAGGAAACCGTAAATCGTGAATCTGCCGTCTATGGTGTTTACGATTTACTTCTGCACAACTATGGGCCGGACAGATTCCTGGGTTCGCTTCATGTTGAGGTGGACGAGGATTTATCCGCAAGGGAAATAGATTCTTTGTCAAGAAGAATCATGGAAGATGTGTATGCCGACCATGGTGTACTGCTGGGAGCCGTGGGCATATACTCGAGGAATTGCGGAGAAGGCATTGCGATGAAAATGCGCGCAAATATCATGGATGTGGTCACAGGTCATAAGGGTGTCTTGCAAGTGCACGGCCTTTATGTGGATCCGGAGAAAAAGCATGTGACTTTTGATGTGATAATAGATTTTGATATCAAAGACAGAGAATCTATATACCGGCACATAGTGGAGGATGTGAGGAGAATGTATCCCGACTTCACTTTTGACATCAAACCGGATATAGATGTCTGAACGTGGATACGTGGATGTATGGATATGGGTATTCAACTTCAGATGTACGGGTAGGCATATCCGAGTAGAGTTATTCGTATATAGATACCTGGAGGATGAAACGGGGAACCTTATGAAAAACAAAAAAGTGATTGAGGCACTTTCCGGTAGCAGGATATTCAGGGGGCTTTCGGAAGAAGAAATCGTTGATATCATCGCAAAAAGTAAGATCAGGGAATATGAAAAAGGCGAGATGGTCTTTTCCGAGTTGGATAAACCGGAGGACCTGTTATTGCTTATTTCGGGAGAACTTACGGTGGCAAAAGACACATTTAACGGCAAAAGGCTTATAATAACGACGATCGTGGAGCCGGGAGACATGTTTGGGGAGGTATATCCATTTATAGGTATTCCCCAATATGACATGTACGTGGAGGCTGAAAAAAAGTCTAAAGTGATAAGTGTGGGCGTTGAAATTCTGAACGTATCCACAAAGATACGTGACAATCTGTTGTACATATTTGCTCAAAAGGCGTACAAAATGAACAGACGCTTGAGAATATTGGGCGCCTCGGGAATACGCGGCAAGGTGGCAAGGTTTATCGTGGAACAACAGGAGAGGAAAAGGAAAGAGGGACATAAGGGTCAGGATGCACTGCTCGGCGGATTGCAGGCGGATAAAGGAAATGATTCTCTTGTGATGAACAGAGAACAGATGGCGGACTATATGAGCGTGACAAGGCCGTCTCTTTCACGCGAGATAAGCGCAATGGCGGATGAGGGGATAATAGCGGTTCAGGGAAGGATGCTCAGGGTGTTGGATCAGGACAGGCTGGAGGAGTATCTATAGAACAAATTCAAAAATAAACAGAAAAATACTTGTAATGCATATCTTAATATCTTATCACAGTGTAAAAATACTTGTAATATATGTATTACCACATTACAAAAATACCTGTAACATATGTTACTGAAACTTGCAAGAAGCCTTGATAATATAACGGTGAAAAAAGTTTTGTACTTGACTGCGCAAAGAGCGGCGCACGTTATGGATTCTATGATGAATATACTATCAAGGAGGCAATAAGATGGATAAAAAGATGTTTTGCTATCAGTGTCAGGAAACAGCAGGTTGTACGGGTTGTACGGTGATGGGAGTCTGCGGCAAGAATCCGGAAGTTGCTGCAATGCAGGATCTTTTGGTTTATGTCACGAAAGGGCTTTCTGCTGTATGTGTGCAGCTGAGGAAAGAGGGAAAAGAAGTTTGCAGGGATACAAATCATATGGTTACCCTCAATCTATTTACGACTATCACAAACGCCAACTTCGACAATGAGTCGATAATAAAGAGGATCAAGGATACACTTGCGAGAAAAGAGGAACTGGTAGGCAAACTGGACAATAGGGACGATTTGCCGGAGGCAAGCAGGTGGAACGGATCGGCAGATGAGTTTGCGGCAAAGAGCAAGACAGTCGGTGTGCTTGCAACGGAGAATGAGGATGTGAGATCCTTGAGGGAGCTGATCATATACGGTTTGAAAGGTCTTGCGGCATATTCAAAACACGCAAACGCATTGATGAACGACGATGAAGAGGTTGATGCTTTTATCCAGAAAGCGCTTGCGATGACGTTGGATGATTCATTGACTGTGGACGATCTGGTGGCACTGACGCTGGAAACCGGGAATTTCGGTGTACGAGGTATGGCACTGCTCGATGCTGCCAATACTTCTACATACGGAAACCCTGAGATTACGGAAGTTAACATAGGTGCGGGAAAGAACCCGGGAATTCTGATTTCCGGGCACGATCTGAAAGATCTGGAGATGCTGCTTGAGCAGACCAAGGGTACCGGAGTCGACGTATACACACACTCTGAGATGCTGCCGGCTCACTACTATCCGTTCTTCAAGAAATACGACAATTTTGTCGGAAACTATGGTAACGCATGGTGGAAACAGAAAGAAGAGTTTGAGTCTTTCAATGGTCCTATACTGATGACGACCAACTGTGTCATTCCGCCAAAAGGCAAGTACAAGGATCGTCTGTGGACCACGGGCGCCACGGGAGTGGAAGGATGCAGACACATCGATGGCGCATACGGCGAAAAGAAGGATTTCAGCGGGATTATAGAACAGGCAAAGACATGTGAACCGCCGAAGGAGATAGAAAGCGGCAAAATCGTAGGCGGATTTGCGCATGAGCAGGTGTTTGCGCTGGCAGACAAGGTGGTGGATGCCATCAAGTCCGGCGCGATAAAGAAGTTCATAGTAATGGCGGGGTGTGACGGACGTCAGAAATCAAGGAACTATTATACGGAATTTGCAGAGAAACTTCCCAAAGATACGGTCATACTTACCGCAGGCTGCGCAAAGTATAAATACAACAAGTTGCCTTTGGGTGATATAGACGGTATTCCGAGAGTGTTGGATGCTGGTCAGTGCAACGACTCATATTCACTGGCACTTATAGCCTTGAAACTCAAAGAAGTGTTTGGATTGGACGATGTGAATAAACTTCCTCTTGCGTACAACATAGCGTGGTATGAGCAGAAAGCCGTGATAGTGCTTCTGGCACTGCTGTATCTGGGAGTGAAGAATATTCATCTCGGGCCTACGCTTCCGGCCTTCCTGTCGCCTAACGTAGCGAATGTTCTCGTGGAGAAATTCGGGATTGCGGGAATCGGGACAGTAGAAGACGATCTGAAAATATTTTTCGGCGAGTGATTAAAAGCGAAATAAGAATCTTCTTCAGCGAGCGTTGAAACCCATAGGTTTCAACGCTTTTTTAATGCGTTTACCATAAGCCGCAGATGTTGATTTTTCAAGGTTGCCTTGCATACAGAACAAAGGGGGAAAAAGATTTATTGAGAAGAAATTCAGTGTTTCATATCGGTTTCATATGGATATGATAAATTCGCCTCATAAAAAATCAAGGAGGCTGAAGATATGTCATATTTAAATAGAGCATGGCTCTATATTACAAGAAAAAAAGTTAAAACTCTTATAATGCTGTTGGTGCTGATTTTGATGTCGACGGCTATTTTGAGCGGACTTGCGGTAAAAACATCAATGCGCAAGTCGGCTGAAGCGCTGGAGCGAACCATATTTGCGGGAGTTACCCTCAAAAACGACATCAGGTATACATCCGATCAGGGTAGAGGTCTTGGAACCGTAACTAACGAAGAGATAGATAAGGTTCTCAAATCCAAGCACGTGAAGGACCATGTAAAGAGGATGGTGGCGACGGTCGATTTCAAAAACGGAGAGCTCAAACATCTCGATGATGAATCACAGACAAAACCGGAGGTCATGAAAGCGACGGATGTGATAGGTGTGAACAAATCGGAGATCGAAGGAAAATTCCGCTCGGGAAGTCTTAAACTTGTAAAGGGAAGACATCTGAGGGAGAACGACAAAAACAAGGTTCTCATACACGAAGAACTGGCAAAGAAAAACAACCTGAAAATCGGAGACAAACTCAAGCTTACGACCAACACGAAAGTCGTGGAGAATGAAGGCAAGGGAGAAAAGACGGCAAGACCGGAAATTGTCGGTATTTTCTCGGGAAAAAATTCGAGAACGCCGGCATCACATCTGGAACTTTACGAGAACATAATAATGAGTGACCTGCATACGGCGAGAACTCTCAACAGTTATCGGAGCGACGGCAGGAACGATGTATACAACGACGCTTCGTTTTTCGCAAAATCGGGAAGTTCAGTCCAGTCGATCATAAATGATGCAAAGAAGGAGAACATAGACTGGCAAAAGTATGAAATGATAAAGAACGGAAGTTACTTCGCGGTTGCGAATTCCACCATCACGGGAATATATAAACTTACGAACATGATCCTGATAGCATCCGTGATAATGATGATCATACTCCTGACCCTGATTCTGTTTATGTGGATGAAGGAGAGGAAAAAAGAACTGGCTATATTCATGTCACTGGGTATCTCAAAAGGAAAACTGCTGCTGCAATACGTTTCCGAACTTCTGATAGTTTTCGCGGTAGGCGCGGGAGTTTCAATACTGAGTACCAAGGCCATAGTACAGAACGTCGGCAATCACCTGCTGGAGCGTGCGCAGGACAGTAGCATGGCGGACATTTCGGATCAGATGAATGTCGGAGCGGATGCGGATTCATCGGTGCTCACCAAGACAATAGATCACCTTTCGGTAAGCATTCAGGGAATGGATGTTCTGTATCTGGTACTCATAGGAGCCGCAGTCATTGCGCTGGCTGTGTTGATCGCATCGCTGCCTATGCTCAGAGCAAAGCCTAAACAGTTACTTTCTGAATTTGAGTAGTTTGAGATAGGAGGAGATATTTTGACCACATTTAGCCGTGGAATAACAGCAGTAAGACGAAAAAAAATCAAAACTTTGATCATGTTTCTGATAATGAGCGTGATTTTCTCCGGAATTGCCGGCGGTTTGTCAGTGAACAAGGCGATGAATTCGATGAAAAAGAAAGTGGATAAAAGTATAAATTCCTCTTTCTCGGTCGAGGGCAGAAAAGAAGCGTTTTCGCAGAAAGATGCAGACAAGCTGCTCAAACTTGACAGCGTGAGGGGACATAACTATCAATTCAACTACGTTGCAACGACCGATAAAAAACTCGTCGAAAACAGGAATAAGAATATAGACATCGGCGATGCCGCAAAGGGGCATCAAGAGGCGGGGATCAACGGAATTTCCGACAGCAGCGCCTACCCGCAGTTTTCGAGCAAGGCCTTTGAACTCGTCAAGGGGAAGCATATCGGAACGGGGAGCAGGAGAGCGGCTCTTATCCATGAGGTGTTTGCGAAAAAGAATCACTTGAAGCCGGGGGACAAATTTGAAATCAGAAGCGGTGAAAAGAAGATTACCCTAAAGGTTGTCGGGATTTTTTCGGGAAACGACAAGGGACAGGGAGTTCTTCCTTCCGAGATGGTGGAAAACAATATTTTCACCGATCTCAAGTCCGCGCAGGCATTGAATTTGAAGAAGGGGAAGCCTGAGATTTCGAAGGCGTGGTATTTCACAAAGAATCCGAAAGTAGTGAACGAAGTCGTAAAAAAGGCAAAAATGCAGAACCTGCCGTGGGGAAAACTCAGTATCAGAAACGAAAGCGAAGCGTCAAAAGGGGTTGTTTCTTCGCTGGAAAATGTAGAAAAGATTATAAAGATATTTATGATCGGTATGGGGATTACAAGTATTTTGATATTGTCGTTTGTACTGATATTCTGGATAAGAAGTAGAATAAATGAAATCGGGATATTGGTTTCCATCGGAATTTCAAAGGCGAACGTAATGAGGCAGATGATTATGGAACTGTTTATCATAGGAACGGCGAGTCTTGTGGCGTCGTTTGCGGCGGGGAAATTCATTGCCGAACGCCTGAGCAGCATTTTTATAAGTGTATCGGGGGGAGCACATGACGGAATAAGCTCAAAGAATCTTATGGACAATGCTTTGAGCGGAGGAGAATATGCACTGGTTTGTCTGGTGGGGATACTGGTAATACTGATTTCAGTTTCGATCGCCTACGCGCCGATAGCCGTGCAGAAACCTAAGGAAATTTTATCGAAGATGAGCTAAGGAGGAACATATAATGAGTATATTAAGCATGGAACACGTAGATTATTCATATGAGAAGATGAACAAAAAGGTTCTCAGGGATGTGAGCATGGAATTTGAGGAAGGAACCATGTATGCGATAGTGGGGAATTCCGGAGAAGGCAAGTCGACAATGCTCGGACTTCTGGCAGGTCTGGACTCTCCGAGCAAAGGCGTGGTGAAGTTCAACGGGGAAGACATAACGGTCAAAGGTCATTCACATCACAGACAGAAGCAGATTTCACTCGTTTTTCAGAATTACAATCTGATCGACTATATGACGCCCATCGAAAATCTGAAACTGGTAAGCCCTGATGCTGGAGAGGAAACTCTGCTAAATCTCGGACTGAGCAAGGATGAAACGACGAGGAACGTAATGAAACTCTCGGGCGGGCAGCAGCAGCGTGTTGCGATAGGACGCGCTCTGGTTTCGGACGCTCCCGTTATTCTGGCGGATGAGCCTACGGGAAACCTCGATGAAAAAACAGCCAGGGGGATTATCGAACTTTTGAAGCGGGTGGCACATGAAGAAAACAAGTGTGTGATAGTGGTTACGCACAGTAAGAAACTTGCAGCTGAGGCGGACAAGGTTTTGACATTGAAAAAAAAGAACATAGTTATGTAAATAACCGACTGCGCGATAAGGTAAGACACCTTGTGAAACCTCTTGCATAATTGTTATGCAAGAGGTTAAAATATATGTGGGTTTATAAGTGGATTGCAGCGGTAAAGCTTATGGAAGCTACGCCGGAAAGCATGGGTTTATCGGGAGGAAGACAAGTGTCCGGAACAAGGGATAATTTGAACGAAAACAGTAAATATACGGTCTTGATAGCGGAAGACGAGAAGATAACAAGAAAGGGCATCGAAGAATTCCTGAAATCAAAGGGCTTTAACGTAATCGCGGTTGCGAACGGAGAAGAAGTCCTTGATCATTTCAGAGATGCTTCTCTGGTGCTTCTTGATATTATGATGCCGAGGCTTAACGGGATTGAAACGCTAAGAAATATCAGACAGGTCAGCAACGTACCGATCATAATGTTGACCGCTCTTTCGGACGAGGGGACTCAGCTCACGACTTTCAACGAACTTGCGGACGATTATATCAGCAAACCTTTTTCTCTGATGATTTTGCTCAAGAGGATAGAGTCACTTTTGCGCAGAAACAGCGAAAAAGAGACGGTACTGTGGGAGAAAGGATTTGCCGGCGTCGATTTTCAGGGATATAAGGGCTATTACAAGGGGAAAGATGCAAAGTTGACGACAAAGGAAATCAAACTTTTCAAACTGCTGGTCGACAATAAAGGCAGGGCGCTGAGCAGAGAATATATTCTCTCGGCACTGTGGACGGACGACGAGGCGCCGTTTGACAGAGTTGTCGATGTCTACGTAAAGAATTTGAGAAAAAAACTTCATCTGGAGTGTTTGACCACGGTAAAGGGAGTCGGTTACAGATATGACGAAGATTAAGCTTTTCCCGAAGATATTCATGCTCACCACGGCCCTCTTCCTCGCCGTAAGCATAATCATTCATACCTGCATTTTTTTTCTGATCCCTCAGATATATCGCAATCAGAAAGAGAGCTACACATCGAAAAAGATTACTGAACTGACGGGTAAAATTAACGGGAAGAATCTAAAAGAAATTCTAAAAAGAGCCAAGGAGTATTCCGAATCAAAAAACGTAAATGTCAACATAATTTCAGGTAAGAAAGAGTATTTCTTTCAGCAGTTCAAGACCGTCAATATGCAGCCGTCCGCCGAGATCACCGGGGATCTGACAATAATCATAGACGACAAGTATGTGGATATGAACTCGATAATACTTAAAGTGAGAAAGGTGAAAGACAGCAGAGGCGGCGTGATTACTGTACAGCTCATGACCGACGTCAGACCCATAGCCGAGGCAAGAGCGGCAACCCTAAAAACATTGCCGTACAGTATTGCAGTCTCACTGATATGCGCGCTGTTGTTTTCGTATTTCTACAGTCGCTTTACGACCAAACCGATTAAAAACATGGTAAAAGTAACCGGCAGTATGAAGAAACTCGACAAAAATGCTCATTATAATGTCATGGGAGATGATGAAATAAACGTATTGGGAAGTCATATAAACGAGTTGTATTCTGATCTCTGGAATACGATAGATTCGCTTGAAAAAGAGAATATACGGATTTCCGGAATGGAGAAAGAGCGGCTGACATTTATGCGAGCGGCATCTCACGAACTTAAAACCCCGCTCACGAGTTTGCGCGTCATGCTGGAAAACATGATGCTGAATATCGGAGAATACAAGGATCATACAAAATACCTGAATGAGTCGATTGCAACTGTTGATAAGATGTATGAGATGATACGCAATATTATGGTTTCGCACGATGAGATCAAGGGCGGCGCATACAACGAAGAGAGCGAAGTCAGGCTGGACGGAATTCTGGAAAACGTCTTTGACGAGTACAGAATCTTCGCCGAGGCAAAAGGCGTTAAGGTTGCGGTTAATACCGAACCGGTCACCGTTTTCAACAATGCCTCCTTAGTTGAAAAGGTGCTGTCCAATATTATTTCCAATGCGATTCATTACACGGAAAAAAACAAAAATGTTGAAATCACTTTGACACAGAACTATCTTTCAGTAAAGAATCAATGCGTTCCAATTGATGAGGACAAACTTGAGAAGATATTTGAACCATTGTACAGGATAGATGAAAGCAGGAATTCCGAAATGGGCGGCAGCGGAATGGGCTTGTATATAGTCAAGATGCTGCTGGAGAGCAAAGGGATCAATTACAGTTTTCTTCCGTATGAAAAAGGGATGGATTTTAAAATAGAGATTCACGGGTATAAAAAATCCTGAGATGAGAGGTTGCACATCCCATGCAAATGATTCCGCGGATACCCGGGAACCTTTTGCCTGACGGCGGGCGCTTCTGAAACGGCGGATGAGAGGTGATTTTATGTGGAATATCGTAATAGAAGAAAAAGCAAAGGAATATCTGAGAAAAAAGAAGTTGAATGACATCTTCATAGAGCCGGTAACGAGGCGCGCATGCTGCAGCACATACGATGACTTTACGGTTTCGACGAAATTAAGGGATAAGAATCTGGAATTTCAGGATGTGCTCAAAGACGGCATAACCGTTCATATATGCGAAGAATTCCGACCTGAAAGCGAGAAAATAACCGTAGGATGCGATAAGTTTATGATGTTTGAACGCTTGTTTCTGAAAAATATCAATTACGAGCTTAACAGAACGGCAAAACCTTGAATTCTTTTCTGTCTTTCATATAGGATTCATATTGAGATGATATTATAGCAGTGTCTTAAGTACGGTATCGGATCCGATCTGTTTGAGCATAAAGAAAAAGATTTGATAATGTCCGGTGCCGATAGTTATACAGTAATAATGTTTAGGAGGATAATTATTAAAATGTATAGAAATGTCGATAAGAAAAATATGAAAAAAGTAGTGGCGGCGCTCATTTCGCTGCTGGTAGTGTTTGCGCTGGCGGGCTGTGGAAACAAGGATAAGGAGACGGCAAAGGATAAAAGTGACGCCAAAAGTGGAGAGGGAATTTTTCAGAGTATGAAAACCACCGACCTGGACGGTAAAAGTGTGGATTCTTCCGTATTCAAAAAGAACAAGCTTACGGTCGTTAACGTGTGGAACACAGGCTGTGGCCCCTGCGTTGCCGAAATGCCGGAACTTCAGAAAATCAGCGAAAAGTATAAAGCAAAGAAAGTCGGCGTTATGGGGATAATGCACGATACTGCCGACAATACCACTTCAAAGGATGTGTTGGAAAAGGTAAGAGGCGTACTGAAGAAAGCAGGAGCAAAATACAAGCAACTAGTTATTTCGGAGAAGATGAACGAAGCGGAAGAACTCACGTCGATAAGTGCGTTGCCAACAACATTTTTTGTTGATTCCGAAGGAAAAATCATAGAAAAAGTACTCGGTTCGCACGACTATGAAGACTGGGCGTCGAAGATCGAAGAAGCGCTCAAAAAGGTCAAATAGGACTGAAATAAGGGTAATGATGAAAAATAACAAATTCAGGAACGGACGGAGCGGCAGATTTGGCAAAGAACGCATAGCAGGTATGGTTTTGATTGCGCTTGGAATTGTATTTGTGCTTGCGGGTTTGTACAGGGGCGAGATGCGGGCGGTGTTTGCAAAGGCGAGCGTAGTGTGTCTGCAGTGTATAGGGATCGGTTAGGCGGTGGCTCCATGAAAATCTGCGAGAAAACAAAGAAAAACAAGATAAGATTTGCGGTGCAGGTGATTTTCACGGCACTGACGAACGGGTACATTCTGGGATACATGAAAGGTACCATATACAAAGGTTCGAGCAAAGGCGTATGCGTACCGGGACTTAATTGCTATTCATGTCCCGGCGCGGTCGGAGCCTGTCCCATCGGTGCGTTGCAGACGGTAATCGGTAATAAGGACTTCGTGTTTTCTTTCTACGTAATCGGCACACTGATGGTAATAGGAAGCCTGATGGGAAGATTGGTGTGCGGCTGGCTGTGTCCGTTCGGGTTGATTCAGGATCTGCTCCATAAGATTCCTTTTGTTAAAAAGATGAGGGATTTTAAAGGCGACAGGCAGTTGAGATATCTGAAATACATCATTCTGATCGTGTTTGTCATAATCCTACCCGTGTTCCTGTTGAATCCTCTCGGAATCTCCGAACCATGGTTTTGCAAACTGATATGCCCGTCCGGGACGTTGACGGGAGGAATCCCTCTGGTGGCTTTGAATCCGGGGCTGCGGAGCATAATCGGCACGTTGTTCACATGGAAGATTATGGTTCTCTCGGTCGTCGTTATAGCGTCCGTCATTATATACAGGCCTTTTTGCAAATATCTGTGTCCGTTGGGTGCCATCTACGGGATTTTCAATAAGTTTTCACTGTATCAGTATGAGATAGACGGCGAGAAATGTGTAAAGTGCGGTGCATGTCACAGGGCGTGCCAAATGGGTGTCAAGATCTACCGGACGCCCAAAAGCGTGGAGTGTATCAGGTGTGGAAAGTGCATAGACACTTGCCCACACGGAGCGATTTCCACATCTCTCATCGGCAGGAAAAAGATTGAAAAGCAAAAGCAAGTTGAGAAAAAGCAGTCGTGAAATGCGGCTGTTTTTTTATGGTATGCCGGACATGCACAGTCGTTTCCCGATACGATACGGTTAACGATTCGGTAAGTGGTGACTCAATAGGTAAAGAGTTATTGAGTCATGTGCAAATTGTTGAGCCAAGTGCAAGCATAGGCAGAGGAGGAATATTCATATGAATGTAGAAAAAAAGAAAAGCCGGGTTACGGTCGCCGTTTTAATGGTATTTATCATGGCATGTGTAGCGCTTACAGTTTCAAGTTCAAACGTATTTGCAAAGTCTCGTCCGTTCTTTTTCAGGGTGTCGTATAATCAGGAAAATGGTCAGGATGCGAATGGTTGGCGTAGAGGAAATGTTCCTGCATCGAATCGTTGGTCGGTTCTTCTGATCCGCTCAGGAGAAGGTAAGGGATCTTTGACCGACTTTTGGCTTGAAGCCGAAGATGCTATCAATGTTTCGCCTTATATAAGGGTGAGATGCGGCGGAGGCTGGTATAGCCAGACAGCGTATAAAAGCGCAAAAGGTAGGAAAGTCTATCTGACGGCAGAGGACAACAACGATAAGCCGGCAGGGAAGTTATCCAAAGTCCATTATTATTAAAAAAGTAGTGGACAATCGCCTGTATGGTATAATGGCATCAAGAAATGTTTCCCAAAGGTAACCCGGGTGATGTGTTCGAGGAAATTATCCGAGATAATAAATCGTCCAATATTTTATTTTTTATCGAAGAGGAGGGAGAGGTCATTGGCTTTATTAACGCAGCATATTTTATAAGTGTTTGGGAGCACGGAAAGGTATTATTCATAGATGATTTTTTTATTATTGAAGAATTCAGAGGAAAAGGTTATGGAAAGAAAGCCCTCCAAGAGTTAGAAGACAAAATGAAAGTTGAAACTTATAAAAGATTTCAGTTGTTTGCAGAGGAGACCAATCCGAAAGCAGTTAATTTTTATGAGCGGGAGAACTATTCAAAACAAAAATTAAATTTCTTCTGCAAATATCTATAGAATTAACGCCGATTTGAAAAGGAGTAAAGTGCATTTTACAAAAGTCAAAGGAATACTATCTTCAAAGAATGGAATGAATTTGTTCAGAGGCTGCACTCATGGGTGTATTTATTGTGACTCAAGAAGTAAATGCTATCAGATGAACCATAATTTTGAAGACGTAGAAGTAAAAGAAAATGGAATCATCCTTTTGGAAGAGAGGCTAAAACGAAAGCGAAAAAAATGTATGATCGGCTTAGGTTCTATGACCGATCCATATATTCCTGAAGAGTTAAATTTAAATTACACAAGAAAAGCTCTTGAACTGATAAACAGATATGGCTTCGGTATAACGCTTATAACAAAGTCAGCTGATGTTTTAAGAGATTTAGATTTATTTAAAGATATAAATTCAAAAACAAAATGTGTAGTTCAAATGACACTAACGACCTATAATGAAGAACTTTGTAAAAAAATTGAACCTAATGTTTCAAGTACGAGAGAAAGATTTGAAGCATTAAAAACCTTGAGTGATGAGGGGATACCAACAGTGGTTTGGTTGACTCCGATACTCCCGTTTATTAACGATACAGAAGAAAACATTCTTGGGATTTTAGATTATTGCAAAGAAGTAAAGGTATTTGGAATAATATGCTTCGGTATGGGGCTGACACTCAGAGATGGGAATAGAGAATATTTTTATTCCCAGTTAGATAAAAAGATTCCAAAGCTGAAAGAACGATATATCAGAGAATATGGAAACAGTTATATGATAAATAGCAGAAATAACAATAAGTTAATGAATTTATTTCATGAGTTTTGTGAGCAGAATAATATAGTTCACGATAATGAGGCTATCTTTAAGTACCTCAATTTATTTGATGAGAAGGATGGTTCAAAGCAACTTAGTTTTTTTGATGTGTAAACCGCAAAGCTTAAATACAATGCTTAAATACAATTCCCCTTAACTGACAAAGGAGAACCTATGCCTAACAGAAAAACAATAATAAAAAGGTCAATACTTTGTAAAATCATATCGTGTACACTGCTGCTGATCGTTTCGGCTGTTTGCCTTTACGGCTGCGGAGATGTGAAAAAGAATATAAAAAAAGATGTGGAAAAGCACAGCATGATTTACGGACTCACCATAGATGATGCGTGGTATGACGATATTGCATTAAAAGATGTCGTCAGAGGGCTGAAGAACCTTAAAGCAAGACCGACGGTCAGGATAGTAATGTCAAAGGAAATTAAGCCGGCGGAATATGTAAAACTGTTTAAATCCGTAAAGCCTTATGCGGATATAATGGCATGCCCTGTAGACTCTTCCGAAATGAAAAATTTCAAAGACAGTGAAAGTTATCTCCGGAGGTTTAAAGATGCTTACAGACATTTGTCTGAGTATGTAAACATTTGGGAGGTTGGAAATGAAATCAACGGAACGGAGTGGATAAAGCAAAAGCCTGAGAGTATAGTCGATAAAATATCTTCGGCGGCAAATTTTATAAAGAGCAAGGGAGAGAAGATAGAATTGACGCTGTATTGCACCGATTCGCCTCGTAAGGATATGATAGAATGGACGAAAAAATATATTCCTACAAAACTGGCCGGTTCCGTTGACTACTGTCTTGTGAGTTATTATGAAGACGATAACGACGGTTATTACCCTGAATGGAAGAGCATATTCAAGGAACTCGGCAAACTTTTTCCATCGGCTTTTCTCGGCATAGGGGAGTGCGGCAACATCGCTGAAAACGCAACCGAACAGAGTAAAATAGAAATGGCTAAAAAATATTACGGCATGCCCGAATATCATAAGCGCTTTATCGGAGGGTATTTCTGGTGGAATTGGGTTGAGGACTGCATCCCGCATAAAAATAACAAGATATACGAAGCCATCAGAAACCACGGTGTATGATATACGAATATGTTTGTAAAAATGTCTTAAAGGAGACAATCAAAATATTAAAAAAATGTCCGCACCCCTTACTGTTGACATAAAATACCGCAAGATTTAAACTTATACATATCAAAGAAAAAGCCTGCACGATCAGCCGATTAGTTATCCGTGTACTCTGTTGATGTATGCATGCCTGTTTTCCGATACGGTCAGTAGTTTTCAGACAGTAACTGACGCAATAACTTCACGTCGGATTTATTGAGTTACGTGCATGCGAGTAGTGTAACAATATATTTTGGTTCGTGTTTGTTTGCCACTGTGAGAATTTGAGAGGACATATTTTAGTGAGATTCCGTGAAAAATTAGACAAAAAATATTTCAAGATATCGGTTTATGTGATTTTGACCGTGGGGGTGGCGTATGGGCTTATTCTGATCCTCGGTCAGTATAAAGCCATCGGAAGTGGTATATTCAACGCACTTGGTTGGATAGGAAATATAGTCAAACCTATGCTCATAGGTGCGGTGCTTGCTTACATTCTCTATCCTGTCTGCAGAGCGATAGAAAAAAGAATCGCCAAAACCGGGCTTGGAGGCAAAGACGGGAAGAGAAACCATCTTATAGCAGCGATTATCACTATTTTGATATTCGTTCTGATATTGGCGACGATTATAACCATGGTTGCGTTTGCCATAACAAAGCAGATCGACGGAATTAACGGCAACAGTGTAAATACGCTTGTAAACAGCGTCATCAATCAGGCGAAAGCTTTTGAGCATAGTTTCAGAAACTGGTTGAACGACCTGAACATAGAAAAGGGCTACCTGCTTAAGTTTGAAAAAACACTTGTGGATAAGATCACGGAACTGCTGAACCAAACACGGGGATTGCCATACATGTTTGCAGGCATCGCGGCAGGTGCAAGCACCATGATGTTTTCGCTTTTGTTTGCGGTATACTTTTTACTGGATGGTCCAAATCTTAAGAAATACTGGGGCAGTGTGGTGAGAACCATGTGGTCGCAGAAAGCCAACAACAGGATAAGCTATATCTACAGAGATGTGGATGAGGTTTTCAGCGGATACTTCAGGGGGGAAGTGACCGATGCACTGGTGATGGCGGTGCTTGTGAGCATAGCGTTCACCGTAATCGGAATGCCTTACGGAGTGATGATCGGTGTAATGGTGGGGATAGGAAACCTTGTTCCTTACATGGGTCCCATAGTCGGATACGGGCTGACGTTGATAGCGGGTATTGTTACAGGAAATACGGAAACGATGGTCATAGCTATTGTAATTATCGGTATTATTCAGGTGATAGACGGCGCCGTCATAAACCCAAAACTTCTTTCAAACAGCATAGAAATCCACCCAATGCTCGTGATCCTCGCTTTGATCGCGGGAAACAAGGTGGGGGGCTTTGTCGGAATGATCGGAGCCGTTCCTGTTGCGGCTCTGATTAAACTGTGGTTTGAGAGAGCCGTGGAATATAGGAAAAACGAGAAAATCGCCACTGAAAAAAACAAAGAAACAGATAAAAGTGCAACGGAGAAATATAATCGAGACAGAGCAAAGGCAAAGGAGTGACAGTGAAAGAAAAGCAAGGGGGTAAAAAACTCGGCATGCTTTATGACGTACAGGATGCCATAAAGCGACGTAAAAGCGTCAGAAGCTATGACGGCAAGCGACTTTCGGATGAACTTGTGAAAAAAATCGAATCGTTCTTGAAGAGTGCGGACAATCCCTTTGGTGTAAAGGTTGATTTAAAGTATCTGGACGCCGGAAAATTTCACCTTTCTTCACCGTTTGTCACCGGGGAAAAAGCATATGTCGCCGGAACCGTGCAGGCTGTACCGTTTGCGGAGGCGGCTTTCGGATACACGATGGAGAGTTTCGTTCTATATGCGCAAAGCTTGGGGCTTGGAACGGTATGTCTGGGCAGTATATCGAAACGTAAAAATTTTGAGGCAGCTTTGAACAAAAAAGAAAATCAACTTATGCCTTGCGTGCTGCCGGTTGGCTTGAAGGCAAATCGCAGCTCGATAAGAGAAGTTCTTATAAGAAAAAAAGTAAAAGCTGACAACAGACTTGATTTTGAAGATATCTTTTTTGAAAATGATTTTTCATCATCGCTCAGAAAAAAATATGCTGGAGATTTGCTTATACCGCTTGAAATGGTGCGACTGGCACCATCTGCGGCAAATCTGCAACCGTGGCGTGTTGTTGTAAACGGAGGTTACGCACATTTTTATAAGAAGAAAAGCGGTAATTTCGCCGAAAAGGGAATGGATCTTCAGAAAGTGGATATTGGGATTGCAATGTGCCACTTTGATCTTGCAGCTAAGGCGTGCGGAGTTTCGGGAGAATTCATCGTCAAGGTTCCCGGAATAACGCATGATGCCGGAATGGAGTATATAATTTCATATGCTAAAGAAAGTTGACCGGCGTGCCGGTCAGGTGATGTGGCAACTTGATTGTATGCAATATAACAGGAGGTCTGTATGAAACTGAAAGAGTATGCGAAAAAATTGGCAACGGACGATTCTGCGATCCGCGACGTGATTGATAAGAAAGAAACCGTATGGATAAACGAGAGGCTACTTCCGTTTCAGACGATTGAAGGATTATGCGAACTGGTTGTTTCCGATGATGACATTGCGGATGCGGAAGCACGACTTGTGCGATTTGCGCCTTACATAGAGAAGTGTTTTCCCGAAACGGCGGAAACACACGGGCTCATAGAATCACCTCTCAAGGAGATCCCCAATATGCAAAAGCGGATGCGGGAGACTGCATGCGATGGCGCAGGATGGCGGAAGGATCCGGAGTCTGCATATGGCTCCGGTGGGCAGAGTGAAGACGCGGAGAGTTTGAGTGGCGGCATACCGGGCAAACTTCTTCTAAAGATGGACAGTCATCTTGCGATCGCAGGTTCGGTCAAAGCAAGAGGCGGCATCTATGAGGTTTTAAAACATGCGGAAACTCTTGCAATTGAAGCCGGAAAGTTAAGTTTGAGTGATGATTACTCAAAGGTTGCGGATTTGAGAAATTTTTTTGCGCAATACACCGTTCAGGTCGGTTCCACGGGCAACCTCGGATTGTCGATAGGCATCATGAGCGCATTTTTAGGATTCAAAGTCAAGGTTCACATGTCTTCCGACGCAAAGCAGTGGAAGAAGGACATGCTGCGCAGCAAAGGTGTCGAAGTGATAGAGTACAGGGATGATTATTCCAAGGCGGTGGAAGAAGGACGCAAAAATTCCGACATGGATCCGAAGAGCTACTTTGTCGATGATGAGTACTCCGTCGATCTGTTCCTTGGATATGCGGTGGCCGCAAAGCGCTTAAAAAAGCAGCTTGAAGAAATGAATTTGCGAATTGATAATGACCATCCTCTGATAGTTTATGTGCCTGCCGGCGTCGGCGGCGCTCCGGGCGGAATCGCGTACGGTCTGAAAAGATTGTACGGTGATAATGTACATGTTTTTTTCGCAGAACCGGTTATGTGTCCTTCGATACTTGTGGGATTCGCTTCTCAGAGATTTGAAAACGCGAATGTAAAGGACTTCGGATTGAGCGGAGAAACTCATGCGGACGGTCTTGCATGCGCAAGCCCCTCGGGTTTTGTCACGAGAATCGACAACAATCTTGTCTCAGGCGATTTCACCTGTAACGACGGAAGATTGTACGACTACATGCGTATGCTCATGAAAACGGAAGACATAAGGATCGAACCGTCGAGCTGCGCGGCGTTTGCAGGTCCTGCAAATCTTTTGCAACATGAAAACGGCAGGAAATATGCGGCGAGGAATGGTCTTACGGAGAAGAAACTTGAAAATTCCGTTCAGATATGCTGGGCTACGGGAGGAAGGCTCGTGCCTGAAGAAATCTGGCAGGAATATTTGAACACGGAATTGACTATTTGATTTAAAATATATTCCGCAAGATTGTTTTGGGATGCCTTTTCAGGGTATCTATAATGCAACTTTATTTTACAAAATGTATTTGCGCTAATGAAGATGTGACACCGTTTGGATTTGGGAGGAAAAAGAAATGAAAAAACATGTAAAAGGTAATGTGAGTTGGGTCGGGTACATAGACTGGGAACTTGAAAAATTTCACGGTGATGAGTATTCGATAAACAACGGATCGAGTCAGAATGCATATCTGATTGAGGAAGAAAAGACTGTTCTTCTCGATACTATATGGACGCCGCACAGGGAAGATTTTATTGAAAACCTGAAAGAAAGTGTGGATCTCAAAAAGATAGACTATATAATAGTGAACCACGGTGAACCGGATCATTCGGGCTCCTTGCCGACGTTGATGCGTGAAATCCCAAACACGCCTATTTACTGTACTGCAGCGGCGGTAAAGAGCATTGAGGGTCAGTACGGAAAACAGGGATGGGATCTGCGTGTGGTCAAGACCGGAGACGAGCTTGAAGTCGGTAACGGAAAGAAACTCATATTCGTGGAAATGAAGATGCTTCACTGGCCTGACTCTATGGCTACGTATCTAACGGGAGACAACATCCTGTTCTCCATGGATGCCTTCGGTCAGCACTTTGCAGTGGAGGAACTGACCAACGATTTGGCGGATCAGGATTTGTTGTACAGAGAAGCGATGAAATATTTTGCCAACATACTGAATCCGTTTGCGGCCTTTGTAAATCCTAAAATAAAGGAAATCGAGGGTTTCAATCTGCCTATAGATATAATTGCGCCGGCGCACGGTGTGATCTGGCGGGACAATCCTATGCAGATAGTCGAGGCGTACAAGAAGTGGGCGGATGCGTACAAGGAAAATCAGATTACGATAGTCTACGACACCATGTGGGAAGGAACGAAAAAGCTTGCACATGCCATCGGAGAGGAAATCAACAGACAGAGTCCGGACACAATCGTCAAGGTTTTGAATATTTCAAAGGTCGACAAGAATGATATAATGACCGAGGTGTTCAAGTCCAAGGCGATATGCGTGGGGTCGCCTACGTGTGTCAACGACGTTCTGACGAGCGTTGCTGGATGGCTGTCATTCCTGAAAACCCTTAAGTTTAAGGACAAGAAAGCGGCTGCGTTCGGTTGCTACGGCTGGAGTGGGGAATCCGTGAAGATAATCAGGGAAGAACTTGTAAAGGCGGGTTTCGACGTTGTCGATGAGCAGGTGAGAACGAACTGGAATCCCGAAGAAGAGGATTTTGAAAAGATTCCTGAGATGGTAACAGCCTTGCTGAAAGAAAATGATGAGAAAGCCAAGGAAAGCGGGAAAGAGAAAGCCGCAGGAGAGGGCGGCGGAAGATCGTTTGTATGCACGGTTTGCGGATGGGTATATAACGAGGACGAAGGTGCGGAAGACATGGGCATAAAGCCGGGAACCAAGTGGGAAGACCTTCCGGAAGATTTCCGTTGCAAGATCTGCAAGGCGCCGAAATCGAAATTCGTGGAAGAGGATGAATAAACAAGGTTTATCGTTTGCATATTTATGCATTATGAATTTAAAAATGCAGTGAAAAAAATATTATGGATTTTAATAGGAGGAAAAGAAAATGAAATATCATTGCAAGGTATGCGGAGAAGTTTTTGAAGTTAAAGGCGGTGAGAAACCGGTCTGTCCTGTATGCAAGGCAGAGGGTGACGATCTTGAAATCGTTAAGGAAGAGGCTGCGGCATCTTCGGGAAACCCTTATGCGGGAACACAGACGGAAAAGAATCTTGAGACCGCTTTTGCAGGGGAATCACAGGCGAGAAATAAGTATACGTACTTTGCGTCGGTGGCAAAGAAAGAGGGTTATGAGCAGATCGCGGATCTCTTCCTGAAAACCGCCGAGAACGAGAAAGAGCATGCGAAACTGTGGTTTAAAGAACTGAATGGAATCGGAAGTACCGCCGAGAATTTGGGTGCTGCGGCGGCAGGTGAGAATTACGAGTGGACCGACATGTATGCCGGCTTTGCAAAGACTGCGGAAGAAGAAGGCTTCCCGGAACTTGCTAAGAGGTTCAGGCTGGTCGCTGAGGTCGAGAAACATCATGAGGAACGTTACAGAGCCCTTTTGAAGAACGTTGAAACGGCAAAGGTATTTGAGAAGAGCGAAGTAAAGGTATGGGAGTGCAGAAACTGCGGACACATCGTGGTTGGAACAAAGGCGCCGGAAGTATGTCCGACATGTCTTCACCCTCAGAGTTTCTTCGAGGTTCATGCCGAGAACTATTAAAAATTCAGTGGATCTATCGGACTTGCCGCCTAGGCTGTCCCAAAAAATGTCCGCACCTCCGAGTGTGAGATTTTTTCTGTAAATTAATCTTCTATGGCAGTTATTAGAAGAGTCTCGCCGGAAATCGAAAAAGACGGTGTTCCCCCGCTTCTGTTAAAGGAAGCATGAGGACACCGCTTTTTTCATGACATAACTTTTTGATTCTACATTTAACGGCTATCAGTTTTAGCGATAAATTTCAGATTGTGGGGTTTCAAGCTCTGCAAAACCGTCCGAAAGTCTCTTTCGTGCAACTTCAATATAGGGATACGTAATGGCGTTTGCAGGACAGTGATGATAACACTCAGCACATAAAATACAGTGCTTAGGGTCACGAACCATTCGTATTGTGTTGTCAATATATGCGAACATATTGACAGGGCAGACCGCAACACATTGCTCACAGCCAATGCATTTTTCTGCATTGATTGTAACTTTCTTATATTTTCCATGAATTTTTTCCTGGCTGAAAATGCGGAACATAATTCGTTTCATAAACGGTGCATATGCAAGTTTCTTTCCTGCATCGAGCACAGCCATCTTGCCGTTCACAATCTTTTCTGCTATTTCTGCCGCTTCCGCAAGGATTTGATCCTCAATCTTTCCCGGCAGATTTGGATTGATCCGTTTTTTGAAAGTCGCTGTCAAAGTATGCTCCGCAGCAATCTTAACGCCCATAATCGGAATATAGCCTCTGTCGCTAAGCGCTTTACCCATTTCTTCAAGTGCAACACTGCTGTGCACTCCCCCATATGTCACAAGCGGAATCGCCGGAATCTGTTTTTTCTTTTTTCGAGGGAGCGCCCGTATTGTCCTGAGCATATTCTGTTCACAATGTCCCGCATATACCGGCGCACAGGGAATCAACAGATGATGTTCGCCGAGATCATTGAGCAATGTTTTTCTAATTGTGAGGTCCTGAAGATACTTATCGTTTTTTGTGATGTTGATCATATTACAGGAAATTCCATTATCCTCAAGCAGATGCATGAATTTTTGTGCCGCGATGAGAGTATGGCCTGATGGACTAAATACAATAAAAACGACTTTCATTGCTTATCACTTTCCTTCCGTTTAGAATCAAAATAATAATGACCGATTGCTATCACACAGTCTAATGTGTCGTTTTCCTTACATAATGCCGTCGCTGTCTTTTTGTCATAACTGGTTCCTACCCAGCAGGTGGAGAGTCCCATTGCGGTCGCTTCAAGGATTATTTTTTCGCTTTCTTTTACACACTTTGAATCAATCGGTCTATTTGTATACTTTCTGCGAGAGCATCTTTTTTTCATGGCATAAAGGTATTTTTCGATTTCCATTTTTTCTCCTCCTTAACACAAAACTTGAAAGCAGATTTTGCTCAATATGTAATTAAATTAGGCGCATCTAATCTGTGTTTTATTCTACTTATTCACGTTTTTAACGTCAATGAAAGAACGTGATGATTAGCTGTTAGCAGAAACTATTTATCGAATGGAGAAAATATGATTTTATGAGCAAGCAATTAGAAAAAACACTTTAAGAATGGTATAATATCGGCAAATATTTAGAGAGAAAAATTTGGAGTTATAGGAGATGAAAATGGAATTATTCAGTTGTGTGGCGGAGAAATTGAAAGAGTTAAATATTCAATATCAGCTTGTTGAGCATGAACCGGCGTTAACTACAGAGCAAGCAGATAAATTCATAGAAGGCATCGAAGGTATTAGAACAAAAACAATGTTTTTAACGAATAAGAAAAAGGCGATATGATCATCAATACCGGACAGAGAACGGACATCCCGGCCTTCTATGCCGAGTGGTTTGCGAACAGACTGAAAGAAGGCTTTGTCTGTGTCCGCAATCCCTATAATCCGAATCAGGTTAGCCGCTACCGCCTCGATCCTTCTGTTGTGGACGTGATCGGTTTCTGCACAAAGAATCCTGCACCGATGTTCCCTTATATAGATTTGCTGAAAGATTACGGGCAATACTGGTTCGTCAGCATCACGCCTTACGGGCGGGATATTGAGCCGAATGTGCCGGATAAGCATCGTCTGCTTGACGATTTCAAGAAGTTGTCCGAAAAGATCGGCATCAATTCTGTCGGATGGCGTTATGATCCGATCTTTTTTTCGGAGCGATATACCACGGAGTATCACCTCCGAGCCTTTGAGCAAATTGCATCCACATTGGGCGGTTACACGAAAACCGCAGTCATCAGCTTTATCGACCTATATCCGAAGGTCAAACGAAACTTTCCGGAAGCTCGGGAGGTCACAAGGGAACAGTGTTTGACGCTGGGTAAGAAGTTTGTTGAGATTGCCTCTGCCCACGGTATGACGGTCAAGCCATGCGCGGAGGGGGACGAGCTTGCTGCCTATGGTGCCGATTGCAGTGGGTGTATGAGGATCAGCGATTACGAAAAGGCTATCGGCAAGCGCCTTGATGCGCCCAAAAGAAAGGGCGCGAGGGCGGAATGTGCCTGTTATCTCTCTTGCGATATCGGCGCTTACAATACCTGTAAGCATCTGTGCAGGTACTGCTATGCAAATGCGGAGTCTTCAAAGGTTCTGGCGCAGAGCCGCCTGCATGACCCTGCATCTCCTTTCCTGATCGGCAATTACAAGGACGGAGATGTGATCCATGACGTGCCCCAGAAGTCATGGATCGACGAGCAGACAAGCCTCATGATTTGACAGAGGATGAAACGATGAGCCAAACAGAAAAACGGCTGTTTCTGATCCGGTTTCTTTTGGACGAACAGCCGGTATATCGAGATATAAAAATCCCATCCGATGAAAGGAAGCAAAGGCAGCTACTGCGAAGCCTGTTCAACATGCGTATGCCCGCATCGATAAGCGGAGATCGCCCTGCGGAAGGTGAAGGATTATCAAACAAGTACACACAGCAATATTGAGGTGATTTTCAATGTTTTCAAGGAAGTCGATTACGAAATCTACCGGGACTTACTCAAATAATGTTAAATTCTTGAAACAAGCTTTTGCAAACGCAGATGCCGTTGTAATCGGTGCGGGGGCCGGGCTCTCTACCTCGGCGGGCTTCGTTTACAACGGGGAACGATTTGAAAAGTATTTCTCGGATTTTGCGTCGAAATATCGTTTTACGGATATGTATTCCGGCGGCTTCTATCTCTATTCCACACAGGAGGAGTTTTGGGCGTATTGGAGCCGGTATATCTGGGTAAACCGATATATGGATGCGCCGAAACCGGTATATGACGAGCTTCTGGACTTGATAAGGGATACGGACTATTTCGTCATTACCACTAACGTAGATCACTGCTTTCAAAAAGCGGGATTCGATAAAAAACGTCTGTTTTATACACAGGGCGATTATGGACTGTTCCAGTGTAGCGAGCCGTGCCATGACAAGACCTATGAGAACGAGGATATGGTTCGCGCCATGGTGCTTGCGCAGGGTTGTGAGATCAGGGATGATAATGAGTTGATCGTGCCGAAGGGCACCACGCTGAAAATGAAAGTTCCTACCGAGATCCTGCCCGTCTGTCCGGTTTGCGGCAAGCCTTTGACCATGAATCTCCGCTCCGATGATAAGTTTGTTGAGGACGAGGGCTGGCATCAAGCGGCTGATCGGTATGAGAACTTCCTTAGTACCCGTGGCGGCAGGGTGTTGTATTTGGAGCTCGGCGTAGGGTACAATACGCCGGTCATTATCAAGTACCCCTTTTGGCAGATGACGGCAAAGAACCCGGAATCCATCTATGCCTGCGTCAATTACGGCGAGGCAATTTGCCCGGAGGATATTTTGAATCGTTCTATTTGTGTGGATGGAGATATCGGCGATGTGATAAAAGCTTTGAAATTGTGATAAAAGCTTTGGGTAAATTCGCAAAGTAAGTTCCGGTGACGCCGGAAGTTGCCTTTACTGTGAGAAATCAACGGAATTAAGTTTAAGAAGCCTATAAAAACATATCAAATTTAAGGGTATATTGACCTTTTTCAGTAATTCATGGCATGGCAAACAAGCCTTGAGAAAAAGCTTCTCAAAGTAAATTCCGTCTCAAATGAAGTTAGTTTGAGAAATATTCTCTACCCTCATAAGCGATTTTGCTGTATACTATACAGGGTTTTGTCCACTACTTTTTTAACAGTAGTGGACTTTGGATAACTTCCCTGCTCGGTATCTTTTCGATGCCAAGCAGGGAAGCTGTTTTTTTCCGTAAGTAAAAGAAAAAAGGTCATACGGGCTTTTTCCGCCAAGGCTGTTTCTTACAATAGAGTTAACGTGTGAAAAGATTAGATTGACACCATCTTGCGTGAAATTGTCAAAGCTTGTACCCTTTGGGCATATATCTCTGAACAAGGTGTGATTCTTTTCCACGTGTGGTTTGTCCGAAGGTCTCATCGGTCTGCAAAAGAACACGGATGTTTCCTTTGCCCCATCAAGATCAAGTTCAATTGCGTTCACATCCGAAAATTCGTTGCCGTTATCGGTTAGGACCAGAGGTATGATATCACCAAAACGCATATCGTTTTCCCGGAACTTACGCTTAATGCCGGCAAAGACATTTGAGACATTTGCGCAGGCTTTTGAATCAAGTAAAAACGCAGCCATGAAATTACAGAAGGTAAAGTCCACAGTCAATATCACCTTGCCGCCCGGTGTACCTATTACAGTGTCCATTTCAACCCATGAGCCTATAGCTTTTTCTTGGATGAACTGCATGAAGTCTTCATGGCTTCTGCCTATGCGTATGCCTGAAGGAACGTATGAAGGCGCTCTCTTTTTGCGTGGCTTGAATTTAACCTTTCGTGGCAGGTCAAGAGGATCTATATAGAAAGAAAGGCCTTGGCAAGGTGCCTGTAGACCGTGGCAAGAGATACATC
>ERZ773067.96-NODE-96-length-57169-cov-9.259323_pt1 | contig 57169 bp, 64 predicted proteins | sample MGYA00580622_ERZ773067 | MGnify/ENA primary metagenome ERZ773067 (study PRJEB29015, sample SAMEA2737998) | human oral metagenome | biome: human oral; feature: human-associated habitat; material: dental | place: China | collected 2113 ...
TTTTGTTACGATTTAAACAGTTTCAACGTTGCGGAACTTCCGCGAGGGTAAAACCAAATAGTTTCAACGTTGCGGAACTTCCGCGAGAGTAAAAACAAACAGTTTCAGCGTTACATCGAACTACTATAGATTTAATACGACACAACATCTCCTCACCATTATATTATATCTTATTTTATTGCAGACAACCTATAGTAACCTTCACATTGTCTTGCCTCGTATACAAAGAAGGTATTGGGTATAGTTTAGTTATCTCGAGGGACAATTATTCGTATACTCTATTTTTATATACTTTTGCGCAGTTAATTATAATTCAAAAGAAATTATGTATAGATTAAAAACATCCCCCACTTCTAAGAGGCAACATGGAAAAGGAAAGAGATTTAAATTAGTTGATTTCATCTTGGCGATAGTATTATTAGCAGCAGCTACTCTATACTCGTGTGGTGGAAATCAAAACAATGGGCTACCTACCCCTGGCAATTCCGGTGATGCTACATTCTCAGTTTCTATAAAGGAGAACTTCTCAAAGAACCCTTTAAAGAATACAAATAACATTCAGGTTGGAGATACCTTGCGATATGATATAGATTTAAAAGACTTAAATAATGAATCCAATATCCATTACTCTATTGATTTAAATAATGAAGATGGAGAATTTCATAGACGCATAGAAAAAGATTATCGTGTGTTCATTTTCAGACGAGACTCTTTGGATAAACATCTCTCTGCTAATCCTAATTTCCTTAAGGAGAATGAGGAATGGATGAAAGATGGAGAAATTCGACAATCTCTAGTAGATCTTCCTGGAAATAAAGAATATGTATTACTTATTATACCAATTCAACCTGGTACTTTCCAGCTCTCTTATACTTTTCTGAAGCCGAGAGGTAAAGAAAAGCCTATGGAAACCGTTGATAAACAAATAAACTTCAATTGCGTTCATTTGTCTGCATGGTATAAATCTATAAAAACAAAAGATGGGAGTGGAGGCTTTATAGGGATTGGAGGCCACGCTTCTGAACATCATAATGAATTCTATTTTAAAATAGATGATGGAAGCAATAAGAAAGATAAATTTCTAGCGTCTATACCTAATAGAAGTCAAAAATATACGTTGATGTATAATGGAAAAAAGTATGGCAACGACTTTTTCGAAGGACAGGAGATATGCTTCTTAAAAGGGGAAACGACAAAAAAGCATGCCCCAGAAGTAACAGTAAGAGTAATAGAGGAAATAACTATACTACAAAAAGATGAAGGGCGAGACGAGGTCGTACTTGAATTCTACAATATTCCTTTAGAACAAAAATAAATTATTTGAGATATGAATTAAGGCGTTTAAATCTATACCGTATTTTTAGATTTTAAATCAGTAAAAGCTCAATCAAAATTGATTGAGCTTTTACTGTTTTTTGAAAACTCTACCTAGAATCTTATATATGGAATATAGTAACTTTGCGCGGGTTAAATCATACTAGGTAACAGTGACTAAAGAAGATGTTAAACTGAAAGTTCGGGATATTCTGACGGGCTATTTGGAAATTTATAATCATCGAAAGACAAGCGAGCGATTTGCCATCCTTGATGCCGTTTACGACATGAAAGGGCATTTCTCCATTGACGAGTTGAAAGACAAACTTGAGGGAGAAAACTTCCATGTTTCGCGCGCAACTCTCTACAACACGATGCGCCTCTTTATTGAAATGCGACTGGTGGTGAGACACAGATTCATCGGGCAAACAAAATATGAAGGGAGCTACAACAACGATATGCACGTGCACCAAATTTGCACCGTGTGCGGAAAGGTGGTAGACATCGATTCGCCCGAGATAGCCGGTGTCATCAACGAGGCTAAATTGTCTAAGTTCAGAAAGGATGGATTCTCATTATATATATATGGAATCTGCGCACGCTGCCAAGCCAACTTATCGAGGCAACGTAACAAGATTAAACAACAGAAACAAAAAAAAGCAAATGGAAAAAGGAAAAGTTGATGTATTGCTAGGTCTCCAATGGGGCGACGAAGGAAAAGGAAAAGTGGTCGACGTGCTCACACCGGCCTACGACGCTGTAGCACGGTTTCAGGGCGGTCCGAACGCCGGTCACACACTTGAATTCGAGGGACAGAAATATGTCCTGCGCTCCATTCCTTCGGGCATATTTCAGGGAGGAAAAACAAACATCATCGGCAATGGCGTTGTGCTGGCGCCCGATTTGTTCATGAATGAAGCCCGCGAGCTCGAGAAAAGCGGCCATCCACTCAAGCAGCGGCTCAAAATATCGAAGAAAGCTCATCTCATCATGCCCACCCATAGGCTTCTCGACCACGCCAACGAAGCGGCAAAAGGAAAGAATAAGGTGGGAACGACGGGAAAAGGAATCGGTCCAACTTACACAGATAAAATCAGTAGGAATGGCCTACGAGTGGGCGATATCCTGGAGAATTTCGACTGCAAATACGCAGCTTGTAAAGCTCGTCATATGAATATGCTCAAATCCTTAGGTTGGAACGATTTCAGCTCGCTCGAAGAATCCGAACGCATTTGGATGGAAGGCGTGGAATACATGAAAGAGTTTGAGTTCGTTGACTCCGAGCACGAAATAAACCACCTCATCGCCCAGCAAAAAAGCATCCTTTGCGAAGGCGCACAGGGCACTATGCTCGACGTCGATTTCGGCTCATATCCATTCGTAACCTCATCGAACACCGTGAGTGCCGGAGCCTGCACCGGTCTGGGTATCGCCCCGAACAGAATAAGCAACGTGCTCGGAATAATGAAAGCCTATTGTACACGCGTAGGTGCCGGTCCGTTTCCCACCGAACTGTTCGACGAAACAGGCAACAAGCTGCGCAATCTCGGGCACGAATATGGCGCCGTAACCGGACGCGAACGCCGATGCGGATGGCTCGACCTTGTTCAGCTGAAATATTCGGTAATGATTAACGGCGTGACTAGCCTCATCATGATGAAAAGCGACGTGCTCGACGGCTTCGACATCGTAAAAGCATGCATAGCTTATCGCCTACCGAATGGCGATACAACCGACCATCTGCCATATTCAATAGACAACGTGGAGCCCATCTACAAAGAGTTCCCCGGCTGGCTCACCGATATGACCGACTTCACCAACGAAGAACAATTCCCACAAGCATTTGCGAATTATGTTGAGTTCATCGAGCAATTCCTCGGCGTGCGAATCAAGATAATATCCCTCGGCCCAGACCGCCAACAAACCATCATCAGAAAATAAAACACAATGGCAAACAAATCATCCATACCCAAAGGCACGCGCGATTTCGGACCAACCGAAATGGCCAAACGCAACTACATCTTCGAAACAATCAGAAGCGTCTATGCCCTCTACGGCTATCAGCAAATAGAAACCCCAGCAATGGAAACCCTCCAAACACTTATGGGAAAATATGGCGAGGAGGGCGACCGACTGCTATTCAAAATCCTTAACTCGGGCGACTACTTCAAATCCATAACCGACCAGGAACTCACCGAGCGCAATACGCTGAAACTCCAAACAAAACTCTGCGAAAAAGGATTGCGATACGACCTCACCGTGCCATTCGCACGCTACGTAGTAATGCACCGCGACGAACTGAAACTACCCTTTAAACGCTATCAAATTCAGCCCGTATGGCGGGCCGACAGTCCGCAAAAAGGCCGCTACCGTGAGTTCTATCAGTGCGACGCCGATGTGATAGGTTCAGAATCCTTGCTCAACGAAGTGGAATTGATGCAAATAATCGATACCGTATTCACACGATTCGGAATCAGAGTCGTAATCAAGATTAACAACCGGAAAATCCTTACCGGAATAGCCGAAACCATTGGCGAAGCCGATAAAATAATAACCATCACAACCGCAATCGACAAGCTCGAAAAAATCGGGAAAGAAAAGGTAAACGAAGAACTTGCGCAAAACGGACTCTCCAACGAAGCTATCAACCGCCTCCAACCAATCATCGAACTCCAAGGCTCGAACAACCAAAAGCTCGATACCATCGCCAGAGTACTAGCCGAAAGCGAAACCGGCAAAAAAGGCGTAGACGAAATACAATTCATACTCCACACGCTAGAAAACACCGGTTTGAAGAACGAAATCCAACTCGACCTCACCCTAGCCCGCGGACTGAACTACTACACCGGCGCCATCTTTGAAGTAAAAGCCATCGACACCGAAATAGGCTCCATAACCGGCGGCGGACGATATGACAACCTCACCGGAATCTTTGGAATGCCCGGAATATCAGGCGTCGGAATAAGTTTCGGAGCCGACAGAATCTACGACGTTCTAAACACCCTCAACCTCTATCCCAACGACAGCGTGAGCGGCACCCAGATACTCTTCACCAACTTCGGAACCGACGAAACACGCTACATCATGCCCATCATCGCCACCCTACGTCAAGCCGGCATACGCACAGAACTCTATCCCGACGCATCGAAAATGAAAAAGCAAATGACCTATGCCAACGCCAAACACATTCCATTCGTAGCCATAGCCGGAGCCGACGAGATAAAAAACGGCGAAATAACCTTGAAAAACATGCTCACCGGGGAGCAAACAACACTCTCCCCCACCCTATTGCTCTCAACTTTGCAAAAAACACCTATCTAGTTCGGCGTATCTTACAGGTAGTCGGCACATCGTAGCAAACATAAAACCATCCCCCACTCCAAATCAATAAAACGTAAGGGCCTGCACGCATCCATCTATGGGCGTGCAGGCCTTTTTTAGATTAATCACCATCGTCGCAGGCGTTTTTGCAAATTGCAGAAGGGCTTTTACCGTTGTCGCGAACGATTTGTAATCTTACAAAAGCGATATTACCATCGTCGCGGACGTTTTGCAAATTGCAAAACGGCTTTTACCGTTGTCGCGAACGATTTGTAATCTTACAAAAGCGATATTACCATCGTCGCGGACGTTTTGCAAATTGCAAAAGGACTTTTACCGGCGTCGCGAACGTTTTGTAATCTTACAAAAGCGATATTACCATTGTCGCGGACGTTTTGCAAATTGCAAAAGGACTTTTACCGGCGTCGCGAACGTTTTGTAATCTTACAAAAGCGATATTTGTCAGATAGTAGAGCATTCCGGCATGAGAGTACTCTTGAACCAGGAGGTGATTAGGTCAATTACCGGGCGTTGAAACCAGTAATCATCGCCATGGCCGGCGTCGGCAATCTCAATGAATTCAACAGGAGTATTGAGTTTCATAAGAGCTTCGTATAGATGAACACTTTGGAAACGTGACACCATCATATCGTGAGTACCATGCATGATGAGGAATGGGGGTAAACCAGGTTTTAGATGCCCCATAGGACTGGCCCAACGGGCACGCTCAAGGTCGTCGTGGATATCGTAACTGGGACTTCGGCCGTAGGTGACACCATTAAGCAACAGAGCCTCGGCAGCACTGGGTGAGCGATGAAAAGCTTGTATTTCGGGTGGAAAACCCTCATCGACCGATGCTAGGTCAGATGGGCCAAATATATCGCAACAGGCTTGCGTTGCTGATGATTCTTCGAGAAAATCGCCTTCATCAAATTCTTTTTCGTCTACAGTCATTGTGACTAATTGTGCAAGATAACCTCCGGCCGAGTTGCCCATCACCCCGATGCGTTCTTTATCTATTCCGAATTGCTTAGCATGTGTGCGAAGGTAGCGCACGGCTGTCTTTCCATCAATTAGGATGGCGGGGAATGGGTGAGGAATAGTACGATATTCAACAGCGGCAACAACAAACCCTTCTAGGGCTAATCGCATTCTAAGTCGACCCCATTTTCCGTAGTCGGATGTTGTGAATCCTCCTCCAGGAAAATATATAACACATGGTTTCGGTTCCGACGTGTTGGGTACAAATAATGTCATGTGCAGGGAGTGTGTACCATTGTGGAAGTGTTGCGAATAGACTACTTCAGTAATGGTATCGATTCGTGGATCGGTTATTTCGACCTTTACAAGTCGACGTCCGGCTTGTGGTGTAACAAGGTCGGCTACGGGTTTTATCCTTGTATTTGATTTGTTCATTTTATTGAGAAGATTTAATCACGGAAAAAAATATCACGTGTGTATACTTTTTCCTTCACGTCGTCGAGCAAAGAGTCGTATCTGTTTGCAATAATAGCTTGGCATTTCTGCTTGAAAATGTCGAGGTTATTTGTTACTCGGCTACCAAAGAATGTAGAGTTATCGGGAAGCGTCGGTTCGTAGATGACAACTTGCGCACCTTTAGCCTTAATGCGTTTCATTACCCCTTGAATGGAACTTTGTCTGAAATTATCACTATTCGATTTCATAGTGAGACGATAGACTCCGATGACACATTCTTTTTCCTCATCAGGATTATAGTCGCCCCGATCGAAGTAATCATAGTAGCCTGCTTTGTGTAGAACCTGATCGGCTATGAAATCCTTACGTGTTCTGTTGCTCTCAACTATGGCCTGAATTAGGTTTTCTGGCACATCAGCATAGTTTGCTAGGAGTTGCTTAGTATCTTTCGGTAAGCAATAACCACCATAACCGAACGATGGATTATTATAGAACGCCCCCACTCTCGGGTCGAGACATACACCACGGATTATGTTTGCTGTATCTAGGCCTTTCACTTCTGCATAGGTGTCAAGTTCGTTGAAATAGCTCACACGCAGGGCAAGATAGGTATTGGCAAACAACTTCACAGCTTCGGCTTCGGTTAGTCCCATAAAAAGCGTTGGTATATCGCGATCGATAGCGCCTTGCTTGAGTAGACTGGCAAAATGACTGGCGGCTTGCTGAAGTCTGGTGTCGTTGTCTGGCCTACCTATTATTATCCTACTCGGGTGTAAATTATCATAGAGCGCCTTGCTTTCACGCAGGAATTCAGGGGCAAATATTATATTGGAATTATTATATTTCCGGCGAACACTCTCGGTATAGCCCACCGGAACTGTAGATTTGATGACCATTATTGCATCGGGATTCACTCGCTGTACCATTTCTATTACTTCCTCTACGTGCGAAGTATCAAAATAGTTTCTAGCCGTATCGTAGTTAGTAGGTGTTGCGATAATCACAAAGTCAGCGTAGCGATAGGCACATTCTGCATCAATAGTTGCAGTGAGTTGAAGCGGTTTATTTGCGATATATTCCTCAATATAATCATCCTGGATTGGCGAGCATCGATTGTTTATGAGTTCCACCTTTTCAGGAATCACATCGACAGCTGTCACAGGGTTATGCTGGCTAAGCAAGGTTGCTATGCTGAGGCCCACATAGCCTGTTCCGGCAACTGCAATCTTTGTTTCGTTTTCCATAATTATTTCTTTTTTAGAGTATCTTTCACAGCTACTTTAGCTTCAGCTTCTTGTGCTTTTCTGTTGGCTTCGATGGCATTGGCCTTGCGATGATATTGCATTACTTTCTTTCCGAATTTAGCTGCCATAGAATCAGCAGATAGAAACACCATCGTTCCGTCGTCGTGCCCAACCTGGTCGTCGGGGATTCTGTTTCCTTGTTCATCAATAGTGTCTTTGTAAATATAGAGCCAACCATTATATATATGCCAACCCGTGTAAACAGTTACTTTGGGATATTCCACTGGACTTTCGTCTTCCAGCGTGTTCGACTTAACAATGTAACCAACTGGAGAGGCTTGATGATAGCTCTTAAGGGTAAATCCATATTCACGCGGCACGAAGAGCGCTTCTTTCATCGAATCAGTCATACTGGCCATTATCTCTTCTTCCGTTTTCGTTGCACTGGGTTTAAGCTTCGGAATCACCTGAAAAGTCCACGTGCCTTTCATCTGCTCGAGGTCTATCACCATCGTTGCCTCATTTTTATTGTGAGGGTTTATGAGCAGTGCCAGTTCATCGCCAATCTCAATATCGCCAAAAACCTGATGATTTTTCTGTGCATTGACGATATTATATCTCACCGGATCGCCCCCTTCGTTGGGTAAGAAAACAATCACAGAATCCGAACACCCATCGCATGCCAAACCATAGATAGTTCGGTCGCCTTTAAGCTTTGTTTCCTTATCGATAGCTCCTCGGTCGCCGCTCGAAACGCGGTCATAACAAGCCATAAAAATAAAGGTTGAAAGCAAAAGCGTAATTATGAAAAACTTCTTCATTTTCTTTGATTTATTATGCGTGCAAAGGTAGCCCAATAATCGAGAACAAAGGGCGTCACAAGAGTTTTGAAAAATTTCTCTACTTTTGCACGCCAGGTTATATACAACATAATCCGGTTATTTTTAGAACAAGAATTATTTAATAATATGGGAAAAAAAATTCAGTTCAGTCTCATCTATCGAGACATGTGGCAGAGCTCTGGAAAGTTTCAGCCACGCAAGGACCAATTGGTGCGCATAGCTCCTATTTTCATTGAAATGGGTTGTTTCGCACGTGTTGAGACCAATGGTGGAGCTTTCGAACAGGTTAACCTGCTCGCAGGAGAGAACCCAAACGATTCAGTTCGCGCTTATTGTGAAATTCTGCACAAAGCCGGAATAAAAACTCACATGCTCGACCGCGGGTTGAACGCTTTGCGAATGTATCCCGTGCCTGACGATGTTCGCGCAATGATGTATCGCGTGAAGCATGCACAAGGAGTCGACATTCCACGCATTTTCGACGGACTGAATGACATCCGTAACATTGCCCCCTCTATCAAATGGGCAAAAGAAGCAGGAATGACTCCACAAGGAACACTTTGCATAACAACCTCACCCGTTCATACACTGGAATATTACAGTAAATTAGCTGATGAAGAAATCGCAGCCGGAGCAGAAGAAATTTGCTTAAAGGATATGGCTGGAATCGGCCAGCCGGCATTTCTTGGCCAGTTAACTAAAATGATAAAAGATAAACATCCCGACATCATCCTCGAATATCACGGCCATTCCGGTCCAGGTCTGTCAATGGCATCAATGCTAGAGGTTGCCAAAAACGGAATCGACATCCTCGACGTGGCCATCGAACCGCTGTCATGGGGAAAGGTTCATCCCGACGTAATCTCCGTGCAAAGCATGCTCAAAAACGCCGGCTTCGACGTGCCTGAAATAAATATGGACGCCTATATGAAGGCCCGCGCACTCACACAAGAATTCATAGACGAATGGTTAGGTTATTTCATCAATCCACAAAACAAAATCATGAGTTCGCTATTACTTGACTGTGGACTTCCAGGTGGAATGATGGGCTCAATGATGGCCGACCTAGGTGGTATTCGAGCCTCTATTAACAACCTTCGTAAAAAGAAAGGCGAAGAAGAACTCAGCGTAGACGACATGCTCGTAAAACTATTCGACGAGGTAGCATATGTTTGGCCACGCGTAGGTTATCCACCACTCGTGACCCCATTCTCGCAATACACCAAGAATATCGCCCTGATGAACCTTCTCACTATGGAACAGGGCAAAGGACGATTCGTTATGATGGACGACTCTATGTGGGGAATGATTCTCGGGCGAAGCGGAAAAGTACCCGGAGAAATATGCCAAGAGCTCAAAGAGCTAGCTGCACAGAAAGGACTACAATTCACCGACGCTGACCCGCATACACTCCTTCCCAATGCCCTCGACGACTTCCGTAAGGAGATGGACGAAAATGGATGGGAATACGGGCAGGATGAAGAAGAACTCTTCGAACTCGCAATGCATCCCGAGCAATATCGCAACTACAAGAGTGGCCAAGCTAAGAAAAACTTCCTGGCCGACCTCCAGGCAGCCAAAGACGCCAAGCTCGGCGCCAAGATAAGTCCCGAAGAAGCAACCGCTTTCAAACACGCCAAGGCCGATGCTATCGTAGCCCCTGTAAAAGGACAAATATTTTGGGAATTCCAAGGCGACGGAGAAATCTCCCCAGCCATCGAGCCATACATTGGCAAGGAATATAAAGACTCTGACACCTTCTGCTACATTCTCTCACCCTGGGGTGAATTTGTCGACATTCCTGCCAACCTAGGTGGTAAACTTGTTGAAATAAACGCAAAACAAGGTTCGAAAATCAGTAAGGGCGACGTGATAGCTTACATTGAGCGTCCACACGAAGCATAAACAAGTCTGTTCAATTAATCTTCTCTATATGCACGATTCATTCCTTTTCGGAATGAATCGTGTTTTTTATGCTTAAATGAGAATCCAACAATATATAAATCAAAAATGTAAAGTCCCTTGTAAATCGTTGGATTTACAAGGGACTTGTAGTACCCAGAGCCGGTACAAAGCAGGTAAAACAAGAGAAACGAAAAGAATATATTATACTGACAATCAACTATTTATATTTGGCAATTTTACCCGTTCTTGCCTGTTTTTAGTTAGATACTACACTTTGACATTCGGAACTTTTTAGTATCTTATGCAAAATAAGAAAATATCTGAAAATAAATGAGTTAATGGTTTAACACGGTTTGATACACATTTAGGTACATAACTATCAATTATGGGAAAATTAGAAAATAAAGCAAAGTAAAACCCGAAATTGGAGCAAAATGTGCTGTCTGATGGTCGGATAAGTCTGTATCTGGAGTATTATCTTGGTAGAGAAGAAACACCTGTATTGGACGAGGACGGTAACCCTGTTTTATATGAAACAGGTAAGATGGTGGGTAAACCCAAAGTACACATCAAGCACAATAGGCGAAAAGAGAATTTGCAGTTGTATTTGATAGCCAAGCCCCGTACCCCTGTGGAACGGCAAAAGAACAAGGAAACGCTTGAACTGGCTGCCAAGATTCGTGCGGAGCGTGAACAGCAGTTTAAGGAGAGTATGCTCGGCTATCGTCTGAAGAAAGATAGAAATATCAATTTCTTGGACTACTATCAGGCTTACATTGATAGTTATACAAAGAAAGACTTGCGGATGATAAAGATAGCCTTGAATCGTTTTAAGGATTTTCTGAAAGAGCAATATCCACTTTATGAGTTTGGCATTAAGCCCGACTTGATAACCAAGGATATGATGGAATAATTTGTTGAATACCTACAATTGAGAAGTGTTGGTGAAGGTGCAAAGAGCATCTATCAGCGTTTCAAGAAGGTTGTGCGATACGCTATTGACCACGAAGTGATGTTGAAAGACCCTTGCAAGGGTGTAGTTTGCAAAGTAGATGAACAGATTCTGCGTAAAGATGTACTATCAATGGATGAGATTCAATCACTGATTCAATGCCATTATGATAATGAAAATCCCAATGTCAGGCGAGCCTTTATCCTTTGTCTGTATTGTGGGCTACGCTTCTGCGATGTGAAAGACTTGACTTATAAAAATATAGATTACACTAATCGCCTATTGAAGTTTGAGCAGAATAAGACAAAAGGGCATTCGGCGCATAGTGGAGTTGTCATTCCCCTGAACGATGGATTATTGTCATTGGTTGGTGAGGCACCTGACGATTTGAATACCTCCATATTCAATCTTCCATCTTATGAGAGTTGTTGCAAATCAGTAAAACGATGGGTAAAGTGCGCAGGTATCAACAAACATATTAGTTGGCATTGCGCCCGGCATAGTTTTGCAGTGAACATTCTAAACAATGGAGCTAACATCAAAACCGTTGCCAGCTTATTAGGGCATAGCGGATTGAGGCACACCGAGAAATATACTCGTGCTGTGGATAAATTGAAGTCGGAGGCAATCAATAGTTTGCCAGAATTGAAAATATAGGCACTTGATTTACATGGTTAATTCCAAGTCCTAGTCTTTTCTAATTGTAATCAAGCACATATAATGAGAAAAATACAGATTTAGTGATATTATTGGCTAAACAATGCCGTATTGTGCATTTTCTTCAAGAAAATTGTGTACCTTTGTACTTATAACAAAGCTATTATCCATCATGGACAAAGATATTAATCGCATAAAAGTAGTGTTAGTAGAAAAGAAAAGGACAAATAAATGGTTGGCTGAACAACTTGGGTGTGCATCTACCACAGTATCGAAGTGGTGTACCAATGCTTGCCAACCGCCTATGGAGACATATCTGAAAATAGCGAAACTACTAGATGTAGAACTGACAGAATTAGTGAGGACAGAAAACGATGTATAAGATAACCTGGGATAAAGAAACTGGAGGTGTATTACTCCATTCACGCATTGTGGATGGAACACTTGGCATATCTCCACGCCCTGTATTCTGGGAAGAACTTGATTTGCTTAAGATCAACGAATTAGGATGGAAATATCCTCATACAGAAGAACCTCTGTTGTGGGCAATAAAAAAACAATATTGGTATCAAGGTGAACTAATGTTTGAGGCTAAAGGTGCGAATGTTTACGATGCAGCTACAATTATCTTCCAGCCAGGAAAGGATAATGTTGAGTTGAATCCCATTGATGTAAAAAAGATGTTGAAGCGCAACGCTGAATTTATGTTTTTGCTGGAGAGTGAGGCTATAGAGTTCATTCGCGAAACATTCATTCAGTATGCAGGGGCACGGAAAAGTATAGCCAAAGTTGCTGCTAATCAACTTGACTATGAAGCTCTCGCAAAACGTATGGAATCCAAAATTAAAAAAAAGATGGCTATTGTGCGTGAAGATTGTGATAGTTTCGAGATTATGCCACTTGATACTGCTGAGGAACAAGGTAAAAAAGTATTTCATACCACGAAGATTGATAAGTTTCTTGCTTCTTTCTCTGGAGGTAAAGACTCTCAAGTCGTGTTAGACCTTTGTACACGTGCAATACCAAGCACGGAGTTCGAAGTTATTTATTCAGATACTGGATATGAATTGCCACCATCATTAGATTTGTATCAGCAGGTGCAAAACCATTACCATAAACTCTTCCCAGACTTAAAGTTCTCGCTAACTCGCAACCATGACAGTGTGCTGAACTATTGGGATAAGATTGGAACACCAAGTGATAAGCATCGTTGGTGTTGCTCAATCATGAAAACAGCGCCGTTGTATCGTTCTCTTAAAATAGAGGGGACGAATAAGCAAGCTAAAGTGTTGACATTTGATGGCGTTAGGTCTGAAGAGAGTGTTAGGCGATCTAATTATAATAGAATAGGGAAAGGAGTGAAACATGATACTGTCATCAATGCAAGTCCTATTCTAAATTGGTCTTCAGTAGAAATATTCTTGTATTTATGGCGCCAAAAACTTCCTATTAATAAAGCATATCGGAATGGAATGACTAGAGTCGGCTGTCTTATATGTCCATTTTCTTCAGGATGGAATGATATGGTATCAAATAGAAAATACAAAGAAAAATTAGAGCCATTTCTCTCCCGAATAGAAGAAAACACAAAGAAAGCAGGTATAAAGGATCATGATGTTTATATTAAAGATGGGAACTGGAAACATAGAGCTGGTGGACGTGAAATATCTTTCCCTTCTAACTTAGTTATCGAAAGTAGTAAACCACATCTTAAAATAAAAGTTCATAATTCTCAAGAGGACTTATTAACATGGATGAATGCAATTGGTAAGTATTCTATATATGCGGATGGGGACAATAAGATAAAAGGTGAACTTAGATACCAAAATAGGGTCTATCAATTTTCCATTACTTGCATTGGTAGTGAACAAACTATAATATTTGAAAATACTAGTGTAGATCCCATTTTACAAGGATTGATAAAACGTGTATTCTATAAAGCGACATTTTGTATACATTGTACTGCATGTGAAGTAGAATGCCCTACAGGCGCACTAAGTATTAAAGCTACTAGTGCACACATAGATGGAAGTAAATGCATCCATTGTAAAAAGTGTCTTACATTCCATGACTTCGGATGTATAACCGCTGCGTCATTGGCTGTTACAGGAACAACAAAAGAACATAAAATGAAACTGATAAGTTATAATAATTTCGGATTAAATGAAGGATGGCTTTCTGTTTATTTCTCAGATCCAGAAGCATTCTTTGTTGATAACCTTGCAGGCTTAAATGTCAAAGAACAAATACCTAGTTTTGCAAAATGGCTTTATCAAGCAGGGATAATCGCTGACACCAAAACAAAAGAGATTACACCTTTAGGAAGATTTCTTGCGGACTCCTATGCAGATAATAATAATTTAGTTTGGCAAATCATTTGGATAAACCTCTCATATGAAGCCCCTATTGTAACATGGTATAACTCTACAATTGAGTGGAATACGTTTGTCTCACAACAGGGGTTAGAGGAACTGGTTGCAAATGATTATGCCGATAATGGAAAGAAAACTATACATAATGTAGTTTATGCATTCGCACGAACAATGAAAGAAAGTCCTTTGGGCGAGTTTGGACCTTACAGCTTTATTAACAAGAATGAATATCAAAAGAAACCTTTTATTTTTGTTGAACGTGCAGCAATTGCGTACTCACTTTACAAGTACTCAGAGGTTAAAAATATTCGTTCATTAAATATTTCTGATTTATATAGTAATGATAATAACATTGGAGTGTATAAGGAGTTTGGAATTTCTAAGGAAGAAATGAAAACTCAACTTAGATCTTTAAATAGTGATTCTGAAAGGGTATTAATAGCAGAATTAAATATGGGACTAGAAAACATAAACTTACGTGAGAACTTGAATGCTTTTGAATGTCTCAGACTACTTGCCAAGTAATGAATCTGAAATTATCATATTATAAGAATGAGGTACTTTGTACCCATCGAGGGAATAATAGAGGGAAAGTGTCTAACGCAAAACCATTTTTTCTATTGGCATTATTCGATTTAATAGAAGATGGAGTAATAATAGACAACAAGATTTCTTTTAATTCCGATATATTAAAAGAAACGTATCAAAACAAAGCCATTTCATTTAAACGATATAATCCCATAACCACATTCTATAAACCTTTTTTTCATCTTAATAGTGAATCTTATTATCAAATTAAATGGAAAGCAAATAATAAGCCGAAAGGTGCTGGCAAGACCCCCTCAGCGAAATTCCTTCGTGAGAATGTAGAGTATGCAAGCTTAGATGATGATTTGTGGCAGCTTTTACAAGACGAAGACGCAAGAAACGAGATAAAGGAAGCCATCATTAGTTACTTTATAGAACCAATCAAAGAATTAAAATAATATACGTATGCCATATAGTAAAATAGTGACGCTTAGACAAATGCGTCCCGCCTATAATATCAAGGAGGAGAGCAATGGAGAATGGAAATTTTTCATTGCTAACGATCAGTTTAACGAGGTTTTACAAAAAGTAATCAGTGCCGTACGCAACAACGATGCAGATAATCATAAGTCGATCTGGATTGCTGGAACATACGGTACAGGAAAGAGCCATGCTGGTGCTGTCATTCAACATCTGTTGTGTGACCCCATAGAAGATATTCGTGAATATGTGGAGGATGAATATAAGAAAGAAAAGTATGATATTTTGCGCAACAGCCTACTACAACTGCGAGAGAAGAAGCATCTTTTTCCCGTAAATATGTATGGTTATCAGAACATTGCTCATGAGGAGGACCTATCACTCCAAATGCAACGTGAAATACAACGTGCGCTTTCAGCAGCAAAGATCGATATCACAGTACAGACGGACTTTGACATGTATGTTCAGCATATTGAGAATCAACCACAATTTTGGGAAAACCTTATTGAACAGAGTGCTCAGCTTGCAAGTGTAGCCTCTGATACTAATAAATTGGAGCAACGTTTGAGAGCTGCTGATACAGATGTGCTTGAAAGTGTGCGTCAAGCTTTGCGTATAGGTGGTTATGATATCCGTTTAAAGAGCAATAATCTTAAGCAATGGATATTTGAGGTGCAGAATGCCCTTAGGGAGAAAACTGATTACAATGGTTTATTGATTATTTGGGATGAATTTACTGAAGTAATGACCTCAAGCATAGGAATCCGTTTGTTAGTACAACTTCAGGAACTTGCAGAGGCTATGATGAATGCAGAGAATGACTCTTACTTCTTGTTTATATCTCACCCTTCTGCACTAAATACGCTTAAAGAAGAAGAACGCGAAAAGACCAAAGGACGCTATCACTATATAATCTACAATATGGAACCAGTTTCGGCATTCAAAATTATGTCGAAAAAGTTTGAGATTGTAAATTATACCTTGTACATGATGCGTCAGGACCGTTTCTTTAACATCCATCCAGAATTATTGGAGATGTTCAGCACCACCAGTACTGATACAGAACAGACGATAGAAAATATAAAAAATTTATTTCCACTACATCCAGCAACTGCAAATCTTGCAACTTATTATGCCCGTGAAGCAGGATCCAGCAGTAGAAGTGTATTTGAATTTCTGGCCAGTGATGCCGTGCACGAGTTCCTTGATGATGACGAAGCCTATAAGGCAGAGCAAACTATTACAGCCGATTATCTATGGGACTATGTGCAAGAATTCTTTGAAAGTGATAGTACTAAATTTGGTGCCGTTACTGAAAGATATAATAGTCACCACTTAGCTGTGGAAAGTCAAGGTGATTGTTATTTGAAGGTTTTCAAAGGTATCCTATTACTTAATGCTCTTAACAATATAGCCAACAACGATACAGTTACACCTAGTGAAGAGAATATCAATAATCTTTTCTCTGGAACAAAGGTACAAGACTATCTGTCCACCATTCTTGATTTTTTTAATGATAAAAGCATTATTCAGCGCCAGCCAAACGGCAATTTTTCCATTCTATTCACAGCCCTGCCAGGAGATGAAATACAGAAGATAAAGCAAGAATTAAAAACTTCGAGTTTCTTATTTACCGATCAAGTAATTAAGTTCGGTAGTACAGCCTCCAATATTTTTATACGAAATTTATCACAAGTGGCACGCCCATATGCATTCCAATTTTTTGGCATACAGGGTAATGAGTATACCCTAATGAATCAAATCGCAAATGCGAAGAAACAGACGCAGCCCTATGAAGTTTTTCTCGCTATTATGGTAGCTCGCAACAATCAAGAACTTTTGCTTTTGAAAGAGATTGCAGAGAAAAATTGCAAGGATGAGCGCTTCACTACCATTTCTTTTGTCGTTATTGAGGCAATTATGGGTGATAAAGAATATGAACGTTTCATCGAATACCAAGCAAATGCCCAGTGCGCACAAAGTCATGGCTTACCTCAGCAGCATCAGACATATGCCAAGCAGGCTGCTGAAATGATACAGCAATGGGTTAATAAGATGCGTAGCAACATTATGACATTCTATCTCAATGGTGATAGTATGACCATTGTTGGTAGCAAGATGACCAGCACAATCAATGGCAGTATTGCACCGAGTATTTTCACGAGTGGTCCTGAATCATTAGAAACCATACGAACAAAATTTAGCGCAACTTACTGGAAAAAAGCATCTGTGAAGGCTACAGTTGATGCCGTGTTAAGTTACAATACGAAGCAAGATATTATGGATAAGTGTGGAGGTCCCGCTCGCCATGTGGAGTTCTTGTTACAAGACAGCGTAGATGATAACTTGCAATGGAAGGACACCATTTCTCCCAATCATCCGCTGAAGAAAGTCTGTGACTATGTGGATGAATGGCTCAGTGGTCGCCATACTAGCAAGAATCAAAGCTTTAATCTTGGTGATAAGATCGTAGGCTTAACAGAAGCACCTTTTGGACTCTTCCAGAGTTATGCGCCAATGGCAATGGTAGCCTTCGCCATGCGCAAGTATGTCAATATTATCTTTGATACTAACGGCAAACAGCGTACTGCTCAGCATCTTGTAGAGGATGTTGTCGAATTATTCAAAGCATGGGAAAATGGTAAGACAAGCAACAAACTGAATTTTATATTCGAGAGTAAGGAAGCTGGTCGAGTTTGCAAGAGTCTTATTAGAATGTTCAACTTGAATAAACTGAAGGGCTATTCCGATATCAGTAGTCTGAAAGATGCTCGCTGGGCTGTACTTCATGTGTATTGTAAGGAGAAAGGCTATCCACTTTGGTCATTAAAAAATATCGAAGAATGTTCTCCAGAAATAAAGGAGTTCATTGACAATCTTATGCATGTAGTGAGTGATCCCGAAAGCATGAAGAATCCAAGTTTGCTAGAAAACACAATCAATGGATACGATACTTTAAAAACAGACTTTGGTAATTTACTCATACCATCTGCAAACAACTTCCATAAAGGCTTTGTCAAATATATGCAGAGTATAGACAACGTAAATGTAATGGATGAAGAAGTGGAAGAAGCACTAAAATATCTCCACGAGCATTTGGAAAGTGAAGTTGGACTGTGGACAGAGGAAGAAGTGAAAGACAAATTGAAAGATTGGCGTATATCTAAAGTTACGCCTATTGTTCAACCCGCATCAACTTCTAATCCTTCTACCATTATAGATGAATCTTCTGTAGATATACCTACTGTTAATTCTGAAGAGTTAAAAAAGAAGCGTAATAAAGCTATCAACCGTATAAACAATAGTGAAGATCTGCGTCAAGCTATTGAAAATATGATTACCGAAGAAGATAGTTTCGTTATAGATATATTGTTGAAATATGTATAAGGAACCGTTCAGAGAAATGGATGCCCTCAAGACATATATTGAGGAGGATAAACAGGCGAAAGGTATTGATGCTTTTACGTTTGATAGATATCCAATACGATTTGTACTGTTTGATAATTTTCGAGACTGTTATGACTTTGTGGATTTCCTACAAACAGAACAAGGTATACATGTTGAAAGTGTTGATCATTGGATAGATACCAACTATCCTGACTTACTCATTACCCATGTGGAACTTTCTTCTCGTATAGCTGAGCATATAAAGAAAAAAAGTCCTAACGACTGTGTGATTGCCCCTTTCTCTGAGTTAGCACGATTTTATGACAATGAAGATAAAAAGTCTTTTGATGCTTTGATAAAAACTATTAAAGCAATTGAGGCGACACCAAAAGCTCAGGAAAAGCACCAACGTGTTTATATTCCACTTGTCGGTCTTGAAGGTAAAATGGATACCTTCAAGAATGACAGCCAAATCAATATTTGGAGATTGATATCAGAGACTAAAAACCTAACATATAAACTCATTCTTACAAAAAACACAGACTTCGGTGTAAGTGGTCTGAATGCTAATTATACCATTGTAAACAATATCCGAGAATGGTTGAATATATGGAAAGATAGTAAGAAACAAATATCACCACAAATAATTTGCAAATCAAAGGCTATTTTTGCTAATGCTCGGTATGCACAGCCAGACAATGCCTTCTCTTATCAAGCTTGCAGTAATGCATACCAATTTTTGACGGTAGGTTTAAATCTTGAACTTGGTGGTATTGAGCCATTAGAAAGTGATGGGGATAATTGGAATAAATTGGCAGAGAGTATTGATGTTAGTAATGGCTTCAATTTTGGTAAATATGTTAAACAATACTTTGGCATAAATAACATAGAAACATATAAGGACTTCATTCGCCTATGGTTTGACAATCCTTATGTATTCAACCGTTGGCTTTTAACACGCTTCTATATTAGTAAAGAAAATGGTGAAGGTTATTTATGCAGATGCCTTAATGCCACCTCTTCCTATGGTACAAATGAGCTGATAGAGAAAATAGCAGGGGACATAACGGAAATTGATGCAGAAATGGAAGTACGAAAATTCTGCCTTACCTATGCTGCCCAAAAGAATATTCAACTGTCGGATGCTGCAGAAAACATGATAGCAAAATCTTTACAAACTTTGCCTACAAAGATGGGGTATTCTGGCACTTTAAGATATTTTACGGGAATCACACGCAAAGAAAAAGAATTTGCAGTAAGTTGGTTGAGCCAAGACCTTATTGCGCCTAGCGACATCGCAACTTTCTTCCCAGATCTTTACACCTATATGACTGAAGGTATTGGAGTTGCAACAGGAGTCCCAGACTGGGTGAATCCATACATTGAGCAATATAAGAAAGCTAAGATCGCCAATCGATACACAACCGATATCGAACAATTTATAAATAAACTTAATAGCTCAGAGTCTTCATTTGATATGTGGTACAATTCTTTCTGTTCCACATATACCTTACTACAAAACCGTGGAGACATTGAAGTCTTTTATTGGATTGACGGATTGGGAGTCGATTGGATTCCTCTAATTAAAAGTATAATTGCAGAGAGAAAAGACCAGCAGATTTTCCTCAACGAAATAAGAATAGCTCGTTCCCTTCTTCCTACTAAGACCGAGATAAATAAGAAAGATTTACAGCGCCTTCTTCCTCAGGGTGTTCAATTGGAGAAGTACGGAGACCTTGACACATTGGCTCATCGCTCTGATAATATAAGTCCATTTACAATTATCAAAGAGATAGATGTTGTACGAAGAAGCATTGAAGAAATTTTGCAGAAATACATAGGTAAGAAGATTGCGATTATTTCTGATCATGGTCTGACCTATTTATCGCAATTGATTAATGGTAAAAATATGCCTAGTGTTGATAGCGATCATCACGGACGCATTGCCATTCGCAAAAAGGCGGATTCTACTATGGATAGTAGCTATTTCCGTTTAGAGGATAATAAAACTTTATGTGCACTAAAGCATGAATCGCTTTGCGCCAAAGTACCATCTGGACAAGGTGCCCATGGTGGCTGTACGCCAGAAGAGGTATTAGTACCCATTTTTATTATTTCAAGTGCTCCTGCGGCAACCAACTGGTCATTCAATCTACTCACTTATGAAATAAGTGGATCAAATCCACGCATACAATTTGAAATTAAGAATATGCCGTCAGCTGAAGTTCCTTACGTATTTTATAATGGAGTAAAATATAATGTTCATCATCTGGGTGGCGATACATATGAAACAGATGATATAATGTTAAATGCCAATGTCTTAGAATTCACGCTTCAACTCGGAGGAATTGTTCGCCCAATGAAGATTAAGGTAACAACAGGCATTCAAGAAGAAGACCCGTTTGACTTTTAATAAATGAATATTTATGAAAGAAGAAATATGCAACAAGATAAGACAGCATTTCTCGGCAATGTCTATTTACAAAGACCCTGCATCAACAGGTAGTCTTTTTGCTGGACGAAACCTTCCTGCGTTTGTTAAGGATTTCCTGCTGAAACGCTATCTGAACATTCAAACTGGCGAGGTTGATAGGATGGCACTCACTCATTTTTTAAATAAAGTTATTCCAGCAAAACAAGGCTGTGTTAAAGATAGATTGCAAAGTGGAGAAGAAGTTACGCTTTTGGCTCGCTTTGTGGTGTACATTGACATTGTAAAGAATGAGCGGCAATTTGCCATTCCTGATTATGGCATTAAGCAACGTGAGGGGCTAATTCCAGAATATGTCTATTCTCGCAACTCTGGCGAATTTGTTGAAGGTGAGAAATGGGGTATTATCAAACTTTGTCTATTGCCTGACGACGATGGCAAAAAAAACCATATCCAAATGGTAGATTATAAACCATTCAAGCCCTATAGTTTTGTGGATATCTCCTATCTTGCGGAGGCACGCCACTATTTCACTACTTTAGAATGGATTGACGTATTGTTGTCTGCCATGGAGTATGACCCTGATGGATTCACATCACTAACCCAAAAATTGGAGTTCCTTACCCGTTTACTCATTTTTATAGAACCACGTCTAAATGTGATAGAATTGGCTCCAAAAGGAACAGGGAAAAGCTATGTATTTGGTAATCTTTCTAAGTATGGCTGGTTGGTAAGTGGTGGCAAGGTAACACGTGCTAAGTTGTTTTTTGACAAAACGAAACAGCAGAATGGTATTATCAAAAACCATGACTTTACAGTATTCGATGAGATACAGACTATCGTTTTCCAAGAACCTGCTGAGATTCAAGCTGCTCTAAAATCATATTTGGAAAGTGGAAAGACAACCATTGATAATAATGAGTTTTCTTCAGAGTGTGGCTTGATGCTTATGGGTAACATTCCTTTGTCTGCTCAACACATGCCTGTGTCACCTTTTTATTTCACCAACCTGCCAGAGAACTTCCGTGAGTCGGCTTTGCTCGACCGCTTTCACTGCTTTATTGAAGGGTGGATTCTTCCACGAGTGGACAAAAGCATGATTTTCAAAGGATGGACTATCAATGTGGAATACTTTTCTGAAATTCTTCATACAATGCGTACACAAAATACCTATGGATTATTGTTCGATCAACTCGTCCGATTTGAAGAAAAAGCCGATGTGCGAGATAGTAATGCTGTGAAGCGTATTGCTACAGCTTATATGAAACTGCTATTCCCGCACTGGCAGCGTACCGAGGATGTAAATGAGGAAGAATTTAAGATGTATTGTCTTGACCCAGCGATACATCGTCGTGGCATCGTAAAGGAACAATGTTATAACATCGATCCTGAGTTTAAGAGTCGAATGCCACACGTTGAAATTGTACAAAAAGGTTTCACCGAAAACAAGCTTTTTTAATCGATGGTTGTCTATTATATAAATAAGGTGATATTTGTATGCTCCATGAAGGAGCTATTATAATTACTCAATACTCCTATCCAGAATTTAAATCTTTCAGTAAGAGCTATCAATTTACTGAATGTCTTAGGTATCTCCACTTTTGGTGAAATACCCAAGATTGATGCAGCAGTTACCCTACTTAAGGTGAGAAACAGTGGAAGGAAAACAGTACATGATATTGAAATTTTCATTGAAAAGTTTGGTCTTCAATTAGGAATGACTTACAGTGAAATAGTCAATACATTGATTAATGTTGATTTAAGCAAGATTTCCCATTTTCTCAAATAAGGATTATGGCTTTAATTGTTGTATGATTTTCGTTGTCTATCATAATAGCAAAAATAAAAATATATGACGATACAAGAAATACGGACTCATAAGGAAGATCAGACATTTGATTGCAAGAGCATTCAAATTGACCCCAAAGCATTGGCTATTCCAATCGTCGCATTTGCAAATGCTGATGGTGGCACGATTGTTATTGGTGTGTCTGATAAGACGAGAAAGATAGAGGGTGTGGATCAATATACAGAAAAACTGAATGAGTTGCTTCGTGTGCCCTTAGACTTCTGCAATCCTTCTGTGCCTATTACCAGCGACTTATTACCATGCACTGATAAGGATGGAAACGAGAATCATATTTTATTGATGTATATTCCTGCGAGTTCTGAGCTACATTCCAATCAAGCTGATGAAGCCTATATGCGTGTTGGCGATAAGAGTAGAAAGTTAACTTTTGAAGAACGTATACAGTTAATGTATGACAAAGGAGAACGCTACTATGAAGACACGGCTGTGTATGGTGCTACGGTAGATGACATTGACATGCCTGCTGTCGAAAGATATACAGAATTGATTGGTTACACCAAGTCTGCCAAGCAATATCTACATGAAAATAATGGCTTCATAACTACCAATGCAAAGGGAAAGAAGCAAGTTAGTGTGGCTTGTATTCTGTTGTTTGGTAAATATCCTCAAAAGTTTTTTCCTCGTGGGCGTACTCGCTTCATTCGCTATAAAGGTATAGAGAGTGGGTGTAGAGATGAACGTAATTAAGGATGTAACATTTGAAGGAACGATACTCGATCAGGTTAAAGACACGATAGCCTATCTTGAAACCCAAGTAGAGGAGCATACGTTCCTTGGGCAGCATGGACAGTTCGTAACCCATAGAGATTACCCAAAGTTTGTGACACAAGAAATGGTAGTTAACGCTTGTTGTCACCGTGCCTACAATATCAAGGGTACGGAAATCCAAATTAAGGTGTTTGACAATCGCCTTGTATTCGAGTCGCCCGGTAGATTACCTGGAATGGTCAAGCCCTCTAACATCCGTCATACACATTTCTCGCGCAATCCAAAAATAGCCCAATTCCTTAAAGCATACGACTTTGTAAAGGAATTTGGTGAGGGTGTGGATCGAGTGTGCAGAGAGTTGGAAGCTAATGGTACACCACATTTATCTTTCCATCTTGATGATTTTATTTTGAAAATTACAGTACCGAAGGTGGCAGAAAAGGTGACAGAAAAAGTGGTGGCTCTCAATGATAAATTAACAGAAAATCGTATTTCTATCATCAAGCTAATAATAGAGAATCCTTATATTTCCAAGTCGGAGCTTTCTAAAAACGTGGGTATTAGTGAGAATTTAATATCTCGTAACATAGAAGCTATGCGTGATAAATACCTTCGCCGTGTCGGTCCCAACAAAGGTGGCTTTTGGGAAATCATAGACTAATATGCAGTGCACAAGCCCAACCAAACGAGAACTTAGGTTGGGCTTGCTTCATATAGGATTATTTCAATTTCTTTGCAACCCATAAGACCCATGTGTCAATATGATCTTTGAGAGAGGTGGGAAGTGGTAGCGGAATCTTTATATCTGGCTTGATTCCTATTTCTTTTGTTTTTATTTGCAAAGCGAAGTCTTCGTCAACGCAAACTGGATAATAGCAAGTAATCCCACTATGTGGCAGTTGAAATGGAGCGATGTTGCCCGATAGGTTTGCTCCGCTGGTAGGGTCTTGTCCATATATTTTTCCACGATGGCAATAGTCTTTTACAAAACGAGCTAAGGTTTCTCCAGAACTTGCTGTTCTGCTATCAACGAGAATTGCCGCCTTTTTTAAATTGCTTGCTATAAAAGGCATTTCCTCGTTATTGTTCTCTTCTGACAATGGCACAAACTGTGCTTTCGATTGACGGGCTTTCTCTACGATGTTTGTATCACCTTGTTTCATGAGTACTTCTCTGTTCATGGGGGTGTTTCTGAATAGGACTCTCCAAGGTTTCTTTGGTTGATGGTCTGCGAGTATCTCAAGAAAAGGTTCCCAAATGGCATCATTTCCCCCAGAATTACCTCGAATATCTAAAATTAGATATGGGCAATTCGTCCTTTTATAGGTTTGGGCAACACTATCGACCCATGCGTAAGTGGGATTCTGTCCGCTGCAAGAGGGTATTCTTACCAGATAGGTATCCGTATCGAGCATACACGCAAGGGGTTGAGGGTCATACTCCATCTTTTCGTTATATTTGGGATGAACCCTTCGGTCATACTCTTGCCAGAATCGATGTCGGTCAACTATAAAATGCGTATCGAATTGAGAGAAGAACCAAAATACATAGTCACAAGTTGCGGTTTCTATATCTTGACCTTTCAGTAAATGTCGCTTGATCGACTTTTTAAGCTTGGCGTATTCCTTACCATACATTCTGTGAATATATGGGTAAGTAGCAAGATTAGCTTCAGTAAATCTTGTTAGATATTGATAATCTTTTAGATGATGATTGATGCTGTCGGGATGTATTGCAAATGAGGTGGAAGTCCAACATAAAGCAAAAGAAATACAGAGCTGTCTTAAGTTCATCATATATTGTCTTTCAGGTGAATTATATTTTAATCATATCTTTGTCAGTAGTCACTTCTTGTTTAGTATTCGATCTCGGTTTGCAAATTTATATATTTTATTCCGTACTTCTTCTTTTTCATGTTTTTGAATCTTTCCATGGTCCTGCCCTACCCGTAATGTTTCGTTATTTCATATAATTCTTTATGTGCCATAAGTTACTTCTTGTATTAAAAGTTTGCTTTCCATTATGTATCTTTAATCTTCTTAATTTATCTGTGCAGAAATTTTAATCGGTTTTATATTGACCAAAGCTTCAATCTCTGCTTTCTCAAAGTAAAGTATTCTACCCCGTGGCTTGTAATGAGGTATAAGAGTACCACAATGTGAGTTTGTAGAGATCACTCTTCGATAAATTTAAGAACCTGCATGACTAACTATCGTGCTTTATTGCCCTTAATCTAGCCATTTCAGAAAGGCCATATGGTGTCAATACCCAATAAGTATATGCAGAACCGTCATAATCTTTACCCACATCTGTACTAATCAATTTTAGTGCCATTAGTTGTACAAGTATTGTTTGAAAATCTGACTCTTTTATACTAGAATATCTTGGTATAAAAGCCTCTTCAAGTCTATCTTTTATTTGTCTCTCAGAGACTGGCTTAAGTAATAAAGTGCAGACTGATAGGAATATGTCATTCCATGAGGCAGCTTTCTCTTCATCATGAAAGTTATCCTCAGAAAACAAAGTAGTTCTATAATGTATCGTAAAAAGTTCTTCTCCTTGCTTATACTGTTCAGTACCTGCAGGCGACTTTGAACTTAGAAAATCGACTTGTTGAGTAAGCTTCTTGTTTTCCTCTTGAAGTTTTAATATCTTAGTATTCGCCTCATCTGAGATTATTTTATCAGCTCTAACCCATCCTGGGGCGTGGATGATGCTTTATTTGATAGTCTAAGCTCGTTGAAACATAGCCAGCTAAGTTGTCTTTATTAGTCCATGATTTACACATCCTATTAATCTTTACAATACTCTCAAATTGTTTTAATTTCTCTTTTAGCAGACCGAGACGAAATCTCCTTCTTTGCCAAGTTCGTACTGTGTTCCAATAACGAGTTACTCCCAGTCATCATAGATGTGGTAGAAACCCGATATTGGGTCAGGAAGATAGAGCGTCTTAAAAGTGATGATACCGACTTTCTGCAAAAGCTGAAAGCCGAAATACCCGCCTTTCTCTATTTTCTGCAGCACTGCCCTTTTTCTACCCAAAAGGAGAGTCGCATGTGGTTTGCGCCACAACTGACCTTTACGCCAGCCCTGTAGCGTATTATCCGCAGTAATCCTAATAAGTTGGAGCTTGAGTTTGCTGAAGTTTAAGGTAAACACAGAACTTAATCTATAGTACGACTTCGACATTGGTAGAGGTGGCAACATCATCGACCTTGCAGCTTTGCTCTACAACTCTTCGGACGTGTCGTATCTCATTCATCAGATAGAACGCAATGCGCCAAGCAGTGTGTCGGTTAGACAGCCCACAGCCAAGCCGACCACACCGCAGAACTCCTTTGAGCACCTGCAAGTGCTCCCTCTCATGCATCCAGCCCTTATCCAATAACCTTGAGAAAAGATGTATCAACATTGAAATGGCCAGAAAGGTGTGAAAGGAACTGCACTTTGATACAAGGGGGTAAACATTACTTTGCTATTGGTTTGCCCAACATCTCTGGTGGCTATGAATTGCGTAATCCATTCTTCAAGGGAGATATCACGCCAAAGAATATCGGTCATTTCATGGAAGAGCAGAACAATGTATGTTTTCTTTTCGAGGGCCTCATGGACTTCCTCTCATTCCTTACGATTCGAAGAAAGGAGAACAACGGACTGATACGCCAGGATTATCTGGTACCCAATTCTGTGACGAATGTCCGTAAGTCATTAGAACGTTTGTCGCGTTATGACAAAGTACAATGCTTATTGGATAATGATGATGCAGGACGGAAGGCATACCAAGAGTTACTCTCGGAACTAAAAATACCCGTCATTGATTCTTCAGGCCTATACGCTGACTGCAAGGATCTCAACGAGTTCCTCTGCCGTCAGAATATTCTCCTGCAGAAGCCTGTTAGGTAACAACGAAGATGGTTCAAGCCTTGAGGCTTTCGTTCCTCTTGCCTACGGAGTTTTTATGGCAATAAAATGCTATAGCTCATTAGGGAATTTTTCGAGCCGCAATACAAGTAATGCAAAAAATTCCCAATGAGCCAAGGACGTTACACCCCTCTGAACTCCCTGTTTCAAAAATAGGTACTTGCATCATCTTGTCAAGTGGATGATGAAAGTACCTATACAACGAACTAAAAATTTTCATGATATGGCAAATTTTGTAGTTCTCCATCTGGAGAAAGCAAAGAGGGCAAATTCCAAGATGTCTGCCCATATTGAACACACTTTCATTGCAGGCAACGTGGATGAAAGTCGCATACACCTCGACCGAGAATTGATTGCTTTTCCCGAAGGTGTGAAATCACGGTCGGCAGCTATTGAGCATCGAATATAGAATGCGCATCTCAAGCGTAAGGTGGGAAAGAATCAAGTGCATGCCATCCGTGTGATGCTTTCAGCGAGTCCCGAAGCAATGGAAAGGATACAGCACGAAGGAAGGCTTGACGATTGGTGTGAGCAGTCAGTGAAGTGGATGCAGGATACCTTTGGAATAGAGAATCTTGTCTCTGCTGTTCTGCACATTGACGAACAGACTCCTCATATCCATGCGACAGTAGTTCCCATCGTCACCGCTACACGTAGAAAGAAGAAATCAGAGGACAGCGTGAAGAAGCACTATTGTAAGAAAGCCGAAGGCTCCCGCCTGTGTGCCGATGATATATACAGAGCAATACTGCAAGGCAGAGAATCTCAAAGAGGATATTGTTCTTTTGGCAGAGCAAAAGGAGAAGGTAGCAGAAGATTTATTAAAGGTAAAATCAGAACTGAAACAGACCACGCTGAAAAAGGGTATCAGTAATGCCTGCTCTGATATGGCTCGCGCCATTGGCTCTTTATTTTCAACGAAAGACCAACAAACCATAGCAATGCTAAACCAACAAATTATCGAAAAAGATAAGATGATTGCTACTTTAAATAAGATTATTCGTGAAAAGGAAAATCTCATTCAAACGGAGAAAGATAATGTTGGATATGCCCAAAAGAAGTTGCAGCGTTTCAAAAGAAACATAGAAGAGTGGTATCCTGATATATGCGCCAATGTGGACTTTGCCAATACATGCTCTAATGCTTATCGGATTAGCGATGAGATTGTTAAACAATTATTGAATGGGAAAAGAGCTGTATGTTCAGGAAAGTTCCTGCCTAAGGGCGAGAAAGTTCCGTTTGAACTTGATAACGCTGTGTTCTCGTCTAAAATGACAAGTCAAGACCATCGTACGCTGTTGATTAATGGTGAGTTAGTGGCAGATATGATTAAGAACAGGCGACAGCAATGGTATCTTGAAAGGAAACAGAAGGAAGCAATGGAAAGGGCACAGAGAGTTTCGAAAGGTCAAGCTATATATGAAAATGGGGAGAAACATTTGCACAAACTGCCTATTTGATATATGTTAACTAATGGCATTGCATCTTTTCTTAAATATCTTTATCTAAAAGGTGCGGAGGATTTTTTTATTTTAATCCAATTCATGCCAATACTTTGCAACCAAGATTGTAGTGAGTCTTCAGCAAGATTAGATTCGTTAGTTGGACCTATCCAAATTTCTTGAATAGCGTCTAAAGGGACAAAAATGTCAACAAATGGCGAAATCACCCCTCTTTTTATGTCGTACTTTATAGGAAAGAACTGATCTCGTTTTGTAATACAGCATTTCCCATAATGTTCTCTAAGGGGAATTCTGCATTCTTTCTCATATTCAAAATGAGGATTCTTCGCAATAGTATTTAACTCAATAGTTTGATATGTTGTTTCAGGTTTGTCATGGATAGAGTTATATATATACTCTGCTAATTTATTTGATAGTTTATTATCATAGATACACTCAACCAAATTATATCCTTGGTTAACAATAGCTTTTGCATCAAATCCAATGGATAAACCATGCCCATTATGCCCATAATTATTCCACATAGGTAGCGAGTCTGAGACTTTAGAGAAAGAAACAGAGAAATAGTGTTGTTTAGCTTGATGAGCGCTACGTTCAAAAAGGTTCTTCCTGAATGCACTCCTTGTGGCTGGAACTTTTATCTTCTCACCTTCTTTTGTTTCTATTATTTGATAATATTTTTCTGCTATTTTCCTTTCTTCAAAATCTGATAATCCTCTTGGAATGATTAAACCTTCAGAAACATCATTCATATAATTTACACTATAAGCTCGTAAGACGGCTTTTCTATTATTTAAATTCTCAGAAGATAGAATACCTTTAAAAAGTGTCTCCCAAGTTGTATAATGATATACAAGACCTTCATTAATTAACCTTACTATATTCTTACTATCTGGATATTTTTCAAATAAGTGTTTGAGTCTAGTATCTTCAGGAATAGGGTCATTGTCATTGTACAATGATGGTGGAGGTGGAACAAATTTTATCCAACCATCTTCATTCAGCATTTCCTCTGTTGGGTTTATTATTTGTCGATCTTTAACATTAATAAATCCTGCGTAGAAAATTCTACCTTGAGGAGTATCTTTGTAATAGTGATTCATAGAGATATATCATATTGAGTGAATAACATGTGTATTGCTTTTTTGAGATTTAGTATTTTTGTTTTTGGATAAACGCCCTACATCCTGTTAATATTATATCTTTTGTATTAAGATTGATTGGGAACAAAATGGGAATAATTTCTAAAAGAAGAAGGGCTAAGTGTTTAAAAACAAACAACCTAGCTCTTCTCATAGTACCCAGAGCCGGGGTCGAACCGGCACGGATTGCTCCACTGGTGTTTGAGACCAGCGCGTCTACCGATTCCGCCATCTGGGCTTATTTGAAATTTATGATGCAAAGGTATGTATAAAAAAGGAAAAGTAGGTATTGTAATATGAACCGTTTTTACTTCGCTTTACTTTCTATCTTCATTTACCTCTTTTCTACCTTCATAGTTTTCTATCGTTTCTTTGTAATGTTTCATCATTCTTGTAGCTCGTATATTTATTCTTAAATCCTGAAGAGGGTAAAGGCTAACGACCATTAATTATGAATATCTGACTATAAGATTATTTCCGAAAGCGGGATGTATCGACTTCTTTATGTTTCTTTTCCTGATAAGCTCCAAACTTTATGGTGAGGGACAGACCAAGTTGACGATAGCAGGAAAAATGCATATTCAGATTCTGCCCCTTGAAGTCTATCTCGGGCGATATCGAAGAGGTCTCAAAGATGTCGTTACAGAAAACATGCAGGATGGCTTGCTTCTTCCAGAATTGCCAGCGTAGGCCGAGGTTGAGATTGCCTGAACCGGGGAGATCATAGATGGCTTGTTTTGCCTTGCTGCGTATCATTCCGTCGACTGTGAGCGACAGGTTCGACTTCTTGCTTAGCATTACAACATTGTTTATCTGTGCCATTCCGTAGAAGATGGTGCGATTGAACGGAATGTCGTAGAACTCATCGTTTTTCTCGTGCATCCACACGCCTGTCAGGGTTAAACGGGAATCGAGCCAGGAGCCGAATTTATGTGGCAGCACGGCCTGTACACCTGCTTGTTGCTGAAAGTTAGAGTTAAGGGTTCGGAATATTATTACCAACCGGTCTGGACGTTGATATGTAAATCCGGCAAAACGAGATGTGACGCTTTTGCAAAACGAAATGTAGAAAATTAAGGAAAAACGAAATGTGCCTGGCAGAGGGGCATTTTACGGCGTTCGAGCATACTTTTAATGGTACCCGAACGCCGTTTTTCGTGCCTGGGCGCGGTAGGTTAGCTGGCGGGCTTAAGGGTGACTGTAAGGGATGGAGTGGACACGGCCGGCGGAGTATGGTGACTACTATATAACATGATGTCAGTGTAGCCCGTATTGTAGTTCATGTTGGTGTTGACATAGATGTGCTGGGCATTCTCGAAGGGGTTACAGTTGAGACGCTGTTGGCCTATCCAGTCGCATAACTCGATTATCTGTGACTTGTTCGAGGTAAAGTAAACGAAGTCGTGCCCTTGTAGGATAGTGAGAACATCAAGATAGTCGGCTAGCTTCCAGCTCATGGTGTAGGTTTTTACATCGGTCGAGAGGTAAGGCGGATCAACTAAGAAGAGAACGCCTGGCATGTCGCTATATTCATCGAATAGCTTTCGATAGTCTTTACTCACGACAGTTAGGCCGTCGAGATATCCGGTAGCGTCATAGCTATGTTCTTTCACGCGATTGTAGAACGTCTCCTTGGAGAGCTCGGCCAGGTTGTTCGCATACTTCATAGAGAATAGCACGGAGGCTGACAGCGTAATGTAATCAACGAACCCGGTACATTCTTCTTCGGCGACGAGTTCGAGTATTCGAACCTTGACATCATGCGGCATAGCCTTGTTGGCCGGAAGCTCTTTTGTGAGTGCGCGGATGCGTGCTAGGAGGGTATTGGTGCGCGGAATATTGGCAATGCGCAGCCGGTAGTTGTCATAGTCGTTATACACGACCTTTGCGGCCGGCTTTTCACGTTTGGCAACGTGTGAGAGTAGCCCGGAACCGCCGAAGAGGTCGACTATGGTAACATCTTCCGGGTATCTCTCCAGGAGGTTCCTGAATGTCTTTACGAACTTTCGTTTTTGCCCCACGAATGGTAGGGGCGCGCTTGTGTAGAGTCTTTGTTTCATAATACTTCTATTTTTATTAATTTTGTAAACGCCAATTACTCATAATACGAAAACGCAGACCGCATGATCAAAGGGACTTACCCCCGACCATGCGCGGTCTGCGTTCGTTATAAAGTGATTGGCGTTACTTTTTACAAATTGGTCGGGGGCTTTTTGTGCCCGCCCCCGAGAGGCGCATCAACGTGCGCAGGACGTTCTTCTATATAAGTACCATCAGCGAGCCGACTATCGCTCCGACGCATCCGGCGGCGATGTCTCGAATATCGGCTACGCCTTTTGTGCGGAGATCTATAATCTCTTTTACGACGGCCGCCACGAGGCAAAAAGCAATTGCCACAACCACGGCTGCGCCACCCTCCATACGACACCAGTCGATACTCTTTCGCGCCACTATGAACGACACGACGAGACACACGATGAAGTGCACGTACTTATCACTACTGAAGCGGCATAGCCACTTCGCTAACTTGTCATAAAATTTCATCATAATTTTTATATTAATAGTGCCAGGGCTAACGTCAGCCCGGTGGTTATTTCGGCCCATAAAGCCCACGTATCAGTGCGTGGGCGATATATAAGGTATGCGGCGAGCGGCAGCCACCCGAGCAGTAGCCAGGGGCATATCATAGCAACGATTACTTGCGATAGTATGCCGTAGATAATTCCGCCTGCGTAGTGCATTACCCGCCATTCGCTTCTGAAGTAGGGCGAGGCGGCTACAAGGAGGATGCCTGCGAAGCATAGGAACCCCACGAACTCCCAGCCGGGAGGTAGTGCTTCGAACGTTCGCGGCATGGTGAGCAGCATATATATTGCCATCACGACGGAGAACGCGCCCTTTGGGAATATGTAGGCTATCGACGACACCGAGATGGGTGTTCGGCCATTCTTGTGCCAGCCGGCTACTATATAGCCCCCCACGAGAAATATTGAAAGTAAAGCGAGTGTCTTCATTCTATTGTAAACGATATTTTCTCGGGATATCCCTTTTTGAAATCATAGGCCTTGACAGCCGCCTCGCTTTCCAATGCCATAACAGCCGCCTTATGCCGCATCGTAACCAAGTAAGCGGCATTTGCATAGAGCTGGAGCGTGGCCAGCATTTGCCTGGCATCTTCCACCGGCACAGGTATGACCTGCTCGCCCAGCGGCAGGTTGATGGTAGGCATTTCGCGAGCGATAGCCGAATCGACGCTCATCTTGTAAGCCAGGCGCTTCGCCTGGTCGTACCATATACTCACACCGTTAACCGTGAGCGAGTTTACTGCGTCTGATTTATCGTACTCTTCAATTTCCTGTATCTTCGTTTTTTTTACACACTCGAGGCACTCCCCCTCTGTAGGCGCAGGCTCCACGTATGGCATATAGCCAGCTTCTCTATAATGCTCGTCCGTCGGGTTAACAACCTGCCATTCTCCGAGGGTTATCATATCTGGAGCAAATTCCCCGTCCTTGTCAATCCATCTTTTCATAGTCTTTTTTTTCGATGTTGTTACTGTTCATATTCTGAAAGCGGCCGAATTTGCTCTCCGAAATTTGAATAGTGTTCGGTGCTCCTATAAAGCTCGACACTCTCATCCGGCACATAGATTTTCCCCTTCCATGGCTCGGGATATTCGGTCGGGCCGAACCAACCTGCAACCGTTTGCGGAGGTGTCTTCGCTCTTAGAATGAAGCGCTTAAGTGTCGGTATTCTGAAGAAGCTGAGCCACTGAAAACGCTGGACAGAAGGCCCAATATCAATTGTCTCGATGCTTTGAAGGCTCACGACGCATTCGCGTTCTTTGATTTCACGCAAATTGGGCAAAGCAATCTCCTTTAGCTTATGACAATAAGCGAGAAGATTGTATCCGACATACTCGATATTCTTAAGATTGACGCGTTCAAGATTAGGCAGCCTTACAAGGTTCAGGAATCCGATCTCTGTTAGATTTTTCAGGTATTTCAAATCTTCAAGCGAGACGATTTTATCATTAAAAGACAGCAATCCACCCTCCCCGGTCGAACCTGTAATCTTCGGCCCTATGTAAGTTATCTGCGCGGCTTGTTTGTGGGTTAATTCGCCGGTGTAGCCGGGTATGCGTCCCAGCTCTCCGCCCGTCGAGCCGCCATACTTCTCTACGAGGATTCGCTTCACTTCATCATCATGAAAATGTATTACTTCCGTTGCCCACCTCATCATCAACTTCCTTCTAAAAAAGCTCATTTTACTTCGCTCCCATTATAATGATCACGTTTTCGGAAATGATTGCCTGATAAGTTATCCCGGGGCGAATCTGTGGCTTATAATCCTCGTCGTCGTCATCCTGCCCGCCCCATTTCAAACCTTTGGGAAGCATCAAAGAGGTGCCCCTGTCTGCTGGCGAGGTGAACTGGAAACAATACTCCGCCACGAATTCCGGTTCAGGGTTCTCTGCGAGCGAGAGGCGCAGTTCTGGAACTACTCCCCAGATGTGCATTGCATTCGCCACAAGGGCGCGCGAAGTGTCTCCAGTTCCGTGGACGAAGCGAAGCAGACGTCCATCCTTTCCTGCAGCCGACAAGGGCTTCATGCGAGTTCCATTCCATCTGTACGGGATATTCTCCGTCGCGTTGACGTATATCTTCTTCGTGTAGGGCGCACCGGTATTCGGGTCGAGATACCTATCTCGGTTCGGCCAGTTCTCGAAGAACTTTCCATTCTTTTTGGGGAAAAACCGCTGTTTCGTGCTGTCGAAATAGATTTCCACCGGATCGGCAGCAGAGTTGAACTCGTAGCTCGTGACTTTTTCAAAACCGTCGAACATTAACACTTCGTACACGTCTTCTGGCATATGTGCTGTGGGCACTTTGACATGCTCGTCAAGTGGTGCGAAGCCGCTTGGTTGTCCCAGGTCGTCCCTTATATTCGATTCCACCTGCGTATCGCCGGTTGCTCTATCTTTTTTCTCCTGCTCGAGTGCATCGGCAAGCCTTTTCCCGGCATCACCCGAATACGCCTGACCGCTTCCTTCTCCCAGTGTTACCTTGTTAAAATTACCGATGAGCTTCCAGCCGGGAGCCTGATAGACATATATCTCGCCGTTATTTGGGCCTTCGCCTCCTACGTGAATAGCCACGATATGACCCGACTTAAGCGGATTGCCTCCCCAGTCGGTTGGCTTCGTATCGTCCTCCATTTCCTTTTTCGTTTTGTAGGTTTTTCGGATACGAAGACTTCCAGCTGCCTGCTCAATATTAGCAATGAACTCTAAGCAGTCGGCGAATAGCCCACCCACCTCTTCAGGGGTCACGCTTGCCGTCTGTGTTTTTTCGCGCAAGGCTTTTGCACGGTTCTGAAGGTCGTATATGGTCATAGTGTTATGTCTAATTTGATTGGGCAATTAGCCGGAGTCATACTGTCTTCGGCGGGTTCGAAGACTAAAACATCATTATTGGTAACAACTACCTTTCCTATAGTCTGTCCATGTTGATTTTTTACAGGAAACACAGAACTGTAGATCGAGGGAGGCAGAAGCTGATTCCTGATCCCTAGAATGGCTTTACTCTTACCATAAACGAACACGCCGTCGGTAGACCAGTTCGTGTTGGTACTAGCAACCTCTATTACGATGCGTGTCTTTCCATTCAGCACTCGAAACTTGAACGAACCGACATAACCATTATAGAACTCCGCCTGTGAATATATCCACTCGCCATCCTTCACCAATAAGTCGGAGAATAGCGGAATCTCAGTAATATTATAGGCCGAAGCTGCACCGGCTGCTTCGGTAGATATATATGCCTGCTTGCTCTTTCGACAATTGCGTGTCTGCCCGTCAGCGAATATACGTGCATCGCCTTCCGTCTCTCTAACGCATAAGAAGAGAGGTGGATTCTTCATTTCGCTTTCGATAGTCGTATCTGGCCATTCTAATAGCTCGCCATTCTCAACCATTTTCCCTGCGGCTATCCTAACCTCTATCTTGCTGCCCTTTTTCGCAAATGCGATACTCGGCAACTTGAGCAAGAATACCGGCTCATTAGCTGTGAGCGCACCGAACAGCGCGGCCACTGCCTGGAGCGTATTATCCTGGAGTAGCTGTAGGTCGTTGAGGTTAACGGGCTGGCCGCCCTCGTGGAATTGTAACTTATTCATATTCGTATAGTTTTATGCCGAAACGTCGTCCGGCGGGTTTATAGAAATTCAGCAGGTTGATTATTGTAGTTAGGTAACGTCCTTTGTACAGGTCTTTCTCTTTGTCGAGCGACGTGCATAGGAAGGTCGGTATATATATAATGAAGTTAGGTGTGTCCGGAACTTCGTCCGGCATATACAGTCGAAACGAAGCGTCGACGAAGACACTCGGCATGTTCTCTTTCTGAAAATACAAGAAGGTGTTATGTGCACTGTTCATGCTCTCCAGGTAGATTTGTCCGTCATTCAGAAAGAACGCGCTATTAAGTACGCGCTCTATATCCTGCACGCTGGCCGTTACGTCGAGCCGACCCGAAGAAGTCAGCCTGTATAATATGAATTGATAATGAAGATACACCAGTGGCTGTATCATAGCCTTGAGCAAAGCCACTAGAGCTCTGCTACGCAGAATGGGCGGCAGCAGCTGCACAGCCCATTTGTTGAAATCGGCGTTATACCACATATATAATTGAGTTTTGAAGTCCGACGGCCGAAAAGCTACCACCAACGGCCGTGTAGTTGTTTCCTGATATCTTAGCAAACTCCGCACTGGAGGCGGACTTGTAGAGACAATCGCCCAGCTCAACGTCTACGACCCCCTCTACCGCCTGAATAGCATCCACGAGCTTTGTCTTGTTAAAAGTGCCGCCGTAGGTGATTCCGCGCAGATAGTCATTGATGGCCGCTTCGACGATGCGTACACCGTCGCTATTCCGAGTGCCGGAAGTACTGATGACAAGAGGGTCAACCTGGACACTAGCATGCACCTGGAGTTCGTCGGCCGGCAGTGAGTGGATATTCAGAACCACGCCGGCTATTTTTACGCGATTCATATATTGTTCGAATGCTAATCGAACATCAGTTGATAGGGGCGTGGGCAAGCCATCTTCGTCTCCAGATGCGAGTATCTGAATACTCGTTCCACGGTCGCGCACAGCTACGTATTTCACGAGCTGCTTGCTCTCGTCGATGGTGGCATAGCTGAATCTCGAGGTTGCTTTGTCAAAAACGAGAGCATCGCCGTATTGGAACTGCCTGGCCATCTTGTAATACCACGGTACACTGGCCACTATGGCGCGGCTTATTTTCTCATCGACGTCCCGGCGAAGATGGTCGAACATACTCTCGAGCACATGGCAGCAGGCAGCTACGATGAAGAACAGAATACTCTCAAGACTGACTGTGGAAAAACTGTTCTCGAAGGTCGACTCTTCCGTCAGACCGTACTGTTCGCGTATGTGGGTATTCGCCAAGAAGGCGTCTGTCATGCTTTGCTTGATTTTCTGAATGCTGCGTGCCATGATGTTAGCTGAATGATTCGTTGAATACTTCGTTAAAAATGCGGTCGCTCTGAGTGGTATTATCGCGAAGGGTAGCCGGCTGCACCTCGTGAGCGAGACAGTAGTCTCGCATAACCCGGTTATAGACCCTGTCGTGAAGATGTAACGCCCTGCCGGTGGCCGGAACGTCGGACACGCTCATACCATTATCTTCGGCCAGCTGCACCACAGCCTCGAGAGCACCGTATTCCTGCACAGCGATATCGGCAAGCGTCTGCCCATCTCTTACCACCACTTCCATAACATTCGTGTCTTGTATATAAGGAATACGGCCAGGGTAAGGGTTATAATCCCTGCAAGGCGGAGAATAATGTTCGTTAGGCTTGGAGCGACAGATTTTGAGTCTGTTTTTCGTACTTCACGAGTCGTGGAATGCACTGTGCCGTCGTGGGTAACGGTGCTCTTGCTAATCGCCGCGTTATCGGTCGCCTGGTTGCGAACCCGGTCGCGAATATGGTAACGTTCGGTACCGATGATACGCCCTGCAGAGTCTTTGATTATTACGATAGAGTCGCGAATAATTACAGAATCATGCACGGCTGTGAGATGGTGTAGCACAACGGAATCGCGAATAACGAGCGAGTCGCGCCGAAGTACGTTCACTTCACTACTTTGAGTTATGGTTCTCGTAGTGCGGCAGGCCGAGAGGGCCAGCAGCGCAAGGAGTATTATGAGTATATTTTTCATTTTGCGTAACAGTTCTATAGATTGCCCCAATACTCTTTTTTCGCATCAAAGCAGGGACATGCTTTGATATATTCCGAAGGCTCGATGCGCCCGTTCCCGTTGAGGTCAGGCGAAAAATCGCGGTGCCCTTGGATAATGGCCGAGGGGTACTTTTTGTGAAGCTCCGTAAGCAGTTTTACAAGTGCCTCCTTTTGCGCAGGAGTGCGGTTGTCTACAGGCTTACCATGGATATCGATACCGCCAATATAGGCTACGTTGATAAGTACGCTGTTGTAGCCGCGCACGCCGTTACTTACCAGCTCTTCGGACAGCAGCTGGGTAATGGTTCCGTCGGGAGAGACTACATAATGGTAGCCTGGGTTCCGCCACCCTTTTCGTTTGAACTCTTCTTTGAGTTCGGCCACCGTCACTCGTTGCGAGGAGGCGGTGCAGTGAATAGCGATGTACTTGATTGTTCTCATACGTTTTTCTCCTTTTCTTTTTCTTTGAGCAGGTTGTTAACGTAACCTTTCACGTCGCCCCATTTGCTTTGGATGTAGATGCCCACGCCGAAGATAGAACCGGCGTAAACAAGCGTCTGCGACACATACCACAGTACACTGTCTTTTACTTCTCCGTCGTTGAAGAAGAAGCTAAGGAAGGCCATCAGAACGCCGCTGGCGAGCAGGGCCATAGCCGAGCCGTACTGAATCCATTCTTTCGTGTTTCTTTGCATTTGTCTTTCTCAATATTGCGCATCGATAAGGATGCTGGTTCTTGTTATTTTGATATTTTCAACTCGCTGACCGTCCATTTCGAGCTGCTCGCGAATGAGTGAGCGCCAATAGAGCATGTCGCCATCAAGCAGCATATCGGTTATTCCGCAGCCCACCGACGGGCGTTCCTTGAGTTCGCCCTTGTGCAGGGCAAGGATAAGTGCCTGGTTCTGCCGAAGCGCGTCACCTACCCGGAGGCCCGACACTATTTTTCCACTCCCATCACGCTGAACGCTGATGGTAGGGGCGAAGTCATTCGTGAGCTGTATACCTTTCATTTATTCAATGTTTTATCGTTTCGTCTTCATAATCGGCCCGCTTGAATTGCCGGGCTTGTTTAAGGGGTGGCCCGGTCGGGCCATGGGTGCCCTGGTGGGTGTGAGTATTCAGTGCTTGCACTAGCTCATTTATCTTTTGTGTGAGTGCTTCGATATTGATAAGTCCACCCAGCTGCCCACCGTTGATAGTAATGCTCTCGACTCGGTCAACGGCCAGAACTACCAGCTCCGTGAGGTCGCCCGAGAGGCTGCCTACTATGACCGCGCTACCAATAGCCGGGATGATAAGCAACTGCTGCTGCTCGTCGACCGACTCCGAAGCCCGCAGGCGCACGTCCGGAATCGTTATACTACCTATCTCGATGTCGCACAGGTTGCCGTTCACTGCGCGAACGATTCCCTGCATCAGGGTGAGCGCGGGGCGTCCGGCAGCCGCTTTTACGAGGTTCGCTAATTCTCTATAATTGTCCATGTTCGTTAGCTCAATCTGAAGCCCAATTCTACTTTCCTGACGCCGCCCGATTCCGAGAACTCGGTAGTAACGCTACGTACATAGTATGTACCGTCTTTGTAAGGGTAGTCGGCATCGTGAAGCGTTGCCGTGTCGCCCGGTACGCATTCAGGAATAAGCCAAGTCATTATACTTCCGTCGTAACCATCGAAGCTACGGCGGCGCACCTCGGCTTCGCCGCGGGCTTTCATCGAGGCATTGTCCGAAGCGTGGCATTTCACTTCCACCTTTTCGCCGCCAGTGCTACCGGTTTCGTATTCCTTAACAGTGCCGTCGGGCATGATTGCTTTTACCACCACGCGCACTTTCTTATCTTCAGCCCGCCGATAGGTTAGGTCGGCATCTTCAATATTGAGGGCAAAGTCGTAACGCCTTTCACGGCCTGTTACCTCGCCCGGCGGATGGATGTGCAGCACGCTGCCTTTGAGGTAGATATCGGCGGCGCATTCTTCCTGTACTTTCTTCAATACATCGTAGCCTGTAGCATCGTGAATTACGAACTTTGCGTAAGCCCACGTATAAGAGCATTTTACCTTGAATGGTTTACCAATGCCTTTGATAACGCGCTCAAGTAGCGCCGCCAGTGATATCTTCTTCAACACGGCGTTCGGAATATTCTTCCGGAACTGGAAAAGGTCATCTTCACAGAAGAGCTTGATATCGCCGCCGTCGGTAGAGATGCGCTGCAGCCACCCGCGGAACTCTTCCCGAATACCTGTTTCCTTATACCCGAACTTCACCACGACACGGTCACCGCGCTTGATTTTGCTTTCCACATCGAGCGCAACGTTAAGCTGCGCTGCCGGAAGGGTGATCTCGCATGTGTCGGCAAGCAGCTCAACACTTTTGTGAATACTAACCGAGTCGAGCATACCGAGACGGAACCTGCCGACGCTAATGTCGTATATCATTGTGTACATATTCTATGACTTATCGAGCAGCAGCTTATAGATGTCGTCACTGTAAGCCGTAATGGTGTATTCCTGATTTGCCTGTCCGGCGGTAAAGGGCATATCCCAATCTTCTATGACTATTCGTGAGATACCGAACACTTCGAGTAACGGCGAGAGAGCTATGACAGAAGCGGCTTCGCAGAAGTTCTTAAGCCGAGTAACATCGGCGGTGGGGTATTTTCCGTCAGCTCCGATGAGTACGCCTTCGATGTTGATTTCGTAGTCATCTTGTGCCCAGCGCTCTTTGATGCTACCACGGATACGGCCTTTATTAACCTGACGACGTTTGATGATGTGCTGTCCGGTTAGACTTATCATCGGTTCGAGTGGCAGGAGCCATTCTTCAGTGCCTGCTTCTTCGAGCTTCAGGGTGAGCGGCATGGTCATCGGGATGCCCAGAGCATTGGTGCGCACCATATCCTCGAGTTCGTCGTCAGCCATGGCCCGGATGGAGTCGTAGTCTTCGCTCGGCACCCGGGTTATGTCGGTGTCGTTGAACTGCCAGTAGGGCGGTATCTTTCCGCCTATTACGTTAAAGGCAATATTCTCAAGCGCAAAGCGCGCTATTGTTCTTACTGGGTTCATCCTCTGTCTGTACTGGTTGCTATTGCGAGCGCGCGGTTCATACACTGAACCACCAGACGCTCTAGTTCTGCGGTGTCGGTCTTATCGTTCATATGTACATGCAGTGTATCGAAGAACTTTCCGATGCGCATGTGGATAGAGGTGTTACGCGTGCCACCGGTTGCGATATCCTCGGCCGATTTGCGCCCTTTTTTCTTCTTTTTCTTCTTTTTTTTCTTGTCCTTTTTCTTCTTCGGGTCGCCGAAAACGACTTTCTCGGCAGCTGCGGTTCCGGGCGATTCGTCTGAAGAAGTAGAACCGCCTTTCTTCGTTGCGTTCTTCTTATTGTCTTTCGCTCGCTCTGCTGCGAGGGTTTTGCTAAAAGCATCGGGTACGCCGCGTACGGCATCGATACTCTGCATAACCAGCCCTTTGGTTGAGCCGATACCGGATAGCTGTTTCATTCCGCCGGCAAAATCTTTGGCGGCTCCCGTAAAATCGCCGGCGAAGAGCTTATGCAGCGCGCTACCTACGAGACCTATGCCAGTGAGCAACTCGCGAATACGAGCAATGACATAGTTCTTAATGATGTTAGCGAACACTATCATAGTGCTGCTCGCGGTGAGGATAACAGCGCGGAAGCCGGCGTACTTGTTCCAGCATACGACGATGATGGCGATGAGAGCAGCGATGGCTACGATGATGATTCCGATAGGGTTCGCAGTCAGAGCTATGTTGAGTAACCACTGCACGCCCGTCCATATTTTTGTTGCAACCGTTACTACAGTCATGATAGCGTGGTATGCCGCTAAGGCTATTGAGTAGGCTTTGCACACGGCCATCACCGTACCGATAACTGCGGCTAAGGCAAGGAACTCTTCCTTGTATTTGATAACGAACTTGATACCGTCCCCTATCAGCTTGAAAAGGGCTTTTATTTTTTCAAAAATCTTCGGAACTGCTTTCGTTATCAAGTCAACCACTTCAGCGATAGGTGAATTGACGTCTTCGTAAAGCCCTATCATACCCTCCTGGATTGTATCTAAAAGAGTACTCCATTTGCCGGATAGTGTCTGACTCTGAGCCTCCATCATGCCGTGGAACTTTCCGCCGGCCCCCGTGGCGTGCTTGATAGCCTGCTCTACGTTATAGGCGGTTATCTGACCGTCAGACATCTTTTGTTTCAGTACGTCTACGGAAATACCTGTCATCTCTGAGAGCTCCTGAACAGGGTTGAAACCCGCGCTAATGAACTGCTGCAGATCCTGTCCCATAAGATAGCCTGTACTGGAAACCTGTCCCATCACAAGAGAGAGAGAGGATAGTTTGTTCTTGTCACCGCCAGATATATCCCCTAACTGTTTAAGCAAGGGTAATACTTTGTTCGTCTCGATGCCGAAATTCAACATCATCTGAGCACTCTTAGTGAGATCCATTTTGCCAAAAGGCGAGTTCGATGCGAAATCGGTTATCTCTTTGAGCATGGCGCCCGCCTTCTCCTCACTACCTACCAGCGTCTTAAAGGCTACATTAGTACTCTCCGCTTCTGCGCCTAGCTTAACAACTGCCCCTATACCAGCTCCGATCATGGTATAGGGGTTCATAAGGAACTGCATGCCGGGGATCGACATGAGTGCGCCTTTGAAGCCCTGAAACGAAAACGCATTGCGCAGACCGCGACCAGCAATAGATGCCTTTCTACTGATTGCATCTAATTGCTGTTCGGTCTGCCGTGCGACGGAGACGACGTTCCCTCCATCGGCCTGCATTTTTATCAGAAACTTCAAAATATTATCCATGATTGGCCTTCGCTTCGAGCTCTCGGATTTCTAAAAGATGAGCGTACTTCTGTGCCCAAACCTCGTCCGGAAGCACATCCGGATCGATGCACAGGTAATACTGCATCAGGGTGTCGAAGAAGAGGATGTCGTATCCGTCGGAGACGTCGACATCGGCATCCTCTAGAGCTTTTTTATTTCAGCCTCCTTGACTTCGAGAACCACCTGCATTTTCTGAATAACCGCCATGAACAGCGAGTCATCCGTACGGAGCTCTTCATCGCCGACTATCCATAGAGCGTTCAGCATTGCTTCGCTCATCTTCACAGGGTCGCTCACCGCGGAGGCGAACGATAGGTCTTTTCGGGTCGGCTTGTGCAAAACACAGCTTTTACCTTCAACACTAATCTCGAATATCTCGCCGTGCTTCTTCTTCCACTCGGCTATCTGTTCTTTTGTTATTTTCATGATGTCTATCTGTTAATGTTATCTTTCAAACCCAGGAAGATGAACGGCAAAGTTTTCTCCTGGAACTTATCACCCTGCTTCCACTCCGTGTTGTCTTCGGTGAACTCTACGCCGACGAGCAGATCCTGAGTGATAGCGTCGCCGTTCGACGGATTTCCATAAGACACAACGATATTCGTGGATATGTTTAGAATATCGCCGCGAGAGGCTTTTCGCAGGGCCTCGTATTCACTTTGCAGCAGCGTTATCTCGCCACTGTACTCGTAGTTACCATGCTGCATGGCGTGAGGCCTATTGCCCTTACCATAGATGGTTTCTTTCTCGCGTTTGGTGTTATATTTGATGCCGCGCAGTCCGGTTATTACTCGTCCAGCTAGTACGACATCGATGTCTGCCCATTCGTATTCTCTAGTGTTAAACATGATGGATTCTCCTTATTCTGCTTTGTTATTTACTTGAAAACCCAGAGCAACATCTATGTAGCGCGCATAACCGAACGGCCGAACCTTCAGAACAATGTTTACGCGCGAAGTCGACAGAACGTTTTGAGTCGGGTCGATATAAGCCTTACAGCCGCCCGAGCCATTAGCATCGGCGGACAGTTCGCCCGCAGCCGTCATAGTGCGGTTGACGGCATCTTCGATTGTCTGCTGCCACGACATTATAACGCCCTGCAGCATAGTACCATCTTCATTCAGACTCATCTCATCGAGCATGAAGTCGAGCAGCGCCTGATAGGCTATACGGTAAGCCTTGTCTATCGTGCGCCGGCGTGTGAGCTGTGCGTAATCGTCAGTGGGGTTGCACACCAGCTGGTCTTCCACAAAGAAGTAGCCGCTCTTGCCGACGTACTTCCTCGGCGTAATATAGCGCGCGTCGTAGAGGTCGCTGATTGCTTCTACGCTCTCCTCGACTGGCTTTTCACCGAGGAACATTTCGAGCGGCTTGAGCGCTCCATTCTTCACCCGGGCCATGTTACGCTGCACCGGGAGCATGGCAAGTCGACCGGCCATCACACCGACAGCTGCACCTTCAGACGCCTTTACGGTATCGCCAATGAGTACCCCGACGCGATTGTACGTTTCCTTGCTCAGGTCTTTGACTGCTCCGCCCTTATAGCCGCGGCCTTCAAGGATGACGAAGAGCGGAGCATATAGCGTTGTGGTGGCCCACTCGGCCAGCTGCTGCGCTTTCGGCAGGGCTGTGAACAGGTCGTTATCCAAACCATTGGTCGTTACTGTAGCCTCGCGGCCGTCACCGGCTACGAAGATGCCGCGTAGCGCCCCGTTAGTTATGATGATGAGCTCTTTGATAGCGCCCGAGTCCTTATCGCACAGCTCCGTAAAGGTCTTCGCCTTGTCGACGGGGAAGATTACGAGCTTCGTGCCCTCCTCGGCTTCGGTGTAGAACTCCTGAACGTGCTTATAGAGACGTGGATTATTGTCTTTCGTTACGCCGAGCTTTTCGAGTGAGTCTAGCGACTGTAACGTGTAGGCCTTGCCTAGCTCGAGCGTCTTAGTAACAGCCTTTGCGCCACACACAAGGGCGAAGAGCCCGTCGGGGCTTTCGCCGACGGTGCCCAGCTGGCCATTAAGAAACTGTATTTTTATTCTTGGTAACATAAGCGTGCCTCCTTACTTCGCTGCTTCTGCAAGCAGATACACTCCCTTCTTGTCGTAGCGGCGAACCGAGCCTCCGGTGCGTAACAGGAAGGAATAGATATCGCCGTAGTAGAGCGGGTTGTTTGTCGAATCGAACATTTTTACCTCACCCAGGGCGCGGCTTACAGACTGCTCCTGCCATGCCAGCGCAGCGGCCAATTCGCCAGCGACAGCGTCTTCATCCCACGAAAGGAGCGATTTGTCGGATTTTATGCGAAGCACCTTGCTGCGCTGCATGATATTCAGTCCGTAGAGCTTTCCAAGAACACCGGTCTGTACATCGGCCGAGTTCTGGAACAACCACTTGTCCGACTCTGAAAGGTCGGCCAGTAGGTCGGCGTACATATATGCGTCGAGCAGTAGGAAGCGGCCATCTTCAGGTACATCGTCCGCGTTCATACGGGTCATGATAGAGAGGACATCTTCTTTCGTAATACGCTTGCGCTTGCCGGTTGCTGTCGGCGAAGTGTGAGCATTGCGCTCCACTGTGCCCGTTGTTAGCAGCACATTCGTGGTAGGTACGCCTTTGCCCCAGCGCTCGAGGAGGTTCACGAAGGCTGCGTTCTGCAGCTGCAGACGGTCGTTGCTGATGACCGATGTGCGCTTGTCATAGCTGAGCTCGACTGTGTCGACGTCCGGGATATGAATCGGGTCTGTGGTAAGTTCGTCAATTTCATATTCAAGATCCTTATCCGCACGCTCATTCACCGAGGCCGGCTTCGTTGTGCGGTTCTTCTTCACCTTCGAAGGCTCGCCGGCGTTCGGAATGATAACTTTCTTTGCCTTTACGTAGGCAGAATCGTCTACCGATTTCGATGCAAAACTGTTTGCCGGGTAGAAGTTCTCTACCAAGGTGTTCTGCCAAATACTGATGTTTAATGCCATTTTTCTTCTATTTTCTTTTCGTTCAAATACTGTTAAATGAGTGTATTACTACTCCTTATAGTCGACACCGAACGCCTCTTTATACTTCGCCTTGAACAGGCTGAAATCGGCATTGCGAAGCTCCGCCAGCTTCCCTGCCTTGTCGATCTCGTCCCACGACTTTTTAGCGAAATTCATCGGGGAAGTCGTGCCGCCGCCTTCGCCCTGATACACGTCTGTAGCACGACGAGCGGGCTGAGGCTTCATACTGTTGATAAGAGCCTCCGTATTCTTGCGGTCGCTTTTCATAAGCGCCACGAACTGTGCTTTCTGCTCGTTCGTGATACGCTTCTCAGCTATAGCCTTATCGACGAAGGCCTCTATTTCCTTCTCAGCTATCGCTTCGAGCTTCTCCTTGTATGAAGCGACCGTCTTTTCTAAAGCGTCGACTTTCGTCGCTTTGTTCTCAAGCTCGCGGATATGCGCGAGCACTGCGCCCTCGCTTGTCATATTAGCAAACGACGGCATACCTTTTACTGAATCGAGTAAATTCATTCCTTTTTGCTTTTGTGGCTGCCAGTGCGTCTGCAGCCGGTTATTAAAATATGTGTAAATCTCGTCTGATGTGGTGGCTTCTACAGGCTCGTCATCCATATCGTAGATGCCGTCAATCAGTTTCATTTCGAGGGCTTCCTTTGCAGATAGCCAGTGGTCTTTTTCGTCGAAATACTTTTCTAGAATTGCCGACGTGGTCATACCGCAGCGCCCGGCTATCATCGCAGCCAGGTTTTTCTGCAAGTCTTCCATTTGCTCAGCCGTCTCGCGAAGGGCTGAAGCGTTGCCCCAGGTGCCGCCGCTCACTGCATGTAGCATGAGTTTGGCGTAGGGCGACATATAGAGGGGTTTTCCGCACAAGGCAATCACCCCAGCGATGCTGGCGGCCACGCCGTCGACATATATAGTGATGTCGGCCTTGCTCGAGCGCAGGGCGTTATATATAGCTATGCCGCTGAAAACATCGCCGCCGCAGCTGTTTATACGAACGTCTATCTTCCTGTAGCTTGCCGCAAGGGACATGAGCTCGGACACTACACGCGCACTGTCTACACGCTGACCGTCGCCCACATCACCATAGAGCAGAATAGCTACTTCGCCGTTCTCGGAGGGTATTGTATTGAAAAACTTCTTTTGCATTTTGTCAGATTTTGGAGCAAAAGTATGAGGGGCCACTTTCGCTGCAAAATGACGAAAACGCTATCGCGATTCGTTTGTATATCATTACAATTCAGTCATATATAGAAAAACGCTTGCTTTCACAATCGCCCCGAAGACGGGAACTTTGCGACTATAGAAAATGACAAAATGGCAAAAACGAATATTGACAAAAAAGGTATAGCCAAATCGCTATACCTCGATGGGAACTATACGCAGGAGGAGATCGCCGATAAGGTCGGTACCACTCGGCAGACTGTGGCTCGCTGGATAAAAGACGGGAGTTGGGACAGCATAAAGGCTTCAGTGGCTATTACCCCCGCGCAAATCATAGCGCAATGGAACAGGCAGATTATCGAAGTGAACAACGCTATAGCCGAACGAGAAGAGGGGAAGCGATTCGCAACGCCCGCCGAAGCGGATGCGCTTGCGAAACTCGCCGGCGCAATCAACAAGCTGCAGAACGACATAGGAGTGTCCGACTGTGTGTCGGTGGCCATGCGGTTCCTGTCGTGGCTACGCCCGCTCGATATCGAAGCGGCAAAGCAGTTCAATAACCTCTTCGACGCTTTTATCAAAGACCAAACAACTCGTAACTGATGGCAAAACAGACTGACAAACAGGCGCTGGAGTTGTGGCTCCGGTTCCACGAGGGATTAGCGAAAGACGTCCCGGTAGACGAGAGCCTGACCCGGCGGGATATCGAAAAGAAACGAGCAGAGTTGGAGAAAGACCCTGTAGAGTGGATTCTGTACTTCTTTCCTGCCTACGCGAAATATGAGTTCGCACCATTTCAGATAAAGGCTATACGTCGCATTGTAGCTAATGATGACTGGTTCGAGGTTCTCTCGTGGTGCCGCGAGCTGGCGAAGTCTACTGTAGCTATGTTCGTAATCATGTATTTGATTATGACAAAGCGTAAGCGCTTCGTAGTGCTCGCTTCGGCAACCATTGATGCTGCCGAACGTTTGCTCACTCCCTACAAAATCAATTTCGAGAAGAACCCACGCTTGCTGCAGTTCTACGGAAAGCAAGCTACTATAGGTGCGTGGACTGATAGAGAGTTTACATGTGCATGCGGCGCGAAGTTCATTGCCCTGGGTGCCGGTTCTGCGCCACGTGGTATGCGTAATGAGAATATTCGTCCGGACATAATCTACTTTGATGACTACGACACTGACGAAGACTGTCGCAACCCTATAACACTCGATAAGAAGTGGCAGTGGGCCGAGCAAGCTCTTTACCCGACCCAGTCGATATCCGAGCCCACTCTGACCCTATGGTGCGGGAATATCATTGCGAAGGACTGTTGCATAACCCGCGCCGGAGAGAAAGCCTACCACTGGGATATTGTGAATATTCGAGACAAGAATGGCAAAAGCACCTGGCCGCAGAAGAATACAGAAGAACAGATAGACCGAACGCTCTCAAAGATTTCTGCGCGAGCACAACAGGCTGAATATTTCAACAACCCTATATCCGAGGGGAAGATTTTTAAAAACTTGCCTTTCGGCAAAGTACCTTCATTGAAAAAATTCCGGTTCCTGATCGGGTATGGTGACCCTGCATACTCAAACAGTAAGAAGAAAGGAAGCTCAACAAAAGCGCTGTGGCTTATCGGTAAGTACAAAGGCATCTACTATATCATAAAAGGCTTCCTGGCACATGAGACGAACGCGAACTTCATCGGTTGGTACTTTGAGCTTGATAAATACGTCGGCGGTCAAACTAACGTCTATTGGTACATCGAAAACAATAAGCTGCAAGACCCCTTCTATCAGCAGGTGTTCAAGCCGCTATTGCGCGACGAATGCGCGAAGCGTGGAAAACAGCTGTTTATCCGCGAGGATACGCGCAAGAAGACCGACAAGGCTACGCGTATCGAAGCGAACCTCGAGCCCCTCGACCGGCTCGGCGCGTGGGTCTTTAACGAAGAGGAGAAAGATAACCCGCACATGCAGGAGCTTATAAACCAGTTCAAGCTCTTCGAGCTTACGCTGCCTTATCCCGCCGACGGCCCGGATGCCGTGGAGGGAGGGGCGACTATGGTAGATAGTAAAACCGGCGAACTCGAGCCAATATACACCGTGAGCCTTAGTGACATGAATCAGGATAACCAATATATACTATAAGCATTATGCAGAATTTTATAGAACTGACCGACTACGATGCAAGCATCCATAAGGAGATACTCAACTCCCTGCTTCGCCAGGGAACTCCCGATTACGACCCGCAGATAGTCGAAATATGCGAAGACAGGGCCGTAAGCGAGATGCGTTCATATCTCAACAAAAAGTACGACTGTAACGCCATATTCTCCGCCCATGGGGATGAGAGGCATGCGCTCATTCTGATGTTCGCTGTCGACATCGCTATATATCATATTTTTTGCCAACATAACCCATACAAGATTTCAAAAATACGGCAAGACAGATACGACCGGGCCGTAGAGTGGCTCAAAGGGGTTATGAGGGGGAATGTTACTATCGACGGCGCACCCCTGCTGCCGGCCGGCAACTTAGAAGAAAACTCGCAGTGGCAAATCAAGGCCGACGAAGTGCGACCGGTACTGGGTTAATTCTAAACACGAAACGAAAAAACAGAACTCGAAATGAAAAATCTAAAAAATAGAAAAGAAAAAAATCGACATATAGTACAGGGTGGCCTGCTTAACTCACCGGGTGAACGACAGCCGGATGTAGTTCTGCAGATGCCGGAGCTGTTCCTTTTCAACCTAAAGCATTACATGAATGCTGTTACTGCGGCGAAGGGTATAGACTTCAGTTACCGTGTGCAGCTCTACGACATGTACGAGAGTGCGACCTTAGACCTGCATCTTGCCGGGGTGATGGCAAAACGTCTGCGAGGCGTTACGCGCATTCCGGTGGAGTTCCAGCGCGACGGTGAACCGGACGAAGTTATCAACAAGCAGCTGCGCTCGCCCTGGTTTAAGGAACTCCGAAAGGAACTCATCCTCTCCGAGTTCTGGGGCTTTTCGCTAATTCAGTTCAACGTTGGAGATGACGGGAATATACACTTCGACTCTATCAACCGTAAGCACTACGACCCTGTGCGAGGCATGCTGCTGCGTTACCAGGGCGACCTGGCAGGAGTGCCTATAGAGGAATTTCCGAATATGCTGTTCGTGGGCAGTGCGCGCGGCCTGGGTATCTTTGCCGAGATTCTTCCGGCGGTTCTATACAAGAAAGGAAACATGGGCGACTGGGCGCGGTTCTGCAACATCTTCGGTATGCCGATTCGCGAGTACACCTACGACGCGGGCGACGAAGAAGCGCGGAAGGCGCTCATTCGCGAGGCACGTGCACAAGGCACAAATGCCGTATATATACATCCGAAAGAGAGCGAGCTAAAACTCCTCGAAGCGGCGAATAAGACGGGCACGAGCGACTTGTACAAAACGTTCGCCGATTACTGGGACAGTAAGATAAGCATTCGAGTGTTGGGCAATACGCTCACCACTGATGCGAAAGAGAAGGGCACACAGGCCCTAGGAACTGTGCACAAGGAGGAGGAGAACGAGATGAACGACGACGACCGCGATTTCATTCTCGATATCCTCAATTATCAGATGCGCGATATCTTCGCCGCACTGGGCTTCAACGTCGAGGGCGGAGAGTTCGTTTATGCAAAAAAGGATAAGGTCGACACGATGAAGCAGATAGACATCGTGCAGAAATGTGCGGCCCTCGGCTTGCCCATCGACGACGATTATCTATATGAGACCTTTGGTATTACCCGCCCGGAGAACTACGACGAGCTGAAGGCGAAGAAGGAAGAGGAGAGGGCCGCTCTTCGCGCTCAACTTGAGCAAGCGCAGCAGACGGGTGACGAACCACCTGTTAAGCCTGCCCCCAAGCCTGTAGCACCCAGTAACGCCCTACGGCGTTTTTTTGGCCTGGCCCCGTTAACAAGCGGGGCGAACCACTATGCTTAATAGACTCCCTCTACTACGGCTCAGGGCAGTGTAAATGCCACGGGCATATCCGTAACGCCGGTTCCGGAGTGTCTTTCCCTGCCGGAGTTATGGATGACTTTCTGCATAAGGTCTACGACGGCTTCGATACCTCCGGCGAGATAGAGCCGCGCATGTGGCGCGAAGTACTGCGTACAATGAACGAAGCGGCGGCACAAGGGCTCGCTGATGGTCGCTACCGGCCAAAGCATAACGATGCGTTCCTACACGCCATGCGGCACGGTAACGAGGTGTTTTCTGCGTTCAAGGTGCACGCGATGGGCGAGGCTATGGCGGAAAAACTGCACGATTCGAACGGTAATCTAAAATCATTTGAACAATGGGTGAATGATGTTCGAGACATCTCGTCGCACCACGTCGGAGCATGGTTACGCACCGAATATGACACAGCCGTGCTACGCGCTCACGCGGCGGCCGACTGGCAGGAGTTCGTCGCAAATAAGGACATCATGCCTAATCTGCGTTGGATGCCTACCACGTCGCCGAACGCTGACGCATCACATAAGGCGTATTGGGAAGCCGGGCTTACACTGCCCGTAGACCATCCGTTTTGGGCAGCACATCACCCGCAGGACAGGTGGAACTGTAAGTGTTCGCTCGAGGCGACTGACGAACCTGTAACGCCCGCGCCGGTCGTGGAGGATATTCCTAAACCGCAAGCGCAGCGAGGGCTCGACAATAATCCGGGCCAGGATGGGCATCTTTTCAATGATTCACACCCGTACTTTCCGGATAAGTGCGCTAACTGCCCGTTCTATAAGCCGGGGGTGAGAGGAAGACTAAAGGTGGCGTTTTGGAATCATAAAAAGAACTGCTTCAATTGTTCGCACATCAATAACGCTATAGACGAAAAGTCTGCTCTCATAAAGAGTCGCAGACAAGAGTACCAGCAGCTGAAAAAAGATGAGAATTATCGCGATGTTAAGTTCGATAAGAAGACGGGTGGACTGAGGGCTACACACGTTGGACATATAACTCACGAGGGGCCGAAGGCTGAACGTTTCTTCAACGGTCTAACATCTACAGAACTTGAGAACGAATGCGTAAACGAGCTTTTCAAAATTGGTAAAAAGGTGATACTTCGCGACGAAACGAAGAAAAAGCACGGACAATACCTAACCTCGCTTGATATAGAAGTAGATGGAACTATAATGGATATACGTTCCGTTACAGGAAAAGGGTGGTATTCTAACATCTTCGTAAATAAAAACAATCAACTACACAGATTCAACGCCCGCGAAGACGTGAGCGAGAAAGCGGATAGTCTATGCTTGTATTTCCACGACCCTTCGCTCTACGATGAGAAGAAAATGATAAAATCTATAAACTTCTTCAGATACCGTCGGGACAACAACGGGAAACTGCTTGAAAAGCAACTCAAGCATGTACATTGTGTAATAAGAGGAACTGGTGAGATGCTCACCTTTGAGATATAAAAAAAGTCGGGTGCTTCCGAAAAGCCCCCCGACGCCGAATCCTAACAAGCCATTACGGCGGTTAAGACGCTGCAAATATATAAAAATATTTCGTTTAGATAAAATCAAACAATAATGGACTCTCGACAAATAGCCAGCATAATTCTTCGTGCTCCGAAAGAGGTAGAGCGTGCTCTAAGCGACGAGCTGCCCCGTAAGGCGGCCATCATATCGAAGAATCATTTCCGACAAAACTTCCGCGAGAGTGGCTTTGTGGATGGCGGCCTACGCCCATGGAAGCGAACCCGGCGCCAGGAGACTGGAGATGACCGAGGCCCGCTCACCTCTCGACGCAATCACCTAATGAATAGTATCGACGCCGTGCCTGCGCCAGGGCAGGTTATAGTAACGAACCCCGTGCCATATGCAGCTATTCACAACGAGGGAGGAACGGTGAATACTCACCCCACCGTTACGCCGAAAATGCGCAAAATGGCGTGGGCGAAGGTGTATTCTCTCGCCGGTGTACGCGGTAAAGGCAAGCTGCCGAAGAACCTACCGGAAGTCGCCGAAAAGTGGCGAGCACTGGCCCTGACAAAGAAGACGAAGCTCAACATAACAGCGCGTATTCCGAAACGACAGTTCATCGGCTCAAGCGCGGAACTGCGCGAAAAGATAAATAATATCATCACCGACAAACTAACACAGATAAGCAATGGAATCACTTCTCGTTAATCTCATCGATCGAATCGCCCGGGAATTGCCATGGGCACGCACCGTGGATGAAGACTACGGTCAGCTAGAAGCTCTCGACAACGAGGATACAGATATGTACCCGCTCACCTTTCCGGCTATCCTCATAGACTTGCCGGGTACAGATTGGAGCGACACCGGCCGCTGGGGGCAGCGCGGGACATGTGAGGTGCGTGTACGACTCCTCCTCGACTGCTACGACGATACGCACGCCGGCAGTCAGACCGTAGATCGCATCATAGAGCGCGAGGAGAAAAGAAAAGCCCTGCACGCATTGTTGCAGGGCTATAGGGCTAATGAGGAAGGGGCTCTAGTGCGTACCAGCTCGAAGTTCTTCACATTCAATCACGGCATCAAAGTATACGAGGCGACTTACACCTGTGCGACGTCGGAGTCTACTCGGGAAACAGTGATAGCTGGGAAGCCGACGATTTCGATTGACGCGAGGTTCTGAAGCCGAAGTAACGGCTCTTCTTTACAATGTGCCCATCGACCGTCGCACCTTCCATAATCATGCGCTTAACTATGCGCAGTGTGGTTGCCTCGCTTAAGAAAAACTCTTCATAGGCCAGCTTATGGATAGTGTCATCGAAGCGCAGACGCTGCACCTCCGACCAATAGTAATAACGCTCGAATAGCTTCTTGTCGCGCTCATTAATTAGTTCTCTGTTTCTTCCCTTTTTCGACATTTTTCTCCCCGTTGATGTAAGACAGTGTGCGTGAATATTTCACACGCGGTTGATAATGTGCAAAATTACAAAAAATCCCTGTAAACATATTGCTTACAGGGACTTCTAATTATATTATACTTTTATGCAACATTCACGCCGCAGCAGTCTTTTAAGATAGCTTTCAACATCCATACCATGTTGTAGAGGTTATCGCTATCCTTCTGGGCGATGCAGCTATCAGCGGCAAGTGCCCTGTTGTATAACTGTATGCTGTCAAGCAACGCTTGTACCATATCAGTAGCATAGCCAGATTCAAGCATATTGAATAGTTCCGAGTATTTAGCCATGACTCTACTACTCTGAGAAATTCAACGTCAGTTCTTTACCGCTCTCTACTTTCTTACTGGCACTTAAAAGAAGTTGTACGCCCAGCAACGTCGTGAACCATCCTGGGTTCGTCATACCGAAGAGTAGAATCTTTTGAGTAATGTTACACTTAGCGCTCAGTCGACGAACGCTCTGTGAACTCTCTGTGCGGCTACCAATGCACCGGAACACATCGTTGATGCTATACCACTTCACGCCCTCGCTCTCTACCATGCGGACTTCGCCACCCATAAACTTAAAACTCTCGTAGGGGACATCACGCAGGTCAAGAAAGCCACCGGCCATCCGGCTTTTCATCGTTTCATACCTGCCTGTCTTTCTGATGGTCGGCAATACTTCGCCCGTTACCCATTTGCGGAACTTCTTGGCCTCGGGTTTGCGGCTCTGGAAGATTAAATGATATAGGCCGGACTCATTGGTTGCAGTAAACTGTTGTTTGCCACCAAGGGTGTCCACTAATACCGACCCCCTTTCGTCTTCATCAAGTCTTGATATTGCATCACGGTGCTTTTCAATACCAAGAACTTGGCACACGTCTTTAGCCACGAACCAAGGTTCGTTGTTAATCACTTGTACACGGATAGGTGTACTTTCCTTCTCATTGAAGTTGAATACTTGCAAGCCCGTAGCTTGCGCACTGTTGTTGTTTAACATAACTGATAAATTTTGAACATTGGCGGTTTAAAAAACGGTGCGCCACTTCCCGCTGTTCAAGTCTTATCAGATGACCGACACAGCCATTACAACTGTATCACGGGGTTAGCGCGCCGATATAGTATGATGTTTCACACTTGGGCATAAAAAATGCCCGTATGCAGCGCACCGGACGAACCTAATCGCCATCTGATTAAAACTTGAACGCTGCAAAGATATATTCTTTTTATAAACCGCCAACGCTTTGGCGAAAATTATACTAACTTCTAAATCGTGCTTAACTTTCGGTCATTCCTAACGGAATGCTTCGCCAAGCGCCGTTAAGGTCTTTTAGCTCGGCCTTAATGAATTGCTTGCTCACCTCAGGCTGATAGCTTTCTTCTATGATGCGCACACCTTCTAAGAACCGCTCGTTGCCCGTCTCTTCGGCTACTCTTCGCAGTTGAACGATGCGCGAAGCCTTGAGCGTGCCTTTCGCATCACGAGAGAGTAGGCGCAGAACCATTCTTACTAACGACTTCGTTTTCTCGTCTTTTGCCAGGCTTTCTATGTACTCTTTTACGATAGCGATGCCGTCCTCGACAGTGTCGCGATAGCCGTCCGTAACATACACACCAAGAATGATGCGCTTCGTGCCTGAGCTGTTGGTGAACGTGTGACTGCGCTGATTGTCGGGCATGTTGGTCTTTATTAGGCTCTTCTTAAGCTCGATAATAGCCTTAAAGTTGTCCAAAACTTTCTGTTTACTGTCCGAGATAATTTTGCTGGTAGCCTGCAGTATAGGCAGGCTATTTTCCAGTTCCTCATCTACCATCTGCTTGTACATTTCGCGGTCGGCGCGTGCCTTTGCTTCTGCCTCGCGAGCCTTTTCCACTTTCCTGAAAGCCTCGAACCGGGCTTTCTCGTCGGCTGTCATTTCAACAGCCACCATTGTCTTTTCTTCCATTGTTCTTTATTTTGTTAAATGAATTATTCATATTTATGAACACGAACGACACCTCGTTGGGTCTTTCTTTGTCTTCGTGTTGCTTGATTCCGCCCTTGCGGTGAATGATGCGCAGCTTCGTAGCCAGCGCCTCGAGTTCCTCCGTGCTCAGCTTACAGAACCGCTTCCCGGCGATGCGCGGATGCATACAGAAGGCGTCTACTCGAGCCCAGTTGGTTGTGTCGACTCCTATCAGCTGCATTAACTTCAGCGCTGCACTGCGACGCATCCGGAGTTCGTGCCTGATTGATTCACGAATCTTGTACTGATCTGTCGTACGCTCCATGTCGTCGCACAGGGCTTTGTACTCGCGGGGCGAGAGGTCGCGAAGACTATCAGTGCGGCCACTGGTGTAATTATATACCAGCGCTTTTCTGTCAGCGCCCGGCAAGAGCTTTAGTAGCGTGAAGAACCGGGAAAAGTTTCTAATATCGTTACTCATATTTTTTCTGCCTTTTTTTGATTAAAATAGACTCAATTGGTCACCACGTTGACGGACAATCTCTAACCAACACCCTGGAGTGTTTATAATCTGCAGACTTATCGGATCTATGTAGTCGAACACGAAAGGGCCTTTATTACTGATTTTGTCTCGAGGTTGCACTAATATTGCCCGAATATGGCAATGCTCCCTCGTAGACGTTTTAGGAAGATCTGTTAACCATGTCGAGCGAGAGCACTTGCAATTATCAATCATATTAACCACCTGATATACCCGTCCTTCGTAGTATTCTTCGCGTCCTCTCCAGTGTACTTTGAACTTGTCGCCAGGGTGAATCATTTCCGCCGCCTCCCACTACTCCACATTATTGTTATCATAGCGTCGAGAACACCGCTACCCTTACATACTGGGCACTTTTTCTCTATGCAGTCACCTGGAAGATATACGTCGCGGTCATATAGAACTCCCTCCCCATCGCAGTACTCGCAGGGGTGTCCCTTGCTTTCGACATGGCAAATCATATTACCTCCGGGAGTCATGTTTTCGGGGTGTATCTCTATAAAACGTCTCTCTCTAATCATACCTGTTGTTTTCTTTTCCCATT
>ERZ773067.103-NODE-103-length-55672-cov-8.390276_pt1 | contig 55672 bp, 63 predicted proteins | sample MGYA00580622_ERZ773067 | MGnify/ENA primary metagenome ERZ773067 (study PRJEB29015, sample SAMEA2737998) | human oral metagenome | biome: human oral; feature: human-associated habitat; material: dental | place: China | collected 2113 ...
TTTTCAATTCGTTAACTTCCAGAACTGTCAATTTGGTCAGTTCTTCAGCCAATTTCTTAATATCAGCCATGATATATCTCCTTAGATTATTAATTGGTTATCATCTCGAGTTATTCAATCTTCAACGTCTCCTCTTTTCGCGCCGGGCGCCTCCAGGGGCGCTCGGGCTGCAACGCTTTACCGGAGACTTATGAAGACCGAATAACTCGAGATGATTGATTGCTAAACTTAAGCCGCAGCTTTGGCTTCGATGCCGTCCAGTAAGCCGTGCAAGTTGCCGCCCAGCGCGCCCACGGTGTCGTGGACTGGTGAGAGCAATTGTGCCACCACTTCGGCGATGAGCTGGTCTTTGCTTGGTAGACCCGCCAGTGCCTTGATGTCAGCTTCGTTGATACTCAAGCCTTCGCCCGAGAAGCCACCGGCCAATTGCAGTGCTGGATGTGTCTTTGCAAACGTGTCCAAAACTTTCGCTGGCATGACCTCGTCTTCGGCGCTAATGGCGTAAACCAGCTGGCCAACCAGAAGGTCAGTTTCAGTTTCTTTGTAGGTGTCAATGCCCTGCAGCGCTACGCGCACCAAGCGGTTTTTAACCACCTTGATGACGACATTTGCCTCGCGAGCAGCCTTGCGCAGTTCTTGCAATTCAGCCACGCTCAGACCCTGGTACCGTGCAAATGCCGTACCCTTGGCGTCTTTCAGAAGCTCTGTTAGTTCAGCAACCAAAGTTTGTTTTTTATCGCGTGAAATTGCCATAAAAATCCTTTCTTTGATTGAGTTAATTTGTTATGTGCCAATTTGTTAACGTGCGGTAATGGAGAATCAAAAAACGTCTTTGATTCTCGCATTACCAAAGACGTCAAATAAAACTGTTAGTTTCATCCCTCGGCGGCATTTTTACATCTGTTTTTATACAAATCGCCACTGTCTTTGGTAATGTTCTCTAAAATTGTAGCAGAAATGACAACGGGATGCAAGAGCTAAGAGGAAATTTCTTCGAGTGCATACTGTATAAGCGCTGCCTCTCCTTGCCTTTTATAAAGACGTCGCAACCTTTTGAGCTCTGGAGGTGTTAATCCTCCCCACATGCCGTAGTCGGTAAGTTCTGGATTTTCAATAGCAAACTTCAAGCATTCTCTGCGCACTGGGCAGGCATTGCATATGTCTCGAGCCTCCTCTGTGGCTTTTGTTTTTTCTTTTCCTCTAAGTTCGTCTGTAAAAAATAGATAGTCGGCTATACCGTTTTTAAGACTTGCGCATTTAGCGTTGTTTATCCAGGAAGTGTCGGCTGTCATGATTTATTATTCTATAATAATATTGCTATAAAATCAAATCGTATATAAAAATACCCCGATTCCTCAGGGTATTTGCTTGTCCTTATGAGTCTATAATGAGGACTCGACCTTTATGCCAGGACCCATGGTTGTTGTGATAGCAACGCTCTTGACGTAAATACCCTTAAGGCTGGATGGTTTTTGGGCGTTCAGGCTGGCGAGGAAAGCGCGGGTGTTTTCCGCCAGTTTGTCGGCGCCAAATGACACTTTACCAACTGCCAAGTGGACAATAGCCTGCTTGTCGACGCGGTACTCGACCTTGCCGGCTTTGGCTTCGGACACAGCCTTGGCGACGTCGGTAGCAACGGTGCCGGACTTTGGATTTGGCATCAAGCCGCGTGGGCCGAGCAATCGGGCATACTTGCCAAGCTTTGGCATATACTGCGGCGTTGCGACCAAGATATCAAAGTTCAATTCTTCCTTGTCCAGCTGCTTCAGAAATTCCTCGTCGCCGATGATGTCTGCGCCGGCTTTCTTAGCGGCGGCATGTTCGGTTTCCGGTGCGAACACCGCCACGCGAACATCTTTGCCGGTGCCGTGCGGCAGTGCTACGGTCGAGCGGACGTTCTGGTCGGCTTGGCGCGGATCAACGCCCAGGCGAACATGGATTTCAACGCTGGCGTCGAATTTGACCGGGCTGGTCTCAGTCGCCAGTTTTAGCGCTTCGTCAAGACTGTACAGTTTATTTTTCTCAATCTTCTTCGCAGCCTCTTGGTATTTCTTGCCGCGGCGCTCCAGGCGCGGACGCGTGATCGGCTTCGGGCCTTTCTTTACATGCACTTCGGCGTCGTCAGACTGCGGCGTGGTGTCGCCGGCTTCTTTACGAGCTTCCTTTTCGGCTTTCTCGGCAGCCTCGTCAAGGGCTTTTTGGCTGCGCTTACCAGCCTTGGCGACGACGGCCTCGCGCTCGGCGATGACGTCTTTGTCTTTAGTTTCGTGCGGCTTGCTGCTCTCAGGTGTGCCTGATTCAGCTTCGGCAATTGCCACCTCAATCTCAGCGATAGTATTCTTGTCGCTGACCGTTAGTTGTAGTTCTGCTGCTTTTTCTAGCAACTCGGCTTTCTTGGCCATACTAATCCTTTCTGTGGTACAAGCGGCGACTCGCGACTTCTCGGGGCGAATCTACCTCCCAGCATTGATTTGATGATGGTCAATTATAGCATATTTGCGGCAATAGAGACAATGTATTTGCTATTTGAAGATAGATATTATATAACTTAAGAATGAGTGAGTTTCAATCGAATACAAATAGGGGGGTGACGGTAGTTTTAACGGAATCGTAGATGGTGTAAATCCTTTTCAGCGTAACCTTAGAATACCGGAGCGGTGCATTAAGTGCCCGGTGGTGTTGTCCTTATTGGAGACGCTTGGCAGGGGTGCCGCCATAACAGATGCGTTGACACAGCTAGCTTTAGACGAAGGTCTGTTAGCTAGCTCTGGCTGTGAAGCTATTCAGGATATTGCTAAAGCTACTGGAGAGGATCAGGCAGAGGTTATAGGAAAGATAGCTAAGGTTGTCGGCAATCTTGCAGTAGAACAGCTAGAGGCCCTGGATGAAGCTACTAGAGAAGCTCAAGAACTTATTGACCAAGCAACTTATGGCTGTGAGGGGCCCGTAATAACTGTAGGATCCGGGCGAGGTCAAGATATTAGAGTTATAGTATGTAACAGCCCCAAGATGGACGGCTTAGCCGGATATAGTAATTCAGGAGAAAATGTCACTGTGCGTCGCGACAATGCGACTACACGTCGTAGCTAATCTTTAGCTTCCCTGGACCGTCTTAACGATGTACCCATTTTTTGCTAAACTAGTAACATGGATATAACAATTACAGACATACAGGCAAGGCAAATTTTAGACTCACGCGGCAATCCGACGGTTGAGGCAGATGTGACTCTGAGTGATGGTTCTTTTGGACGGGCGGCGGTGCCGTCAGGTGCAAGTACGGGGTCATTTGAGGCAGTCGAGTTAAGAGACGGCGAATTGGCCTTTGGCGGCAAGGGCGTGCTTCGGGCGGTTGATAATGTTAATACTGAAATCGCTCGGGTCTTAAAAGGAATGAGTCCGTTTGATCAGACGGCAATTGATGAAAAAATGAAGGAGTTGGATGGTACGCCAAATAAGGCGCGCTTGGGGGCTAATGCGATTTTAGCGGTGTCGTTGGCGGTGGCGAAGGCCGTGGCAAAATCACGCGACGTGGAGCTATATCAATATGTCAATCACCTGGCGGGTCGTCCAGCAATGTCTTTACCAATGCCGATGATTAACGTGATGAATGGTGGCCAGCATGCGCTCGGCGCGACTGATTTTCAGGAGTATATGATCATTCCGACTAGCGCGGCGACGTTTGCTGACGCGGTTCGGATGAGCGCAGAAGTGTTCCATGTTTTGGCGAAAATACTGAAAGATGAGGGCTATCCAACGACAGTTGGTGATGAAGGCGGTTATGCACCGCATGTCAGAAATGGTAATATGGAGCCGATTTTGCTATTAACGCGAGCGATTGAGCAGGCTGGCTATAAATTGGGCGTGGACTTTGGATTTGCGCTGGATGTGGCGGCAAGCGAGCTGTATAAAGATGGCAAATATAATCTGTTGACTGAGCATCGAGTGCTGTCGGCTGATGAGATGATTCGCACGTACAAAGCGCTGTTGGGGCGCGTGCCAGTGCTTTCGATTGAGGATGGGCTGAACGAAGAGGCCTGGGAAGATTGGGAGAAAATGACAGCAGATTTGGGTCATTTTGCACAGCTGGTCGGAGATGATCTCCTGGTGACGAATGTCGAGCGATTGAAGCGCGGAATTGAGGAGAAAGCTGGTAACGCTATCTTAATTAAACCAAATCAAATCGGCACACTGACCGAGACTATTCAGGCTGTTTTAATGGCAAAGGATGCTGGATGGAATACCGTAATGAGCCATCGGTCGGGCGAAACTGAGGATGTGACGATTTCTCATTTGGCAGTTGGACTGGGTACGGGTCAGGTTAAGACTGGTTCGATGTCGCGCTCGGAGCGAATTGCCAAATATAATGAGCTGTTGAGAATTGCGGAAAAGCGTCCAGATTTGGAGATTGCCCATCCGTTTGTGAAATAATTTTTAAAAAGACTTCCCTGATGTGTTTTGACGGGAAGTTTTTTATTGATAATTATTTTCTTATAAATTCAATTTTACCACACTCACGGATGCGGATAATTTGCGACCGTTTTACTCCTGTTATGTCTCCGGAATCAACGTAGATGGCGACGGATTCATGGAAGTAATTGACCGCTTCGTTGATATTTTTTGCAGGTTTTTGACCAGAGGGATTGGCGCTGGGGGCGGCTAGATAACCAACTTTCTGAATTAATTCCGATAGCAGTGATTTTGGTACGACGCGAAATGCCAGTGTGCCGTTAATATGTGGTATATGCGGCAAGAAATCAGGAGACACGTTCACGATAATTGTTGTTGGGCGTTCTGTGGCTAGTTTTTGGTATTTTTCTTGCATATGTGGTGTCAGCCCGGGAATATCGGTAATGTCAGAGGCGAGGACGATGACAGATTTGCTCAAGGGTCTTTGCTTGACTTTATATAATCTCTCAATCGCCTTCTTCGACCCAGCCCGAGCCAGCACGCCATAAATAGTGTCGGTTTTAGCGATGATTAGCTGGTCAGATTGGAGAGCTGAGATAACTGCACTGTCTAAAATATTTTCTACAATCATTTTTCAAATTTTACCATAAAAATAACCCCGACAGATTCGGGGCTATTCTCCTTTTCAAATTAGTCGACGATTTCTACGCCCATTGAGCGAGCTGATCCAGCGACAACTTTCATTGCGCCTTCAATGTCAATTGCGTTCAATTGGTCTTTTTTCGCCTCAGCAATTTCTTGTAATTGCGCGTGAGTAAGCTTACCTACCTTATCGACGTGCGGCTTACCGCTTCCCTTTTGGATGCCAGCCTTTTCACGAATCATATCGTCAACTGGCTGTCCAAGCGAATTCCAAGTGAAAGTTCGATCTTCGTAAACTTGGATATGAACAATCACATCCTTACCCATCATGTCTTTAGTGGCGTCGTTGAATGGATTGATAAAGTCCATCATATTTAGCCCCCACTGACCGAGCGTTGAACCAACTGGAGGTCCGGCAGTGGCCCGACCTGCTGGAATGCGCAATTTCAAATTGCCAATAATTTTCTTTGCCATAATTCTTCCTTATAGTTTGTAGTGCGTAACTCGATTATTATAGCGAAAAAATCGCTAAAACGCAAGTTAAACTTTCTTTACCTGGAGTGCGTCCAGCTCTACTGGCGTGTCGCGGCCGAACATGCTGACCATAACTTTCAGCGTACCCTTAGAGGCGTCAATTTCGCTAACTGCGCCGTCAAAGCCCTTGAACGGCCCGTCAATAATTGAAACAACTTCGCCTTCTGAAAAGTCAATTTGATGCTTTGGCTCTTCGACGCCCATGCGTTTTTTAATCTTGGCAATTTCTTTTTCAGAAACTGGCGTTGGCGTGGTGTCGGCGCCGACAAATCCGGTCACGCCTGGCGTGTTGCGGATGATATACCAAGTTTCATCGGTTAGCTTCATTTCTACCAGGACGTAGCCTTGGAAAATCTTCGCCTCGATGATTTTGCGCTTGCCGTTCTTAATTTGGATTTGCTTTTCCTTCGGCACCATAACGTCAAAAATCTTGTCGGCCATATCGACGCCGTTGATGCGTTGGCGGATTGATTCGGCAACTTTTTCTTCATAGCCAGAGTAGGTATGGATTGCATACCACTGTCGGCTGTCGTCATATCGTTTTGCGCTCATGTAAAACTCCTTTTTACTTCAAAATTTGATTAAAGCCCCAGTTAAAAGCGGCGTCAAGTAATAAGATCAGAACAATAAACACTGCAGTAAAAACAATCACAGCTGCGGTCATCGCCCAAGTGGCTGAGCGGGTTGGCCAGCGTACTAGTTTCAGTTCTTTCCAAGCACCCTTAAAATAACCAGTCAATGTTCCCCGATCGCTGGTTTTCTTGGCCATTTTAGTGGCTGGTGATGTGACTTTTGATTTTGTTTTGGTGGCTTTTTTTACAGTAGTTTTTTCTTTTTTTGGCGCGTCGTCAGTAGCTTTAATCCGACGAACCGTGGTTTTGCTGCTTGCCTTGCCTTTCTGTGCCATATTTTCTCCCAATTTAAAAAGTCTGTTTTTCACAGACTGTCAATAGTTATTGTAATCTATCCAAGCGAAAATAGCAAGCTGACTCAGATTTACCCACTGTCATTTCTTAAACTCCTTTAGCTTAAACCCGAAAGTCGAGCCATGGTTCAGTCGACTTTCCACTTCAATTTTACAGCCTAGCTTTTTCGCTAATTTTGCCGAAACATATAGTCCTAGTCCTGTACCCTTAGTCTCACGAGTACGGTAATCTTCAGCACGGTAAAACTTGTCAAATATTTTTCCTATGTCAGCTTTACTAATGCCAATTCCCGTATCAATTACCTTAAAAACTATTTCGCCAGTTTTATTCTTTTTTATAGATAGCGTTACAGAACCTTTTGGTGTGTAGCGAATAGAATTGGTGATGAAGTTTTGGATTAGCTCTTCCAGATAAAGCCGCGAGGCCTTGACAGACCCGAGACGTCCGCCAATATCGAGATTAAATGCCAAGCCTTTCTCTTCTGCTTGTGGCGAATATTCGGAGTTTATCTGAGCAGCAAGTTCTGTGATATTGATAATTTCTGTTTCATCAGCGATTCCCCGCTCGGCCCGTGACAGTGTACTAAGGTCATTAACCATCCGCGCTAAGAATAAGATTTGCTTATGAGATTCATCAATAGCTTCGGGAATTTTCTTCATCATATTATGCTCAATGAGCAGTTTGGCATTACTGAGCGACCCTTCGGCAATGGTGATTGGAGTGCGTAACTCGTGGCTTACCACGCTGATAAATTCATCGCGCTCTTCTTCCAGGCTTTTCATTTTTGTGATGTCGCGCAGAATCAGCACGTAGCCATCGGGCGTCATTTTATCACCGCCCTGAACTGGAGCAAACGTCACTTCCAAGCGTACGTAATCTTTATCGTCAATTGGCATAATAATATCATCACGTTGGCGAATCGTTGAAGATTTGGTCAGCTCCTTAAAAACGTCAATTGGCTTTTTATTGGTTGTCTCTAAGTTTAGCACCTGACTGATATGCTCGCCGTCGATGTCGTTGTTTGTGTCAATTAGGTTAAGCGTCGCTGAATTATAGGTGTTGATAATGCCGTGCTCGTCGGTACTGAGGATCGCATCAGTAATATTATTGATAAGCGTAATCATTCTTTGGTGCTCACTAATGCTTCTGCGTTTGCCTTCATCGGCAGCCTTGCTATCAATTCGTGCCAGCAATTGATGTAAAATAACCGTTATACTACCTAAGATAATACTAAGAATAACCAACAAAATAATGAACACCCACATGGCTTAAGTATAGCATAAGCAAATCTATTTCTATACGTGCGGGGAGTGTTTTTTTAGCTCATTGCGGTGGATTTTATAATGCGGGTCAAACTTTGCGACTTCTGCCCAAAACCTTGTCGAGTGGTCCATATGTCTGGTGTGGCACAATTCGTGAATGATAACATAATCAATAAGCTCAAACGGCAAATTCATCATACCAATGTTCAAGCTAATCGTTCCTGACGAAGAACAGCTCCCCCAGCGGCTTGAGGCGTGGGTTATTTTACAACGAGAAAACGAAAAGTCGTGTTGTTGAGCTAAGAAAGATAAGCGCCTGGGTAGATATCCTTTTGCTTCTTTTCGGAGAGCAACGAGGATTTTATCGCGGATTAGTTGCTGGTTGGCGACAGATTCGATTTGTTCGGACTGGTTAATTTCTGCGATGATTTGTGTACCAAGGATTTTTACGCTGGAGGGCTTGGGCGTTGGCTGGATTAGGAGATGGTGGCTTTTGCCAATCTGTTGATTTTTTATGTAGGAAAAATTCACTTGGTGTTTGGAGACTAGCTCGCGAATTTGTTTGCGCGAGGTTTTAACAAGCGTTTTCGCGGCGATCATTGGTGCGTAAAGTGGCATAGTAACGCGTAGACGACCATCTGGAGCAATCTTCAGGCTGATATTTTTTGCCAGACTTTGTCGTTTGACGACAATTTCTCCGAATTCTGGATCGGTGATGACTGGCATGACTATCCTATGCTAATACGATTGGCGACAGCGCGGCGTGGTGTCTCAGGACGGCTGGCGCTGAGCTGCTTGAGGACGGTGCGCGCTTGGGTACTAAAAGTGTGGCGACCACTAATGACAATATACGATTCGCTGCTGTGTGGCGCGGAAAATTGCTTTAATCGGCGGTCGAAGGAATCATCGTTTCCGTTATATACTTTTATCCAGCGTCGTTTGGCGGTTGCAGAGTCGGTTTGCACCCACACGAAAAGGACTTTATAGCCATATTCTCTTGCCAGGCGACTAATACGCATGCGGTTGTTGCGTTGATCGGTCGCGCCGTCTAAGATTATTGTTTGTTTGGTTTTTAAAAATTCTTCTAAGATTGCTAATGTTGCATCTGAGGTGGTTTTTGTGTCATCAGTGAAAACCTCAAACTGGCGAGAACTTACGACAGGAGCATTAAAAATCTTTGCAAATTCTACCGCAAATTGTGTCTTGCCTGAACCTGGCGCACCAACCATGGCAATGATATGAGGAAGCGAAGGTGATAGAGGTTTCATATGGAGAAATTATAGCAGATTTTTGACTAATAAAAAAGATTCCCTTTTTTGTGAGAATCTTGGCAGGAGTGGAGGGACTCGAACCCCCGACACCTGGTTTTGGAGACCAGTGCTCTAGCCACCTGAGCTACACTCCTATGACGTACATTTTAACACGAATTTGCCTTGTCGCAAACGCTAAAATTGTGAAAAATAAAAATTTCGTGAAAAAAATACCAAAATCCCTTGAAAAAACATAAGCGTCGTCCTACAATGAAAACAGAGATGAAGATTTTAATGCTTGGGTGGGAACTTCCTCCGCACAATAGCGGCGGACTCGGTGTGGCTTGCTATCAGATGTCGAAAGCTCTCGCAGCCCAAGGCGCTGATATTGATTTTATTGTTCCATATAGAGCGCAGCATCCAGGAATTGATTATATGAATGTCTATTCGGCAACCCCATTGCCACCAGATTATTATGATTTGGGTGCTTATAATAACGGTTCGCCAGAAGATCGGGAAAACGCTCAGGATGAACATGGACTTTCTCCAATGCGTGCTGTCCAGCGTCGTTATGGTAAATTTGTTCGGAAATTTGTCCGGAAACATCGTCCTGATGCAATTCATGCGCATGATTGGCTAACGATGGAGGCTGGGATGATTGCAAAGGAAGAAACTGACGCGCCGCTGATTGTGCATGTGCACGCGACAGAGTTTGATCGCTCGGGTGAGCAGTTGGGTAACCCTATGGTGCATGAAATTGAACAGCAGGGCTTATTGATGGCGGATCGGATTATTGCTGTGAGTCAACTTACGAAGGAGATAATTGTTAAAAATTATCATATTCCGCCAGAAAAAATTGAAGTGGTTTATAATGCGATTGATTTGGCTGACTTGCCACCGCACAAATATGATACTAGCACCTATAGGTATTTGGAAGAGTTAAAGCATGATGGTTATACGGTCGTAGGCGCATTGACCAGATTAACGGTCCAGAAAGGTTTGACATATTTTGTGCGGGCCGCAGCTAAGGCGCTCAGTAAGTATGAGAAAATTGTCTTTGTGTTGTCTGGTAATGGTGAGCAGCGCGATGAATTAATTGAGCTAGCGGCGGATTTGGGGATTAGCGATAAAGTGATTTTTACTGGCTTTGTTCGCGGAAAACAATGGCGTGATATTTATTGTTTACTTGACGTTTTTGTGATGAGTTCGGTATCGGAACCTTTTGGCCTGACAGCTCTAGAGGCGGCACACCACGACACAGCGCTGTTGATTAGTCGCCAATCTGGTGTCGGTGAGGTGCTGAATAATATCATGCGATTTGATTATTGGGATGTGAATAAGCTTGCGGATGAAATTGTTAATATTGCTGAATCCCCCGCCCTCCAGCAGTCTTTGAAGCAAAACGTCAAACATGAATATGCGAAAATCTCTTGGCAAGATGCAGCAAGGCGGTGCTTGAAGTTATATAAAGGAGCAATGACATGAATAAATCTCGAGGCATAACTTTATACTTACACGTACATCAACCATGGCGAGTGCGCGAGTATAGTGTTTTTGACACAGCTTGGCGACATGACTATTTTTCTGGTGGCCAAAATCCAGCTCAAGATAATCAAAAAATATTCCAGAAGGTTGCGGAAAAATCATATTTGCCAATGAATGCCCTGCTTGAGAAATTACTGAAAAAATACCCTGACTTTAAATTGTCGCTCAGCTTTAGTGGTACGTTTTTAGAGCAGGCCGAGCAGTTTAATTCTGAAGTGTTAGAAGGTTTCAGGCGTTTGGTGAAAACCGGTCAAGTGGAGATTTTATCAAGCCCTTATCATCACAGTCTGGCATTTTTCTATTCACGCAAGGAATTTGAAAGGCAGATTGAACTTCATCGCTGGAAAATTCGTGAGGTTTTTGGTGCAGAGACGCGTGTATTAGCAAACACAGAATTGGCGTATAGTGATGATTTGGCCAAATGGGCGGAGCGATACGGCTTTAATGGTGTGTTGGCTGAAGGCTGGGACCCGATTCTAAATTGGCGTAGTCCTAATTATGTCTATCGGCCGATTGGTACGGAGAAAATTGGACTACTACTTAAGAATTATCGATTGAGCGATGATTTGGCGTTCCGATTCGGTAACCGAAAATGGGTTGACTGGCCATTGACTGCAGATAAATTTAATACGTGGGTAACTGATTCTGTTCGTTATGCACCGCTGCTTAATTTGTTCATGGATTATGAAACATTTGGTGAACATCAATGGGCAGAGTCTGGTATTTTTGACTTTTTCGAAGATTTTGTTGGCAAGTGGCTAAGCGTGGCTGGAAATACTTTCTATACTGTCAGTGAAGCTCTGGCGGCTAATGCGCCGGCGGGCGAGATTAGTATGCCATCACCGGTAACCTGGGCAGACTCTGAGCGAGATTTAACGGCCTGGAATGGCAATAGTCTGCAGAGAGAGGCCTTGCGATATGTTTATGAACTGCAGGATGAAGTTCTGAAAAGTAGCGATGAGGCGCTGATTGATGACTGGCGAAGATTACAAACTTCTGACCACTTTTACTACATGGGGACTAAGTGGTTCACTGATGGCGACGTACACGCTTACTTTAGTCCGTATAATTCACCGTATGACGCGTTTTTGTACTACATGAATGCTATTCGTGATATGCGTTCGCGGCTGCGAAAATAGGAATATCTTCTTGGGCAATAAAAAACTCCCTTTGGATTTGAGGGAGTTCTCTGGTGATTTCAGTAAGATTAGCTTTTACGAGCCTTAACTTCGTTACGACCGAGATTCTTCTTTGTCTCGGTGTAGGTTGCGTGCTTTCTCGCAATTGGGTCGTACTTTTTCAATGTCAATTTTCCCTGACCTTTGGTAGTACGATTTTGGGTATTAACAGTGGTGTAGTAAGTTCGGTGGTTGCTCAAGTTACTCACCAAACCAATCAGCTTTCGTTTCGTATTCTTCTTTGCCATCTCTTTACTCGTTAGATTTTATAAAACGTCTTGGCTAATTATAGCATGTGTGGAGTAAAAATGCTAGCGTGGACGTACAGTTTTGTTATAATTTACAGTTTATTATAGAGAATTGTCAATTTTACGCAGGATTCTAAGAAATTTTGGGCCTATGCTTGCTTATTTTTTAATATGACATTCTGCTCTTCGGGCGTGAATCGTCTTGATTCGCGCATTTTTTGGTAGGCTTTGTTGCGTGTCCAGGCGTCGATGTGTCCGTTTTCTAGTTCAGCTAGCGTTAGCTCAAAAAAGTGTACCGCCGCCGTAGCGTACAGCCAGGCCAGCCCCATTTTGACGTAATAGCCATCGTGTTTAATCCCCCGCAGTGCTGCGAAAACCTGATCGATGTGTACTTCATCTAGGAAATTAGTCATCAAAGAGACTATACCGTAGCGAACCGTAAACTCGGCCTCACTCTGCAAGCATTCCAGTGCAAAGCTCCACCATATTTCACCGGCAAAGCGCCGCTTTTTCTCGATGAACACATCAATGTGTGCCCACGAATCAACGCGCGGCAAATATTGTTTAGTCAAATCAATCGCCGCCTGATCATCAAGCCGAGCGTACGTAATCAGCAGCCCGCATAGCAGCACGTAGTCAAATGATTTGTTCTGTACCGTTAGTAATTTGCTAATATCCGCTGCGCTCATATCAGGCGCTAGTTCCCTCGCCAACCGCCGCAAATCCGGCACGCGTACGCCGATGACCGGCATCTTGGTGTTGACGATGCGCTGGTTAAAGGCGGCGTAGGTTTCGTTGCCTTGGGATAGGTCTGTTAATCTATCTAAAATGTCGTCAGTCATGTAGTTAGTATAGCGTAATCTATAAAAATAAGCCCTACCGGTAGGGCTTATTGCATCATACAATGGAGCCACGATCGGGGCTTGAACCCGAGACCTCATCCTTACCATGGATGCGCTCTACCAACTGAGCTATCGCGGCATAACAGGCTTCATTTTATCATATTAAGACGTGTTTAATCAACCAGTTATTTTTTACGGTAAGGCTTCTTGATGGAAGTGCTGGACTCTTTTGGTAACTTTGGTGCAATAAAAGCTTCTATAATTCCCCAAGTCACGCCGTTAACTAAGAATGTAATAAAAAGAATCCCTGAAATTGATGCCGCCAAGTGCGCGGAAGGGATATTAAAGAGAGTCAGTAATCCAGCCACTGCCAACCCAAGAATAGCCAAGATAATATAGGCGTACTGTAGTTTTAGTCGCTGATTTTTTTCACTATTCCAGATTGCCAGGATAGATTTTACGAATTCAAGCATGCTCATATAATAGCATATAAATTAATAAAAGTCAATGGCGCTCAGTTTGGTGTCTTGAGTCCAATTCTATGAAAATATCTACATAAGAAAAATATTGTTTTCCGGTTTTATAATTTATCGATTAGCTCTAGCAGCTTTTCCCATGATGCTCTGTCGGTGTGGTCATTATCAACGGTAACGGCATATATGCAAACTTTATACAGGAGAGGATATTCTTGTGAATTAATCCAAGTCTGCATCTCCAAAGGATACGCTAACTGGTCAGAAACCCCAATAGCTGCACCATAATCAGTAGTCAATAAGTCAAGTCCGTCATGTCTAATTTGGTCCGCCCAGTACTTGCAGTGCTCGACTGCTTGTTTGTAGGTCATTTGAGGGTATTGACTGTTACTACTGTTCATATTTATCATTATAACGGTCTTGATAATTCGTTTTGCGCGCCTTGATCTCGTCAGCAATCGCAAATAGTGCCTGCCAGTCCTTTGGTTTGTCAACACCTTTGTCTAGGCTGCTCAATATAGACAACATCTCATCAAGAGCGGGATCCAACTCGACTGTCGAGTCTTGTAACATCAAACTAAGTAATTCATCGACGACACGTTCAGACCTAGTTTGCGGATAGCGCGCGCCAGGCTGGCTGTAATCTCCGCGCTTACACAATTCCGCAACATCCATAGCACGCGCGACTTGAATTAATGCTAGTATTTTAGTATTATTACCATTTTGAACTATACTATCTGGTACTTTTTGTATCATTCTATCTATACTATAAAACATCTATGTATGTGAGTCAGTTTTTCGTCACAACTCCGGTTTATATGTCACGCCCCAGGACCGGCATACTTGTGTCTCGAGACTCCGTTATTATTTGGTCTACTAACTCATGGAATTGGTCAAACGAAAACGAACCCTCAACGATTTATCTTTGTTTGACTTTGCTTATGAGTCACGAACTTTTGGCAAGAATTTCTGAATAGATCGCTCACATTGATTAAGCAGTTCGACATTAAGCGGTACTGGATTATTGTTGTTTAAAGAATAATACCTCTGGTCACATATACTAGCGAGATCATCCCACGACACAACAGACGAGTCCTCGAGACCGCGTGCCAACGAGAACGCAAAGCTATCAAGATATTCAAGGACATCTGAATTATCGGCATTTTCACGAATCATTTGAATCATATCACGCGCTAGAATTGCCTGTTCATCTTGCTTCATAATCTTATTATATAGCGAAATCCCCCTACTACCAAGGCAATAGGGGGTTCACTCCTTTCTCAGGTGAAGAGTGCGTCGGGGGGTGGTACGAAACGGTCAGGATGACCCTTGGGGAAATTCTTGTTCGTCCAATGGACATTGCTATTGCCGTAAGGCGTAGCATCCCACGACACGTGGTAGCCGTCTGCGAAGTACTGCGTCACGTGCAAGATTGTGCCGCTAGAATCACTGCGTCGATAGAACACACCACCATGCTCATTGGTTCCAACCGGCTCATGATCTCGACGTGCGCTACGCATGTACAAGTCAGACTTCTCGAAGTTCTGCGCACCATGCGGGTCAAACGGATCGCGCCTATACGTCACGGTTCCATGCTGGTCCATGACGTAGTGCCCGTGGCCGGGTCCGTCAGGCTTACCAACCCCACCGAAGTAGATGTTGGTGTTGCCGTCTGAATCTGTCGAGATCCAGACGTTGTCCTGGTACTGAAGCGGAACTCCAGCCTTTGCGGCGATCGACTTTTTGTCTTCACGCCGCTTTCGGTTCATTGCTTTGAGCTCATTAAGCCTAGCCTGAAAGGCCTTGGCGCATGAGTCAAATTCGGTCTTGGCGCGCTTGAAGTCCTTCTGCGCTCGTTCGTGCTCTGCCTTGGCAGACTGAAATGCCTGCCGGGCACCGGCAAACTCATCCTTAGCAGTCTGAAAATATGGCTTACTGGCGTCTAGATTTTCATGAGCCGTACGGATTTCAGCGACAAGCCGTCGCCGTTCGGCAACACAGTCTTGGGCCTCTGCCTTGTATGTATGCCCCTGATCTGCGTACATACGTGCGCTGGCGCCATCGCGCATGCCGTGAGCTAACGAAGCTGACTCGAAAGCTGACTTCATATTCTGATACGCCCGCTCTTGTTGAGCGTTCAAACTGTCAATTCGCGGACCATTGGAATTTTTTGTAGTCCGATAGCGCTCCCAGGCATCTTGCTGCGCCTCATAGGCACGTTGCTTGGATTCGTAAGCGCTATTCATGACATCTCGTGCCGCAGAGCGCCGCGCCCAGGCCTCTTGCTGTGCATCGTATGCGGACTGCTTATTCTTGAAGGCAGAGTCCATTGCCTCTTTCAAGCGATCGAGCTCTACGTCTCTCACTCTCAACCACCTATCTATAAAGGAGCTAGCACACGACAGGATCGTCGTGATTGGTGAATATTATAAACTATTCATCAAATAAAGAAATAGCTCCCGCGCTCCATGCTTTTGTTAAAGCACAGAACACGGGAGCGCGGTAACTCCTTTCTATCGTGTCCATTCGCGTATGCGAGCGGACTCCAGCTCGTCCGCTCTAGGTAGGCTACACGAGGTGTCTACGTCAGCCTCGTAGAATTGAACGGTAACGGGCGTTACCCCGTCACCGCCCTTTGAGCCTACGCGAACTACCTCATACGCATTAGCCCCATCGGGCATAATCTCACGGACCGCCGATATCGGATAACGAAGGAAAAACATCTCCTTCACATCAAACCGTCCCGTGCCGATGAGCCTCAAAGAACGTACGTGATGTTGCAGATCGCCACTATCCATACAGGCCTCCTCTGGAGAGGCCTTTGGATAGCGAGTAAACCACTCACCATTCAAAAGTTCGATCCTGTAGGGAGTTATAGGCTCGGTCTCAGAGGAGACTGGTTGCATAAACCGCTCCCAGTCATCTCGGATCATATCATATGGATCCAACTCTTCCGTGGCCCCGTCTTTCATGCGAGAGCCATCGGGAACCCCTACCATTCGCGCACCGTACCAATATTCATGTGGATACGAGTGCACAAAGAGTCCGGGACCATACTCACGACTATCCGATAGGGACAGATGGCTAATATCCAAAAGATGGGCAACCGCCCATTCTGGCTCGGTCGAGGCAGGTTTAAATACCCGCTCATCCAAGTTCATCTCAACGTAGCTCGTGTTATAGGATTGGGATACGGTTGTGATTTTTGGATGCGCGCAATCGCAAGCCTTCCGAGCCATCTGGTTCTGCCTCATGATGTAGTCACTACCGTGCTTACCCAACCTCATCCGCAATAGCGGATCACGAAGAGCCTCCTCAGCCGTCAGGGCGACATCAAAAGCGTCACCTCCTCTTGTAGCGGCACAGTAGCTCAGGTAGTCTTCGACATCTAGCACCGAGATCGGCGCAGAGAAAGGTCCAGCCTTCACCAGCTCATAATCGCTGGCTTCGGCGTAGTAGCCCGGGTCGACAACTTTCGTCTTGCCGTATCGACCGGCCTCTAACCTAAGGAAGTCACTGGCTGGTATACGCCCGCCATGATGACATCTGACATTGTCGCCCCATCCCCACTTGTAGGCACCCATGACACCCGCATAGTCCGACATCGGACCGACACCGTGCGCTACAATGAGCTTCGGCCTACTATCGCTACCAAGTCCGTAGTACTCGGCGCTGGAGGTGGTATAAGCCCTCTTCCACATATTAGAATTCTTTCCGAGCTTTGACCTCATCCTCGCCACGTCTGGAAGTGTCGCGACGCGACCACTTGGGCCAGCGAAAAAACTCGCGGCTCTCCAGGCGTCCTGTATGCCATTAGGACACATAAATGCCTTTGGTTTCATTAGATATCCTTCTTTCGATAGAAAAGGACACCTAGGCGGATACCTAGGATATGTATATATTATAATACAAGTCAACATATGTAAATAGCCATACAGCCCACCCACACCTCACGAATACTATAGAGCGGTTGATTAGTTTCAGCCGAGAGCATATAGTTGTATATATGAAAGATATCATTACAGTAAATAATCTCACCAAAACGTACGACAAGAAAAACGTCGTCGATGGCATCTCGTTTGCGGTGAAACGCGGCGAGATTTTTGGTATTTTGGGGCCAAACGGTGCCGGCAAAACAACTACCCTAGAAATGATGGAAGCGTTACGCGACATTGATGGTGGCGACGTGGAGATAGACGGCATAGATGTCGCCAAGCATCCGATGCAAATTAAAAATATCATCGGCATCCAACTACAGGCAACCAGCTTTTATGACAAACTAAATCTACGAGAACAGCTCAAAATGTTTGCCAGCCTATATGGTGCGACTGTAGATGCTGATGCGTTGCTCGCAAAAGTCCAATTGACAGAAAAAGCCAAGAATTATGTCGAGCAACTATCTGGCGGACAGAAACAGCGATTTGCTATTGCATCAACGCTGGTCAATAATCCAACGGTGCTGTTCCTGGACGAGCCGACTACTGGACTTGACCCACAGGCACGACGAAATCTCTGGGAGCTGATCGAGAGCATTCGCGACGAGGGTATCACAATTGTACTTACCACACATTACATGGATGAAGCTGAGCTACTATGTGATCGGCTCGCTATCATGGATGAAGGCAAGATCATCACCATCGACACACCAAAGAATCTTGTCAAACAGCTACTTGATCGTGGCTTCAAAAAGAAGCAGACTGTCGAGCAGGCAAATCTAGAAGACGTATTTATTGATCTCACAGGAAAGGCAATTCGGGAGTAGTATGAAAAAATATTGGAAAGGTATATTCGGACAAGTCCTAGCGACTATGAAGCGGTTTACCCGCGACAAAATGGCACTATTCTTCACCTTTTTGTTCCCACTATTGTTCCTGTTTGTATTTGGGTCAATATTTAATAACCCATCAGTTAATTTTAATGTTGTTATCGTCGACAATGCCCAAAACGAATTCTCCAGAGGATTTATTGAGGGCGCTAAACAAGATAAGGGTGGCGCCCTAAAAGTAAAAGACGTTATCACCATGGATAAAGCCAAGGAGCGTCTCAAGCACTCTCAGATCGAGGGTATCATAGAGCTACCAAAGGGATTTGGAGAAGTTACAGGTGAGGGTGATTCTGCAAAACCACGTGGTACGCTCAACGTCCTCTACTCAAAGGGTTCTGAACAGGCAGGTAGCACATTAAGTGCTATCATGGGCCAAGTAATTGATGAAATTAACAAGCATATGGGACAGCCAGAGGCACCATTTAAAGTTGCGTCTAAGGCTATCGGTGATGAGCGCCTCAGCACCTTTGACTACACATTTACGGGACTTCTAGCGTTTAGTCTGATGAGCATGGGTGTATTTGGCCTCGCCAACCAAATGCCAACCGAAAAGCAAAAAGGCTCATACCGTCGCCTACGTGCTGCACCATTTACCGCTGGACAACTGATTATAGCCACAGCCATCACGTACACGATCATCTCTATAATCAGTGCTGCCATGATGATCATCGTTGGTATGCTCGCCTTTAAATTCCAGATGCGCGGCAACTGGCTATTGCTCGTTCCGTTCCTAACGATCTGTGCTGCCATGATGACTGGTATCGGTCTAGCTATCGGTGCTTGGGCAAAAAACGAGAATCAATCCTCGCCACTCAGCAATCTGATATCTTTCCCTATGATGTTCCTTTCTGGCGCATTCTTCCCTGCCTACCTGTTTCCAGAATGGCTACAGGGTGTCAGCAAATTCATCCCAATGGCACCAGTGGTTGACGGATTTCGCTTGATTATGGCCGAGAAAGCCGGCCTCATCGAAATATTACCACAGGTCGGAGGTGTACTCCTCGCTATCATTATCGTCTATGCGCTAGCGATCAAGCTATTCCGTTGGGAGTAGACATACTACGGACAAATTATGTACAACCACGACCTAAAGTCGTGGTTGTGTCCTTTATTCGAGGGCAAAACTCGCAAAACACAGTTCGCTAACATGCCAATCTATCGCCATCGGATTTATGCTCGTGCTTGCAAAACTATCTTATCTTAGTGTTAAATAGATATAGAACGAAGGCATGTTAGTAGACTACCTGTCTACGGCCAACGTTAGCAGGGAGTAAATTTCGTGCGCGATGTAGAGGTTTTCACGGTGACATCATATCCTACGATTCACCAGTTCAAGGAGGCAGTCCTAGACCCCATACCCTCAGTCCTCAAGATAGAGTATATGGATGGGGGTGAGAATAAGACACTCACCGGCACTATTCACGAAAGTGTAGAAGAGCTTCCTGGCGGTGGATGGATAGCCGAGGGCGAGGACCGGTGGATTAGAGACATCCACGAAGGCTACCGGAATTACAGGCTAGAGGTATCGCCAAATGGCGACGCTCTGCTGTACATAGAGCCGCCAGTCGTCTACGACTGCATACGCTTCTAGGCCCGCCCACGAAATTGAGCCCGCTCTTTCGTGGGCGGGCTCAATTTTATATCACCGGTATTTTATAAAAAGGTTGCCATACACCCCAGGCGACACTATCCTTAAATATATGGGTATCAAATTAGAAGAAGTAAAAAAAGAGCTTAGCCTACTCGCTAGAGGAAACGAAGAATACGCCAAATTCAACGCACGAATCGTTAACACTAACAAAACCGTGCTCGGAGTGAGAGTGCCGGCCCTACGCAAGTACGCAAAGCTACTAGCGCGAGATAGCTCATTTGACGATATCAAAAAATACATTGACACAATCGATTCTAACGTATTTGAGCAGACCCTGCTTGCTGGCATATTGATAAATTCCTCAAAGTTGCCTGATCGTGAAAAAATTGCACTTGCAAAACAGTACCTGAAATTCGCTGACAGTTGGGCAGAGATCGACATATTCGCCAGTAAACGAAAAAAATTTGACGATAAACTATGGTGGAATTTTGCCAGTCACTCGCTCAGTTCGCCCGATGAATTCACGGTGCGCTATGGCGTAGTTGAAATGATGGCTAACTTCCTAAACAATGCTTATATAGAACAAGTATTTCAAGCTCTACGAGGCATCAAACATGATGGATACTATGTCCGTATGAGTATAGCATGGCTATACGCTACCGCAGCGGTCGACTACTACGACCGTACTTTAGAGGAAATCCAAAAACCACATCTATCGCTATGGACTAAAAAGAAGGCTCTAACAAAAATGTGCGAGAGTTATCGTTTTAGCGTCGAACAAAAAAAGGCGATTAGAGCTTTACGAAGCAATCTAAAATAAAACACCAGGCTAGATTGATCGAGCCCGGTGCTTAGAGTCTATGTGCTAATCTATTTCATCAAATCCTTGAAGTTCGTCAGTTCACTTGGAAGCACAACTAGTGTTTTTTGGCTTGGCTCAACAGAGATTTTTTCGAGTGTCTGCAGCGTGCGGATATTGATACCGCCCGGAATCTTTGACAGCATCTTAGCAGCATCGGCAACCGCCTGAGCTGCTGCTTTTTCACCCTCGGCCGTTATAATAACAGAACGTCGCTCTCGCTCAGCTTCAGCCTGCTTTGCCATTGCACGCTTCATATCTTGTGGAAGCTCGATATTTTGGACTTTGACATTCTCCACATCAATCCCCCATTTGTCGGTTTCCGAATCTACAATTGTTTTGATTTGCTGAGAAATCTCCTCACGCTTTGCAAGCAAATCATCTAGATCGACATTACCTGTCACGTCGCGAAGTGCCGCCTGAGCAAACTGGCTTGTTGCATAGACATAATTTGTCGTCTCAAGCATCGCCTTCGCACTATCTATCACCCTCAGATAAACCACCGCATCGACGCCGACCGTCACGTTATCTTTGGTGATAATCTCCTGCTTCGGAACATCTATCGGCATACTACGGACGTCAACCTTCATCATCTTCTGAAAGACTGGTACAACATACCGAAGCCCCGGCTGACGCACACCCGTAAAGCGTCCGAGCGTCAGCACGACGCCACGCTCATACTGATTAACAACCTTTATTCCGCCGGCCAAAAGCGCGGCAATAAAAAATACTATTGGGAAACCCATTCCAAGTAGTGCGGTGAGTGGTTCCATAATTCCTCCTTTATAAGTCTAATTATATCACTTTAGGGCGTCGTTAATCAGCCGGTCGATGAGGTCAGGGTAATGAAGTCCGTCAGCCCGCCACAATTTAGGGTACATGCTAATATTTGTAAATCCAGGAAAAGTATTCACTTCGATAACATACGGCGTATTGCCCTCAACTAGGTAGTCTATACGTGATAAGCCACGACAGCCAAGCACCGTATAAGCACGTGCCGATATTTCACGGATACTTTCCTTTAGATTCTGGTCTATCTCGACATCGGCAATCACCTGAGACTTGCTGTCTGCCGAGTACTTATCGTCGTAATCGTAGAACTCAGACCCAGGAATAATCTCACCGACCGCTTGTGCAACCTGATGATATGGAGGCACTCCCAACACTGCTGTTTCAATTTCACGACCAGCCACCGCCCGCTCAATCAAAACACGATCGTCATGCGCTAGAGCCTCCTCAATCGCCGGAGTAAACTCGCTTTCATCATGAACTTTCGTAACACCAACCGAGCTACCAGCCCGAGACGGCTTCACAAACATCACCGTCCCCAGCGTTTCTGCTACGTCACGATAAGCAGGTATCTTCTCGCCCTTCCGATATACAACGAAATCAACCGTTTTAATTCCGTTCGCCTCAAGTATCTGCTTGGTCAGAATCTTATCCATACAGACAGCGCCAGCAGTCATGTCACAGCCCACGAAAGGTATGTGCGAAAGTGCCAAGAGCCCCTGAATCGTACCGTCTTCGCCGTTTTTTCCATGCAACACTGGCAGCACAACATCTGGATGAATTACCGTGTTGCCAGGAACTACCATCAAGCTCCCTGTTCCAGGTGCACAAAGCAATTGAGCTCGACCGTGATGCACAGGTTCATCCGACCACTCGTCGAGAAGCCACCACTTTCCACGCCTATCAATATAGCCAAGAAGCGTATCGTATTTTTCGCCATCCAGCGCAGCATAAATATTTCGGGCCGAGCTAATCGAGACGTCATGTTCAGATGACTCACCGCCAAATACCAAAAGTATGGTTTTGCGCGTCATAAATATAGTATATACTACAGTCCAAAAAGCGTACAATAATAGATATGGCAAGACGACCGCTAGCAGAAGAAATACGTCCCCAGACACTCGGCGAAGTGATCGGACAATCACACCTACTGGCAAAGGGGGAAATTTTGCGACAAATCGTCCTCAAACAAGAACCAGTTAACTTGATATTGTGGGGGCCGCCTGGAACAGGTAAAACTACCCTGGCTCGTATCATAGCCAATGAAGTCAAAGCTGATTTTTTGGAGCTATCCGCTGTTACTGCCAGCAAAAAAGATGTTACAACAGTAATCGAACACGCCAGACAAAACTGGGGCCTCCAAATACGAACTGTGTTATTTGTCGATGAGATCCATCGATTCAACAAAGCTCAACAAGACGCATTTTTGCCTCATGTTGAAAGCGGTCTAATCACCCTCATCGGCGCGACTACCGAGAATCCTAGTTTTGAAGTCATTAATCCCCTACTAAGCCGTAGTCGTGTTCTCGTGCTAAAGCCTCTGACAAAAGATGAGGTTATATTAGTCCTAAAACGCGCACTACTAAAGCTCAAAAAAACTAAATCTGTAACACCAAAGGCACTTGATTATCTCGCCGAACTTTCTGGCGGGGACGCTCGTGTCGCACTCGGCAATCTAGAGCTAGCCCTCAGCTTTGACGAAAAAGTCACTACAGAGATTGTCAAAACTGCCGCACAAAAAAGTATTCCTGGCTACGATAAAAAAGGCGACATGCACTATGACGTAATATCGGCTTTCATAAAATCAATGCGTGGTAGCGATGTACGTGCAACTCTTTATTACCTATCTCGCATGATTGACGCCGGCGAAGACCCCAAGTTTATCGCCCGTCGTATGGTTGTGTTTGCAAGTGAAGATATCGGCCTTGCTGGCAACGGAGCGCTTTCTTTGGCTGTAGCGACATTTCAGGCCGTTGAACGTGTTGGACTACCTGAAGCAAATTACAATTTATATCACTGCGCCACAGCACTTGCTCGGAGCGAAAAATCTCGTGAAATTACTGACCTAATGAACGACGCGAAAAACCTCGCAAAAACCTATCCAAATTCCGCCGTCCCACTTCATCTACGAAACGCACCGACAAAGCTCATGAAAGACCTGGGCCATGGCAAAGATTACCATTGGAAACCCGGCTTCAAGCACAAAAAAGGGTTCTTGCCAGACGATATAAAATAGCTAATTATCAAGCGGATGCTCGCTACACTCCACGAGCACACCCTCATATGGTCGTAGCGTCACTTCGCCGTCTACGTCAATGTCCGGATAATCAACTGGATGAGTACAACACAGTACCCGTCCACGATGAGGAAGTTTGACTCTACTAGCCTCTCCGCCAAAATTAAGCGCAACATAAACATGCTGATCACCCAACCAACGAGAATAAGTGAAAACATCCGCCTCTAGCTCGCCAAACGCTTCATATGTTCCATTGCGTAATATATCGTGTTTTGCACGAAGCCTAAGCAGTCGACGATACAACGACAGAAACGAATCAGCTTCATGAAGCTGTGCTTCGACGTTATGCTTTCTGACACTCTTGCCAATTGGTAACCATGGCTTGGCATCGCTAAAACCAGCATAACGACCCTTTTGCCACTGCATCGGTGTACGCTCAGGATCGCGACCAGCAGATAAGTCACCTCCGCTGAATACCGAGAGGTCTTGAACCTCCTCGGGCTTGATTGGCGTATTTGGCATGCCCAGCTCGTCGCCATAATAAACGGTCGGTAGCCCCGGCAGAGTCAGTTGCATAAGTGCGATCAACCGCGCCTGCTCCTCTCCGCCCATCCGCGTAACAATCCGCCACTGATCATGATTTGAAAAACAATATACTGGACGGTGCACTGCTGGATCAAGCATTCCCTGGAACTCAGTCACAAAAGTCCTAAACGCATCCGCATAAAATTCCGTCCAAAGCCCCTGGAAGTTAAACGGCATACCGATTTTTGGGTTAACATTATAGAAACCTAAATACTGCTCCTTGGTGGAATAATTAGCGTCTGGATAATCCTCAAATATCACAATCCGATTATCATACTCCGCCATGACATCAGTCAGTTCACGCAGATACTTAAAGAGATTTTTACCAAAGCGACTGTGTTTGTGGGTGAGCGAATCAAACTGATTTGGCGCCTCAGGGTTTCGCCATAACTTATTTATAGGATCATCTCGAAACTCTGGGTCTTTACTGATCCATCGTACGGCATCGGCCCGAATTCCATCTACACCCAAGTCCATCCAAAAACGAATGACACGCTTCATCTCCTCGCGTACTGCTTGATTGTCCCAATTTAGATCCGGTTGTTCTTTTAGAAAAGTATGTAGATAGTATTGCCCTCGCTCCTCGTCCCACTCCCAAGCTGGACCGCCAAAAATACTGAGCCAGTTATTTGGCAAACCGCCATCAGGCTTCGCGTCGCGCCAAACATAATAATCTTTTTTGTCGCTCAATTTGTTTGACCTAGACTCGAGAAACCACGGATGCTGATTTGACGTATGATTTGGGACAAAATCCACCATCACATTTATACCGCGCTCATGCGCCTTTTCGATCAGCTCCTTGAAATCATCAAGCGTGCCAAAAAGCGGATCTATATCGCAATAGTTAGCTACATCATAGCCCATATCCGCCATCGGGCTTGGGAAAATCGGGCTAAACCATATAGCATCAATCCCTAGAGAATCTTTAAATCCATTTATATAATCAAGCTTTTCGATCACACCCCTCAGATCACCAACACCATCTCCGTTACTATCTTTGAAACTTCGCGGATATATCTGGTAGATAGCGTTGACTTCATGCCACGGCTTACCCGCCATGATTAGGCTCTTTCTCATCGTACAAGGCGGCATATACGCCGTTTGTCCAACCAAAACCATCTTGCAGCGGATATTCACCGCCACCGCCAGCGTCTGCGTTTACGACATCGTATTTCTCAACCATTTTTCGTGACTTAAGATAAACGGCATCGCATGTAGCCAACCAGCGTCGGCGAATTTCATCGGCAAGCTCGTGGTAGCCATACTCACGCAAGCCCTGAATCGCTATCCATTGAAGCGGCGCCCAGCCATTTGGTGAATCCCACTGCTGTCCGTTATTTTCTAGGGTAGTTACCAGTCCACCCTGGCGCAAAAAACGCTCCTTTATACACTGCGCCACAGCCGAAGCCTGCTCTGCAGTGGCAATTTTTGCGTAGAGAGGAAATACTGTAGCAAGCGTCAAACGATCCGAAGCCTCACCGCGTCGAAAGTCATAATCCACAAATAAGCCATGTTGCCTTTTCCAGCAATAACGACGCACCGCCTCAGCTCGGCGTTCTGCCAATTGACGGAAACGCTTCGCAAGTATCGGCTGCTTGATGAGTGTATAGGCCTCTGCGATCGTCTGCTCATGTATGTAAAGTAGGCAGTTTAGATCGACCGCCACCATATCGGTCGTATGAATACTCTCGATATTATCTACTTCGCGGAACCAGCGAGAGCTAAAGTCCCAGCCACTCTCGGCGCCAGCTCTCAGATCCAAAAAAAGCTTGTGTTTATCATCAGTTTTTGCGAGCTCAGCAGTTTCGAGATCCTCTCGCCTAGACTCGGGACGCGGTGTCGTCTTGTTATCATAGTAACGATTTAGGATCACTCCATTTGGCATCCGCACGACACGCGCATAAGCAGCATGATCAGGACGGTCGCCAGCAATCTTTCGTCCACGCATCCAAAAACGATACTCGGTCAGTAGCGAAGGAAGATACTCAGCATACGTCCGCGTTCGTCCGCGATGCTTTGCCAGCAGCTTCACCATAAGTGCAAAAAACGGTGGCTGTGATCGACTCAAAAAATAAGCCCGGTTTGCTGTAGGAATCATGCCAAATTTGCGTAGCATATAGGTATAATTTCTCATCATACCCTGAATCAACGACCACTCTCCATCGGCGGCAAGTCCCAACATAATAAAATAAGTATCCCAATAAAATTGCTCGCTAAACCTACCGCCCGGCACAATATATTCATACGGCAGTGCGACCAGCGATCCACGATTTTTACGATTACGTCTTTTTAGGTGTGGCCAGAGATTCGTGATATGTTCTCGGGCGGTCGTCTCATCACTCGGCTTATAGTCGTGACGCTTGTGTAGCTGAATCTCATAAAAGTGCCGATTTACAAACTCATGAAGGTTGAAGTCTGGATCCTGACGCTCGACCTGGTATTCTTTTGCGAGAGCCTTGGCGCGCTTTCGCGGCACCATATCGACAAACGTCTTGCCGTCTGGATACACTTGCTGGCGCTGCACGTCATCAAAAAATCTGCCCATAACTTCGTCAGGGCTCTTTTGCGTCCGAGTAACTGGACCGGTCGCATGGACAACGGCCGTCTTGACTTTATCGGTGCTTTTTTCAATTATTTTCGGTTTTTTCTTAAACACACGCCGAAGCATAAACTGTATTATAGTTGTTTTTTCTATCTGTTACAAGCGTACTTTTGGCGCTAAACAATTGACATTTTATTTAGTTTATGCTAATATAAAGATGTGGTTTGATCAAAACACAAAAAGCTCATAAAAAATTACATCACCCAGCTATAAACGTACGCCGAACGATAGACGCGGCGACAAAAAGGAAGCATCATGAACATAAAGAAAATATCTGTTCGATACATCGGATAATAACTATTTAGAAAAACACCCCACTTCTCGTGGGGTGTTTTATTGGCTTACTTACCAGCACGCTTACGCTCATTTGGATCTAGGTATTTTTTACGGAGTCGCAGTGATTTTGGTGTCACCTCAAGCAACTCATCATCCTCAATAAAATCAATACTTTGCTCGAGACTCAGATCGACAAACGGCGTCAGCTGAACCGTTCCGTCCGATGACTTACTGCGCATATTGGTCAAGTGTTTAGCTTTGCAGACATTAATCTCCATATCCTCTTGGCGAGTATTCAAACCAACTATCTGTCCAGCATAAACATTGACGGCTGGACCAACAAATAGCTCACCTCGGCTCTCAGCGCTTGCTAGCGCATATGGTGTCGTCACTCCAGTTTCAAATGCAATCAGAACACCATTTCGAGTGCTCTGTAGCTTACCCCCCAGAGGCTCATAACCATGAGGTAATGAGTTCATAATCACTGTACCCTTGGTACTTGTTAGTAGTAGGTTACGCAATCCTATCATTGCACGTGTCGGCAAGATATAGGTAATCCTCATCATGCCGCTGGAGGTATTTTCTTGACGGACCAATGTCGCTCGTCTAGCTCCAAGCTCCTGGCTAACTACACCAACAAATTCTGGACCTACCTCGATCTGCAACTCTTCGACCGGTTCTTTTTCGACTCCATCTTCGCTAATTGTCACAACCTGCGGACGACCGACCTCAAATTCAAAACCCTCGCGTCGCATTGTCTCAATCAAAACACTCAAGTGCAACTCTCCACGACCAGACACCTTAAATCCAATTCCCTGCTCTTCAACCCGAAGCGCAACATTTGTTTCAAGCTCTTTTTTGAGACGATCGCCGATCTGACGACTAGTTGTAAACTCGCCCTCCTTACCCTTAAAAGGACTCGTATTCGGGCCAAGATACATGCTCAATGTTGGCGCCTCAATTGCTATGGCCGGCAGAGCTTCTGGAGCGTCTTTATCGGCAATTGTATCACCAATATGAGCGTCTGTGATACCTGTCAATGCAACAATATCGCCAGCTATCGCACTATCGACCTCTTCACGCATAAGACCACGATATGTAAAAATCTTATCGATACGCGCCGAACTTATAGCCTCATCCTTTATAAGCGCCACAGCTTGTGCACGCCTAGCCTGACCACGGGATATCCGACCAATCGCATACTTACCCAAGAATGAGTCATACTGAAGCGCAGTCACCAGCAACTGTAGACCACCATTTGCTTCAACATTTGGTGCTGGAATATCGTTAATAATTGCCTCAAAAATTGGCGTTAGATCAGCCTGTTCTGATGAATCGCCAGGAACATTTGGCCATGCCTTGCCATCTCGCCCAATCGCATAATAAACAGGATAGTGAAGCTGAGCCTCGTCGGTAGCTAACTCTAGAAATAGATCGCTAAGCTCGTCTTCCACTTCAGCGATACGACGCGCTGGCTTGTCAATTTTATTGATGATAACAACAGGCTTTAGGCCAACTTTTAGCGCCTTGCTAAGCACAAACTTTGTTTGTGGCATCGGACCTTCTTGAGCGTCGACGATCAACAATACACCATCTGCCATATTTAGTGTACGCTCAACCTCACCCGAAAAATCAGCGTGTCCTGGCGTATCAATAATATTTATTTTGTAATCACCATAGTAAATTGAGGTTTGCTTCGCAGTTATCGTAATACCTCGCTCATGCTCCTGATCACCAGAGTCCATAATAAGCTCCTGATTCATTTCAGCCTGGTTGTCACGAAATGTCTTTGACTGCTTTAGAAGTCCGTCAACAAGCGTCGTCTTGCCGTGATCGACGTGAGCAATAATTGCGATATTTCTAATATGTGATGCGTCGTTCATAATTTATCCTTTATACCGAGAGCTAGCCAGACCGATAAACACTTGATATCAAGCTTACCCCATGCGTCTATACCGAGTAGATCATTAAATAATGGTCCGTATTTAACAGACCTTCCCTTGAAGTCATAGTTTATCACATTTTATCCAAAGGGTAAAAATATTTTACCCCAATATTCCATCATTCCCCGAGAGAGTCTATTGGATCGTCGAGACAAATCCCGCTTGCTACAAATTAATCTTTGATAGATCGCCGTCAATCACATGCGCATCCATCGCTGCCATTTCTGCTACATACGGACTCGTCTCATTGTATGGAAACATCAGGTAAATTATCTTGTCTAGCACGTGAGCAAACCCATACTCAAGGAAAGCATTTCCACCAATATAACCACTGATTCCGCGCTTTGGAACGTTCATCAGAAGTACAGCATCTGCCTCCTTGATTTCATCATAATACGCCCTGATCAGCCCACCACTACGCTTATTCTCAGTTGACTCACTATCTGTTTCGGGAGATTTTTCGCCACTAGCGTACATATCCGCACCATGCGGCACAGTTACCTCGTAGCCCTTAGATTTCAGATACTCAGCCGCCTCCATCATCTCTTTTGAGGCAGACATACTTCCGCAGATAACAATCTTTTTCATGCTTTTAATCATAGCAAAACACCCCTCGCAAGAGAAGTGTTTGCTGTGCTGCTACGCGCCCACCCGGGGCAGTAGTGTTGGTGAAATGTTTGTGTTTAATCGCAACAGGATACCCCGTTGCGTACCAGCATAACCACATTATTACGCATATGCTTGTAAAATACAAGCTATCTGCATCGAGACTTGGACCTGCCGACGATAAATCTGGCATGCTATCATGATGAAATGAGAAAAGAACAAATCTTAAATATTATTGGCTGGATTGGTACAGCGATGGTTCTCGCCGGATACGGTCTATATACTTTTGGTATTATTCCTGACGTTATGGTGTATCACTATCTCAATCTAATTGGTTCTGTCGGTGTTATCGCAATTTCAAGCTATCGTCATGCGTGGCAGCCCGTGGTTATCAATAGCTTCATGGCGCTCTTTGCTCTCGTAGCAATTATCCGCTCACTGCTCTAGCAAATCTCCATGAGGTGTGATACCTTAAGAATGTTCAGAACAAGTGCAATACGTGAAATGAAAAAGAATCTTTGTATTTCTTTCGTCAGATCCGGTACACAAATGGTCGATCTGACGAAATAAGTAAAAATAGGAAAGAATAAATTATGGCAAATCTGTTTATCGGTAGTCTCGCCTATGCGACAACTGATGATACACTTAAAGCTTTTTTTGAGACGGTTGGCCCGGTCAAGGACGCCCGCGTCATCACTGATCGTGATAGCGGTCGCTCAAAAGGCTTTGGCTTCGTAGAGTACGAAGACGAAGCGCTCAATGAAAAGGCAATCGACGAGCTTAATGGCAAAGAGCTTGACGGTCGTGCGATCGCAGTCAGTGTTGCTCGTCCAAAAGAAGAGCGCCCACGTGACGGCGGGTTCCGCAACAACGCTGGTAATGGCAACGCCTTCCGTCAGCGTAGCTGGTAGTAGAAGGTTAGGTTAAAAAACACATCCAAGATTGGGTGTGTTTTTTAATTAGTCATCAACACGTCGAAAACGCGGCCTCAGACCTTCATCAGTCTCGACCATCTCGGTAAACACACTGTGAGGACAAGCCCATATGGCAGTCTGAGAGTTATATAGAGGGCAATATATGACTAAGGGCTCATCCGTCTCGCTATGTAGGCCCTCGCCCAAAACTTCGTAGCGATCGCCCTTAAAATGTTCGTATTCCCCTGGAACAACTCGTTCACGCCCCTCGACCACCTCTGGGTAACGCGCTGAGTCTGCCTCAAAATATCCGATCCACGGGCTATCATCCCTCAGTACTACATCATCAACATAATAGCCCTTAGAGAAATCGCCTTTTTTCTCTCGACGATGCAACTGATGATCTCGAATCACTGATTCATCTATTCCATATCGACGCTTAATCTCGTCTAGAACATTTTGAGCATCCGCAATCTCATCCAGCACCTCTCTTGTCGCCCCTTCTACTACGGGTATTTCCCGAGCCTCCTCAACCAGCTTACGACGCAACTCTCGCAAAAGCGCCGTACCGTTTAACTCCCTGTATTTGATATCAAGAGTATGTGGCTCTTCTATCGAGTTCTTCACCACAAGATCAGTAACTAGCTTATCAAACCGAAACGTCCGAGGCATCTTATAGCATCTCCAAAAAATCTTTTTCGCTAATAATCATCGTACCATACTGTTCTGCTTTTTTAAGCTTACTCGCCCCTACTTTGCCACCCGTGACTAGGTAGTCGGTGTCCTTGCCGACCGAAGACTGAAATACTCCACCATGGAGCCGAATCTTTTCAGCCGCCTCATCTCGCCCCATACTCTCTAACGTACCAGTTATCACAAACGATTTACCGACCAGTGAACCTGTCTTTTGCTCAAAACGGGGTACAACGCCGTTACTCGAAAACTTTTCAAGCAACTCTACGTTATCATCATCAGCAAACCACGCGACAATGCTCTCAGCAACGACCCCACCCACGCCATCTACTGAACGTAACTCGTCGATAGTTGCTACCGACAAACGCTCCAGCGACATGAATCGATTCGCCAAATCTATAGCCGTTTGAATACCGACATGACGAATGCCGAGCCCAAATATAAACCTCTCGAGCGAAGGATTTTTGGCGTTAGCGATAGCACTAATCAGCTTTTCTGCCGAAAGATCAGCAAACCTATCAAGCTTTAGTAGCTGTGATTTTTGTAGAGAATAAATATCAGCTAAATCCTGCACCAATCCAGCGCCAACCAAAGCCTCAACATTCTTCTCGCCTAGCGTGTCAATGTCAAGCGCCCCCTTACTGGCAAAATGCTGAAGAGCACGCTTTAATATTATCGGGCCAGTCAGCCCCTTTACCCGATACACTACTTCATCATTTGGTCGCTCAAATTCAAGCTCCGGATACTGACGAGACAGCTCCGCTACATAATCAAATGGCAACGCCCCCAGAGGACGCAGTTCTAGCAAAACTTGTTGAACCTGCGGAATAATATCACCAGCTTTATAGATAATCACCGTATCACCAATACGAATATCAAGTCGAGCAATTTCGTCGGCATTATGCAGACTAGCGTGCTGGACCGTCGTACCAGCGATCTGCACCGGATCAAACACTGCGACCGGTGTCGCTGCGCCAGTTCGCCCAATCGAGATCACTATATCTTTACAACGGTCGTCGCTTCTTCGGCAGCAAACTTATAAGCAACCGCCGCTCGCGGAGTCTTGCCAACCACACCAAGCTTGGCAAACTTCACACGGTCATTGACTTTGATCACAGCACCATCGGTATTAAATCTCAATCCATCACGAATTTCACCTAAGTGGTCAATGTATTCCATAACCTCATCAACACCTCGGACAACTTTTGTCAGCTTGCTAGTTGCAATGCCGAGTTCGCTCATAATCTGATACCCAAACGCGATCGTCGGCGTATCGTCTAGGCTGTCTCGTATGATGTCGTATCCTACAAAATGCAACGGTCGGGCGGCAACGAGCGTAGGATCAAGCTGACGAATTGTTCCAGCCGCAAGATTGCGCGGATTTTTAAATAAAGGCTCACCCAAAGCTTCTCGCTCTTTGTTTAGACACATAAACTCATCTTTATACATAACGATTTCGCCACGAATTTCCGTTCGACCACGCAAAAAATGTGCAAATCGCTGATTTGGACGAAGTCTCAAAGGAACACTACTGATTGTACGAACATTCATCGTAACATCCTCACCCACTCTACTGTCGCCACGCGTTACCGCCTGAACCAGTAGACCATCCTCATAGATTAGCGAACAGGCCAGTCCATCCATCTTGATGTCGCACAGAAACTCATCGTCAACCGTAGGCAAAGTGCGACGCATGCGCTCGACCCAAGCCACTACCTCCTCGCGGTTAAATACGTCCGCTAGACTAATCATCGGCGTACGATGTGTAACTTTGGTAAACTTATCAAGCGCCTTTCCAGCAACTCGCTGAGTTGGACTATCAGGCGTCACCAACTCAGGATACCGTTCCTCGAGTTGAGACAGCTCGTGCTTTAGACTGTCCGCCGCCGCCTCACTCATCGTTGACTCATCAAGTACGTGGTAGTGATAGCGATAGTCGTTAATTACCTCTCGGAGTTTTGCTACTCTCTCCCGTGCATCAGCTAGACTAAGCTGGCTTTGCATCATCATCAACAATTCTCCTGTATAACAAATAAACATATGCTGCAAACCAAACTACCGTTGCCGACGACATAAATGCGCCCACATAAGGCACAATTGGTACATTTTGGATCGCCGGTAGCGCTGACTTAATCACAGTATCAAGCAAAATTACCGGTATCATTACAATCATCCAGGCCAGTATAATTATTAGCGCTGCCCATAGCCATCGATATAGTATGCGTAGTCGTCGACCGATCACGAGATCGCTCGAGGCTTTGAGTGCACGAAGCGGATACATACCCGGCAAGGTAACGACAACCAGCGCGATCAAGGTGCTTGTCGCCCAATAAAACACCAGCACCGCGACCACAATTGCAAACAGCCAAAACAACATACTTCCGAATCCATTCTGCGCCAGCCCAACAGAAGTCAAACCCGCATACATAAGAGCCACTAGGCCAACTGGCACCAGCTGGATAGTCAGTACAAACAAAACAACCACTGTCGCAATTACTGGCGACCCAGAGTTATACAGCCCGTCACGCAATCGCGGTTTACGCTTTAGCAAGAATTCCCTAAGCAACCAAACCGTAGACAGCCAAACAAACAAAAGAGTAATCCCGAGGTAAATCTGCTGATCGACCGATAAGTCGCTCGATCCAGTCAAAAACGCCGATACTGCCAGTAGACCCGCCTCACCAACTTTTCCCATGCCACCACTAAACAAGTCTTTACTAGAGTCTTTGAGTAGTATATTGATCTGGCTATATGTTTCTTGACTCGTGATTCCACCGATCAGAATCAATATCGCCGCATATAATATAACGAGAAGCAAAAATGTCCGTTTGTGGATGCGGAGTGTGCGTAAAACCTGACGCGTAAATGCGACATAGCCTGGTAATTTGAGGCTTCGGACATAATCGCGTCGATAAGTTCGCCGAAAGCTTCTGTGCGGACGACGCGCCAAAAACTTTTTGTATCGATCAACGAGATTATTCCTCCGCCCCAAAAAACAGCCACATACCCGACGACAAATTGATTGTTTTTTTTGTGGTTTCTTCCCCTTTTTTGACATAACCCCAGTATACCAGCTCAGGTACTCAAGAGCCACGTCCAAGGTCAGCCGGTCGTCACCAATTTTACCGAGTCTTTAGGGCCAAATAAAAAATGGCTAGTTGTTCGACACCTTAGAATCAGGCGTCAGTGACACTAGCCAAAGTCACTTTATGTTTTACGATATTTCAACATCTCTACTATATAAGAGGGTCAGTAAAAACAAACCCCCACTGCTGGATAGCCTCCATGTCGTCATACTCGCCAGGGAATATGCCCTCAAGTCTCCAGCCGTTACGCTGGAGGCAGGCAACCTGCCAAGACCTGGGTACAATATGGGTATAAAGCTTACGCTCTATGCCCATTACTACTCGCGAGTAAACTAGGAGTGCCTCTAGTGCCATATCTGATACGGCAACAAGTGGCTCTAGCTTAACGAGTGAACCGTCCTTTGGCAGTGCACCGACCACCCCGACTAGCTCTGAATCCCTCATTGCGACATAGAGACGCCTAGAGCTAAACCCAAGGTCGCTTTCGGCAAACAGTTCATCCACCCAACGCTCATCAATTCCGCTAAAGGCTTCGCCTGCCTGCGAAATGATAAGCTCATAAGCGTGCTCACCGTGAAGCCAGTCGTTAAATGGCATCACTTTTATCTCGTATGAACTGGTTCTTACACCCAAGGGCTTGTAAAGAATGGTCTCCTGGACGCCTGGTTTATACTGCTCATTCGCCGTTCCAGCAACACAAAAACCCTTTCGGAGAAAGAATTCTAGTGTTTTCTGGTTTAGCTCAGATACGGTGCAGTACAACTGAGTGACACCTGCACCGCGGGCAAATTCTTTGGCACGCTCCAATAGCGCACTGCCAATACCCAGCTTTCCTCTATACTCTTCGCTCACAATCAGCGTAAGAATTTTTGCTGACCACCGATTGAGCCGATTGACGACAACACTCACGAAGCCGGCTGATTTACCAGCATACTCAGCGATAAATACTCGCCGCATGGGTACCGCGAGGTAGTCAATTCCGCCTTGTACACTAGCGAACATATTCTTCGCTCGTGCGTATTGATTGCCAGGGTAGAAAGGACTAAGGGCCCTTTCCATGAGTGATACCACGGAATCAAGATCGTCTTGATTCGCCTCTCGAATCAAAATACCATTGATCAATGTACACCTTCCTGAATTGGTCACGCCCCCTTGACGCGACGGGATAGGACACTTGATATTATATCATCAAATAAGCTCGTATTCAACTCCAAGTACGCTGCCTACTCTCTGGTCGCCTAGTGGATAAAATTTTATTGAGCACTAGCCCAAACCATACTTGGTGCGCGGAGCGGGAGTCGAACCCGCACGCCTTGTGGGCCCCAGATTTTAAGTCTAGTATGTCTACCAGTTCCATCACCCGCGCGTATATTTCTAGTATACTATAGAAACAATCTGTTAATTACTCCGTAAATCGTAATTTTCCAGATTGTTAAAGTGAAAGGCTCGTGACGACAATCATTGCTGTCCTTACCCTGACGTTTTCATTGTAGCAAACCTAAAGCATTTTGTCAATACGTCAGCTAAACATTCACGATCTCGCCCCTTATACAAGCCGTGCCAGCATGTGCATTCGCCGCTAGTTTGTAGTTCTTGATCTCGTCCCAAATCTCGCACATATCGCCGTCCAAGTTATGCAGATACCGCTGCGTTACCTGTAGGCTTGAATGCCGCAATAATCTCCTCACCACATCGACGTCAGCACCGCGCTTACGGATGTCAGTCGCAAAGCTGTGGCGCAATTCGTGTAGCTGAAATCCCTCAAGCCCCGCCTCACGAAATTGTCGCTGTATTTTCTTACGGATGCCGTCAACAGTCAGTGGCTCAAAGTAATTACGCCTTGTAGTTTTAATCCACATATAATCTATCACGCCAGCCGCCCTGATCCACGCGTCTAACCGCTCGCGTGTTGTGTCAGAAATGTACACCCAGCCATCCTTTCGTCCTTTGCCCACTGTATAAATCGTGCGGCCATTCAAGTCGCTCAGGCGTAAGTTCGCGAACTCCTGTGCACGCATTCCTGTGTCGAAAAGTACGCGGATCATCACCTCGGTAAGTAGGTCATCGCATTCATTTAGCACCATCGCAATCTGCTCAGACGTGTACCATTTTCGACGACATGGAACGGGCTTTGGCTTCACCACCATCCGCGTTTTAATTCTCATAGGGTAGTTCATATCACGTAACCACACTATCCACGCCATGATTGTAGCGACGTTGGTTCGTAATGTTGACGAGTTGCACGCAGTGCCAAAATACCCTAGCGCCTTTTTCTCGATCCACCAATTTAACTTTTTGTTTGTCAGTTCCGACATGTCTTCAATACCTGTTTGAACAATAAATCTGCCCAGTACGCTGCGTTTTGTCGCCATGGTCGAGGAGGTTAACTGTTTCACATTTACGCACCACTTCAGGTAAGCTCGCAGCTGATTCTCTGCTGGCGTTCGTTTTGTTTTCATCGTAAACTCCTAAATCTCTCAACGTGTCTATATAGATCGTTATAATCATTGGAATATTTATTCCAAGTCTATATAGACCGTTTCTGGTTAATTATTATGAAAAATCACCCATTATACCCTCCAAATTTCAAGCCAAGCTAGCTTTTTAGACAAAATTATTCGCCTAATTTGTGCCGGCTGGCATTATTTGCTTTACAAATAGCGTTATTGGTTATCTAATATCTAGCAGTAGATATGCAAAAATCACGCCGCTAGATTTCTTCCGGGCGCTACCCTCCTTTTCTTTTTCAAGCCAAGCTAGCTTTTTAGACAAATACCCATATCGCTATACATCTGCGATATATTCGCTCTACCGCTATAATTCATATCTCGTCTGGCTTTTTCCTCCATCTTCCGTTGTTTCTTCTCTTGCCGCTGCCGCGCCAGTTCGTTGATTGCTCTGGCAATTCGGCTGCGCATCCACAGTAGCGACTGCTCCAGATTTTTAAGCGACCAAACCGACGCGAGGTACCGCTCAGGGTCGCGTTTAGTTTTTGCCACTTCAACTGATTCGTCGAACTCTTGTTTGTATTTCTTTTGTCGATTGCGAAACATTGGTAAATACGCGTCATCTTTGATTAGCTCTGACGCTTTACCGAGGTGTTTACGCATCGTAGTAATTCGTTTATTATCTACAACGAACATATTACCCTCACTTATTTTTGATATAAGTTTGAGGTCAAAAAGAGAAAACCCCAGCAAAAAACATTACTGTTTTACTGAGGTCTCCCTTGCTCGATTGTTGTTCTCTGATAATATAGCAAATTTTGATGGCAAAATCAAGATAGATAATTACCGCAGCGGATACACTCATAAGCCAATTTTGCTTTGTCAACAAAAACCCGCCCCCATTTTCAGGGGACGGAAAGGTCACATGGATGCTTAAACCATGCGTTTGCAGTTTATCACTATTTATTAGACTTCGCAACAGCAACGTCAGCAACAACCAGTCGTCGTATGTATTCGCTAACTGTCATATTCAACTCGGCAGCGCGCTTGGTGATTATCTCGTGGTCGCTCTCTGAAACTTTTACGTGTATATGTTTAGTTTTCAAGTTTTACCTTTCTGCCCGATACGACGCCTCGGGCGGGGCTGTTTAACATTTAATAAATAGCATTGACGGTAAAATATTTCAAGCCGTCGTAGCGGATTTCAGCCACGCTGTTGCCAGTCTCCTCAAACTGTCGGATTGCACCTTCTACTGTCGCCTCAATGCTCCACAGATTAGTGTTGTAGCCCTGTTCGCTCAGTTTGTCTAACTCTACCCTAATCTGGTTAGCGATAGCATCACGGTCTAGTTCAATATAGATACCAGTGAGCTCAGCCCGATTTGCCGTATTACGTCCAAACTTGAATCTTAATTCTCGGCGAGCAATTTCTTCAAGCTGCTCGCTATCGTCGCGCAACCGCTCGTCTGCCTCAAACTCCGTGCTGTTGTGCGCGCTGCCTAGCCAATATTGTGCTGTAAATGTTGCCATTGTAGTTTTCCTTTCTTGGCGGCGATGGTTGAGGGGCTGTTTATTTTTTAGTGTTTGATTTTATCGACCGATTATTTTCTAGCTTTAGTTTTCTTAATCAACTCAAGCTTTATGGTTATTTTAAGTCTGAAAAGTTGTAACGATGTTTTAAGCATTTTTATGACCTTTCTTTTGCCGCCGAATTGTTAATTGTTGCTTGGTTGCCCCTCAACCATGTCTTTAGTATAGCAAACGTGTTGCCGTATGTCAACACTTTTTTACAAAAAGCTGGAGATTTTTAGATATTTTTATCACCCCTGTTAAGCCTGTGGAAAACTAAGCTACTTCACATACCATAGAGTGATAACATATCTAGAACTGCCCCACGGCCAACTACCAGCAGCGACTAGATGGGTCTTACCGAGGTGCTGGATGCCAGCCTGATGTTGATGCTCAACACGTGGCAATACTTCAGACGCTGGGCCTGTGGTGGACCCTAACGACAGAGAAGCTTGGTAGTCGACAAACACTCGGTTATCAGTCAATCCTGTGATGTCGTGCGGTATTTGAGCAGAAGAGCCCGCCTGTAGATCTACAACACCCTGAATCGTCTTTTGATAGACCGACCGACCGTCTACCCACTTTCGCCCCGTGTCTACCTCCGATGTCGAATAATCACCGCGGACTGCTGGCGATAAATTTGCGCCGTCAGCCAGTCCGTTTGCAAACGTTGCTAGGGCATTTATATTTGCAACCAGCTGATTTTGCTCAGCAGCCGTCAATATATCAAGCGGCACAAAATCAATATTTGGGTGCGGTAACGTTATGGTCACCATTATTTATCACCTCCGTAATATTCATCAAGGTATTCAAAATTAGACATGGCGGACGTCATGATAACTTTCTGAGCAAAGCCAGTATCTATCTTTTCAGCTACTGAATCAAGGAATTGCTCAATAGCTTCAGCGGCATCAGAAAACGTCATAATAAATAAGCAAAACTTGATAGCATGCTCATCGTCAGGCTCGCCGATTGTGTAATTTTTCGCATACCGAAATATTGGCTTGTCAGAGGTTTTGCCAATGCCGTTCTCGTAGTAGAACCGTCCTGCCGGCGACGCTCTAACAGATAGCTCGTCAAGAGTTTTTGGTTGCCAAATCGCCACGCGATTTATGTAAAGTCTATCCATGTTATGGATTATGAGTGTTGGTGGTGTGGCAGCACTAAAAACCGCCCCAGAGCTTATCGAGGCGGTTTCCAACTGTTCGGAAATTCCGAACAGCTTGGTGTATTTATCCGCAACCATCTCGTGGATATCAACGAAATGGTCACTAGCTGAACTATAAAGGATTACTTTATAGTTCAGCCTTTTGCCACTGGCGGCGCCTTGCCTCGTGGCTCAGTCAACAATTTGCCAGTTTTCGGATCGTGCCAGCGGCTCAGTCCTGGAACACTGTGTGCGTCTACCAGGCACTGCAAGCAGTCGTTGTACATCGAGCCTGGGCTAAGCTGTGGCGTGGTCTTGCCGACGTGCAGCGTTACGCAGCCGCAAGCCTTGCACTCGCGAAAATACAAGCTGGATTTGGTGATGGTTATTTTCTGTGGGTAGTTCATGGATTGATCCTTTGCCCTGGATAAATCAACCCTCTATTAGCAATCCCATTTCGTTCAGCCAGTCTCTGCGTATAGCCAGAATTACCGAACAGACCGCCTGTACCGTTATACCAGCCGTTACGCAAAGCAATATGTCCGAGCGTATCGCCGCGGCGTACGACGTAGCTATCAGTACTTCGCTGAACGTAGCCTGTCGAAGCCAGCGCGCTGATTCGCGGTGCTTGCGTTGCTGCGCGAGCATTCACCGCCGCTTGCACTTCTGCTGGATTATAGCCAGCGGCTTGTAGCCGTGCTACGCGGTCATTGCCGCTACCATACACACCTCTCAATACATCGGCTACCACTTGATCGTTCAACGCTTTTGAGCTGGCTGCTGGAGCTGCTGGCGCGCTAGCGGTGCCGCTCCAAATGTTAGGTCGGTAGTAGCCGATAATCGAGTTGCGGTAGCCGCCAAGATCCATCAGATTAAACGCGTTACCGACGTAGATATTGCCTGAGCCTTGGTTTTGACCGAAGAACTTGCCCTGGTAGTACATCGCAACATGTCCGTACGTACCGCCGCCGAAGATTGCCCAGTCTCCATCTTTCATGCCAGCTTGTCCAGAATGCCAGGTGAAGCCTAACGCTTGGATTTCGCCGACTTGGTTTGCGTATCCACTCGCACCGCCTGTCCTGGTCGCCACGACGCGTCCTGAGAGACTGAACATAAACTGCTTAAAGCCCGCCACACATTGCAATCCGTAGCCCTCATTAAATCCGCGACCGTTCATGGCGTTCACAAACGCCGCAGGACTTGATAGGTCGGTCTTGTAATAAACACCTGACCCCATCTGCGCCAACTCTTTGTCAGGTGCTTCGCAGCCCGAGCCGGAATCCTGCGGCACGTCTAGTCCCATAATGCCAGCAATCGCCGTTTCACGTTTTTTGGCTAGCTCACACAAGGCTTTTTCGGTGGCTTTGGAATACTTGGCTTTTGAGCCGTCTAACGTAATACTGCCATCTTCAGCTTGTTTGCCAACAATGACAAATGTCGCCGACAACACTACAACCGCTGCCACCAGAATTACGGCGAGGCGGTTAGCAAGAAAGCCAGTTAATTTAGATCCGAGCCGTTTCATTTTTCGCCTTTCTTATCCTGGTTATTCTTCTGATTTGTCACGCCTAGAAAATAGACGTTAACACCGCCGGCAAACAGCAGTGCTGTACTTGTCAGCTGCTTGGCGACGGCAGCAAAGCCCCAAATGTCGCCGAGCCCCTGCACGACGAATGCGCCGAATGACAGCAAGCCAACCGCGATTGACAGCTGCCGTGTAGTTTTCTTTTCTAGTTTCATATTTGACCTCCTTGATCATTGTTATTACGAAAAATCAGGTAGAGAATGAGCGAGATTGTAATGAGGGATATTAGTATGGTGATCATTTCTTGACCTCTAGATGCTGGAAATCAGCTTTCAACGACGTCACCTCTTGACTTTGCCGGACTATTACGCCTGTCAGATACACAGCGAACGCCACCAGTGCCACTGCGAATAATTTGGCTAAATTACTTGTGATCAGTCTCCAAAAACTTAATAAGCTCTCTATCTCGCTACGCTGAATATATAACTGTCGAGCCTCGTCTTCATGCTCTTTCTTATACCTATCTAGCTCTATTCGCGAAACATTTCCACTCAGGATGTCCTCCATTCGCTCAAGCATGACAGTATGTCTGTCTATAGTGTCCTTGATGTGTTCGACGTTCGCCTGCAACGCGCCAAACTCTTTTGCTGATACTTCTGTGTTGCTCATCTTGCCATTCATTATGATTTTCGCTGGTGTGGCAATTAAACTGGCAGCTCAGATAATACGCACTTAAAATCGACATATGACGCAGGCGGTGGTCCAGCGCTTGTCCCGCCACCAAACACCAGCACATGCACCTCAACCTCATATGTAGACGGGCTTGCTCGATACACGTAACCATACAGCGACACCGAACCAACAGCATCTCCTCCATCATGTAATACACTGGTCGTGCCAGAATTCCATACCGTCGCTCTGTCGGTTTTAGCTATCACATCGGAAACATACACTCCAGGCGGTACGCTTATACTCGCCTTAAAAGATTGATGGCTATAAACTGGCGAACCTGGCAGATTTATACGGGTAGACATTGCCTGCTGTTGGAAGCTTGCGTCACAATCAGAGTTTTTAATAAATTGACTAACCCTTGTCATCGTATCCATCCTTAAAAATAAAGTAGTAAAATCCATTATCTGTTGCGCCGCTTGGCGTCTGTACAATCAGCTGCTGCTCTGTAACCATCGTTTTGTTGATGGCCAGTGAGCCGTATCGTCTCTTTTCAAACACCCAGCAAATCGGCAGATATCCCAGGTTATGATTTACTGCGCCACCGCCGATTGGCAATTCGCCAGACGCGAACAGTTTATTGTACCGTTTGTCTGAATTAAATTTGTATGCACCGAGTGTATCGAACTCGGCAGTGTCGCCAGTGTAATTTGGCGGTGCGATAAGCATGCCCTTAATGTAAAATGTCACTGATTTATCAATACTGCTTCCTCTAAAGAACAGATCTGAATCACGGCTTAAATACGTGTCTAACGAAATGTCTGGACTATTCCCGAACCCACCCCTTGAAAATGCGTCGAGGTCGTTTGCCCACGAGAAATTAGGGTCGGTACTCCAAATGCCGCGAATGAGCGGCTTAAACGGCAAGCTGTGCGGTACTCTAGCTTCCCCTACATGAATTCCCCACCCCTGATCAACGGTAGTCACTCGAGCACTGAACGTTTTGGCTATATAGACCTCCGGATAGTCAGAATTAAATATCACCTGCTTAGCTCCTGAATGACGTCAACGCCTGGGTCGCTGATCGCTTCGATGACGTGCCCGTCTTTCGGGTGCGAGCCAATCAAAATACGCCGCGTGCCGTCAGGTTCGCTGTAGATAAATCCTTGCGAGGTTACTCGCGTCAGTACCGCACCGTTTTTGCGTATCAATAGCTCGCCAGTACCTTGATTGATAGAAATATCGCCGTTATTTGTGCTGATAACTTTACTGCCTTGAAATTCCACGTTTTTCACAATCGCCATAATAAAACTCCTAGCCCAGCACGTCTGTACTGTCTAATTTAGATTCGTCTAATATGAATGGGCTGTATACTTTCTGCCGGCGCGCCTTAATCGTCGTCTCCAGTAGCCCGCTGCTCATTTTCATACTGATTGCTGTGACGAGGTATGTTCCCGGATATTTATAATCAACCTCGACTATATCGCCCAACTGCAAGCTCGGGTCACCTTTCAAATTAACCTCAATATTCGGCGAGTACTCGCTTTGCTTACTTAAAATGTCGGTTGCCAGCAGGTCGCAGTTGCGGTACGAGCCAAAGAAATTATTATCAGAAATATTCAGCAGCATATCGCCGTATTTTTCGCGGCTGTCACTGTCGTACGCCTCATAATCGATGGTATCGACAACCTTGGCCGGTTCGCCCCACAGCTCAATCGCGTCGATACTCAGCGCGCCAGTGTTTGTGTTGATGAACGTCACTTTGTACGAATCCTGAAACAGCTCGCCAGTTGCTGTTACGTTGATAGGTACTGGTATGCCGCTCAAGTTGCGAGCCGTAAACCATGATGATGTTTTCACGCCATTAAAGATTAGACTATCAGCGCGCCACGCCGGGTCGCTCAGCGACAACCACACCTCCAGCCGCCCTTTTGCTGGCACGCGCCACTTGTCTTCGTCGGCGCTGTTTTTCCAGCCGTTTTCGTTTTCGTTAGAAAATATCGGCTGCAACTTCTGAACGGCGCGAACCTCAGATTTTATCTTGACGTGATTGATTATTCCGCCAGTACGACTCGGCTTAATGCTGATGATATTTGAATCGTTTAATATCATCACCGGCTGTTTGCCGACCACGCCAGAACGTGTTGTAAATCGCACTACGCCCTGCTCGTCTAGCCATAGCGCGCCGTTCTCTGCCTGCACTAATTTGCGCAAGGCGTCGCCAGCTTTCTCTCCTTTGTTGAATACCACGAACGGGATTTTGTTTTGCCCGATAGCCAGCTTATATTGGTCGGGCGTCATACCATATTGCTGAAATATGACGGCAATCACTTTGTCGGTAGTTACGTCGCGCAGCTTGATGGTTGACCGCAATTCTGATTCGGCAATCTCGCTCAAAAAGTCCAGGGCTGTCCAACGAACCTGCAACGTGTCGTCGCTGTATGACGGCATCGATTGCGTCATGCCGACAAACACCGGCAACTTATCCTCAGACTTAAAACCCATATACAGGCGCAACGGCCGGCCGGGCAACATATGTTTGGCGACAGGTGACGGCGCGTTATCTTCGTTTGAGTAACTTAAATATCCATCGTAGTTATTCAGCGTGATATCGGCAACGCTCGATTGTACGTTGTATGGAAACTCAACGCTTCGCTCGAACCCCATATCAATCACTCGGTCGGTAATGTCGGCATACCCATAAGCGTCCCACACCTGCGTCGGATTATTGTCTTGCGTCGCCAGCAAATCAGCGCCGTTTAATTTCGATTGATTGAGCGTAAACCATTGCAAATCAGTGCGCCGCTTTTTCGTAAATGACATGCTAGCTTTCCAGTCAAGCGGTACAACCTCGCCGCGCGCTAGCTGGTGAAATCTGTCGGTCGTAACCTGCATAACGCTAACCTCCCATCTGCCTAGTTTCGCGCAAGGTTATCTTTACGCTTTGAACCATACCGCAATTGCTAATAGTATTTTTGTCGCCAATCGACATCTGCACTGGCATGTTTTCCACAGCCAGGTTTGGTCCAGTTACGGTCATCAGCGGGTATTTGTAGGTAGTGAATTGCCGGTCGTAGAATCCGCGCAATCTCTTATATTCATCAGCCGACATGTACGCCCACTGGTGTTCCCAAATTCGCTTGTAAAAGCCAAAATACGTGCTCACATTGCCGTCAGCCGTTTCGATCGTCTTCATGCCGCCGTCAACAACCTTTTCAGTAAACGGCACTTCCAGCAAATCATACACCCCCGAATCTTGAGCGTCGGTTAGCTTCAAAATAAGGCTCATATTACACCTCCAGCGCCCATTCTCGAGCGATTTATGACTTCTAATTGGTCGGCAATCTGCTGCGCAACCTTGCGCTGCTCAGCCGGGCTTGTGGCAAATACGCCGCTGATATTGATGGTGATATTCTGCCCGGCACTGCCGCCGATCTTATCAACCAAGCTCGCCATTTTGCTTTCTGGTACAACCCACTCGTCCTCGCCGCCATCACCAGCGCGAATGATGCGCCCGCCCGGCTCGACGATACCACCAGTGTACATGCGCGGAATATGCACACGTCCCAATTTACCAATACTAACGCCTGGAATCTTATTGATGGCGCCGATTGCGCCGTTAATGAGGTCAATCGGGCCGTTAATGAAGCCCTCGATAAACCCAAGCACGCCGTTGATGGCGTTTTTGAACACCTGTCCGACAGCCCGTCCAAAGTTGCCGGCAAAGCCGCCGAACAGTCCGGCCAGCCTATTCCAGAGATTGCCTATCAGATTGCCGAACGCACCGAACAGCGCACCGATAATTTGTGGCACGGCTTTCACCAGTGCTAAAAACAGCTGGATTGACGCCTTAATCAGCATTTTAATGTTTGTCGGGTCGGTCAGGAACGTAACCAGATTATTTATCAGCGTCGGCATAACCTGAACCAGTGCCTCCATAATTTGCGGCCATGCCTGCACGATTGCTAGGAATAATTGAATCGCGCCATTGAGCAGCAGCGTCAGCGTCTCTGGCTTTGTCAGCTCTTGCACGATTGTTAGCACCAAATTTGCGATAGCAACCAATAGTTGCGGCAAAAACTTCACTAGCGCCTGTAGCAGTGTTGGCAGCACCTGAACTAACGCGTCAAGTATCGTCTGGATTAACTGCGGCAATATTTGCACAATCTGCAACACCAGCTGCACAGCCGACGCTAATATGCTCGGAAACAGCTCATTGAGTAATATCGGGATTTGCTCAATAAGCAGTGGCGCCAGCTCTTCAACTAGCATAACAATGCCACCCAGTGCACTTCTGAACGTTGGTATAACATTCTTGCCGAACGTGCCAATCGATTGCACGAAGTTATCGATCAGTTTGTCAAAATCCAAATCTTCGTTGCTGATGCCGGCAACCAGGTTATCCCACGCCGACTTCATCGTCGTAAAGCTGCCACTGATGGTCTCGCTGGCTTCCTTGGCGGTCGTGCCAGTAATACCCATGCGTTCCTGCGTTTTATGGATACCCTCAATCAGCTTATCGAACGGAATATCCTTGACATTCTCTGCCGTGGCTTTGAATGAATCGCCCATCACACCGCTGTCGTTGATAAGGCGCGCCATCTCGCTCTGCGTACCGCCATAGCCAAGCTTCAGGTTATCGAGCATGGTGTAGTTGTCTTTCGCGAAGCCCTGGTAAGCGTCTTGAATCATCGACATGCTCGTGCCCATCTTGTTGGCGTTGTCAGCCATGTCAGTGACCGCCATGTCGGCATATTTAGCGGCCGCCTCAGTATTGCCGCCAAGTCCTTGCAACAGCGATGCCGAGAAACTGGTTACTGTGTCCATGTACTGATTTGCCGACAGTCCAGCCGTCTTGTAGGCGTTGTTAGCATATTCCAACACCGTATCGCTCGACTGCTTGAACAACGTCTCTACGCCACCGGCTAGCTGCTCATAATCTGCGTATCCCTTAACTGCTGCCGTCGCCAATCCGGCAACAGCAGTACCAGCCGCAGCCAATCCAACTGCCGCTGCTTTTCCAATAGCAGCAAAACCACCGCCTACCTTACCGCCGGACGAATTGACCTTTTTCTCAGCCCTATCCAAGCCCTTGTCAAGGTCATCAGTGTTGACATCGACAATATAGCTAATCTTGCCAACGGTGGTGTTGCCGCCCATCGCCATGGCTACGGTTCACTCCTCTTGGCGAAAGGCTTGATACCTTTTTTGAACGAATCGTTCGGGTGTTTTGAGAAGACGCTGCCAGTGCTGATCTGACCGGCACGAGCCTGCTCGACCAGCTTTGCATACCAAACTTTGCGCGCACCCTCCAGCAAGGCGTTAGCCTCTGCTAGCGTAATTTCGTCATTACGAATCGCTCTGATGCCCTCCCAGCCGAAATAATAGCCAAACTCGGCGACAATATAGACTTCGTTTGAAATACGGTTATCAAACTTGTCAGAACGCTCCATGCGCCGCTTAAAGCGAGCCAGTGCCTTGCTCTTGTCTTCTTCAGACATCAAATCCAGCAGGTTAATCATCGGATTCCTCCTCAGCTTCATCGCCAGAACCGAACGCTCGAGCATTTAGTTTTTGCAGTCCGGCTGTACCGTATTTTTCCAGTAGTTCTTTTGTGAATCTCTGATCATCAGTGCCGTCGTCAAATAGTTTCATCCAGCTCCGCGCTAATGATTCTTGCGTGTCATTCATCTCGACCATCAATTTGTCTAACTCATCGACCATTGCCAGCGTTTCTTTGGTATCGCCGCCTTTAGTCTTTTTTGCCGCCTCAAATCGACTTTTTAGATTGAAAGCCTTTTTTGATATCGTGCTCATTTTTGTGGTTTTCCGCTGAATATCCAGCTGCGTGCCCGCGCCTAATTTGCGGACTGTGTAGATGTGTCCGTCGATTTTTGCCTTAACCTCGCGGATTAAACCCTTGGTTGATATTTCAATTTCGCTCATGCGACATCCTTTCGTTTATGTTCTAAGCCAGATTATGTTTACCTCTGGTGTGGCAATAAAAACACCCCGATTTCTCGGGGTGTTTTGTGGTTTGCCGTTTGAATCACGGTGATGCCGGCTTTGCTTTCCACTTCAGCTCAGAAACATCCCAGTACTGCGGCGTCTTCGGGTCTGGATAACCGAGCAGCAGGTAGCCGTCAGTTGTCGGCTGCATCTGAACCGTCAGCTCAATCTGCGCAGCGTCGCTGGTTGACAGCGTCGGATTGAACTTCCGTTCAATCAGTCCAGCGTAAACGTGAAAGTCGTCTTTGGCGTCCTTACCGGCGCAGAGCTGATGAATATGGATCGGCTGCGGCGTGCTGCCCTTGCAATTACCACCGCCGAAAATCATCGGGTCAGTATCAGCTACGTCAAACGCCTTTTTCACGTAGTCAAGCGATGGCAAGAATAACGTAAATGTTATTTCTGCGTCAGACGCTTTGCCGGATGGCTGTTTGCGCGTTCCTGCCTGCGTTTCAGCTTCAAGCGTACCCTCGCCATAATTCACGGTGATATCGCCTAGCAGTTCTGCCGGGAACAATACTTTGCCGACAGTCATTTCCCACTTTCCAGCGAGTAACTTTTCAGTGTTCATGGTGTTTCCTCCATTTAGTTAGTAATAAATCGTTCCAGTGGCTGAATAGATAACAATACCGTTATCGTCCTCTCCCACGCTGGTTATCGTGGACACTGGCATAATTGCCACGTTCTGATAGCCTTTGTCGGTCGCCGGTGGAACTGCCGGCAGTCCGCATACTCCATACGAGTTATTTAGAAAATCGACAATCTTGCTCAGTCGCTTATAGCCGTCAACGTCGTCGGTGCCGCGGCTATACAGCTCGTAGCTCTGCACGCGACGTTCGCCTCTCAACTGCTGGTTGCCTACATTCGCGATATAGACACCCTTGCGTCCAAGAGCCAGCTTCTGAAAAAACAAGTCTTTGTCAATTTTGCCAAACCCATTATCTTCCAGGTACTTCAACAGTGATAAGGTAATCATCGCATACCTTTCATCCAATTTTTAATACCCTCTTTAGCCACGCTATCGCCTGCTTTTTTGAGATAGTTCATGGTCTGCGGGTTTTTTGAGTTTTCAAAGTGCCGCCGCCGTGCATACGGTACTCGGCCATCGCCAAACGTCACCTGGACGGCCGTATCGACAGTCTCAACTCGTCCATCGCTACGAAGCGCGCCAGTGAGTTTTGGCGCTATCATGGTAGCCCGTCCGAGAATGGCGTCGCCCATCGCTCGCTTGGCATTTTTAATGTTTTCTTTTTGTACTATCTTGAACGCCTGCACGCCGCCATTAACTTTGCTGATTTTAACTTTAACTGCCATATTCAGCCCTCTCTAACGTCAGCGTGTAGTGCTCCACAGCGCCAGTATCGAAGTTCTTACCCTCAGTAACACCGACTATCGTGTAAAACTTACCGCCGCACTCGATACCGTCGCCGACAATCTCACCGTTGGCGTCTATGTCCTCGGGGTGCACGTGTAGCGTAGCGCTTGATTCGTGCGTCTCCTGATTCTGGCTGCTAACCATGCCAGATTTCAGTTTGAACACTCCAGAGTATGCGATTCGCTCAGCGATTGTGTTGCCCTGCACAACACCCCGATTAATCTTCAGATAGTTGTACGGCACTTCGGTAAACACATCAAACACGGTCATCGAGATTCATCCCTCCGCTATTTACCGGCATCACTTTGCCGTGGCGGATACCGCCGCACGCCCTATATTTGGCGATGATGCCAGCATTCAACTTCATCAATTCCTTAGTAGGGTTGTAGCCCTCCCGATAAGTAATTGAGAAGTCTTCAACACGCTTCGACGATACGCCGCCTTGCGCTTTCGCCTCGTCGGTAATGTTGCCGAAGAATCGCGCCCATACCAACGCCAAATCGTTTGGCAGCGGATCGATATCATCGAGCTCGCGGCATAACAGCCCCTCAAGTCGTGTCTTCGCAATATCCAAGTACAACTTGAAGTTGTTTTTTTCAATAGGAGAAAGGGAGCGTCCGAGTAATGCCGCTACCTTGTTTTCGTCAAGTTCTGCCATCTCAATCGCTCCCTTCTCCTAAAATTAGGCTTCCATCGCAACCGCGAATGTTTTGTAACCTTGTGCCGAGCCGCCGATATAGCGTTCAGTCAACATTACGTCTTGGTTGTAATCAAGGTCAAAGTCAGTGCGTACTGTTGAGCTGTTTTCACCCATAGTCACATAGGCTTGGTCAACGTAGGCGATAGCTTTCACTTTACCGCTATTAAAGCCATTCAGCTCTGGCAGCTCGTAAACAGCCTTGACTTCAAACAACTCTTCCAGCTTGACCTTAGCAAACATGATATTGCCGTTTGAATCTTTCATCAAGCGGATTTTACGGCGGAAGCCCTCTGGAACAATCAAGATTTTGCCTTGGTTGTTTTTATCTTTAATAGATTCAACCACCTCAACGCCGATCTCGTATTCTGTTTTGCTCGCCGCGTCAACCTTGGTAACGACTTTGCTGCCGTAGCCGCTCGTGTCGCCCGCATCAGCTACGACTGGATACAAACCGCGAGTGCCCTCGAGGGTTGCATCCTTACCAGTACCAGCAGTCAATAGCGCACCAACGACGATAGCATTTGCTACGCGATCAGCCAGCTCCTCAACGCGGAACTTCAGTAACTCGCCAGTTGAATCGTCAAAGATGTCCTGCAAGTCGATATCAAGCCGCTTGTAGATAGCTTTGCCTTTGATATCTCGGCGAAGACTCTTGAGTGTCTGCTCTTTCTTTTTTTCGCCTTTCTGGTGTCCGAGCGCCGTGTCATCAGTGCCCATTGCATACAGGCTGCCGCCGCGAGCACCAACATGGCGGAATGTGCCGAGGATTCCCGGATTGTCAATCCACGCCTTGAAAAAGATACTCTCGATTTCAGCCGGCAGAACCGCATCGCCGGTGATACCCTTGCTCTTCAGGTGCGCGCCCCACTCGCTCATAATCTGCTCAGTGCTGCCGCGGTGGTTCTTCTTAATGATGTCCCTAAAAGCAAGCAACGCTGCTTTTGACTTCAGGTAGCTGTCGGTTGCTCGCGGTGCTTGAACAGGCTGCGCCGCTTTTTTAACGACGTTGTCAGTTGCAATTGATTTACTCATTGCATTGTCTCCCTCTTCAGTTGTTTCGTTAGTAGTATCGCTGCCAGTCTCTTCACCGGTTGGCGTATTGTCGCCCTCCTCTGAGTTTTGCGTTTCCGCTGGCGCCTCTGGCTGCTCAGGCGCTTCATTTTCGGTTGTTTCGACAGGTGTACTGTCTGTGTTGTCTACATTTTCAGCTGGCTGCTCGTTGTGGTCGACACCATCACCGGTAGCTGTACCGAAAGTGTCATTTTGCTTTGCTTTAGCTTCAGGCATTTTCTTGTCTCCTACAATGGATTTAATGGCAATAATCCGCGCGTCTTTGTTGCTGCCGCGGTAAACTAGCGACACCTCGATAACCTCAGCATTACTGATAGTTTCCGCTTCAAAATTAAAATCGTAGTCAATCATCGTAATGCTAAACGCGTTCGATAAATGACCCTCATCAATCAGCGTCAACATATCCTGCGCGATTTCTCGGCTGCTAATGCCAGCCTCAAAAACCAGCTCGCCGTTGCTAAAATAAGCGCGCCGAACAGAGCCGATCACGTCGCGAACGTCGCCAGAATGGTTTAACATTAGCGGGATGTCGATAATCTCGCTGATACCCTCTTCTGGAATCGCCCCAACGACAATCTCGCCGCCGCCTTTGAGAGGCAGTCGCAAACTGGCAACATTGACCTGCTCGTAGTGTCTATCGACACTAGCCGAACTCGCCACAAAGACAATACGCCGCTCGCCGTCAATTTCTTTCGACTTGATGGCGCTGCTGAACGAAACAATCTTTGATTTAGCTTGTTTTACCATAATCTTCCTTTAAGCTTTGATATTTCTTGCCGACAGCGCTCATTTGAGCATTGCTTTCGTCAAGCCCGATTATGATAAGGTGTGGTGTGGCAGGCGAAATTATGGTATAATGCACACACTATGAAAATGCACGCACCCAGCTTCGTTTTAGGCGCAGCTACATCGAGATTTGTTAGAAAATACTGGTATATCGGTGTCTTCTACGTATTGTTTTACTATATGTTTATTGCCCTTTTCTGGGTAATGTATCAAACGTATTACTGGCTGTTTTACCGTCTTATTTTCTGCGGCATTAGGTCGCTAATCGGTAAAAAAGCCGCTACTTCCGAGTAGCTGTCTTTGGCGGTACTTCCGGCGCAGTAAACTTGTGCCGGATTTCTTTTTGCGATGAGTTCGGCGTCACTACCTTGATGTTCAATTTCGCCTTGCATTTACTGTTTGTGCAAATCAAGCCCTCGATGACAGTTGTACCTTTGGTATCCATCAAATAACGTCCGCAGTATTTACAGGCTATCTTCATGACGCCACCTCGTACTGAATGTAGCAGCCGCAGTTTGGATGCATATTGGCAGAATCAATGTCGGCAAAGTCGTTTAGGAATGTGCCGCCATCAGCACCCTCCAACTTGTCTCCTCTCACGAGGAATGAATTGGTCACGAGTTCCTTTTTACCATTCATGGCTTGGCAAAATTCGCAGCCAGCGCCATTTGTATGCCAAACTTTATAGATTTTTGCACCGGTTTCGTGCATAAGCTGTTGCATGGCGTTAACGCTTGATTGACCAACGCACCGGTGTTCTTCAGTGCGAGCCATCCGCTGCACCCGCCACCCGTCAGTGTTCATAATATCGCGCAGACTTCGTGCCAGCGTTTCTTTGTCCCAGCCCTCATACTGTCCGCGAGCCAACACACTGCGGATACTTGCGGCGGTATCATCGCTGTATGAGCGCGCGACGTTTGTCAGATAAACTAGATATTGCGCTTTAGTCAACTCATTGAAGACAAATCGTGACGTATTATTGATAGCGATGCCGTTTGCTTCCAGTAATGCCAGCCCCTGCTCGTAGCTAATCTGCCCTTTCGATAACATGTAAGCTGTCAACACCGCCATAATTTCAGCAACCATTGACGTTATGTCAGATTCCTCAGTATCGCCAGCACCCTTGCTGGCTTCGCCCTCAATAGCGGCGTCAATCTGCTTCTGCATGTACTTGCGCACAACTTCAGCCACATCATCAACCACACCCTGATCTTCAGGATTGGCAGATTTATGTTTGTGTTCGCATTGGTGAGATTTTGTCGGCAACGCTACTTTCTCGCTCGGATTATCGATTGAATCTGGCGCGCTGTCAACTTCGCCGCCATCGTCAACCTCTGGTTTGTCGTTGTTTATTACTGGCGCTGTTGGCTTCGTCTCCAGCCTCAGTAGCTTATATGAATTGCTTAGCTGAAATGCGTCAACTATACTATCAATTGAAAAGCCGGCGGCTATCATGTCGCGAATGATACCACCCTCAATATTTCGCGTTTCAGCGCGTACCTTGTCCTCATCTGCTAGGTTTGGAATGTCTATCTTGTAGGTGATTGCGTAGCCTAGCCCGCCAGTTATACGGTTAAGCTCAAATGTGAATCTCGTCCAGATTTTCAATGCTAGCGGGTCAACCGTATATGTCAAGAATACTCGCTCCGCAACTGCTACCGACGCGTAGTTTGAGTTCTTCAAAAAGCCCTTAATTTCATCAGGAACGCCGTAGGCACTGTCGAGCTTTTTATTCGCTTGATCAAACAGTGACTCCAGGTTCATATCTTTATTTGACTGCGCGAACGGAATCCACTGAATCTGCGCTTCTACTGGCAAGCCGGTCTCATCACTGATTGGTCGATGAGTATAGATAACGTTGTTGTTTCTGCCGCTGCCGCGATGCCGGCGCTCCATCTCATCAACCTGCTTATTAAAATCTTCAATGGTTGCTGCGGTAATAATGAACTGCCCCGCCGGTACTGCCCCATTTTCAAATAGCCCCGCCTCATAGGCAGCAATATAGTCGTCAAGGTTTGCCCATTTATTAGCAGCGACACTCGGCGAATAACCGCGGCTCAAATTATATGGATCAAAGCCGGAATAGATTTCAATAACCTCGGCCTCGTCGTACGTAGCGCCAGCTGTTAGATACTTCTTAGCGCCGCTAGACACAACCTCGGACACACCCTCCAGGAACGTAAAGCCAGCAAGGTTATCAGCTGTAGCACCCTTGCCAATAACGGCCTCGCCGTTTTCGTAGTGCCAAACAGCCAAGTACACCTTGCGATGCACCAACGTCATCACCATTAGAGCTTCGCGAAAATCGACAGCGCTCATCTGCTGGTTCGGTCGATAAATAGCGTTCAACGCACTCACATTTTCGACAGGCTTACCGTTGCCGTCAATCGCAAATGGACGTATCGTCATGAATGCATTGGCAATTTTGGTAATATTTGGATAGGCGTTGTCGTAAGTCTTGCCTTTATAAAAGCTCAAGGCTGTCGGTATACTGCCGCCACCGCCAAGATAACGACGCCCGTCTCTCGTTACGTAAGATTTCTTTCGCGCTCCTAGCTTGAGCATTTTGCGAACATTATTAAACATACTACAAATTATGTTTATAAGCGGTGTGGCATAGCGACAGTATTATCTAATACCAGCGTACTGCACCTTTTTTGGCTTTGGCGGCGTGTAAAAACATAATATCGTAGCATCTGCTTCGTCTGGCGAGCGATAGCCGCGCTTTTTGTAGTCGTCCTTGCTCTCAACTTGCCGCCGACCTTGCTTGTCCATCTTCCATTCGCGGTTCGATAACTCAGTCAACAAATCTTTGTTTTCGCTCAATTCAATCTCGTCGATAATTGATTGCAAATAAAACCAGGCTTCGCTAATCATGTTCGGATAGCGATTTTTATCGCGAGCGGCCGCCCCAAAATTAATCGGCATGACATTGTAACCGCGCTCTTTCATCTGGTCGGTAACGCCGCCGCCAACGCCAGTATCGTCAATCTTTATTAAGACGCTCTTATCAAAATCAACAAACGGCTCCAGCAGGTCGCAGATTTCGTTGGTTCGCTTTTTCGTGTACGACGCCCTACGGGTCTCTCTCATACCTTTACGCTTCACGAAGACAGTACGGTCGTTACCAAGGCGCGCTACATCGACGCCCACTTCAATAGCCCCCTCATCGTCTACTTTACGTCCCATCGCCGCCATCACCCGTGCTGCCGAGATAATATTGCGTTCTGTCTGGTTTATCGCCTTGCCGAGGTAGTCGTGAGCGTAGTCCTCGGGGTGATTTAATCTAGCCATCTCGATTTCGTATTTTATTTCGTCACTGAGCCAACCATTTTTTAATGCAATACGATAATCTAACTCCAAGTGCAGCACATCACGGCGCGGCGGATCGGTAATGAAGTATGAAATGACAGGGTCAATATCGGTAATGCGGTTTAGTGTCCAGATGATTCTTGAGCCAGGCTTGCGGATTGTTGGTGTTAAAATACGTATCGACTTCGAGGTGATGGTTTGCGCTTCGTCAATCCATGCCAAATCCACGCCCTCAAGAGATTTAATAGTCGTCTCCACGTTTCTGTCTAGCCCTTTGAAAAGAAACTCCGAGCCAGTCGCCGTATTATAGATAGAATCTTTTGTCCATGTAAAATCAGAAAAGCCGTATTTATCAATTAAATCAAGCAGCAGCTGATATGACGAATCGCTGATGTTTTTTTGAAATTGGCGCAAACAGGCAGTGCGCATTTTGCGGCGACGCGCTTCCAGCAGACAATACCGAGCCACCGTGTGCGACTTCAGCGAATAGCGGCCGCCCTCAATGACAGCATGACGCCACCACGAATCAAACAGCGGCGCGTACTCAATCGGTAGCTGAACCTTTGTTTTTGGTGCTTCCATCGGCAAACTCCACCAGTGCAATCGGTGTAACGCTCCTACCATCGCTCGTTATATCGGTCTTCTCGGAAAACTCGGCAGTGGTCTTCGCGATAAACTTCGCCGTGTCCTGCGCAATCTTCTCGTCGGCCGAATCAAGCGACTTGTTAAGCACCCGTTTGGCTTTCTCGA